>Ga0209018_1000170_pt1 | contig 62431 bp, 46 predicted proteins | sample YNPBryBLVA2012_FD_185814 | JGI IMG/M metagenome (GOLD analysis project Ga0209018, IMG submission 185814) | Anoxygenic and chlorotrophic microbial mat microbial communities from Yellowstone National Park, USA - YNP Bryant BLVA 2012 (SPAdes)... ...
GGGGGAGGGAACCCCCAACTGGGGCGTTCGCGGACGGGTGGGGTGGGGGAGGGAACCCCCAACTGGGGCGTTCGCAGACGGGTTGGGGTGGGGGGTGACCCCCAACTGGGGCGTTCGCTTGCGGGGTGCTGTGCAGTAGGAACGGAATTGAGACGACGGCTTCGCTGCCGAACGGGATGCGTGGGGTGAGGTGACACACCGGGTTGCGCTATTGCGTAGGGCCGTGACTGATGTGCTTCGAGCCCGCCCTCGGAGCGTGGGTGGCTGTCCTCGGCGCCGAAGGTCCGGGCTTTCGCGCCGCGGGAGGCTCGAAGCTCGTGCGTTTGCGTGGAGAACTCGACGTGGACCCATGCCATGGGCCTGGTGGTCCGCGACGGGTCAACGTTGTGCCAACACGTTCTTCGAACGGCGGCGACCTGACGAGCGGCAGGATATTGGACCGAGCCAGGGGTCGATGGCCGTGCGACCTGCGAGCGGGGTGGATGCGGCGAAGGAACGCCAGGCTCGCGCCGTTGGGCTTGGCCGCCTCTGGTCGCTGTCCGCACGGGTGGGATGCCGGGTTTTGGGTGTTGCTTGCGTTTCGGGGCGTAGCGCCATCGATCGGGTGGACAGCGGTCCGGAACCTCGGCTGCGCGAACACCTTCCGGCACTTCGGATGCTTGCCGTTGAACGGGCGGCCGTGCTAGGTCGGAACGAATCGCTGGAGCGCCCACGTGGGCCTCGAGGGAAGCCGGTGCGAGTCCGGCACGGAGCCGCCGCTGTAACCGGGGACGCTCCGACCACCGTGTCACTGGCTGTCGGGCTGGGAAGACGGTCGGCGCGGGAGATCCGGGAGTCAGAAGACCTGCTCCAGCGAGTACCGTGCTCGCGCGTGCGTGCTCACGCGGGGAGGCTCCCGTTGAACCTGCGTCGTCCCGAAAGCTACACCTGTTTCGTACCCATCCTCGCATCCACCGCACTGGTCGCGTGCAGCGCGGACCATCCCACCGACGGCAACCGGCCATGCGATCCTGGGTTCGCGACCGAGGTCGTCTCGGTGCAGTACGGTGCCCAGGCCGGCTTCGGTCAGGCGTCCATGCCTCAGGTCGTCCTCGGTCCCCCGCGCGGCGCAGGTTCGAAGGAGGGCAGCCTCGACGTCGTCTCTCTCGGGCTGGAGGGCAGCATCGTCCTGGGCTTCGCGCATGGGATTGCCGACGGTCCGGGCGCGGACCTCATCGTGTTCGAGAACGTCTTTTTCGCCGGAGGCAACCCGGACCATCCCTTCGTGGAGCCGGCGAGGGTCAGCGTGGGCGACGACCTTTCCTCCTGGACGGCGTGGCCGTGCGACGCAGAGGTCGCGCCGTACGAAGGCTGCGCCGGAACGCACCCGGTGTACAGCAACCCGGACAACGAGATCTCGCCATTCGACGTGCAATCGGCCGGCGGCGACGCATTCGACCTCGCCGCGATCGGGCGAACCAGCGCGCGCTACCTTCGGATCCAGAGCTCGAGCAAGGTGCCGGGGGCCTCGGGTACGTCGGGCTTCGACCTCGATGCCGTCGCCGTGCTGCACCCGGACTGCCCATGAGACGCGCACGGACCAACGCGCTCGAGTGGCTTGCGGCCCTCGTCGTGACCTCGCCGTTCGGGCCGGCGCGCGCCGAGCCGCCGCCCACCGACCCGACGACACAGGTCGTGGTACGGGGCAGCCGTGTTCGTCCTCGCGTTCCGCCCAGGGACCGGAATGTGGCCGGCACGTTGCTTCAGGGGCACAAGATCCAGGGGGCGGGCAAGCAGGTTGCCGAAGTCCTTCGCGCCGAGCCCGGGGTTGCGGTCGTCGAGTCGGGGGGGCAGGGGGCTCTGGCGACGGCGTCCATTCGAGGCGCAACCTCGGCCCAGACGCCGGTCTACCTCGCAGGCGTGCGCCTCAATGACGATGTCGCAGGAAGCGCGGACCTGTCCCTCGTCCCCCTCTGGATCATCCAGCGCATCGAGGTATACCGGGGCAATGCGCCGATTGAGGCCGACCAACTCGGCATCGGGGGAGCGATCTTCTTCGAGCCGGTCCGTCCGCGCAGACCGGCCATCGGCGCAGGTGGCCAGGTCGGCTCCTTCGGCACGCACGGCCTGTGGGCCTGGGGATCGCACGGCGACGAGCGCGCCGCGGCCCTCGTGGGGGTTCGTCTCGACCAGGCCCAAAACGACTACCCCTATGTCGATGACCGCGGCACGCGGTTCGATCCGACCGACGATGGGACGCGGCCCCGGTCGAATGCCGACGCTGACACCATCGATGTGTGGGGCATAGGCACGGCGATGCCGGGGCGCGACGCCCGGGTCGACGTGGTGCTCCATGGGGTCGAACGCGAGCAGGGGATTCCAGGGCTTGCCCTGATACCGTCGCAGGCGGCGAGGTCTCGCACACGGCGCTGGCTGGCGGCGGCGTCGGCCTCGGCGCCGTGCCGGGACGACGACACGTGCGTGTTGCATGCGACGTCGTCGGTGATCGAAGGCACGTCCAGGACCGATGATCCGTTGCGGGAGCTGGCGTTGGGCGCGGTGACGGTTTCGCTGACCGGGCGTCGCGTGGATCAGTCGGCCCACGTCCGCATCGACGTGCATGATCGGCTGACGTTGACTCCGTCGTTGCGCGGGGAGGTGGAACGACTGCTGGTGGACATCGACGGCACGCCCTCGCTGAGGGCTTCCCGCGCGGGTGCGCGCAGCGCGCTTGGTGCCGAGTGGCAAGTATCGAAGGGCTGGAGCCTGCGGGGGCTCGGCTCTGCGGAGTGCCACGGAACCTCGCTCGGCGCTCTGGATGTGTGCTCGTCGTTGGCGCCGGCAGGTCGCGTTGGGGTTGGCCTCTCCGTAGGTTCCGTCACCTTCCTGGGCAACGTCGGACGGTACGTACGACAGCCTACGCTCGCCGAGCTGTACGGCCTCACCGGGACCGTGCGCGGCAACGCCGGCTTGTCCGCCGAGCACGGGTCCACGTTCGATTGGGGCGCGCGGGTCGTCTGGAAGGGCAATTCGTTGTTGCAGGGCGCCTACGTGGACACGTTTGCGTTCCTGCGGACCGCGTCCGACCTCATCGCATGGCGTCGTGCCACGACCGGCTATGTTCGCCCCTACAACGTAGCCTCGGCGCGGGTCGGCGGGCTGGAGGTGCTGGCTGGTGCGGGCATTGCGGGCTTGCTCGACCTCGAGGTGGCGGCGACCTTTCTCGATCCGCGCGATACTTCCGAGCACCGCGTCGAGCACAATGCGTTCCTTCCATTCCGCTCCCGGCTGGTGGCCTCGCCGTCGATGCGCCTGTACTCCCATGCATGGGACCGCAGCGGTATCGATGAAGTCGCGTTCGTCACCCGCTATACGTATCAGTCCAGCCGCTACGCGGACAGCGCGGGGCTCGTGGTCATCCCCGCGCAGGGAGCGCTGGACCTGGAAGCATCGATGGTCGTGCTGCAGGACCACCTTGCGCTACGATTGCGTCTTGCCGACGCCCTCGACCAGCCGCGCTTCGATACCATCGGCTATCCTCTGCCGGGGCGCGCGTGGTATGGCGCCGGAGAGCTGAGATGGTAGACGATTCGATCGCGAAGGCTCTGCTTCTGGTCGCCGTGCCTGCGGTGTTCGGCGCGTGCAATGTGCCGGAGCCTCCCGCGCCGACCGGGGGCGTGCATGTCCCCAAGGGCCCTTGCGGACGAGGCGTGGTCGTCGTGGAGTCGGACTATGCGTCCACGAACGTTGCTCTGGCGGGATTCGACGGTAGCGTGCTTTCCAGCTCGGTCGTTTCGAGCGGCGCTCGTGCGCCAGGCTTGAGCATGGCCCTGTCCGGAGATGTCGTGGCACCAACCGTCAGACCTGCGTCCGACTTCGTGGTGCTGATTGACCGCTATCCGAATGCCGTGTTGACGTGGCTCGACCCGGAATCCGCCGAGGTGCGCGCCCAGCTTTCGGTGGCCACCGGCTTTGCCTCCAATCCCCACGACTACCTCGAAATCGGTGGGGGACGAGCCTATGTGTCGAGATACGAATCCAACCCCTCGCCCGGTCGCGAGCCGTGGGACGGCGGTGGGGACCTGCTTGTCCTGAGCTTGGAGCCCCCCGCCATCGTCGGCCGAGTCGACCTTGCCCGGCCCGACGACGGCCCGTGGCTGCCGCGTCCGGACCGGATGCTGCTGTTCGGGCCGCACGCTGTCGTCTTGCTGCAGCGATTCGACGAATCCTTCTCCTCGGCAGGGGACGGTCGCATGGTGGGCGTGTCGCTGGACGGCGACACGGTGGAGTGGACGGTCGAGATGCCGGGGCTCGCGAGCTGCGGTGCGATGGTGCTTTCCCCTTCAGGGGACCGGCTCGCCGTGGCTTGCTCGGGTGTGTTTCAGGACCAGGCGGGGCAGATCGACAAGAGCGGTATCGTGCTGTTCGACACGACCACGTCTCCTCCGCATGAGTTGCGCCGTTACGGTGTGGCTCTCGAGCTCGGCGCGCCGCTCGCTCCGGCCATCGGCTATCTCGATGACAGGCACCTGGTCGGCGTGGCCTATGGGGACCTCGTCGCCAGCCGGGGCGACCAGGTCTACTCGCTCGACCTGTCGTCCGGCGTTGTCGACGTGCTGAGCCGGTCTTCCCAGGCGTTCGTGCTCGGTGACGTCCGGTGTGCCGCCCCATGCGGCGCTCCTTGCCTGGTCACCGATGCCGAGAGGATGGAACTGCGTCGATGGGCGGTGGGCGGCACTGGTGCGATCGAGGAGCTTCCCGCGGTGCTGGTGAACGACGCCATCGGATTGCCGCCGCGGACGCTTGGTGTCTTCTAGTTGGGAATCGCGAGCCGCTGCGGTGCTCGCTGCGTTTCGAATCGGCGCTGTGGTTGGGGGCCTGTGGGCTGGCGGGGTGGCCCATGGAGAGGGACTCGGCCGTTGTACGTTGCGCAGAGCATGAGCCTTGGCGACGCTGCGGCAGCGCGGACGTCGGGATCGTCGGACCGCGCTACAAGGCTCTGCGCGGAGGCAGGACGACGTTGGCGAGCAGCAGTCCGGTGACGAGAGAGACCGCCACCATGGTCATCTGGAATGCCGTTTCCACGCCAGAAAGGACGTTCCTTTCGAGCAGGGAGAGCAGGCTCCGGAATCCGATGCTGCCGGGGACCAGGAGCATCAGCCCGGGAACCAGGGGGATAGCGGCAGGGTGACGGCGCACTCTCGCATAGAGATTGGCGATGAGGCCCAGGAGGAAGGCGGCGATTCCGACACCGAGGTCGGGGCCGAGGCCGGTGGAGCCCAGGCGGGCAACGGTGTAGACGACGACCCCCGCCGCCATCGAGAAAGGAGCTTCCCGCAGCGGGAGCCGGAAGAGCACCGCGAATGCGCCCAAGCCAGTCAGCAGTGCCACGCCCTCGGTCCACAGCGGCAGCACAGCGGGCGGCGCTGGTTCGGGGCCGACGGGGACCAGCGTCGATATTCGACCTCCGAGCGCAACGCCCAGTCCCATCACGAGGAACACGGTCATGGCGCCAAGCAGCCGGCCCGTGCCGCTCATCAGGTTGCGTGTGGCCAGCTCGTTCATCGCGGTCGTGACGGCCAATCCGGGCACCAGGACGATGAGGCCGCCGAGCACGGCGATGGACGTCGACAGGGGGCCTAGGGCCAAGGCCAGCAGCGGGACGGCGACGGATGCCATCACGGCGGCGACCGGCTCGAAGACCCTGCTCGTCTCCGGCTTCCTGCCCAGGATCAGAGAGAGCGTGCCGACCATCAGGCCGACGATGGTCGAGGCGGCGACCTCGCGGATCGTGCCGCCGAAGAACCGAGCTGCCGCGCCCGACGCGACACCGACACAAACGGTTGTGAGCGCAGGGCCGTAGCGTGCGGGCGCTTCCACGATGGCGTTGATCCGCGCCACGCCCTCGTGCGGACCGGTGGTGCCGTTCGCTACCGCCTCCGCCAACTCGTCGAGGAGCACCTGCTTTTGGAGGTCCACGTCTCCCGGGTCGATGCGGACCAAGAACGTGCGTTGGGCGTCCCAAGGGCCGAAAGCGGCGATGAACGCGGTAGGCATGGAAAAGAACTGGCCCGGCAGACCGACCCGCTCTACCATGGTGCGCATCACCTCTTCGAGCCGGTGCGCGGGGGCGCCATAGCGATGCAGTGCCCAGGCCAGGCGCACGGTGAATCGGACGTAGGGATCGGCCCCCTGCGCCGCTTGTTGCGCACCGGCCGGCGTCCGGTTGCTGGCGAACTCTTGGCTTTCGATCATAGGCCCAGTGCGACCCGGGCCTTGCGCAGAAACTCTTCTTCAGCCTGGCTGATGGTCAGTCGGCTGTCCACCACCGACTCGCTCGAGGCTCGCGCGATGCGATCTCCGAACCGCAAGAGGAACTCCTTGAACTCGAGCGCCTCCTGCGGCGAGGCCAGCGTCGCCAGGATTCTCGCCGTCTTCTCGAGCGTGCTCAGCAGATCACCGACATCGACCGTGCTCCTGCCCTTGCGCTGCGGCTCGTTGGGCCGATGTGCCTCCGCGATCACGGCGCGCACCAGTTCATTCGATGCGTAACGCTGTTGCAGGTCGCGCGAGGCCTTGTCGAACGCGAGGTACTCCTGCTCCAGGGAAGCAACCAGGGGGTCGGCGCCCGACACGCCGAGCCACAGCGCCAAGGGCGCGTGTGTCAAGACATCCCATTGTGCGGCGGTAAGCTGCTGCTTCGACGTCACCGTGCGGCCTCCTGTACGCACCGATAGCGCCCCTTCGATCCGTTGTCCAGCGATCGCCGATGGGCCTGGCCGTGGCATGCCGGCGACCGTCGTGCGCAGAAACACGGGGCCAAGGCCATGGCGTGGTCGGTCGAGAACCTCACCCGGCCCCCACAAAGCCGCGTTGGTCCTGGTGCGGGCGGAAGGAATGCTGCCGCAGCATTGGGGCACGGTGCGCCTCGTCGGTCCGGGGTGCAGGCGCGTTGGTGCTTGCCTGTGCGCATCGATCTGGCACAATCATCGGATGATACCTCACCCCGAAACGTGGTGTCCATGACCCCGATGATTGCGCGAGACGCCTGGCAAGTGCGGCGGCTCCACCACGAAGGAGCCCCGATCTGCACATGGATCAAATAGCATACTTCCTGAGCGGGCAGGCGTTTCCGGTCGCTGCCGCCGCCGAGCGGGAGTTGCGCGAGGCGGCTCGGTACGTCTCGCCGGCACTCGCGCCCAGGGTGCAATTCCTGGTCGATAACAGCCTGCATCGCGTCCTGGCGTCGCTCCGGTCCCTGGGGGCGGATGCGCTGGTGATCGACGCCCGTGGTGAGCAAGGTCCGGTGGAGCACAGCCCGGCCGTGTCCATGCTCCAGCGTCTGTTTCCCGACCACGACATCGAGGGGCCGGTGGCACGCACCCAGACCTGGCTCGTCGTCGACCCGGGGCCCCGAGGGCTGGAGCTGTGCTTTCACGCGGGCCAGCGCCGCATTGCAGGATCCATCGCGACGGGTGCCGATAGCGCGTCCTGGCGAGAGGTCTGGCGCCTGGTGGAGGGCACGCTTCGCCAGTGCTACGGCGGCAAGATCGCGATCTGCCTGGCCGGCGGCGGAATCGAAGGCGGCTTCTACGAGATGGGCGTGCTCCGCGGCCTCCAGTACTTCCTGCCCGACTACCCGCTTCAGAACGTCGATATCATCTGTGGAATCAGCGTCGGATCCATCATCGGCGCGCTGCTCGCCAACGGCCTGAGCCTCGACGAGATCGTGGGCGGGATGAAGCACGGCGAGGGGCGCCTCGACAAGCTGGGACGCTTCGTGGCGTTCGATCCGAACCTCGGAGAGTTCGTCCGCCGTGTCGGAAGAACCACCTTGGCATTGATGCGAAGGCGGGGCCATCCTGCCCAGACGGTCCTGGAAACCATCCCGTCGGCAGCGTTCGCAGGTGATTGGTTGCGCAACTACTTGAAGCGCCAGCTCAACAAGCCGGGTATGACCGACGACTTCCGCAAGCTGCCCCACAAGTTCTTTGTAGGCGCCACCGACCAGGACTCCGCCGAGCACGTCGTCTTCGGTTCCGACGGCTGGGACCACATCCCTATCCACAAAGCCGTCCGCGCTTCCGCCGCCCTCACTCCCTTCTACACCCCTGAGATCATCGAGGGACGCTACTACATCGACGGAGCCTTCACCCGCACGGCCAACCTCCGCATCGCCGTCGAGCACGGCGCGACCCTCATCATCGTCATCGACCCCCTTGTCCCCATCGCCAGCGAGCGCCCTGGCTACGTTGCTTCGAAGGGCGCGGTGATGGCCACCATGCAGGGCTTGAAGTCGATGATACACGGCCGTTTCGGCCGCGCCGCGCACATGTTCCGCGCCATGTTTCCGCACGTCTCCATCCACGCCTTCCACCCCGAAACCGCCTCGATGCGCGTGATGGCCGGTTCGCCCATGAAGTTCTTCTACCGGCTCGAGATTGAAGACATCGCCTTCACCGAAACTGTTCGAGCCATTCGCCAGCGGCGATTCCCAAGCTTGCAGCGGGCGTTCGCCCGGCATGGTATTGCGTTCGTCGAGCCTACGCGGGATATCGGCAACATCAAGCTCGACATGATCGACGAAGCGAGCGAGGTCGTGCTGGGCTGAACCGGCGTGATGTCATGGTCCGGCGTGGGCTCGGTCAGCGTGCTTCGTCATCCCGACGAATCTCGTACGTCGTTTCGGCAACCGGCTCTCCTGCTGTCCTGCGCTCGAGCGTTGTTGGTGCGAACGCCCATGGCAGATCCGTTCCCGGATAGCGACCCAGGGGCGGGTCCGCGCGACACACCCACGCTCGAGTGGGCCCCGGACGCCTCTGAGCCGCGTGCTGGCCGTCGGCCTGAGGGACTTCCCACGCGCACGTGAGTTCCAGCCGGTCGGGCGCGCCCGCGCACGTCTCCGTCGCCGAGCCATCGCGCCCCTGGACCGATACGTTGCAGGAAGAAGCCCTGCGTTCCAGAACGATCGTGCGCCGTGTGTCGTCGCCGGTCCATGTTCCTATCCACGACAAGCGCCATGCGCGTCGGGTGGAGGACAATCCCCCTCGGTCCGCAGTCGACGATTCCATGTCGCCATCATCGCGCACCTCGGCGTACCCGTCGCCGGTCCATGTCAACTCCACGGTGGATTGCCCCCGCCGGTTGAAAGCGCACTGGCCTCCACAGCCGTAGCCGTGGCGTACGAGTGTCTTCATGCGCAGCGTGGCGCCGTGGTGATCGTAGATCTCGGGACGCTGGGGTGGGGGTGCGTCGGGAGCTGCTGTCGAAACGGGCTCAAGCATCGGTCCGGGCATCGCGCCGCCTGTGTTGCCAGCGTCGAGGTACGCCGGACTCTGCCCTTGTCGCGTGCAGCCGATGAGCGAAGCCGCCATCACGAGCGCTGCGCCCCCTGCCCGATTGCCAGGTGCTCGCTGGACCATGGCGAGATCGTAGCTTCAGCCGACGCGGTTTGCCAGCGACAGCGCGTCTGCGCGACAGCCGAGCAGGTGTGTGTGCGGCAGCGACTCCCGCGCCCTGAAAGAGCGTGCGTCCGCACGCCCCGGTCGCGGACCAGGCGGAGACCTCCGGTGCACGTCCTTGGAGCGTCGCGGCCGCGACGTCGCCGATCGCGTCACGCCCGTGGTCGAAACACCTCCCGCCCCCCATCGAACCTGGAGCGACGAAACGCACCGACTACTTGCTATCCGTGATGCTGGCTGCCTGGTCGCAAGCGTGCTAGGCGCTGCCGCATGACGCACGACGCGTACAGGGCACAGCGCCGCGGCGACCGCGGAGCATACGAGCGCTACCTGCAGGGCATGGACCAGACCATGCGCCAGAAAGTCGCGCTGACCGCAGCACACATCCTGTCGCGTGGCAGGATCGCAGACATGGGCATGGGTTCCGGAGCGGGCAGCCACGCGCTCGCTTCGCTCTACCCTGGGCTCGACGTCGTCGGCGTGGACGTCAGCGAAACCATGGTCACGCTCGCGAGGGAGAAGTACAGGCTGCCGAATCTTACCTTCGTCGTGGGCGACATCGCGACGCCGGTTTTCCCGCCCTCCTCCCTCGATGGGATCCTCGATTCCTCCGTCCTGCACCATGTGACGTCTTTTCAGGGTTACGACCACGACAAGGCGGGCGAGGCGCTTCGCGTGCAGGTTGGACAGCTTGCGCCGCACGGTGTGCTCGTCGTTCGCGACTTCGTCGACCCCGGGCCGGGTGACGTGCTGCTCGATGTGCGCTGCGACGATGGCGACGACTCGGGCGACCCGGCGACGTGCAGCACGGCTTGCCTGCTCGAGCGTTTTGCGCGTGAGTTCAGGTCGCTCGCACGGCGGCCCGGCTTCCCGCTGGTCGCTTTACCGGAAAGCGCCGCGCAGTTGCCGGCCGGATTCCGCCGGTATCGTCTCCCGCACAAGCTGGCTGCGGAGTTCATCCTGCGCAAAGACTATCGGGCAGATTGGGCCACCGAGGTACAGGAAGAGTATACGTTCTACACGCAGGCTCGTCTGGAAGAGTTGTTCGCTGCACTCGGGCTCCGTGTGCTGGCGTCCACCCCCATTCGCAACCCATGGAGCGTGGCTCACAGGTTCCAGGGCAAGGTCGTGTTGCATTCCACCGACGGCTGCCCTCTTGAGTTTCCCCCGACCAATTACGTCATCGTGGGCGAGCGAGTTCCAGCGGGCGAAGGGGTGCGATTCGTGGAGGCGCGGCCGTCGTCCCCTCTCGGATTCCTTTCCCTGCACCAGTACCGCGACCGCGCGACAGGGCGCGTGATGGACTTGATTCGCCGCCCCAACCCGACGGTCGACGTGCTCCCGTGGTTCACCGACGACGGCGACCTGTTCGTGCTTGCGCGAATGAGCTATCCGCGCCCGATTCTGCAATGCAACTCCCGCGGGTCCACGGCCATCGACGGCGCCGCACCCGTTGGCTACGTGACAGAACCGCTGAATGTCATTCAGCATGACGAGCCTCTGGGGACCACGGTCGAGCGGGCGCTTGCCGAGCGCGCGGGCATCGTTGCGGACAGCATCGTCGGCTTCTTCTCCGGCGACGTCTACTATCCGTCTCCAGGTGGCATTCAGGAGGAGGTTCGTTCCGCACTCGTCGAGATCGAGCCGGTGTACGTGTCCGCCGCCCTGCGCGGCGTATCCGGCCTCAGCTCATCCGGGCGGGTGGGGGCCATCGAAGCTTGTCAGCTTCTGCGTGCTGCCCAGGTGGGCGCTCTGCCCGACGCGCGGCTCGAACTCAATGTCTATGACCTCCTCCTGCTCCGCGGTGTGTCTCCCGGACCATGGATTGGCGAGGCGATCGGGCTACGGCCCGGCCCCGCCCCGGACCGGGTCGTATCGATGCCCCTGTTGGCCCAACGGCCGAATCGGCGCCGCTTCGCTCCTGTGTCCGAGCCCATCGGCCCCGTCTTCCTCGACTTGCAGGCTGCCGAATTCCACGAACTCGACGCGACAGGCGCTCGCGTGGCGTCCGTCGTGCTGGAGTTCGTCGTGCCGCGCGATCTGTCGACCAACACCGTCGCAGTCGCCGTCCTGCTCCAGCACCGCGGTGAGATCCTCGTTGGTGTGGATGACGACGACCTGCCTGCCGCGCAGTGCTTCTCCGGCAACAGTCAGATCTTGGTCGCGCCTGCATGGCGCCTCCCGCGTGATGTGCGTTCCTCTACGCCGGCCCGAGCCTGGATCCTCGAGCGCCTGAAGGAGGAATACGGCGTGACCTGCGACGCGGTCTGGACGCTCGGCGGGCGATACCACCCCTCTCCGGGACTCACCCCCGAAGTGGTTCACCCGCTGGCGGTGGAGGCTTGCGAACTCGGGCGGGGGAGGTCGACCCTTCACTGGGTCCCCCTGGGCGACCTGGTGGCGTGCAGAGAGCAGATCGTCGACGGCCACCTTCGCATCGTGGTGATGCGCGCGGCGCACGCGCTCGGCCTGATGGGTGGCTGACCTGGGGCACCCCACGCCGTGCTTTCGCCCGTGGTCGCTCTGGGCATGCCGGGGCGCGGGCGCCATGCAGGCAGCGTTCGGGCTCGTCGCTCCGCGTATGCGGCAGTGTCAGGGGCATGTTGCGACGCCGGGCAATCAACCGTCGCGCTGGCGTCTACCGCAGCATTGGCCCATCGGCTACACTCGGTCGCGATCATGGTTGATGTCTCTCCGGATGCTCACGACGAGAAGTCGTCGGTCGCGTTCTCGTCGTTGCTCGCGGCGCTGCTTCTGACGTGCATCAAGCTGGTCGTCGGATGGATGACCGGCAGCCTCGGTATTCTCTCGGAGGCTGCGCATTCAGGGCTGGACCTGGTCGCCGCGGGGGTGACCTTCTGGGCCGTGCGAGCCGCGAGCCGTCCCGCCGACCGCGAGCACACCTACGGCCATGGCAAGTTCGAGAACCTCTCGGCGCTGTTCGAGACGGTCCTGCTGCTGGCGACCTGTGGCTGGATTGTCTACGAATCGGTCGATCGCCTGTTCTTCCGGCCCGTTCGAGTCGAAACGAGCATCTGGGGGTTCGTCGTCATGGCCGTGTCCATCGCCGTTGACGTCGGCCGTTCCCGCGCGCTCACGAAGGCCGCCAGGAAGTACCAAAGCCAGGCACTCGAAGCCGACGCGCTGCACTTCTCCACGGACATCTGGTCCTCGTCCGTCGTCATCGTGGGTCTGGCTTGCGTCTTTCTCGGGGACAAGCTCGCCATCGCCTGGCTGCACAAGGCCGACGCGGTCGCTGCCGTGGGTGTTGCCGGCATCGTGGTCTGGGTCAGCCTTCGGCTTGGCAAGAAGACCATCGACGACCTGCTCGACGCCGTTGCTCCGGGCATGCGCGATCAGGTGGAGCACGCTGCGCGGGTCGATGGGGTGCTCGATGTCAGGCAGGTTCGCATCCGGCGGTCGGGTTCCGAAGTGTTCGCGGATGTCGTGCTGACCGTTCCTCGCGATACGGCGCTCGAGCGGGCGCACGACATCGCCACCGAGGCCGAGGCCGCGATTGCCCGCTGCTTGCCCGGGGCCGACGTCATCGTGCATGTGGAGCCGGTGACCGCTGGAAACGAGGGGCTCCTGACCACGATACGCCTGATTGCCGCGCGACGCGGGCTGGGGGTGCACGGCATCCGGATCGACCGGTACGGTGACGGCGTGTCCGTGGAAATGCATGTGGAGGTTCCCGACGACCTCGGCCTCGATGCGGCTCACCGATTGGTCAGCGCCTTCGAAGCGGCGTTGAAGGAGACGCTCCCGGGTCTGTCGAGCATCGTTTCGCACATCGACCCGGTCGGCGACATGTCCGCGATGAGGACCGGGACCCCGGCCGACGAGATTCCCATCCACCAGGCGCTCGACCAGGTGCGTGCTGAGCTTGGTATCGCATTCTCTGCGCGTGACATACGGGTCCGGCGCATCGGCGACCATCTGGCGGTGTCGCTTACTTGCGACTTCGATGGGGCCATGCCCATCACCGATGTCCACGCCTGGACGGACAAGATCTCCTCCGGCCTGCGTCGGCGTATTCCGTCCATCGGTCGCGTCGTGGTGCACGCGGAACCGCCGGAAGACCCCGGGGAGGTAGCCTGATCGGCTTCTCCTGACCCAGTCCGACACCAGAGCTGGCGTCTGCGCGGCGCATCGTCTCGTGTCGAACCGTGTCTGTCGTTCCCCAATGGTGTATACCCTGAGTTGTCCTTGTTACGACTGGTCCAACCATGGTTGTCCCTGACCTCGCACCTGTTCATGAAGGCGAAGTCCTGGCCGGCAAGTACCGCGTGGACCACGTTCTCGGTGCGGGCGGCATGGGGGTGGTGGTCGCGGCAACGCACCTCGAACTCGGGCAGCGAGTCGCGATCAAGTTCCTTCTTCCTGCCGCGCTCAGCGTGCCAGGGGCGCGCGAGCGCTTCACTCGCGAGGCGCGTGCTGCTGCCACCTTGCGCAGCGACCACGTCGCGCGCGTGGTCGACGTCGGCACGCTCGACAGCGGGTCACCATACATGATCATGGAGTTCCTCGACGGCTGCGACCTCGGGCAGCTTCTTGCGAGGCAAGGCCCGCTGCGGATCGATGAGGCGGTGGGCTACGTGCTGCAGGCCTGCGACGCTGTCTCGGAAGCGCACGCGTGCGGCATCATCCACCGTGACTTGAAGCCGGGGAACCTCTTCCTCACGCGCAAGCCGAACGGTGCGCCGCACATCAAGGTGCTCGACTTCGGCATCTCCAAGTCCACGAACCTCGGCGCCGAGCGCTTTTCGCTGACTCGAACCAGCGATGTCATGGGCTCTCCGATCTACATGGCGCCTGAGCAGATCCGTTCCGCGCGGGACGTCGACGTGCGAACGGACATCTGGGCGCTGGGCGTGATCTTGTACGAGCTTCTCACGGGTCGGGTGCCGTTTCCGGCCCAGAACGTCCCCCAGCTATGCGCCATGGTGCTCGAGCAGGAACCCGTTGCAGTTTCCACGCTGCGCGCTGATGTTCCGTTCGAGCTCGCTGCCACGATCAAACGTTGTCTCGCCAAGGCCCCGGCGGACCGGTTCTCCTCGGTCGGCGAACTGATGCGCGCGTTGTTCCCATTCGGTCCAGCGCCCGCTTCGTTCGGCCTCACACGGTCCCGTCCACCCGCCGGGGGACTCGCCCAGTCGGCCGGCGCCAGCTCGGTCGACCCGTATGCACAGCCGTGGGGCGAGACGCTCGCAGGCCCGCCTCCACCCGCTGCGCCGCCGCACGTGATCGCCGCCGATGCTCCCGGCGCGGCTTCGCCGAGTCAAGGGTCCGCGCGCGACCTCTCTGGGTCGGTCAGTTCGTCGCGCACGCTCCGGGATGGCGCTTCGACCTCCGTTCGCGGCAAGGCGACTCGCGTCGCGCTGGTCGCCGGCGTCGCGCTCATGGCCGCGTCGGGCCTGGCCGGCGTACGGCTCTGGTCGTGGCATGCCCGTGGCCCGAACGCACCGGCCTCCGTAGCACCTTCCGCGTCGAATACGGTCTCCGAGGCGCCGTCTCGAGCCGTTTCGCAAGACACACCTGTCCTTGCGGCAGCGTCGTCTGCCACGCAGCCCGTGTCTTCCGACACGCCTGCTGTGGCATCCACCGCGCCAACCCGGACCGTCGCGTCCCCGCCATCGCATTCGACCAGGGGTGCGACTGCCGCAATCTCCGCCGCTGCAACGCCGACGGGCGTCAAGACCACGGCCCCCGCAGGGGATTTCCTGCCCGACGAGAGGAAGTAGAACAGGAGATCGACTCGCGATGAACCGAACTTGCCTCGTGATGCGTGCGGCGATGCTCGGTCTGATTGCCGCGCCCGCTCTGTGCGCGGGGCCGTTGTGGGCGCAGGGGGCTGGCAACGCGGCCGCGGCGGAGGCTCTCTTTGTGGAAGGGCGCAGGCTGATGGACGAAGGTCGCTACGCCGAGGCGTGTCCCAAGCTTGCCGCGAGCAACAAGCTCGACCCCGGCGCCGGCACGCTGCTCAACCTCGCTGCCTGCTACGAGAAAAACGGCCAGACAGCGAGCGCGTGGGTCTCCTACCGCGAAGCGGCGAGTGAGGCCCGCAAGTCGGGCCGTTCGGAGTGGGAGGAGAAAGCGCGCGAAAAAGCCGCCGCGTTGGAGCCCTCCCTCTCCCGATTGACCATCAAGGTTCCCCCCGCAGCGCGTGTACCCGGTTTGATCGTCGAGCGCGATGGTACGCCGGTCGACCAGGCGCAGTGGGATACGGCCATCCCCGTGGACCCGGGCGTGCACCCGGTGGTCGCCACCGCCCCGCGCAAGCAGCAGTGGTCCACATCGGCCTCGGTCGGTCCGAACGGCGCCATGGTCGAGATCACCATCCCTACGCTCCTGATCGAGCAAGGCGGTGACGCACCCCTGCCCGCAGCGCTGCCCGCCGACCGGCACGCTGCCGACGCCTCCGGGGACGTGACGACGGACGGAGCTTCCCAGCGGACTATTGGCATGGTGCTCGCCGGAGTCGGCGCGGTCACCATCGGTGTCGGCACCGTTTTCGGCCTGGCCGCCAAGTCCAGGCACGACGAGGCGATGGCTCATTGCAATGCATCGAATCAATGCTCCCCGCAAGGGTTGGCGCTCGACGACCAGGCGAGGTCCAAGGCGACCACGGCCACGATTGCCTTCGGCGCCGGGGTCACGGTCCTGACGGGTGGCCTGGTGGTCTGGTTGACGGCGCCGTCCGGCAGCAAGACTGCATCCGCGCCTCCCGCGTGGAGCGTTGCCGTTGCAACGGCTTCGGATGGCGCAGCCGCCTCGGTTTCCGGTGTCTTCTGATATGCGTCGCACGCCGGTTGTGCGACAGCGGCCGCCGCCCTGCGGGGTGACGGGTCGGTGCAGGCCCAGCCAGGCACTTGCCATCAAGCCACGACGCTCTACAAGCGTTCGGCGATCATGACGACAAGCCGAGCGACCTTCGGACCGGAGCGGAGCAACCTCGATGATGCGGCCTCGCGCAGGCTCGACGCCCGCAAGCCGGGGCAGGATGTTCGCGCCGTTTTCGGCACGACGTCCCATCGGTCTTCCGTCATCGAAGCCATGGATCAGGTGGCCGCCTCGTTCGCCGAGGTGCTACCGATTCACCGTCCTTCCGTGGCTTGCCCCATCCTCTTGACCGCAACCATGGCTCAAGCGCCGGTCGTTCGGCTCGCGCCAGTCAGGCACCGCCGTGCGCCTCGTCGCGCTTCTCCGCGAGTCCGTCCATGAATGACAACGGTGCCCCCACGCCCCGGCAGGGGCTTTACGACCCCGCCTTCGAACATGACGCCTGCGGCTTCGCCTGTGTCGTCGACGTCCACGGCGATCGCTCGTATGACATCATTCAGCGTGCGTTGCGCGCGCTGTGGAAGCTCACGCACCGTGGCGCCACAGGCGCTGACCCCTCGACCGGCGATGGCGCTGGCATCCTGCTGCAGATCCCCGATGACTACTTCCGGTCTGTTACCCGCGGCGCCGGCTTCTCGCTCCCTCGTCCCGGCGCATACGCTGTCGGCATGGGCTTCTTCTCGACCGACACCGACGAGCAGAACGCTCAGATGGACGCCGTGCAGTGGGCTGTCTCGCGCCTTGGACACAAGCTGCTCGGTTGGCGCAATGTCCCCATCGATCCTTCCGTCGCCGGCCGTCTTGCCCTGCGTTCCATGCCGGCCATTCGCCAGGTCTTCGTCGCCGCCCGGCCTGGCACTCCGCAAGATGTCTTCGAGCGCCAGCTCTACCTCACCCGCCGCAAGGCCCGCCAGCGTTGGAGGTCGCGATACCCCCGCGCCGCCAGCCCCTTCCGCTTCGCCAGCTTCTCCTCCCGAACCATCGTGTACAAGGGCTTGCTGCTCCCCGACCAGATCGCCCGATTCTACCTCGACCTCGACGACCGCCGTGTGCAGACCGCTATCGCCATCGTCCACCAGCGCTACAGCACCAACACCTTCCCGGCCTGGCACCTGGCGCAGCCTTTTCGATATCTTGCTCACAACGGAGAGATCAATACGTTGCGCGGCAACGCCGCCTGGATGCGGGCGCGTCAGGCCAATCTCGCATCACCCTTGTTCGGCCATGACATCCGCGACCTGCTACCGATTCTCACCGACGGCACCAGTGATTCTGCCCAGCTCGATAATGCCGTCGAGCTCCTCGTCACGGGAGGACGATCCATCGCCCACGCGCTGACCATGCTCATGCCCGAAGCGTGGGAGAACGATCCCCAGATCTCCGACGATCTCCGCGCCTTCTACGAGTTCCACTCCCTGCTGACCGAGCCCTGGGACGGCCCTGCTGCGCTTGCCTTTACCGACGGTGTCCGCGCCGGTGCCATGCTCGATCGCAATGGCCTGCGGCCCGCCAGGTATTCGCTCACCAAGGACGGCGTGCTCGTCATCGCGTCGGAAACCGGCACGCTCGACACGACGGCGTCCGAGGTCGTCGAGGCTGGGCGCCTCGGACCCGGACGCATGATTCTTGCGGATACGGAGCAGGGCCGCTTGCTGCACGACGACGAGATCAAGGAGTCGCTCGCGGCTGCGCGACCTTGGCGGCAGTGGGTGGACCAGAATCGCATTCGTCTGCAGGACCTGCCGCGTGCAAACGTCGTACGCCACGAGTCGCCCCAGCGGCTGCGCCGCTTGCAGCGACTGTTCGGCTACTCCCTCGAGGTTCTGCGCATCATCTTGCCTCCGATGGCGTCCCGCGCCCAGGAGGCCGTCGGGTCCATGGGCGACGACACTGCCCTCGCCTGCCTGTCCGATCAACCGCGCCTCCTGTACGACTACTTCAAGCAACAGTTCGCCCAGGTGACCAATCCACCCATCGATCCCATCCGCGAGCGCATGGTCATGAGCCTCGCCACCACGCTCGGCCGTGATGGGAGCTTCCTGCAAGAGAGCCCCGATGCGGTGCGCGAGCTGCGCCTGGACCGGCCCATTCTCACCGATGAGGAGTTGCAGCGTATCAAGCTCACTCGCACGAGAGAGATTCAGGCCCACACGGTCCCTATCACCTATCCTGTGCACTCGGGCGGCCGCGGTATGCTCATCGCCCTCGAGCGTGCCTGCCGGGATGCCGAACAGGCCGTGGCGGATGCCGCGACGGTCCTTGTGCTGAGCGACCGCCTGGTCGACCACGACCATGCACCGATCCCTGCATTGCTCGCCACCTCCGCGCTGCACCAGCACCTCGTCCAGCGCGGCCTGCGCACTTCCTGCGGGCTGGTTGTGGAAACCGGAGAGGCCTGGGAGGTGGCTCACTTCGCGCTGCTCATCGGCTATGGCGCCGGTGCCGTCAATCCTTACATCGCATTCCAGAGTGTTGCGCAGATCGCCCGCGAGGCATCCTACACCCCTGCCAGCCTCACCCCCGACAAGGCCAAAGACAACTACGTCGAAGCCATCGACAACGGCTTGCTCAAGGTCTTCTCGAAGATGGGCATCTGTACGCTTCAGGCCTACCGCGGCGCCGGCCTGTTCGAAGCCATCGGCCTCGCACGCGACCTCGTCGACCGTTTCTTCCCCGGAACCCCCAGCAGGATCGACGGCATCGACATCGACGTCATCGCCGAGGAATCCGCCATGCGTCACCGCGCCGCGTTCGCCGCGCGCGACGACGACCCGCTGCCCCCAGGCGGCATGTACCAGTGGCGCCGCGATGGAGAGAAGCACGCCTTTCACCCGGACGTCATCGCATCCTTGCAGCACGCCGTGCGCCAGGGGAGCTTTCAGACTTTCACGGAATTCTCAGCAGCGGCGAACCGTGACGCACGGCGCGCGTGCACCCTCCGCGGCTTGCTGCGATTCCGATCTCCCAGAGCTCCGGTCCCCCTCGATGAAGTCGAGCCCGCTTCCGCCATCGTGCAGCGATTCTGCACGGGCGCGATGAGCTTTGGATCGATCTCGAAGGAAGCTCACGAAACACTCGCCGTCGCCATGAACCGAATCGGCGGTCGCAGCAATACCGGAGAAGGCGGCGAGGACCCTGCCAGGTTTCACCCGGATCCTGACGGCACCTCGCGCCGAAGCGCCATCAAGCAGGTTGCGTCCGGTCGGTTCGGCGTCACGAGCCACTACCTCGTCAACGCCGATGAGCTTCAGATCAAGATCGCGCAGGGGGCCAAGCCCGGGGAGGGCGGCCAACTCCCCGGCCACAAGGTCGACGCTACCATCGCGAGAATCCGCCATAGCACCGTCGGTGTGGGCCTCATCTCCCCGCCGCCCCACCACGATATCTACTCCATCGAAGACATCGCGCAGCTCATCCATGACCTCGAGTGTGCCAACGATCGAGCTGCCATAAGCGTGAAGCTCGTTTCTCAGAGCGGTATCGGCACGGTGGCTGCCGGTGTGGTCAAGGGCGGCGCCGAAGCCGTCGTTGTCGCCGGTCACGACGGCGGCACGGGAGCCTCGCCCCTGACCTCCATCAAGCATACTGGGATCCCCTGGGAGATCGGGCTGGCCGAGGTACAGCAGACCCTCGTGCTCAACGACCTGCGCGGGAGCGTTCGGGTGCAGGTCGACGGCGGCTTGAAGACGGGCCGGGACGTTGTCGTGGGGGCCATGCTCGGCGCCGACGAGTTCGGGTTCGCCTCCGCCCCGCTCGTCGCCCTCGGCTGCGTGATGATGCGCGTCTGCCACCTCAACACCTGTCCCGTCGGGATTGCCACACAGGACCCGGTGCTCCGCAAGCGGTTCGCCGGCGCACCCGATCACGTGGTCCGGTACTTCTTCTTCGTCGCCGAGGAGGTACGCCACATCATGAGCCAGCTCGGCTTTCGCAGGTTCGACGACATCATCGGTCGCACCGACCTGCTCGAGCCGGACACCGAAATCGGGCATTGGAAGGCTCGCAAGCTTGACTTCTCCGAACTGCTGTACCGTCCCAAGGTCCCCCACGCCTCCCGCTGGCGCGGGCGCGTCGCACGGGAACCGCTGAGTAACGTCGAATGGCGCATCCTGACCGCGTGCGGCCCGGCCCTCGACCGGCGCGAGCCCGTCTCCGTGCGGCTCCAACTCACCAACGTCGACCGATCCGTCGGCACCCGTCTCGGCGCCGAAGTTTCACGGCGGTACGGCGCCGAGGGCCTTGCCGATGGCACGATCCGGCTGTTGTGTACGGGCACCGCCGGCCAGTCCCTGGGCGCGTTTCTCCCCGCCGGAATCACCATCGACCTCGAGGGTGACACCAACGACTACGTGGCAAAAGGGCTGTCCGGCGGCAGGGTTGTCGTGCGCACGCCCCGGGCCGCCACCTTTGACGCTGCCGACAACGTGCTCGTGGGCAACGTGTGCCTGTACGGTGCTACGTCCGGCGAAGCGTTCTTCAACGGTACCGCCGGCGAGCGCTTTGCCGTCCGGAACGCGGGGGCCACAGCGGTGGTGGAGGGAGTCGGCGACCATGGGTGCGAGTACATGACGGGGGGGGTCGTCGTGGTGCTCGGCCCTACCGGGCGGAACTTCGCCGCCGGCATGAGTGGCGGCGTCGCGTACGTACTCGACGACGAAGGCGGGTTCGAATCCGTGTGCAACCATGAGATGGTCCTGGTCGAACCCTTGCCGCAGGACGACGAACCCGGGCTGCTCGCGCTGATCCGGCGACATCACGAACTGACGGGCAGTTCGCGCGCCGCTGCGATCCTCGAGAATTGGGATACGTCGCGCGCCCGATTCCGTCGTGTCATGCCCCTGGACTACAAGCGTATTCTCGAAGTTCGCGCTATCGCGGGGAATGATAATGGGTGATCCAAGAGGTTTTCTTCGTCATGCTCGGCAATCTGCACCCGAGCGCCCGGTGTCCCTTCGCGTGCTCGATTGGCGCGACGTCCACGAGCCTTTCCCGGAAGAAACCGCCCGCGCCCAAGCATCCCGCTGCATGGACTGTGGCGTTCCATTCTGCCATCAAGCCTGTCCCCTCGGTAATCTCATCCCCGATTGGAATGACCTCGCTTTCCGCGGCCGATGGCCCGACGCCTTGGACCGTCTGTACGCCACCAACAACTTCCCCGAGGTCACCGGCCTCGTCTGCCCCGCATCGTGCGAAGCCGCCTGCGTGCTGGCCATTCACGACCAGCCGGTCGTCATCAAGCAGACCGAGTTCGAGATAGCCCGGCGTATCCTCGACGCTGGCCCTCCGCCCCCCCGCAAGCCCGCCAGGAGAACCGGACGCACCGTTGCCATCGTTGGATCCGGACCAGCCGGCCTCGCCGCCGCTCAACAGCTATGCCGCGCCGGCCACTCGGTCGTCGTCTTCGAGAAGAACGACGCTCCGGGCGGCCTGCTTCGATTCGGCATTCCCGACTTCAAACTCGAGAAATGGATCCTCGACCGCCGCATCGACCAGATCCTCGCTGAAGGCGTGGAGTTCCGAACCAGCACCCACGTAGGCGTGGACGTCCCGGCTGCGCAACTCGTCGGTCGCTTCGACGCCGTGCTACTCGCCGGGGGGGCGGGTCAGCCCCGTGACTTGCAGGTGCCGGGGCGCCATCTCGCCGGCATCCACTTCGCCTTGGAGTTTCTCGAGCAGCAGAACCGCCGCTGTGCAGGCCACGCCCTCACCGGCTCCGAGATATCCGCAAAGGACAAGCGTGTCGTCGTGATCGGAGGCGGCGATACTGCTTCGGATTGCGTGGGGACCTGCCTGCGCCAGGGCGCCCGCACCGTCACCTCCCTCGAAATCCTCGAGCGGCCACCGGATCAGCGCCGCCCCGATAATCCCTGGCCTCAATGGCCTCGCGTGTTTCGCGGATCCAACTCGCACGACGAAGGTGGCAGTCGCCAGTTCGGCCTCATGACGACACGGTTTTCAGGCGTCGACGGGCGCGTCCACACGGTTCATGCCGTGGGCGTCCGGCCAGGCGAGCCCGACGCCTCCGGTGTCTGCACGCAAGTGCCGCTGCCGGGCTCGGAGGTCGAGCTTCCTGCCGACCTCGTGCTGCTCGCCATGGGGTTCGTCCATCCGGTGCATGACGGGATGCTCCAGGAACTCGGCATCGCCCTGGACAGCCGCGGGAATGTGCGAGCCGCGTGGGGCGACCATGCCACGAGCGTCGCAAAGGTATTCGCCGCCGGCGACATGCGCAGGGGCCAATCTCTGGTCGTATGGGCCATTCGGGAAGGCCGCGAAGCCGCCTCCGCGATCCATCGATTCCTGATGGCCGAGAGGTGACCGGCGGGCGGCACCCGTGTTTCCGATCCCGGATTCCTCAGCCCGCGGGCGGTACGACCGACAGGATGTACCTGCGTCCGTACTCGGGGGCGAAAACGGTTACCGATTCCACGATAGCGTGCGGGTGACGGCGCGCCGATGCGGCGTAGAGCCGCAGGCCGAACCGCAAGGACGTGACCCCGGAATGGTCGAGCCTGACACCGGGATCGACCGAGGCGAGCCACGCTTCGAGGTCTCCGACGCGTCGGCGCAGCAACTCCTGGTGTAGGAAGACCGGGCTGGCAGGCCCGGTGAATTCGAAGGCCTCGGCCTTGGATTCAGGACCATAGTGGACGCGCAACCCCAACGACGGGAATGTGTCCCTCGGTAGCGTCGGCGCGCCCGCTCCCAGGCGATGCTCGACCTGTTGCGGGACCATTCCGAATCGGATCGGGCCGGCAGACTCGTTGGGGACAACCTCGAACGCGACGAACGACCGCTTCATGCCGAAGAGAGCGCATGCCATGGATCCGGCAGCGCCACCAGAGGGCATCGCTGGTTGCCGGGGACCGATCGTGTCAAGCGCCGCCGCCACGCTGCGGAAGCAGGCGGATTGCGCCCTCCACGCCCTCGTCCATCGGCCGGCGCAGTTCGATCTTCGACCCGGCCTGCTTGCCGTGAAGGTGTGCGTCCGTCCTCGCATTGCCCTGGATGCGCGTGTGCCGGATGTACGGATGGCGCTTGCGGAAGTAGCCCGCCAGGTCCGCGTCCCGCACCCACACCAGGCCTTCCTTCTGCTGCGCGGCCCGCTCGCGGCGGAGCTTGTCCCGGAAGCCCGACATCACGCCGGCCAGGAACGTCCTGCGGTCGCGGTTCGAACGTATGTTGTGGGCGGCCTTGTGCTGGCACCAGAGCTGCTCTGCCGTGTGGGTGAGAAACGAGTGTACGTACGCCGCCATTTCCAGGTTGGCTTCCGTTCCGCACACCTCCATGACACTGCCGCGTTTTCCTTCCCGGGGTCGGTAGACCGGAACCCAGATGACCTCGACGAAGAAGTGTTCGGCAAGAATCGCCCCCAGAATGTGCTCGCTTTCGGATACCCGTCCCGTCGGCTGCCCAAGGTGCCGATACGCATAGCGCCGAGGTGCTCGCGCCTGCGCCGCGATGTCGTCGAGGTTGTACTTGAGCATCAGCTTGTGCGCGGCGCTCATCGCTGCCTGCGCCTCGTGGATGTCAGCACGCTCCGCAAGCGCCAGCAGTCGCGCCACACGCTGCAGCACCTTCTGCTCCTGTTCCGCCGCCAGGCCTCCATCCCCCGTGGACGCCGTCGCCCGTGCGTCCATGCCGATTCTCGCGCAAATCTCGCGAAACGCAGGCCCGTGCGCGGTTTCGTCGGTGCGATGCAGCACTTCGTCGACATACTGGTGCGCCATCTCGTGCTTCATCACCTCAACCACCTCGCCCCACGACCCTTCGACCACGAGGCGACGCGACAGCTCGATGGTCCGGCGCTCGGGCCGCCACCTTCCAAGAAAGCCCGAGGCGTCCGACAGCGCGATCACGGCCGGGTCCAGCTTGTGCTTGAAAAAAGTCGCGTCGATCTCCCTGTGCAGATGCTGCAGTTCGTGCAGCAGCGCGGTTTCGAGCTCAGCCCCGATCGCGCCGCCGGCGTGTGGATGGTGCCCTTCTTTGGTAGGCTCAACCCGTTCATCTTCCCTTTCCATCATGGTGCGACAGCATGCCCTGGCTCGCCCCCGTTGGCGAGGGATACCCGCACCGCCGTCCCGCCCACGCCCGGAACGGTGCCCCGGGCTCCGTGCGCTGACTCGACTGCAACCTCGGCAAGCCGGACGGGCACGACCTCAGCCTAAACCCCTGGCTCGGTGCGTGAGCGCAGGGGGCACACCATTCGGAATCACCCTTGTTCGTTGGCTCTCACACGAGCGGGACCGCCTGCAACGTTCACCTGCCCGCCCCGCGACGATACGATGGTATGACGTCGTAGACACCAGCCTGGACGCGCGCCTGGACTTCGTAGAGCAAGCGCTGAGGGCCATCGAGCCCGCAGACGCCAATCTCGCCAATCCACGGAGCAGCGTGGCGATGGTCGCACGCTGACCGGGGTCAGGCCAGCAGGCACGCCCGGATGGCAGGCATGTCCGCGGGCTTTCCGAAGATGGCGTCCACCCCGGGCGGGCACTCGATCTCCTCGATCTCCGAACCCGATACGAGAACCCCTCGCTTCAGGGACGCGAAGCGCTTGCGCCAGAGGGGCAGCAAGACCGACCCCACCGGATGGGCGTCGCCCAACCAATAGTCGCAGATCACATGCGTGGGTGACGGCGACGACGCCAGCAGCCGTTCGGCCTGATCCGGGGTAGACGCGAGCAGCACGGTCTGAAAGTGTCGCTTGAAATACCGTACAAAAGCGGCCCCGACGTCAGGTCTATCCTCGACAATCAGCAGCACGTAGGGCGAAGAAGAGACGTCCGACATGTTGAGCGCACGCTATCAGTTCTGCGACGATCATGCACACGTATCCTTGGCCAATTGGCCCGGGAGCACGATGCGGAACATGGCGCCACGTTCAGGACGATTGACCGCCTCGATTGTTCCCCCCAGCAGGTCGACATAGCGTCGGCAGAGATACAGCCCCAGGCCGGTGCCGTCCGGCCTCCCGAGTTCCGGGAAGGGCTTGAAGAGGTCGGGGAGGTGCCGGGAATCGAACCCGGGGCCGTCGTCTTGCACCACCAGCGAGACGCTCTTGGAGTCTGCGTTGGCCCGGAGCAAGATTTTCAGGTTCGCCGCCCCAGCTTTCTCCGCGTTTCGCACCAGATTCGCCAGCACCGCCTTGATATGCTCAGGGTCGCCCTGCACGACGAACGCCGGCGCATCGATCCCAAGCGTGACCGAGAGCGGAGTGCGATGAGTCCGCACGAACTCCCGCAGCACGTCCTGGAGTGCGAAGTCTGTCGAGCGAGGGCGCCCCTTTCGCCGTAGACGTTCGATGGCGGCAGCGACAAGCTTGTTCTCCTCGGCCTGGGCGTCAATCGCTTCTTCCAGCGCCTTGCGCAGCTCCCCTTCCAACCCTCCTTCCTCGAGGACAAACTGCAGGTTCGCCTGCTGGGCCGCGCGAGCGTTGCGTAGCTCGTGCAGGAAGTGCCCGATGTCGACGAGCGATGCGGCGAGGGCGGCCTCCATGCTCTGATCGGCCACCCGTTCCGCTGCACCGAGCGCATGAATCAACTGCTGCCGCTCCGCCTCGTGCGCCCGCTTCTGGCCGGTGCGATGGGCAGTCGTCAGGGCCACCGTGCATGCTGCCCAAACCACCACGCTGACCAACGCATCCCGGCCGAGCAGCAGCGTAATCGTGACCGGCGGACCGCACATGGCGATGGTGAGCGGAACCGTCAGCGCATACGTGCGAGCCGGGAAGTAGAGCAGGAACAGGGTCAAAGCAATGGCGAATCCCAACGAGAACGGCTCGCTGGACAACACCGCCGCGAGCGAAAAGGTCGTGGTGTAAAGTAGCGTGTCCATCCACATGCAGAGCGTGCCCACCCGCCCCGTGGCCTTGTTCCGGAAGGCCGTGTACGAGCACGCTGCGCCAAGCCCACCCACCAACGCGGGAACCCATGCCATGCGAAGGTGCGATATCGCAGCGAGCGCAGGGATGTACCCGCACGCAAGAATCGCTGCGATCACGCTGCCCGACCCGAGCACGATCACACCTGGGCTCGATTGAACTGCCGCCGATGGTGCGTCGTACGAGGCAGCGAACTTGCTCCACTGAGCGTTGAGCCAACGAATCATTGCCGTGTCGATTCGGTCACAGTCTACCGTCCTTTCCCGCGCAGCATAGGCGGGGCCGCTCGCTGCCGCAATCTCACCGATCCCTCCGCGCCGAAGCAAGCGCCTGCGCCAGGACTGCGTAGTCGTCGATCTCGTTGTAGAGCTGCGCCGACACCCGCACGAGCCGCCCCGGATGCCGCGGCCAGGCAAGGATGGGGACATCCAGCCCGTGACGCTCCCGAAGCAAGCGCTGCAAGGGATCCGGGGCGTCGCCCTCGACCGCCGCCGGCACCAGATCCAGCGGCAGCGCGACCGCCGCCATCGACCCGACCATCGATTCGGGACACGGGGCATCCACGTGCAACGATCTGCACAGCAGGTCGCGCGCGTCGAGCGCGAGCCTGCGGTTTCGATCCATGCGCCCACGCCATCCCCCGGGATGCTGGGCTTCGCCGAATGCGATGGCGTCACCCACGCAGATCCACGCGGTCGGGTCGGTCGTGCCCATCCATCCGAATTCCGCCCGGAATCGATGTGGATCGCGGTCCGAAAGGCTTGCGCCATGGCTGAAGACCAGCGGGCGTAGGGCCTGTTTCATGTCGCGCCGCACATGCAGGAAGGCCGCACCCTTCGGCGCGCAGAGCCACTTGTGCGCGTTGCCCGCGTAGTACTCCGCACCCCAGGCGTCGAGGTCGAGCGGCAGCATCCCCGGCGCGTGCGCACCGTCGACGAGCACGCGAATCCCACGCTTCTGAAGCTGCCGGATGATGGACTCGATGGGAAGCACCAGCGCCGTGGGGCTAGTGACGTGATCGACGATGGCGAGCCGGGTGCGTTCCGAGCACGCCGCAAGCAGCGATTCTTCGACCTGTGCCGGGTCTTCGACCGGGAACGGGATGCGCGCGGTCACGACACGCGCGCCTCGACGCCCCGCCCACGCGGCTGCCGCGTTGTTGCAGGCACGATAGCCGTGGTTGGTCGTCAGCACCTCGTCGCCAGGCTCGAGAAGCGAAGCGAGCACGGTGTTGACCGCGGTGGTGGCGTTGTCGAGGAAGACGAGATCCGATGGGTCTGCACCGACGAACCTTGCAAGACGCTCACGCGAGGCATCAAGAAGTCGGGGCGCATCGTGGACGAGGAATCGGTGCGGGTCGCGCTCCAGGCGGTCGCGCAACTCGGCCTGGCGGTCGAGCACAGGCCGGGGACAAGCACCGAACGACCCGTGGTTGAGGAACCGGATGGCCGGGTCGAGGATCCATGGGGCGTAGCGCGTAGGTCCGTACATGTGCCCTTTGTCGCACATCCGACGAACGCGGGAGATGGAATCGGGGGTGGTGTTCGTCACGAAGCAAGCATCCCACCGTTGGAAGCATGTCCTTTCATGCACGAAATGAGTCTGCGCAAACAGAGCTACAACTACATGAAATTGCGTTAGCCGGTGCGGCACGCTCCGTGCTGCATGGAAGCGCAGTACGGCCCAACGTCGTACGCGTCCTTTCCCGCGCGAAGTCGAAGCTGCGCCCCCCCCCGGCTCCTTCGCGCGGTTTTCTTTTTTCAACGATCCGCTGCGTCGCCGACAAGTTAGGAAAGCGCGACCAGCAATGCGAACACGGCGTGCAGGATCTCCAAGGTGCTGGGAATCTTGCCGTGGCCTGTCTTCGTTCCTCGTTTGCGGTGTTGCACGTTGTTCGTTTTTCCGGCAGCCGCAATGGGCGCTCAGGCGATGTAGCAACCCGTCGTGTTTCTTGTCATCGGTGCGGCCACATGCTCCGCCATGCAAATCATGGCTTGCAAAAATGAAAGCAGGCCTCCGTTGGCATTCTCCAACACCTTGAAAAGACAACAGGAAGCCATGGCACGCCATCTGCTATCGCCATGATCGAGCGCGATGGGGTGCACCCAATCGCCCCCCCTCCTCCCCATCAAGCTCGTTCTTCGACCGCGTGAAGTGGATGCTGTGCCCCCCCCGGCTCCTTCACGCGGTCGATCTTTTGTCCCCCGTGATCGCGCTGCCCAGCCTCAGCGGATCGCGTTGGCGGTCGCCTCGGCTGCCTTCGCCCGTTGCGTTGCCTCCGCCTTGTGCGCGGCGTCCGACAGCAGCTTCGCGGCTCGGCGGTATCGCTTCGCGATCTGTTGCCAGTACTTCTTATCGGCGTCCCCAGGCGGCGCGATCTGCAGAAGATAAGCCGCGTCGTAGGCCGCAAAGCCTGCAATAGGAGCTTTCGCCTTGCCCGCGAGCGCGTCGAGCTCCGCCACGTTCGCCACCGACTGCGATGAGATTCCGCGCACCATCATCTCGGCTGCGTTCTTCGGTCCGCCCTTGAGCGCGACGGCGAGGGCGCCTAGGAGCTCTCCCGCTTCTGTCCCTTTCCTGTCGGCTTCGATGGTGTCTGCCGCGCGTGCGAAGTCCTCCGATCGCCAGTAGCGCCGTCCCAGTTCGACCAGCAGCCGCGCGTGCAGCGCCCTCGCTTCCGGTGGCAGCTTCGCCGCGGACAGAGCCTCCTGCACTGCAGGCGGCGCGCCGCGGTCGAGCAACGCACGGAGCATCGCCGGCCTGGTCGGGTCGAGGTTGTCGAGCACGAATGGCAAGTAGAACGTGGGCAGCCGCGAGGCGAGGCGTTCGTCTACCGACCCCGGCTCCTTGTTGTCGAGCATCGGAAGCAACAAGCCGTCGAGCGCGTCGATGCGCCTGCCGCCATACAGCTTCGAGAGCAGGCTGCGCGCCCGGTCGAGTCTGGGATCCCGCAAGATACCGGCCCGCGCGAACTCTCCCAGCCCGACGAGCGCGGCATCGCGTCCGCGGTCCTTGCGAGGCTCGAGCTCCTGGTCCAAGGATCCATAGTACGTGTCCTTGACCTGCGGGTCTTCAGCCATCTCCTTCGGAAGCGGGATCGCGCGTACGACCTCGACGAAGCGCATGTCGGCAAGACCGGCTTCCACGGCGACGACCCCTTTCGCGTAGCCGTGGAGGCGGGATCCCTGGAGCGAAAGTGCTTCAATCGCACGAGCCTGCCCGATGATCCACGGCTTGAGCTGGTCGCGGAGGTACACGTTGAACGCCGCCTTGTCGAACGGCTCCGCAAGCTTCGGAGGGTCGAGGACGAGACGTGCGAGCTTGCCCGCCAGGCGCAACCCTTCAAGGGTTTCCTTGACGTCACGTCGAACCGATTGCGGTGTAGCGGTGGTGAGGACGGGCTCCACGAGTGCATCGCTGCAAGGCGCCGGGGCAAGCTCCGCGCGAAGCGCCCGGACCAGCCCCCGAGGGAAGTCTGGACAGCCTTCGAGGCCTGCCAGCCGTGCGTCGCGCTGCTCGGTGTCACCCTGGGCAAGGGCTTCATCGAGCGCCGCCACCGCCCCGGCCTTGCCGCCATGGCACGACGTGCCGACCGGATGCTCGACCAGCACGGCACAGGTTGCTGGAACAGGCGGGACCGCCACAAGCGGGTCAGGCCTGGCGGCATCGGCGGGTGCGGGAGCCGTCACGGCGGGTGCCGTCGACGATGGCTGCGCAGGGACCAAAGGTTCGTGCTTGGCAGGGCCTGCGCACGAACTCGCTGCAACGACGATCCACGAAAGCGCCAACCAATTTCGCATGGTGTCGTGTGTAGCGCGCCTTGCCGTTGGATGGAACCGCGACGGAGGAAGACACCTGCGATCCGGCTAGGACAGCCGCTTGTGAAGGAAAGCGCGCTTGCCGGGCCCGTAGTCGGATGCGCCCTGCCCATGCCCGCGAAGCAGCCAGCGCGTCGTCATCAGGCCGTCGACGCCTACAGGGCCGCGCGCGTGGATGCGTGACGTACTGATGCCAACCTCGGCGCCCAGGCCGTAGCGAAAGCCGTCTGCCATGCGCGTGCTGGCGTTGTGGAACACACTCGCCGAATCGACTTCGCGCAAGAATCGACCCGCCGCCTGCTCGTCCTGCGTCACGATCGCGTCGGTGTGCGCGCTACCATTTCCGTTGATGTACGCGATCGCCTCGTCGATCGAGCACACCGTCCGCGCGGCGAGAATGAGTGCGCCGTACTCGACACGCCCATCCTGCTCTTGGGCTCGATTCATCCACGGCATCCGATCGCGCAGCACATCGTCGGCACGGATCTCGACCCCCGCAGCGCGCAGTGCCTCCGCGGCTGGCCGGAACACGTCGACCGCTTCGCGGTGCACCAGCACCGTCTCCGTTGCATTGCACGCCGCCGGATAGTCGCACTTGCCGTCTACCAGAACGCGTCTCGTCGTCTCTGCGTCCGCTGCCCGGTCCACATACACCATGCAGACACCGTCGGCATGGCCGAGCACCGGGATCTTGGTGGACGCCCGGATGGACCGCACGAGGCTGCCTGATCCACGCGGAATCACAAGGTCGATGTCGCTGTCGAGCTCGAGCAGACGGTACACGTCGTCGCGCCCTTGCACGGCCTGCACGGCGTCTGGATCCAAACCGTGTGCTGCGAGCGCGTCGCGCAGACAGCCAACGAGGGCAGCGTTCGAGCGCGCCGCCTCGGTGCCGCCCTTTAGAATCACCCCGTTGCCCGAGCGGACCGCGAGACCGCCAATCTGGATCACCGCGTCCGGACGGCTCTCGAAAATCACGAGCAACACACCGAGAGGGCTCGCTACCTGAGTCAGCTCGAGCCCCTCGTCCAGCAGCATTCGCCGCAAGGGACGTCCCACCGGATCGTCGCTCGATGCCAGCGCCTCCAGGCCAGCCTTCAAGGTCTCGAGCTTGTTGTCGTCGAGCGTGAGGCGGGCCATGTGCGCAGCAGCGACGCCGTCACGGGCGGCCTGCTCACGATCCAGGCGGTTGGCGTCGAGCAATTCCACGCGCCGGTCCAGCAGCAAACGGGCGATTTCGCGCAGCACGGTGGACCGCAAATCCGGGGACGCTGCCGCGAGCTTGCGCTGGCCAGCCCGTGCGCCGCGGGCGATCTGAACGAAAAGCTCGGAAGTGTTCGTCATGAGGTTTCAAACCGGGTCGAGCACGAGGTGGTCTCGGTGCACCAGTGCGTGGTGGTTCCTGGCGAATGACGGACGCTCGCCTGCGCACCAGCGTCGTGCAACGTCGATGTCGCAGCATACGATACCGCGACCGACACGTTTGCCGTCGAGGGAGAGTAGATCCACGACGTCACCGCGACGGAAGGCGCCTTCGACGCGCTTGACACCGGCGGCAAGCAGCGACGCTCCTCGATCGCGTAGTGCGACGACAGCACCCGGGTCGAGGACGAGTTGGCCGCGGGACGCGGTCGCCCACGCTATCCACCTGTGCCTGGCCGGCAGGGCCGGGAGCGCTGGAAACCACGTCCCGATGCTCTCTCCAGCCAACACACGGTCCAGCGCGTCGCCCGTCTTGCCCGACGCGATGACGACATGGCAGCCCGAACGAGCGGCGATGCCCGCGGATTCCACCTTGCTGCGCATGCCACCTCGTCCCGCACCGGACCGGCTGTCTCCGGCCACCACGTCGTGGTCCGAGGCTTCGACGTCGTACCTGTCAACCAGCCGCGCGTGCGGGTCGACATTCGGGTCGCTCTCATACACGCCGTCGACGTCCGTCAACAGCACCAGCAAGTCGGCGTCGAGACGCGCGGCCACCAGAGCGCTCAGCCGGTCGTTGTCACCAAACACGTGCCGGGCGTCGTCGGGACCGTCTCCCCACGCGAGCTCCGCGACGGACACGGCGTCGTTTTCGTTGATGATCGGAACCACGCGATGGTCCAGCATGGTCAGGAGGGTGCTGCGCAGATTCAGGTAGCGGAGGCGATCGTCGAAGTCGTCTTCGGTGAGCAGCACCTGCCCGCAGATGATGCCGAGACGCGAGAACCCGGCTTCGTACAGGGCCATCAACCGGCTCTGTCCCACCGCCGCACAAGCCTGCCGCTCCGCGAGTTCGGTCGGCGCGGTCGGGAGGCCCAACGCATCTCTGCCCAGTCCGACCGCACCGCTGCTGACCACCAGCACCTCGCGTCCGGACGAATGCAGGCGTGCGACGGTCTCGACCACGGCGAACATCCTGGAGAGGGCAATCCGCCCATCGGCATGGGTGAGAACCCGCGTGCCCAGCTTGATGACGATTCGTCTGGCCTCTGCCACCGATGACCTGGGCGCCACAGCGGCTTCCGGCCCATGCGTCGCGTCAGACAACTCGGTTTCCTTCATGGTGCCGCGGATGGGGAACGTGCTTGCGAACCCTGGCTCGCAGGTGAAGCCTGCGTGTCCAACATCAGGCGCATATAGACCGGACGATGGTCGCTCACCAGCGCGTCGTACTCGAACCAGCCGTTGGGGAGAAAGCCTTCGACGGTCAACGTTTGCACGTCGGAACCGGTCGTGAAGAAAGCGGGAAAAAGCTCGCTGGTGATGAGGATGTGATCAATATGGCTGCCGTAGGACGGGTAGGACACCGCCCCCGCGCCGCCGTGGAGCGCAAGATCCGTGTCGACGAAGTAGAAGCGGTCGGGCCGCGAGTCGAGGGCCGCGAACACATCGGTGGCAGGCGGCTCGCCAAGGCGGTCGTTGAAGTCCCCCAACACGATGACGCGCCTGCCCGCCTCGTGTTCGTCGAGGTACCGCGCCAGCATGTCGCACGCAGCTTTCCTGCGATTCTCCTCGTCGTTCGGGTCGCTGCCCAGCACGTCGTCTCCCAGCGCTTTCAGATGCACGGCGACGACCGTGAGCGGTACTCCATGCCACTCGATGTCGAGGGCCAATGGGGACCTCGGGAACGCAAGCGTATCGCCGACGAAGAGCAGATACTTGTCGACCAGCTTGATGGAGCTGCTGTCGTACATGAAGCCGACGGGCGGGTTGTACTTGCCGGTGACCCGCGAGGCGTCGTAGCGGGCCGCCACCACCGATCGCCAACGCGGGATGTCCGCGACCATGTCGCCGAACGCCTTGGTGTCCGCTACCTCTTGCACCGCGATGATGTCGAGCTGCAGCGTGCGGATCATCCGGGAGAGGCGATCGATGGTGGCGGCGCCAGCCTTCGGGAAGTGCTCCAGATTCCACGTCGCGATCTCGAACGTGTCGTCCGAACCACGCACGGTGGGCGCAGCCGCGGCCGGTATGACAGGGCCGGCGTCGTGCTCCGCAGTCGCCGACGACAATTCGCAGGCTAGCGGCAGTGCCGTGACGACAGCGCAGAGGAACGCATGGTGGGTGCGGGGTCGAACAGACATCGAAACCACGATCGCCACCGGACGAGTACCCGCGTGGCGGAAACACGCAATCGGAGCGCGGCGCGCAGGCGGCGTCAAGAACCCGGGATCCCGCCGGGTGCATTCGGTCGGGCCGGGTTCCAAACGAGCCGAAGCTGGTCGTGCCGGTTGAGCAGCGACGTCCACGAGCCACGGCCCACCACCGGACTCGCCGCACAAACTCGCCGTGTCTGCGGGCATCCCGCGCGTGCCGGACTGGTTCGCGACGACTCGACGCCCCCCCAGTACGCCGAGCCCGTTCCATGTCCCGGAGAATCGAACGCGCCTGCACCCATCGAGATCAGGCTACCGCAGGGTTCGAGCGGCGCTGTTGTGCCGTCGCGGTGCCAGGCCGACGCCTCGTACGGTGAGCTTGCAGCAAGCACCCAGACAGGCCGACGGCTGCAACACCCGTCGATACGGCGTTCCAGGGGGCAGTTGGAAGGGGCCACCGGACATGTTGCGGGCTGACAGGCGCTGGTCCGGGCGTCGAACTGGGGCTGGGTCTGACGGTCAGCGGGTGTTGGACGTGTCGATCTGCGTCGTTCACAAGGAGCAGAGGGTGCATTCCTCCCACCCCGACGAGCCATGGCCCAACCCTGACCCGCACGCGGACGCCCGCGCTCCGTTGTGCCTTCAGCCCAACCTGTGGTCGTGCGCGCCGCAGCACGTCCCATCATGATCACGTGCGTCCGTGCGCATGCGTGTCCGCGTGATCGTGCGAAGCATCGTGGCGCGTCACGCGGAGGAAGCATACCGAGGTGAACCGAAGGCTTCGAACCCCGCTCGTGCATTCGGTCCGCCCGGGGTCCACCACGCGGTCCACGGTCCAGCAGGTCTGGCCCATTCGCCGAGCGCGCGCGACAGGGGCCGCAAGTCCACGGCCTGCCAAGCTCGCGGCGATTCAGGACCGAACAGGGAAGGACCCGATCTCGATGGCGCTACTTCTTCTTGTTGCTCGTGGCGACCGGGGGGGGACCGCCGAACGATCCTCCCCCGGTACTTGTCGTGGTAACAGGCGGAGCCGATGCGGTCGCGGTGCTCGTGCCGTGCGGTGGAACGACGACTCCGACGGACGCGGACCCGAAAGGCGTCGTGCCCGGCGGGGTCCAGGCGGACACCGATGCGGTGGATGTCGGGATGTTGCGTGCGACGGTGGTCGTGGCGTCGGGGGCAGCCGTGGCGGTGTCGACCGGCGCCGCGCTGGAAGCCGCCGGCTTCTCGGGCTCCCCGCTGTCGCCGGACCTGCAGCAAGCAGCGAACCCCGAAGCAGAGACGATAGCTACCGCGAGCAGACACCAGCAAACACGACGCATGAGCAGCCCTCCGGATGGACGAACCCGAGCGCGCAGCGGAGCATGACCGTCTTTCGACCGCAAGCCTCGCGCGACCAGCTCCACTCGGTACTGGACGAAACACGCGACGGACCGCAAGCATCAGATGCGCCCACGGAGCCAGCCCGACGATGCGTCCTGTCCTGCACCCGATCCATGTCGTTGCTCCCAAGCCGTCTCGCGGATCCGACGGCGATGCGCCGCTGCGCGTGCAAACCGATCCGGACGAACTGATCCTGGTCAACATGGACGCAGCCGCCATGCACGGATCCGGCGCGGCGGGTTTGGTGGAACCTCGAAGCGAAGCGCAGCTCGGTGCGTGGCTGCGCGACAACCCGAACGACCCGATCCTCGTGCAGGGTGCGCTTACGAGCCTGACAGGTGGGGCGACCCCGCAGCGCGATATCGTGGTGTCGACCCGTCGCATGACGTCCCTGCAGGTCGACCCGGATGGGCGCACGGCGACCTGCGGCGCGGGCGTGGTGCTGGCGACGTTGCAGGCCGAGCTGGCCGAACATGGCCTTTGGTATCCGCCGGCGCCCACGCACGACGGGGCAACCATCGGCGGCAACGTGGCGACGAATGCGGCGGGCGCGGCGACGTTCAAGTACGGGTCGACGCGAGACTGGGTGACGCGCATGCGGATGATGCTGCGCAACGGCGACGTGATCGAGGTTCGACGGGGACATTTGCAAGTCGCCGGCGGTGACGTCGTACGTGTCCTCGGTAGCCGCACGTTCGAGTTCGTGGTGCCATCGTATCGGACGCCGGACGTCCGGAAGATCTCCGCCGGATACTACGTGCGTTCGCCCATGGACCTGATCGACCTGCTGGTGGGTGCGGAGGGGACCCTGGGGATCGTGACGGAGGTCGAACTGCGGGTGGACGTGAAGCCGCAGGTGGTGACCGGGCTGGTGTTCTTCGGCGACGTGGAGAAGGCGATCGCGTTCGTGCTGGAGATGCGGCGGGCGTCGTTGGAGGCGCGGCAGGTTGGGGCTCAGGCCGGGCTCGATGCGCGCAGCATCGAGTTCTTTGACCGCCGATGCTTGTCGTTGCTGCGCGACACCGGCAAGCTGAGCGAGTGCGGAGTGAACGTGCCGGACGGTGCAAAGGCGTGCCTGCTGTTCGAACTCGAAGTTCCCCCGCACACGAGGTCCGAAGATCTGATCGACGACCTGGCACGTGCATCGGAGGGGCGTGGCGGATCGGACATGGCCGCGCGGTTGATGGGCCTGCTGGGATCGTTCGGCGTGCTCGAGACATGCGAACTCGCGATGCCGGACCAGGTGCGCAGGCAACGGCAATTGAGCTCGGTGCGGGAGGCGATCCCGCTCGGGCTGAGCGAGTGGCTGAAGCAGCAGAAAAAGCGGGATCCGGCCGTGCACAAGGTGGGGGGCGACATGATCGTGCCGATGGATCGGTTCGAGATGATGCTTGCCAGGTACTACGAGGCGTTCGGGGCCCGCGGGGTAGACGTGGCCGTGTTTGGGCATATCTCGGACGGGAACGTTCATCCCAACGGTTTGCCGACGAGCGGGGCGCAGGTCGAGCTGGCAAAGGAGGCGCTGCTGGAGCTCGCTCGAGAAGCCAAGAGGCTGGGCGGCAGCCCGCTGTCCGAGCACGGCGTGGGGCGGCACCCGCTCAAGCGCATGATGCTCGAAGCGTTCTGGGGGAAAGAGGCAATCGCCGAGATGAAAGCAATCAAGCGCGCGTTCGACCCCGGCTGGACGCTGAATCGAGGCGTGCTGTTCGATCCCGGCGGGGTGGAGCCGGAGATGGAGCAAGACAGATGACGACGAATCACCATCATGATCGACCATCGTTCGAGGCATTGCTCGACCGGATGTGGGAGGACTATACGTCGCTGAACCCGCAGGCACGAGCCGTCCACGAACTGTTCGTGTCACGCGGCGAGCAGGTGCGGAACGACCACATCGCGCTGCGTACGTATGATCTGCCACGTGTGTGCATCGACGTGCTGGCGCGGACATTTCTGTCGGTTGGCTACCAGGAGCGCGGGCGCTACGATTTTCCGGCCAAGCGATTGCGGGCTCGGCACTACGAGCCCCCCGTGGCGGGCTGGCCCAAGATCTTCATCAGCGAGCTGAAGGTCGGCGAGCTGAGCGGCGCTTCGCAGGATATCGTTCGCCGGTTGGTCGAGCAGGTGCCGACGGAGACGACGCATCGGTTCGACTTCTGCGCTATCGGACGCCCCTGGACGGTGAGCCACGCCGAATACGAAGCGCTCGCGAGGGACAGCGAATACGGGGCGTGGGTGGCAGCGTTCGGGTTCCGGCCGAACCACTTTACGGTCGACGTGGGATCGTTGCGTACGTTCGAGTCGATCGAGCAGGTCAACGACGCGCTGAAGGCGGCCGGGTTCGTGCTCAACACGTCCGGGGGGGCAGTGAAGGGATCGCCGGCGTCAGGGCTCGAGCAATCTTCCGTGATGGCGCGTCCGGTCTATGTCACGTTCGACGAGGGGATCTTCTTGGTCCCGGGATGCTACTACGAGTTTGCCAAGCGCCATCCGGGGCCGGACGGCAAGCTCTATCAAGGCTTCATCGCTGCCTCGGCCGACCGCATCTTCGAGAGCACCAACGCGCAGCAAGATGCCAGCGCGATTCTCGCATCTGTGGCAGAACCATGATACATTGATGTACCTACCAACGTGTCCGAGCCTACGGAGCGAATGGCGTGCCTGGAAGGCGTCTGACCTGGACGATCAGCGGAGAAGAGGCGGAAGCCGTCGCAAGAGCTTCCGGGCTTGCCACCGGCGGGCCGGGCGGTCGCAAGGTTCGGGATCTCGGGGTCGACGACCTCGATGTGGTGTTCCAGCCCATCGTATCGCTGTCGACGGGCCGGCAGTGGGCGGTCGAGGCGCTGGTACGGTGCAAGTGGCCGGAGCTGGCCGATCCGGTCGAACTGTTCCGCCGTGCGGTGCAGGAGAACGCTGCCGGGCGGCTCGGTCGCTCCATCCGCGAGGTGGCATTCAGCAGATGCCGGTCACAGCCGCTGTTCGTCAACGTGCATGCAGAGGAGCTGTCGTCGAGGTGGCTTGTGCGGCCCGACGATCCGCTGAGCTTCCACGACCACGAGGTGTACCTCGAGGTCACGGAGTCGGCGGCGTTCAAGTATTTCGATCTGTGCATGAGCGTGCTGAAAGACGTGTGCTCGCGCACGGGCGCAAAGCTCGCGATCGACGATCTGGGGGCAGGCTACTCGAACCTGAAGCGGGTGGCTGACCTGGAGCCGGACGTCGTGAAACTCGACCGGGAGTTGATTCGCGGATTGGACAAGAGCCGCCGGCAGCACACCCTGGTGAAGGCCGTGGTGAGGATGTGCAAGGAACTCGATGCAAAGGTGGTGGCGGAAGGCATCGAGACGGACGATGAACTGCGGGCGCTCCGCGACACGGGGGCCGACTATGCACAGGGATTTCTTTTTGCCCGTCCAGGTTTTCCGATTCCGAGAGTGACCTGGCCGTCGCAAGGGCCGTAGGAAACGGCGCGGAGCATAGGGCGGTCAGGTGCGAGCGGCGCGCAATCGTCCAGGCGGCGGCGGTGTGGCCGTGCGCCCGTCCAAGGGCCAGTCGTGCTTCGGATACCTGCGACAGAGCTCCTTGCGGACCGTTGCGTAGGTACGCTCCCAGAAGCCTGCCAGATCGCGTGTGACCTGCACGGCACGCTGGTTGGGGGCCAGCAGATGCAACACCAGGGGGTAGCGCCCAGCCGCGATGTGCGGTCCCTGCTTCATTCCGAAGAAGTCCTGCAGGCGTGATTCGACCCAGGGAGGCTTGCCGATCTCATAGTGCACGGTGAGGGATCTGCCGGACGGCAGGACGACCCGTTCCGGCGCGTGCGTGTCGAGGTCGCTGCGCTGTTTGGCCGTCAGCCTGGCGAGCAGGGCATGATGCAGACCCGCCGCGCGCAACTCCGCGAAGCAGGACGCGGACTCGCACATCTGTTCCAGCACCGACCGCGCAGTGCCGTCGTCGATCGGGGGCAGTCCGAGCTCCGGCATGATGTCGCGCAACAGGGCGACCCTGGCGATGATGCGATCGATCGCACCCTCCGGTGCGAAACGCGCGATGCCCGATTGCAGCGCACGCTCCGCCAGCAAGCGTCCGACCTCCGGCCCCGGCCGGGCCAGTGTCGTCGATTCGTCCAGCACCAGGCTCATCCAGCTCAACCGCTCGACCATGTCGACACGTTCGAGCTCTTGGTTCCATCGCAGTTCGGCCGTATCCCTGACGTGGTCCGGCAGCAGCTCCAGGAGCCAGTCCGGCTCGATGGCACTTGCGAATCGCACGAAGGCGTGGCGCCCGCGGGCATCATGCCGCTCCTCAGCGTCGATCGCGACGAGCAGTTCCGCGTGCTTCACCTCGCTGGCCGGAGACAACGACGCCGATCCGCCTTGAGCCAGCATGAGATCCTGATGGCGGACACGCCGTGCGACGCGGTCGGGATAGGCGCTGAGCAGGGCGATTCGAAGTGCCGTATCGACGTGTGCGGGGTCCGTGGAGCACACCTGGTTTCGTACAAGGCGTTCGAGCTTGCGCGCCGCACGGTCCACGGCGTGCGCGGCACCGATATCGATGCCCATCTCCCGCAAGGCAGACTCGTCAAAGCGCACCCGTCGTGCCTGCTCGAACAGCGCCGCAGAGGAGGTCACGTCCGAGTCCCCGAGGCGGTCGGTGTCGTGCGATCCAGCGCGGGGTGAGGCGCGACGCGACAGGTCGAGGTCGCGTTCCCCCAGCAGCGCGGCGATCACGCAACCTTGTCGCGCCACGCCCCGGCGCTCGGCTTCCACGAGCAGGCGGGCGGTGCGCGGGTGCAGCGGAAAGCGCAGCATCGCGCGGCCCGTCGGGGAGAGCTCCCCTCGGTCGGTGACCGCGCCCAGCAGCCGAAGGACCTGCCGCGCGGCTGCCAGAGAGTTGTCGGGCGGTCGCTCGTACCAGGGAAACGCGAACGGGTCGTCGAAACCCATCGCGGCCAGCGTCAAGACCGCCTCCGCGAGATCGGCGCGCAGAATCTCGGGCGTATCGTGATCCGGGCGGCGATCGTAGTCGAGACGCGTATACAGACGCAGACACCGGCCTGGCCGTGTGCGCCCCGCGCGTCCTGAGCGTTGGGCCGCCGAAGCCTTGCTGATGGGCTGGACACGCAGCGCCGGAAGCCCGGACCACGGGGCGTGGCCTGCGACTCGGGCGAGCCCGCTGTCGATGACCGCGACGACGCCCTCGATGGTCAGCGAGGTTTCGGCGACGTTCGTCGCCAGGATGACCTTGTGACGGGCTGACGGCGCCAGCACGCGGTCCTGGTCGGCAGCAGGCATGTCGCCGTGGAGCATGACCAGTTCCAGGTCCGCTTCCGCGGCAACAGGTGTGCAGGCGTCCATCGCAGCCCGGATCTCGCGTGCGCCTGGCAAGAAGACCAGCACGCTGCCGTCTATTGCCTCCGCGATCAAGCGTCGAAGCGCCGAGGCCACCTTGAGTCCGATGGGCCGTTCGTCGGGCCTGTCAGCATGGTCGATCTGCACGGGGAAGCGCCGACCTTCGACCCGTATGATGGGGCACCCGCCGAGGAAGCCGGCGAGGGGACCGGGGTCCAGCGTGGCCGACATGACGACGAGCATGAGGTCAGGTCGATGCGACCGCCGCAGGTGCGACGCGACGGCGAGGACCAGGTCGGTGTGCACATGGCGCTCGTGGAACTCGTCGACCACCAAGACGCCGACATCGCGCAGCATGGGGTCGTCGGCGAGCTGCCGGACCAGGACGCCTTCGGTGACGAACCGGATCCGGGTATCTGGGCCGCAGACGCTCTCGAAACGGACCTGATAGCCCACGAGCGTGCCGAGGTCTTGGTGGAGGTCGCGGGCGACGCGGGCCGCGGCGGCTCGAGCGGCTATCCGTCGAGGTTCGAGGACGACGACCTGCCCGCCGGTGGGGAGCAAGGGGAGCAGGGCAGGAGGAACGCGGGTGGTCTTGCCGGCGCCTGGCGGGGCCACGACGACAGCCGAGCCGTGGAGCGCGAGGGCTCCCGTGATATCGGGCAATCGGGGATCGATGGGAAGCGGTTCCAACGGTGTCGAGGCTAGCGAGTCGGCTTCGGGATTGACAGCAGGAGGCGGCGGGCGCAGGGGGCCAGCATGGCATCGGATTGTGTTTTCTGCAGCATCGTGCGAGGCGAGGCGCCCGCGACGAAGGTGTTCGAAGACGATCGCACGCTGGCTTTCGCCGACATTTTCCCGCTCGAGCGAGGTCACTTGCTCGTGATTCCCAAGGTTCACGTGGAGAATATCTATGGGCTGGAGGAGGGAATCGGGGCGCACCTCTTTCGCGTCACGATGCGGCTTGCTCGACGGATGAAAGAAGTGCTCCGCCCGGACGGCATGAACCTGTTCCAGGCCAACGAGGTGGCGGGAGGCCAGGAGGTGTTTCATTTCCACATGCACGTGCTGCCACGGTGGAAGGGGCGCATTCCGTTCCGGATCGTGCCGAACGGGAACCGCAGCTCCTACGACGAACTCGAGGCGGTGTTCGACGAGGTGCGCAAGGCGATGGCAGCGGGTGGATAACCGAGCGCCAGCGAAGATGGGCTACGGTGTGCCGACGCGGGCGGTCATGGCGCGAGCTTGCGCAATGTCCGTCTCGAGGTCCGCCTCGCGACAAGCCCGCATCGCCAGGTCGCGGAAGGGGATGCAAGCGAAGTCGGCCCGAGCCGCATCGATGACTCGTTCGAGGGCGGCGGTGGAGAGCAAGCCAAGGGACCAAGCGATCGAGGCGGCGCCAACATAGGTATCGAAGAAGTAGATCCGCTGTCGCGTGAAATCGTCGCGCACCGGAGCGGGGGTACCGACGACGTCGTGGATGAAGACGGCACGGACGCGCGCGGGATGCGCGCGGAGCATGTCCTGACCGAAGCGGACATCGCCCTGGCCGCTGTCACCGTAGAAGACGAAATCATACTCGGGAAACAGCTCCGCGTACTGCAGGAAGTTCTCGAGCTTCTTCGAGGCGATGGTGGCATTGCCCAGAACGCGGCGGAACGAGCCCGACAACACGGTCGCCTTGTCGATCCCGCGTTTGCGCAGGCTGGCATGGGTGCGCCGTTCGATCAACCCTCCACCGCTCGGCCTGGCCGTGACGAAAACAAGGTCTCCCACGTACCCCGTGCGAGGGTTCTGGCCCGTGTCCAGCTCCCGGTAGAGCTGGATCACGCCTGGATAGACGGTCTTGGAGGGATAGCGATCGTCTTTCCAGTTTGCGTAGAGGGTGTCGTCGACATCGCTTAGAATCTTGATCTCGTCCCGGCTCAGGTCGGCGGCTTGCGTTGCGATGTGGGCCAGGATTTCGTCGCGCACCTGCGGGTTCTCCACAACGCGAAACACCAGGTCTTGCAGGTCGTACTCATCGCCCGCGCCGTCGACGACGTTCTTGAGGCGGGTCAGGGCACGACCGTGCGTGGCGAGCAGGATGCTGCGCGTTGCGTGGTCGACCAGGGGGCCGCGTGGGCCGCGTTGCAGCGCGCGAAGCAAAGCTCCCCTCACCGGGATGCCGAGTTGTTCGATCCGCCGGACGGCCAGCAGTTCGACCAGCTTTGCGCGACCAACGGACCCGCTGCTCTGCTTGCGTGCATGGTCGAACAGACGCTGCAAATCGAAGGCGGACAGGATCTCGTTCATGGCGTGGTCCGGGGCGCTTGCAAGCATGTCGATGATCGACCCAATCGTCTCGCCATGCCTGTCCCCCTGCATCAGGCTAACGATGCGAGCGGCGAGCGCCTCCGCCGATTCATGTCGCCTTGTCTCGTTGTCGGTGCTCACTCCCACAGCCTAGCGTGAAGATGGCGCGTCGAAAAACGCCGAAGATAGCCACGGTGATGACGTGCAGCCGGTGCGGGACGACCGAACGGTGTGGTTGGCGGTTCGCAAGACCGAAGCATCGTGGCATACTGCACGCCATGGACCGGGCTACCATGCGGATCTTCGGCATCTCGGCGCCCCTCGCCGAAGCCGCCGCAGTGGCGCAATCCTGCCGGGCGCAGCGGGGACCCTCACGGATGCAGAGGGTCGACCTCGGGGGACAGGATGGCGCGGCGCTTGTCGTCGTTGGGCCTGGTGCGCCGTCGTGGTAGCGGGGGTGGGAGAGGCTGAAAACCATGAAGATGCTGATGATCATCAATGACGCGCCGTACGGGAACGAGCGGGTGTACAATGCGCTTCGGCTTGCCGATGTGCTGCTCAAGCTGGAAGAAGACCTCGAACTGACGGTCTTCCTGTTGGGCGACGCGGTGGCGTGTGCGAAGAAGGGCCAGAACACGCCGAAGGGCTACTACAGCGTAGAACGAATGCTCACCCCCATTGTGCGCAGGGGCATGGTGCTGTGCTGCGAAACCTGCATGGAGGCACGGGGGATCAAGGACGACGAACTGGCGGAGGGGTGCCGTCGTGCACGCCTGGGCGAGCTTGGCGAGCTGACGCTGGATGCGGACAAGGTGCTGACGTTCTGACGCGGTCGCGGGTGCGGGCCGAGCTATTTCCGAGTTGCCCCGGGCTGGAGCCACTGGTCGAGCCAGCCGTTGACCGTGTCATGCCACAGGATGCTGTTGGCGGGCTTGAGGACCCAATGGTTCTCATCCGGGAAGTAGAGCAGCTTCGACGGGATTCCCTTGCGTTGCAGCACGGTGAACGTCGATAGCCCGTGGGTATCGACAACGCGGAAATCCAGCCCGCCATGGATGACGAGCGTGGGGGTCTTCCACTCTTTGACGAACTCGACCGGGTTGTGCTTGCGGTAGCCTTCGGGGTTTTCCCAGGGTGTTCCCTTGTGCTCCCACTCAGGGAACCAAAGTTCCTCCGTGCCGAAGTACGCCATTCGCTCGTCGATGTTACCGTCGTGGACGACGAGGCACTTGAACCGGTCGGTGTGACCGGCGATCCAGTTGATCATGTATCCACCGTAGGAGGCGCCGAGGGCGCAGGCCCGGTTGCCGTCGATCCACGGATAGCGTTGAATTGCAGCGTCGAGCCCTTTCATGAGATCCTCGAACGGAGCCCCGCCCCAATCATCTCGGATGGCATCGGTGAAGGCCTGTCCGTAGCCCGTGGAGCCATGGAAGTCGACCATGACTGCCGCATAGCCAGCGCCCGCGTAAGTCTGGGGGTTCCATCGGTAGTGGAAGTGATTGCCGAAGGATCCTTGGGGGCCGCCGTGCACGAGGAAGGCGAGAGGATAGCGCTTCGACGGGTCGAAGTGGACGGGCTTGACGACGTAGGCGTGGACGATGTCGCCCTTGGCGCCCTGGAACGTGAACTGTTCGGGCTGGCCGAGGGCGACACCCTTGAGCCGGTCTCGATTGAGGTCGGTGAGGCGCTTTTCGTTGCCGCCGCCCGTGGAGGTGATCCAGAAATCGGCCGGGGCAGTGAGAGAATCCCGCAGGAACAACAGGCCCTTGTCCGTCTCCATCGGGGCCTGGTTGGTGCCGTCCCGCACCACCAGCTTCTCTTTCCCCGACCGCGCGTCGATGCTGAAGATGGACACCTGACCGAGGTTGTCGGCGGTGACCCAGAGCTTGTCGCCCTTGCGCGAATAGGACAGGGATGCGGGCGATCGGTCCCACCCTTCGGTCAGTACCTTCTTCTCGCCCGAGGCGATGTCGTGCAGCACGACACGATAGCGGTCTGCCTCGTAGCCCGGCGACGACATGGCAAGGTAGGCGATGGTCTTGCCGTCGGGAGAGAACACCGGTTGTGAATCGCGCGCGGCGTTTTGCTCGGTGATGTCGACCGGGGCGGAGGAGCCGTCGGTCGGGGCGAGCCAGATGTCCTCGTTGGTGGACCACGCTTCCGCGCTCCCCATCGGCTTCTTCATCGAGAACGCGATGCGCTTGCCGTCCGGGGAAAAGTCATAGTCTTCGATTCCCCCCCACGGCTTGGTGGGGCTGTCCGCGTCAAGTTTTTGCATGATGTCGATGGCGTCACCCCCATCCACCGGCATGACGAAGATGTGATTGCGCTTGCCGTTGGCCCACGTATCCCAGTGCCTGACGAACAGCGAGTCGAACACCATGCCGCTGGCCTTGTTCTTCTTCTTCTCGTCGTCGCGCTTGGCGGTGCATTCGAGGTTTTCGCACTCGGGCCAGGTCTCGGCGCTGAAGCCGAGGAGGCGGCCATCGCGCGACACGCGAAGATTGTCGATGTCGACGGGAAGGCGTGTGATCTGGACGGCTTCACCACCGTCGATGCCGATGGACCAGACCTGAGCGGACTCGGAACGCGTGGACAGGAAGGCCACGGTGCGGTTGTCGATCCACTGGGGAGCCCAATCATTGGCCGGGTGGGTCGTGAGCCGCTTGAGGCCCGTCCCGTCGCTTCGCATCAGCCACAAGTCGGTGCGTCCCGTGTTCGCGTCGAGATCGGTGGACCGCAGCACGAACACCACATGGCGTGCGTCGGGAGAGAGGGCGGGCTGGGACGCGCGGTCCAGCGCAACCAGGTCGCGAACGTCGAAGGGCCGTCCTTCGGATGCCTGGGTGACGGAGGGCTCGGTGGTGGAGCAGAACAGGGGGACGATGGGCATTGCGAGAGCGAGCTGGTAGATGCGCACGTTGGTCCTCCAGGGATGAAGGTAGGCGGCGGCCGGCAGGCGCCGGGGGCATGCGTAACACAGCTCGTGGGCGCCGTCGCGCGCTTCAGCTCCGCTGCAGGCGTAACGAGCGGGCGAACTCCGCCATCCGCCGGAGGTCGAAGTGCAGGACCGACTTGGAGACGAAGTGGTCCCCAGGGTCGGTAATGGCACCGTAACAGGTGGTGTGGGTCTTGATGAGAAGAAGCGGGTGTCGCAGGTCGACGTGGGTCTTTTCCCCGAGGTAGCGGAAGGACATGCCACGTGCAGTGAAGCGAAGATCGTACGTAATCTTCTTGTCGCCGAAGTAGTCGAGTTCGAGCGAGCCGTTGCAATCGGCCTGGCCGTCGGTCAGGCCATCCACCACGATGACGCCGGTCGCGTCGTAGCGGAGGAAGCGGGACGAAAGAGGATTGAACGACGCGAGCAGCGGGGCACCCCAGCGGAGGCGGAACCAGCATGGTCGCTCGGCGGCGTCGCCGTAGGAAGGGTCCACGAAATGATGGGTTCCCTTCATGACCTCGTCGACATGGAAGGCAAGCGCCATGGCAAAGTACCTCGTATCGGACGGCGGAGGGTGGCACCGGGGCCGACGGATCGTCAAGCGAAACCCGCGACCAAGCATCGCGCAGGCGGAAGCCAGGCTCGGGCACCGTGACAAGGTCCAGGGGCGCACCGCATTTCGGGCGTGGGTGAAGCGTTGCGGATCCCAGGCACCACTTCTACGCAGCACGGCGAGATGCGAGCATGGATCATGCTGTCGTCTCGGGTCGAGATTTCATTGTGAAGGGGCATGACATGGGCTAGAGACCGTGCGGCGAACCCACACAGGGCGAGGTGATCCATGTCTCGAAGAGTGCTGATTGCCACGGAGAAGCCGTTTGCGAAGGTTGCACGCGATCAGATCGCGGAGATTCTGAAGCAGGCGGGATACGAGGTAGCGCTGCTGGAGGGCTACACAGACAAGGCCCAGTTGCTCGAAGCGGTTGCCGACGTGGATGCGATGATCGTCCGGAGCGACAAGGTGGACGAGACGGTAATCAGTGCGGCGAAGAAGCTGTCGCTGGTTGTGCGCGCGGGGGCGGGCTACGACAACGTCGACTGTGGTGCCGCGCGCGCGAAGGGCGTGGACGTGATGAACACGCCCGGTCAGAACGCCAACGCGGTGGCCGAGCTTGTGTTCGGCATGATGGTGTACATGGCGCGCAACAAGTTCAACGGCAAGCCTGGCACCGAGCTGCGGGGCAAGAGCCTGGGCATCCATGCGTTTGGCGCCGTGGGAAAGGCAGTTGCCGAGATTGCGCGAGGATTTGGGATGAAGCTGCGGGCGTATGACCCGTACGTGGATGGCGCGGTGATCCGGGCAGCCGGAATCGAGCCCGTTTCGACGGTGGAAGACCTGTACCGGCTGAGCGACTACGTGACGTTGCACATGCCTGCTACCAAGGAAACTCGGGGGTCGATTGGCTACAAGCTGCTCACGTTGATGCCGAAGAAGGGCACGCTCGTGAACACGGCGCGCAAGGAGGTGATCAACGAGGCAGAGCTGCTGCGTGCGTTCGAAGACCGCGCGGATCTTCGCTACGCCACGGACATCGAGCCCGAGGCGTCGACCAGCGCGGTGCTCAAGGAGAAGTTCGCAGACCGCGTCTACATGACCCCCAAGAAGATGGGCGCGCAGACCGAGGAGGCGAACGTGAACGCCGGTCTGGCTGCCGCTCGCCAGATTGTCGGCTACTTCGAGCACAGCGAGAAGAAGTTCATCGTCAATCCCTGAGTGCCAATCAGAACCGCCGGCCTGCCGGCCTGGGGCGTCGTCTCCGCTGCGCAGGACCTGCACTAGCCGGCGACATGGCCCCGGCCGTGACCGCCCTCCGCACGGAGCCAGCGCCGCTCGAACTCGTCGGCCGGCACGGGACGCCCGACCAGGAACCCTTGCACGAACGCGCATCCCCTGCTCCGGAGCCACGCGAGTTGCTCGTCGGTTTCGATCCCCTCGGCGAGCACGGCGATCCCCCGCTTGCGAGCCAGCTCCGTCACGACCTCGATGAGGTGCTCGTCGCGATCGTCCAGGCCGATCCCTTGCACGAAATACCGATCGATCTTGATGTGATCGACAGGGAACATCTTGAGATAGGCGAGCGACGAGTAACCGATACCAAAGTCGTCGATCGCCACGCCCACCCCCAGCGCCTTGAGCTGGTGAACGGTCGACGCGCTCGCCTCCGGATCTCGCATCGCCCGTGATTCGGTGATCTCGACCACCAAACGCTCCGGTGCGACGTTGGCGTCGAGCAGCAATTGCTTGATGTCGCGAGGAAGCTCGGGATTGGAGAAGCTCGGAGCGGCAAGGTTCACCGCGACCCAGCCGTCCCAGCCGGCGCGGAGCCAGCCGTGCAGGTGCCCCAGGGCCACGCCACACACGTGGCGGTCGAGTTCTGCGATGAGGCCGCTGTCCTCCGCGATGGCAATGATCTCACTCGGCGCGATCGGCCCTCGACGGACGTGATTCCACCTGACCAGCGCCTCTGCCCCGACCAGGGTCCCGTCTGCGGTGCGCACCACGGGCTGGAAGTAGACGTCGAGTTCCGAGCGGGACAGGGCGCTGCGGAGCTCAACCTCCACGACGAGGCGTTCGGAGACGCGCTCGGACCCCTGCCAGGACAGCTCGTCCACGCTCTTGCCGCGCTCCTTGGCCCGGTTCATTGCGGCTTCTGCGACGCGGATCAACTGGTCGAGGTCGTGGCTGCGACCCGTGCTGACAGCGACACCCACGCGGGCACCGACGTGGATGGAGTGATTGCGAACGTGGAACAGGTCCCGGAGCCGGGCCACAATCAACTTGGCGAGGCGGTGTGCGGAGTCTTTGTCAGGAACGTCGGAAAGGAAGACCGCGAACTCGTCACCACCGAGGCGCGCGAAGGTGGCGCCCCGTGGGAGGACCTGCTGGACACGGGCGGCCACATGGCGCAGCAGCTCATCGCCTACGGTGTGACCCAGCGAATCGTTGATCGCCTTGAAGCGGTTCAGGCCGATGCTGAGAACGCCGCACTGGGGGGCCGAGGGGGCGGCCAGGGTCTTGCGCGCTCGCTTGTAGAACAACCGCCGATTGGCTGCGCCGGTGAGCGGATCTCGATACGCCATTTCGGAAAGTGCCCGGTGTGTGGCTGCAAGCTGCACGGCGAGTCGCCGGAACACCGCACCCATGAGGATCGCTACCGCCACCGCGTACACTCCCATGAAGCGTTCAGACCAGTGGGGCCACACCACGACCGTGGACCCGACCCCGAGCGCGGCTGCACCCACCGCCCCGTAGCGGCCCCAAAGGGCTACCATCGTCACGACCGGAAACACCAGAAGCAGCAGATGGCCCCCCACCCCGACGTGCAAGGACGCTGGCACGCCGCCGGGCAGACAAGCGTACCAGGACCAGTAGGGAAACAGCGCTGCGAGGTGCAGCCCGACGCCCACGTCGAACGAGCGTCGCGCCACCAGCCACGCAAGAGCGGTGATGGCGAGGAACACGGCCGCCGCCGCGAGATCCACGCGGCTGCCCCAGATGGCGAGCGCGGGGACCGCGAAGACCACAAGGGCCAGGGCGATGCGCCAATATCCGGCTTCGACCCATTCGCGCGGCGACCCGGCGCTCCCGCCTGGAAACGCCACGTCGAACCACGTTCGCCAAGGCGGACGGACCCCCGGGGCCGTGCCCGGCTCATCCGGCCCGGTCGCCGGCGGTGTCGACGACACGAACGCATGGCTGACGTCGCGCGTGCCTGACATGGGCGGACGGGAGTCGACCTCGCCGGGTTCGGGGACCGCGTTCTGGACAGCCGGTCGTCCTGCGCTGGAAGGGGGCGTGGCGTTGTCAGGGTCGCTGGCCATCCTGTTCGACCTTCGCCTGCACCGCCGAATGATACGCCGGTTGACGTCAAGGAGCGAGCACCGTGATCTCATTTCGCGGCGCGTCGACCGTCGTGCCCAAGCTCGGCCGTCGCCTCGCGTCCGGGCATGCGCTAGGCTTGATTCGTGTACGATCCACGTATCACCCTGCCCGGATCCGCGAAGCCTCCGCCCGCGGCACCCCCACGACGGTCGCGTGTCCTTGCGGTCGTCTACGAAGGCAGACGAATACCGCTGACCCATGGAGACGTGCTCCTGGGCCGTGCGGCAACGTGCCATGTCGCTATCGACGAGATGATGGTGTCTCGCGTTCACGCGAAGATCGTCGTGACGGAAGATGCGGTGATCGTGCGGGACATGGGCAGCACGAACGGGGTGTTCGTGAACGGTGCGCGCATCGAGCGCCCGACGCCGTTGAGGGAAGGCGACATTCTGTCCCTGGGCGCGGTGGACCTGTCGATCGAAGCGTGGGTGGCGCCGCCCGAGAGCGGCGATGTGCCGCAGGCAGACGCGAAGCCCGAACAATCGGTAGCCACGACGCCGCCCGCGCACACGAGCAAGGTGGACGCCCTCGAGCACATCGGCATGCTCGCGCAAAGGCTCTTGAAGGCCGGACAGATCGAGATGGCCGAGCGAGCGCTGAGCGGGCACCTGCGGCAGGTGATCGAGGCCAGCCGTGACGGACGTGCGATCCCCGCGTCCACGATCACGCAGGCGTCCACCTGTGCGTTGGCGCTCGCCGCGGCCCGCAACGACGCAAGATGGTTCGACTACGTGGTCGAGCTGCACCTGCTGAAGAAGCGTCCGATGGACGCGCTGCTGACGGACCGGGTCGCGCTCCTGGTTCGACAGCTGGTTCCCTTCGACCGGGAGCTATTCGGACGGTACCGGGCGATGCTCCAGACGCAAGAGCGAACGATGTCGTTGGGGGACAGGGTGCTGTGCGCGAAGACCCTGGCGATCGACCCGCGGCGCTGAGGCTGACCTTCAGGGACGGAACAACGTCGGGGCGGACGTGCGTTCGCTCGCAGGGGAGGGGAGACGCTCTTCGTGTTGACGACCAGCGTGGCTGCTCCAGACCATCGATGTCGCTGTCGCAACCCGCGAGCTGACATGTGCGAAGAATCGACAGCGGCTACAAGCCCCCGACAGGGGCGTTGTTCCAACGGTATCCTTCGATGACCGCAGGACAGACCTTGCCCGTTGCCGCTCTGACGCCAGAGCGTCGTGACCTCTTCCTCGTAGGGCGCGGCCGTGGCAGCTACCGATCCGCGGCAAAGACGAGAGAGTACGAACCCTTGACGTCGCCACCAGCGGGCTTGGGAAACACCATACCCGCAAACACATGCACGACGCACGGTTCGACCTTGGCATCGTTCAGGGTCGATTCTCCTGCCTTGGCGGCGGCGTCGCGCCAAGATCGAATGCTCGATCCGCGGAAACGGCGGGGCCGATCCGCACGACGTGGCCCGGATGCGTCAGGGCCGTCGCCGCGATCACGAAGGCCGCGGGCGTGGCCGGGTCGGCGGTGAAGGTGACCTCCTGAGCCTTGTTTGCTTGCGCCTCCAGCCAACTCAGCACTTCGGCGTCGGTGCCGCGTTTGGTTCGTCCACCCGTGGCCTGCCCCGCTCGTGTCCTCGCAGCGCCAGGGGACAGGTGAACGTGCAGACGCGGCGGAGCCCACTTTGACGCATCCAGATACACGACCTCAAGGATGCCAGGCTCGCTCCGTACCCGATCGAAGGGGGCAGCGGGCGGCGTCTTGGGCGTCGTTGCCGTATCCATGGCGAGTCCGATCGAGGCGTCATCTCCCAAGGCGCTGGCCACACAGGCAACCCGCCGATAGGGCGTCGCGCCGTCAATCCCCAGGTGGACCCGGCGTGCACCCGATTCGAGGCGTTCGTCGAGGGCAGCCCTCACTTTGGCACAGCCCGCGTCGTTGTCCAGTTCGGCGGCCTTCGCCACTTGTTGCCCGTCGACCGAAACCACATCACGGCCGACCCACACCCATGGCGCCAAGCGCGGCGAAGACAGGCGCTCCGGATGACCGGTCTCGGGCAGCGTTACGTCGCCGGGAACGGGGAAATTCGACAGCCGTGCCAATGTCGCGCCAAGTCTGTGTATCTGCACGAACGGGATGCCGACGGCGATCCCACCAGCAAGGAGTACGCCCACGACACCGCCGCCCGTGCGCATGAGGGCGCGGCCGAGGTACACGAGGCGCGTGCCGAGCGGGCCGAGCATGGCGAGGGCCACGGGCGCCGCGAACAGCAGGTGCGCGAGGGACGCTTGCGAGGCTTCCGTCCAGCCGGCGGACAGCACCCGATGTCGATCGGCGGGGGACAGGCCGGTGCCGGTGGCAGAGAAAGCGCCTATGACGAGGTAGGTCCGCACGGCGAGCGAAGCGAAGCCGACGCCTGCGATGGAGCACAAGGCCGCAACGATGGAGTCTCCCAACGCGCCGGCGGGGTTGTCCAGTCCTTCGCGGGGGCCGGTGAGGGACAGGGTCGCAACGGTCACGGTGACGATGCCGACAAGGGATGGGAAGAGGCCGAACGGGAACGCGAAGCCGAGCGGGGGCCACGCGAAGCGAGCGAGGGTGACGATGATGAGGCTCAACACGCCGAGCAGCAACGCGACGCTGGACGCGGTTCCCACGCGCTTCTTGCCGACACGGGCGAGGGCACGGGCGGCCAGCACCGTGGCAGCGGCGCAGGCCAGCATCATGGCGAGCAAGCCACCGAAGAAGGTCAGGTTTAGCGACTCGGCGATGCCTTGGGCCAGGATGCGCGACTTGACCGACGGGTCCACGGACGCGCCTTCGATGGCGGCCCCCACCATCCTCATCGAATAGAACACGCCGGCCACGGCAACGAGCATGAGCGTGGCAGGGATGACGATGGGCACCCAGGACCAGGAATCCTGGCGGCGTGCGAACCAGATACCGACTGCGACCATCACGAGCGAGCCGAGCACGGATCCTGGAAGCAGAATCCAGATGAACCAGCCTGCTTTCTGGACCATGTCCCAGAGATGCCGTCCGTCAAGCGCTGCGGCAGCGATGCCTGTAAGGACGAGCAACGCGAGATGGCCGACCGTGCCGGCGATCGCGAAGGCCGTGGCCGCGCCCTTGCCCCGATTGTCCGGTATATCCATCGGGCCCAACCGTAGCACAACCGGAAGGGGGAAGTCGCCGGACGCCAGCGTCAGTGCAGGATGCCGATCGATTTCTGCCACATCGCGGACAGTTCCATGGCCCAGGCCACGCCGAGGTGGAACAGGACGCCGCCGAGCACCGAGCGTGTTCGGTAAGCGATGACACCCAGGGCCCACCCGCCCACGATCGACGCCATGGCTTCGCCCACGGGTTTGCCGAAGTGGATGACCATGTACCAGGCGACCATAGGCATGATCGCGGCCTGGTCTATCCAGCGCGCCATTCCGACCACGAGCAGACCGCGGAAGAACAGCTCGGTGAACACGTAGTCTGCGCCATAGCAGATCTGGAACAGGGCAAAGGCCTGCCACGGGGCGATGCCATGGCGCAGCAACGCGGGGGAATAGGGGTATCGGGGGTAGGTAGCGAGGAAGTCGGGGGAGAACGACGCCGCCACGACGATGGGCAGACCGAGGGCGAGGAAACCGACGTAGGGGGTCGGGTGGAACGTACCGCCGAACAGGCCGAAGAAGCCGGACTGGCGGCGATCGACGATAAGCCAGAGCAGCAGCAGCGAACCGAGCCCGAGGAGGGCGGGCAGCACGTTGGCCGCGCAGCGAAGCGCATAGGCACGCAGGTCGGCGGGCACGATGGTGGTCACCCAATCGGTGCCGACGTTGCCTGAGTACACGGCATAGGCAGCCAGCGCCAGGCCGCTCGTCACCCAGAATCCATGCCTGCCGAGCAGGTCGAACCTGCCGTACGCCCAGGCGTACGAAAGCGCGGCGAAGTAGTAGGGCACACCGTAGTACGCGAGCGACAACAAGAAGTGCAGCCAGCCGGTCGACCTGAGCGCCATCAACCGATCGTCAAGACCAAGCCCGTAGTTCAAGCCCAGAAGCAGCAGGAGGAAGGGAGCCATCACTGCCGCGTAACGGGCGTTCCACTCGTCGCGCACGTACTGACGCCAATAATCGAATATCGTCCGCATGGGCGGCCGCGATGCTAGCCGCCGGCGCAGTGCGCACCAAGCCGTTCGCAATGCTCAGGGCGTCGTAGGTGGGCCGCCGATTCCCCCGTCCGCCGAAGATGGATTCGGCAGCTTGCGCGGGTTCTGGCAGCGGAGCGACGAAAGCCTGCGCGTTCGGCACGCCGGCTCTGACCATTCGGCGCCGTTGTCGCGCAGCCTCGGATGCGTTCACCGGACGCTGCGGCCGTGATAGCGTCACTCCATGCCGCGCCTGTCTCATTCGCCTCGTCGCCTGGTGGTGCCGCTTTCGCTTGCGTCGTGCCTGGGCGCTTGCGCCGGAACCGGAGACCCGCCCGAAATCGCGGAGCTGCGCGTGACGTCGTCGCGGCTCTCGCAGAACGAGAGCGTGCTCATTCTCGCGACCGTGACCGACCCCGACGGCCTCGACGACATCGCAGGCGGCAAGCTGGTGACCGAGGACGGCTCCTTGTTCCTGGCACCCTTCGAACAGCTCAGCAACGGAACCTTCTCGTGCGCTCTCGCCTGGTCCCAGCTCCATCAGGCGCGTCCGATCGAGTTCGAAACCAGCGAGCACAGGACCGTCGTGGCGCGCTTTGTCGACAACGAGAAGAACGAGGCCGCCAAGCCGCTCACCCTGGAGCTGACCTGCAACGGGCTCGTCGCGTGTCGTGGCGAATGCGTCGACACCGCCAGCGACGCCGATCACTGCGGATCTTGCGGCCACACCTGCCCGTCCACGGACAAGTGCGACCATGGAACGTGCACCTCGAACTGCGAGCCTTGTCTCGAGCAGCACTGCTCGCTCGAACTCGCCGTGTGCACCTCGTCGCCCGAGTGCACGGTACTTCGAACCTGCCTCGAAGGCTGCTCGGACCAGTCTTGCGCTGACGGTTGCCTGGCGGACCACCCGGCGGGGATGACGAGCTACGACGACCTGTACCGCTGCTACGTCGCGAGCTGCCCTGGCTACTGCGGTGCCACGCCGTAGTACTCGTTCGCGGATGCAGCCGCGCTGCAACTCGTTTCACGCAATCTCCACGCGCACCACATGGACCTGCGTTCGCTTGTAGGCTAGACCACCACCCGCTAACCACACACGCCGCCCGGGACGACCTCGCCTCGGCGCCGGACGTCGGACAGACCGGGAGATGAGACTGCCATGACGCGATCCAAGGTTGCCATTCTTCGAACGACGCCTGCCACCATCCTCGCGGACTACCACGAGCTCATGAACCTTGCAGGCTACCAGGACGTCATCGCCAAGGATGCCGACACGGCTTTGAAGATCAACATCTCCTGGCACTTCTTCTACCCGGCGGCCTCGACCACGCCGTGGCAGCTCGAGGGTGTGGTCCGCGCCATGAAGAAGGACGGTTACCAGACAGACCTGATGCACGGGTGCCACAACCGGACGGTGGTCATCGACGCTCATCTGGGCGAGCGAGAGAACAAGCAGATCGACGTGATCCGGGCGCATGGCCTGCGCAACGTGCACCTGTACGAGGGCGAGGCGTGGATCGATGTGCGGGAGGCCGTGGGGGATCTGGCCGACAAGTTTCTGGTGCTCAACGACGTGTACCCTCGCGGGTTCTCGATCCCCAAGCGCTTCATCGGCGAGAACATCATTCACTTGCCTACGGTCAAGACGCACATCTTCACGACGACCACTGGGGCGATGAAGAACGCTTTCGGCGGCTTGCTCAACGAGCACCGGCACTGGACGCACCCGGTCATCCACGAGACGCTGGTGGACTTGCTGATGATCCAGAAGAAAATCTTCCGCGGCGTGTTCGCCGTGATGGACGGAACCTTCGCCGGCGACGGCCCCGGTCCCCGCTGCATGATCCCCCATGTCAAGAACGTGATCCTGGCGTCGGCGGACCAGGTCGCGATCGATGCCGTAGCGGCGAAACTGATGGGATTCGACCCCATGCGCGATATCAAGTTCGTGCGGGTGGCGCACGAGCAGGGGCTCGGGTGCGGTGATCCCAGGGACATCGAGATCGTCGGCGACAAGGAAGCCGCCGAGATGAACTGGAACTTCGAGGGGCCCTTCAAGCACATGACGTTCGCCTCCCGGAACCAGCACCGAATCTACTGGGGACCCCTCAAGAAGCCAGTGGAATGGTCCCTCAAGACGTGGCTCGCCCCGTGGGCCTACGTCGCCTCGGTAACCTACCACGACATGTTCTGGTATCCGTTCTTCGGGCAGAAGCACATCCATGAAGTGCTGACAAGCGAGTGGGGACGGCTGTTCGCGAATTGGGGCCAGGTTCCCACAGACCCTGACGGCCGAGGTTATCCCGACGTCGGCCAGGCCAATCCCGAACTCGTTCGCATCGGCGTCCAACACTTCCTGCAAGGCATGAGGCTCATCGGCGAGGCGGTCGTCGAGTCTCCGGAGGTCGGTGCGTGGAAGCACCGGCGCGCCCAGCGCCGCGAAGCGACATGAGCCGGCCCCCCGCGTCCCTCCCATGGATCGGCTTGCTGGCCGCTTTCCTCGCGCTGGCGTCCATGACCCGCACCGCCTTGGCCCAGCACTGCACCGACCCCTGCACCGACGACAACGTCTGCACGGTCAACGACCACTGCTCCGGTGACCATTGCCGGGGGGCCGCGCTGCCCGACGGCACGTCATGCGACGACGGCAACCCCGACACGGTGGACGACGTCTGCATGGCCGGCGTGTGCGAAGGCGCGTTGTCGCACGATGCGTCGGATGCGACGGACAGCAGTGCTGGGGGCGACGCTGGCGCCCTGACCCCGGTACCGGTCTCCACGAGCGACGGAGGGTGTGCCTTGGGCGTGGTAGCGGGGGCGAACTGGCTCGCCCTGGCAGCAGCACTCGCCGTGTGGGGACTCGCGAACCGTCGGGCGGGTGTCGGTCGGTGAATCCGCCTTCCCGGTGCAGTTTGGCCCGTGGCTGCGAGTCGAAGCGACCGCTCGCGCCGCCGTGCATTGCCGAACCTGCGTGTGGATGAACCGGCAGTGGTGCCTGCTGCTCTTACTACCAACGGGCGCCAGCTGAGTGGGGTAGCCTGCGTGTGGATGAACCGGCAGTGGTCCCTGCTGCAGCAAGCCCTGCGCGCCGGTGGACGACCGGCGCCAAGGGTCGGACCGGTCAGCTCGAAGCTTCGCGCTGGGTTTCGCGCATAAGGGCGAGCAGGGCGCAGGCGACGGCGAAGCGGGTGTCGATCTTGCCTGCACCCATCGACAGGTCGAGCTCGAACTCCTTGATGAAGAATCGGAAGATTTGCCGGATCCTCGCCACCTCGACCCCGCCGAGCTCGATATGGTGCTTGCTCGGCAGGATGGGGAAGAACCGGCGCAACAGGGCCGCGCCGTCTTCCTGGAGCAGGCCCACGGTCTGCTCCGCAGGGTCGAGGATGTCCCACGTGTCGCGCAAGATCGACTTGAGGCCGCGGGACTTGATGGTGCCCAGCCGCTCCCCTGTGTTCGCATCGATCACGTCCATCGCCAGGTTGATCGCGACCATCTGCCGGGCCTTGATGGTGATGAGCGGCCGCGTCTCGGACTCGTCGGTGTACACCGTGAACTCCTGCTTGAGCTTGAGCAGGGGGTGCTTGACGAACATGCAGAGCGAGCCGTCGGGGCCGTACACGTGGAACTTGCGCCCGAGGAACGAGAAGAACGGCCGCTTGATGATGTAGCGAGTGTGGGAGAAAGGACCAGCGGCAAGGCCGGTCTGCGGAGCGGGAACCATGGCAGCAGGTTGCATGGCGCGAACCGTACGCGATTCCCATCCGGATGGCTATGGGGAAGTCATCTGTGGCCGAATCTAGGCGCGGAGCAATGCAGGGGCTTCAGGAGGCGTGTTTGCCGAGCCCGGCAGGCGCGCGCGCCCGCCCCGCGGCGAATCCGAGAATCACGACCGTTGCCACGTAGGGGAGCATCTGCACGAACTCGTGGGGTAGGACCTTCTGGTTCTGCAGCAGGATCTGTGTAGCCTCGAGGGCGGCAAACACCAGGCAGGCCAGCACCGCATGCCAGGCGCGCCAACCCGCGACGATCACTGCGGCCAGAGCGATGAACCCTCGGCCGCCGCTCATGCCGCTCTCGAAACGATGCTGGTCGAAGGTGAGGTGAACCCCGCCGAGCGCGCCGATGGCACCGGACACGGCAAGCGCTGTGAGGCGAACCCTCACGACCGGGACACCCGCCGATGCAGCGGCAACCGGGTTCTCGCCACACGCGCGGACGCGCAAGCCGAAGCGCGTGCGCCCGAGCACCAGGGGTGTGGCCGCGACGGCCAGCAGCGCGAGGATGGTGACCGGGTCGAGCAGCGCTCTGGCGAGCAGGGCCGCCCCCGAAGCGCCGGTCGGCCCGATGCGGAATGCCGAGTAGGACGGGGAGTTCGACGAGCTGTCATAGAGGGCGCGGAGCAGGAACCGGGTGCCCGACGCCGCAAGCAGGTTCAGCGCAATGCCGCTGACGATCGCGTCGACCCGGTAGCGTGCCGCAAGGGTGCCGTGCAGCAGGGAAAAGGCGACGCCGGTGACCATCCCGGCGACGATGCCCGCGACGGGGCTGCCGGTGGCGATCGTCATGGACGCCGCGCCGAACGCGCTCACCAGCAGCACCCCTTCGAGCGCAATGTGGACGATGCCGGCGCGCTCGCTCCACACGCCCGCGACGGCGGCGCAGGCGTAGGGCACCGCGATGCGCAGCGTTTCGGCGACCATCGTGAGGGTGAAGAGGCGGCTCATGGCTCCGCCTCCGGGGCCCCCGTCGTGCGGCTGGCGGGCGCGGGCGACCAGGCCGTCGCAAGCGCGGTAGCGATGATGACCACGGCCTCGAGCACACCCATCGCTTCGCGTGGAACCTGGGCATTGATGGCGAGCCCTGCCTGCGCCAGCGTTCCGAACAGCAGGGCGGCGAGGAGCAATCCGACCGGATGACCACGGCCGAGGAACGCCACCGCGATGCCGCCAAACCCGGCCCCCGCCCCCAGGCCCATCTCATAGTACCCCTTGTAGCCCATCACGGTGCCGGACGCGGCCAGCCCTGCCACCGCCCCCGACAGGGTCAACGCCATCCAACGTCGCCAGCCGACCGGGACTCCTTCCGCCGCACAGGCATCAGCATTGAGGCCCACCCAGACCGTCTCCCGTCCCGACCGCGTGAGCTTCAGCCAGGCATGCACCGTGACGAGCACGACCACGGCCAGCGGGAATGCCACGCTCGCCGCACTGCCGACGAACCCATGAATCCAGACCTGCAACCGCGGCAGCAACGTGTTGGCCGGCATGTCTGCCGTCCGTACCGTGCCGGGCAACGCCAGCGCCGACGTGATCAGCATGGCGATCAGCGCGTCGGCAATGCGGTTGAGCATGATCGTGGTGATCACCTCATGGGCGCCGAGCAACACGCGCATGACCGCGGGGATGGCGGCCCAGATTGCACCGGCGACGGCCGCCGTGAGGAGAACGATGGAGATGGCGACCGGGGCCGGCAGTGCGACAGGCACAACGGTGGCCACGACCGCGGCCACCACGCTGCCGACTGCCATCTGGCCTTCGACTCCAATGTTGAACATGCCCGCGCGCAGCGCGACATCGACCGCGATGCCCGCGAACAGCAGCGGCGTGGCTTTGAAGAGCACCTGCCCCACGCCGTACATGGTGCCCCAGCTTCCCGCGATCGCCGTGGACAGTGTGGCGGCAGGCGCCTGGCCGAACGACCAGGACAGCAGGTTGAGCACAAGAATCGCGGCTGCCACCGCGGTCCACGGGGGCAGCAGGCCTGCTGCCCGTTGCCCAATGGTGCGGGTCATCCGACGCCTCCTGCAACCACGCTGCCCCCGAGCATCGCGCGACCGAACACCTCCTCGGGAGTGTCCGGGGGATACGACGCCACCAGGCGGCCCCGAGCGATGACGAACACTTCGTGGCAGAGGGCGCGCAGCTCGGCGAGGTCCGCGGAAACTACGAGCACACCAGCTCCTGCGCTCGCAGCGGCGCAGATCGCGCCGTGAATCGCCCTGGCAGCGCCCAGATCCACGCCGCGTGTGGGCTGCGACAGAACCACCGCCCGCACTGGCCGGTCCAGTGCCCGTGCCGTGACCAGCTTCTGCTGGTTGCCGCCGGAGAGCGCCCGAGCCGGAAGCGCAGGGTCCGACGGCACGATCCCGAAACGGTTCATCCGACGCTGCACCAGCGCTCGCTGATGACGCCCTCCTCGCTCCCCGAGGACGAGGTTGTCGAACACCGACGCATCGAGCATCAGGCCGTCGCGGTGGCGGTCGGCGTGTACGACGATCAACCCGGACAAGCGGCGTGGACCGACGCCAAGGCGCGTGACGGGCTGCCCGTGGACGAGGATCTCACCGCTGTCGACGGGCAGCAGGCCGGCGATAGCTCGGACGAGCTCGGTCTGCCCGTTGCCTTCGATCCCCGCGATGCCGACGATGCGGCCGGGCGGAACCACGAAAGAGACGTCGTGGAGGGCGGTGCGCGCGGTTCCGGTGCCTGCAACGCTCACATGGGACAGCGCCAAGGCCGACCCATGCATACCGGGGTCCGCCGGACGCTCGACCGGCGGAGGCGGTTCTGCACCCATGATCGCGCGCGTCAGCGCGGGCGCGTTGGTCTCCGCAACGGTACACGTCATCACCACCTTGCCACGCCGCATGACGGTGACGTCGTCACAGTGGTCCAGCACCTCCCGAAGCCGGTGGGTCACCACCACCACACAAGCACCAGCGTCGGCCATGCGCCGGACCGCTGCGAACAGGCGATCAGCCTGCGCAGGCGTGAGTACGGCCGTCGGTTCGTCGAGCAGGATGATGCTGGCCCCACGCACGAGCACGCGAAGGATCTCGAGCGTCTGCCGTTCTCCCACCCCCAGCTCGGCCACGAGCGCGTCGAGGTCGACTCTTGCGCCGAGGTCGTTCATCGCCTTCTCGGCTTGCCGTCGCGCGGCAGCGAAATCGAGGCGGTGCAGTGAATCCACGGGCTCTGCCCCGAGCATGACGTTCTCGATCCCGGTGAAAGCGTCGACCAGCATGAAGTGCTGATGCACGAATCCCACGCCACGACGGGACGCATGGGCTGGCGTGGCCGGCACCAGCGGTTCGCCGTCGATGAGCACGCGTCCGGCATCCGGCGGATGCATGCCCCCGATCAGCCCGAGGAGGGTGGACTTGCCCGCACCGTTCTCCCCGATGAGCCCATGGATTCGCCCACGAACCAGATCGAGGGAAGCGTTGCGCACGGCCACCACGGAGCCGAAACGGCGTGAGACCCGGTCGAGGCACACGGCAGGGGAAGGCAAGGCAGGCGCATCCTAGCGCAGGCGTTCGGGGGACGCAGAAGATTGAAACCGGCCGTCCCCCCACGCCACGAGCCGCCGCGGCGCCGCCACGCCGCGACAATCACTACAGGCCCCACCACGGCAGCTCATGACACCGCACCTGGCCGTCGACCGACACGAGGACCCGAAGGCTATCCTCCTCGACCTCGATGCGGTGCGCGGGAAAGACGTCGGATGGATAGAACGCTGCCTTCACGAAGCCCTGTGCGTCGAGCCAGAACAGGTGCGCTCCTTGCCGCTGGGCGGGTCCGTGCATCAGCAGCATCCGCCCGCCACCCAGCCATTCGAACGCCAGCCACAGAAAACCGTACTGCGCGAATCGCTCCGGCGTGGGAAAGTCGTTGCCCAGCGTGCGGACCTCCGGGGCGTGGCGCCGAAGGTGCTCCACGACTCGGTCGTAACGCGGATCATCGAGCCTCGGAATGGGTTGTGGCGCCGACGACAGCACTGGCAGGCCACTCGGGTCGAAACACGGCATCTCCACGTGGGCGCGGTACCGGTCCGCAAGCGGCGTTCGGTCGACCTCCCCGTCGGACAGGGACTTGACCCACCACTGGAACACCGGCAACTCCGCCTCGCCCACGCGCGAGCGGAGCCAGACCGACGACTCCCACAATGGCCTTCGCGCGAGCCACAGGCCGCCGTGATTGCGCACGATGCACCGGCCCACATAGATTGCGCCATGGATGGCCAGCACCGCCAACAGCGGGACCACGGGCTGCTCGGCAGTGTGCCGGGCAAGTAGCGCCTCGCGCCGATCGCGCGTGAGGACCACGCTCAGCCGATGAATCGACGCATCGGTGTCGTCGAGCGATGCGTCGGAGATGCGCAGGAGCGAAGGAGCCAGCCTCTTGAACGTTTCGGCGATGTCGTCGAGCCGCGCGAGGGTGCCCGCATGGTTGCACGGCTCCGGTCGATGAGCACGGATGTCGGCCAACTCGGCACGGTACCCGGCAGGGTACAACGGCGCGAAGACCTCTTCGAAAAAAGTACTCAGGGACCGGTCGGCGGAGGCAGCCATGATATGCGCGAGCGTTGTGACAACATGAGGGGTTGATGTCAATCGGCCGAACAAGAGCGCGGCTACATCGTGTGGGCTCGGGATTCGTTGTCCCCCGCACCACGCTCCATGCCCCACCCTTCCCCCCGCGTGCGCACGCCTACGGTGGCTCTGCGCGGCGAGCCCGACGGCGGGCCGTGGCTCGCGGGCGCCGATGGCCGACCGGCACGACCCACTTCGGTTCGTGTGGAACCTGGCCTGACCGGATGCATGTCTTTGCTCTCGGCCCTTTGCCCTCTGCAGCTCGCACGCTACACTCGTTGCATGACCACCGCACCCAGGCGCTCCCGCGGCCCGTTCCGCGCGGACCAACTCCGCTGCGGCGATCCCTACGAGCTGTCCGACGGTCATGCGATTTACGTGCTGCCGGCCGGCGGACGACACGCGCGCACCAACCTCGTGGGGGGGCAGGTTCTTGCCACGGACCCGGACGTGACCCAGGCCGGCACGGATGCA
>Ga0209018_1000173_pt1 | contig 62185 bp, 52 predicted proteins | sample YNPBryBLVA2012_FD_185814 | JGI IMG/M metagenome (GOLD analysis project Ga0209018, IMG submission 185814) | Anoxygenic and chlorotrophic microbial mat microbial communities from Yellowstone National Park, USA - YNP Bryant BLVA 2012 (SPAdes)... ...
ACGGTCAGCGTGTTGAACTCCACGCCGTGCCGCGACAGGAGGCGCATCGCGGCCAGCACGCGGTCGAAGGTGGGCTCGCCCTTGCGCCCGACCCGGAGCGCATCGTGCAGGTCCCTCGGTCCGTCGATGCTCAGGCCGACGAGGAACCGGTTCTCCGCCAGGAAGGCGCACCACTCGTCGTCCAGCAGGGTGCCGTTGGTCTGGAGGGCGTTGTGGACGACCTTTCCGCCGGCGTGCCTGCGTTGGAGCTCCACGACCTTGCGGAAGAACGGCAGGCCCATGAGGGTGGGCTCGCCGCCCTGCCAGGCGAAATGCACCTCGGGCGCGTCCTGCGCCTCGATGTACTGTCGGACGTAGCTCTCCAGAACCTCGTCGGACATCCGCCACCGGCGGTTGCCGGGGTAGAGGTCGCGCTTCTCCAGGTAGAGGCAGTAGCGGCAGTCCAGGTTGCAGACCGGCCCGATCGGCTTGGTCATCACGTGGAACGCCACCGGGCCGTCGCCGTGCATGGCCGGTTCTACCCCGTCGGCTCGGCGCTCAGACGGCCTGCTGGTCGGCGCCGAGGTGCCTCAGCACCCCTTCGGCGCACTTGCGGCCGTTGGCGATCGCCCAGACGATCAGCGACTGCCCGCGCTGCATGTCGCCGGTGGCGAACACTCCCGGCACGCTCGTTTGCCAGTCGGCGTCAGTCTTCACGTTGCCGCGCGCATCCAGCTCCACGCCCAGCTGCTCGAGCAGGCCGGACCGAACCGGCCCCGTGAAGCCCATGGCCAGGATCACCAGGTCCACGTCCAGCGAGAACTCGCTGTCGGGCACGGGCTCGAACTTCGGCGGCGGACCGACCCTCTGAGCCACCAGGCGCCGGACCCGGCCCTCGGAGTCGCCCTCGAACCGCACGGTGGACACGCCCCACAGACGCTCGCCGCCCTCCTCGTGGGAGCTCTCGGTGCGGAGCTGGATCGGCCACAGGGGCCAAGGGGTGCGTGGGCTGCGCGTGGGCGGAGGCTGGGGCAGGATCTCCAGCTGGTACACGGCCGCCGCGCCCTGACGGTGGCTGGTGCCCAGACAGTCCGCGCCGGTGTCGCCACCGCCGATGATCGCCACCCGCTTGTCCGTCGCCAGGATGGCGTCCCACTCGGGCACCTCGTCTCCCTCGCACCGCCGGTTCTGCTGCGTGAGGAACTCCATCGCGAACACGATGCCCTGCAGCCCGCGCCCGGGGACGTTCAGGTCGCGCGGCTGCTCGGAGCCGCCGGCCAGCACCACCGCGTCGAAATCGGACCGCAGCCTGTTCACCGGGAGGTCCACGCCGACGCAGACGCCCGTGACGAACCGCACCCCCTCGGCCTCCATCTGCCGAACGCGGCGGTCGATGTGGCTCTTCTCCATCTTGAAGTTCGGGATGCCGTAGCGCAGGAGTCCCCCGATGCGGTCGTTCTTCTCGAACACCGTCACGTCGCACCCGGCCCTGGCGAGCTGCTGGGCGCAGGCCAGCCCCGCGGGGCCCGAACCCACGACAGCGACGCTCTTGCCGAGCTTCCGGGCGGGCGGCTCGGGCTGGATCCAACCCTCCTCCCATCCCCGGTCGACGATCGCGCGCTCGATCTGCTTGATGGTCACGGCAGGGTCGGCGATCCCCAGCACGCAGGCGGCCTCGCAGGGCGCGGGGCACAGACGCCCGGTGAACTCCGGGAAGTTGTTGGTGGCGTGCAGCGCGCGCAGCGCGTCCTTCCACCTTCCCTTGTACACCAGGTCGTTGAAGTCCGGGATGAGGTTGCCCAGCGGACAGCCCGAGTGGCAGAACGGCACGCCGCAATCCATGCACCGCGCCGACTGCCGGTTCAGGGCCTCGGCCGGCAGGGGCACGAGAAACTCGTTCCAGTGTCGAACCCGCTCCTGAACGGGCCGATAGCCCCCGACCTCTCGGGGATATTCCTTGAACCCAGTCGGCTTACCCACGGACGGCCTCCTGCTCCAGCTTCCGCGCGCTCTCGGCCAGCACGCGCCGATACTCCTTGGGGAACACCTTGACGAACTTCCTCAGGGCCTCGTCCCAGCCCTCCAGCAGCCTGCGCGCCAGCGGGCTGCCGGTCAGGTCGGCGTGGCGCTCCACCAGGCTGCGAACGCGGACCGCGTCGTCCACCTCGGTCAGCGGCTCCAGGTCGATCGTGCCGAGGTTGCAGCGGTCGGCGAACGAGCCGTCGGCGTCGAAGACGAAGGCGAAGCCCCCGTTCATGCCCGCGCCGAAGTTCTTTCCGGTGCGGCCCAGCACCACCACGCAACCGTTGGTCATGTATTCGCAGCCGTGGTCCCCGACGCCCTCCACGACGGCCGTGGCGCCGGAGTTGCGCACCGCGAACCGCTCGCCCGCGATGCCGCTGAAGAACGCCTCGCCGCTGGTGGCCCCGAACAGCGCGACGTTGCCCACGATCACGCTCTCCTCGGGCGCGAAGCCCGCGTTCTTGGGCGGGTAGACGATGATCCGGCCCCCGCTCAGGCCCTTGCCGACGCCGTCGTTGGCGTCGCCCTCCAGCTCCAGCGTGATGCCGCGCATCAGGAACGCCCCGAAGCTCTGGCCGGCGGAGCCGACGAACCGGCAACGGATCGTGTCGTCGGGCAGGCCCAGCGAGCCGTGGCGCTTGGCGATGCGCCCGCTGAGCATCGTTCCGACCGTCCGGTGCACGTTGCGGATCGGGAGCTGAATCTGGACGGGCTGCCCCTTCTCGATGGCGTCCGAGGCGAGGTCCATCAGCCGATGGTCCAGCGCGCTCTCCAGCCCGTGGTCCTGCGCGATCACGCAGCGCCGGGCGATCCTCCGCGGCATCTGGGGCGCGTGCAGGATCGGCGACAGGTCCAGGCCCTTGGCCTTCCAGTGGTGCTCCAGATTGCGCGTCTCCAACCGGTCGACGCGGCCGATCATCTCGTCCACGCGCCGGAAGCCCATGCGGGCCATGTGCCGGCGCAGGTCCTCCGCCACGTAGAACAGGTAGCGGATCACGTGGTCGGGCGTGCCCTGGAACTTCGCGCGCAGCTCGGGATCCTGCGTGGCGATGCCCACCGGGCACGTGTTCAGGTGGCACTTGCGCATCATCACGCAGCCCAGGGCGATGAGCGGCATGGTCGCGAAGCCGAACTCCTCGGCGCCGAGCAGCGCGGCCACCGCGACGTCCTTCCCGGTCTGAAGCTTGCCGTCGGTCTGCACGCGGATCCGGCCGCGCAGGTCGTTTTGGACCAGCACCTGCTGGGTTTCGGCGAGCCCCAGCTCCCACGGGAGGCCGGCGTGGCGGATGGAGCTCAGCGGGGATGCGCCCGTGCCGCCGGAGTCGCCGCTGATCAGCACCACGTCGGCGTGCGCCTTGGCCACCCCGGCGGCCACCGTGCCCACGCCGACCTCGGACACGAGCTTCACGGAGATCCTCGCCTCCGGGTTCGCGTTCTTCAGGTCGAAGATCAGCTGGGCCAGGTCCTCGATCGAGTAGATGTCGTGGTGGGGCGGAGGCGAGATCAGCGTCACCCCGGGCACCGAGTGGCGCACGCGGGCGATCACCTCGTCGACCTTGTGGCCGGGCAGCTGGCCCCCCTCGCCGGGCTTGGCGCCCTGCGCCATCTTGATCTGCAGCTCGTCCGCGTTCACCAGGTAGTTGGTGGTCACGCCGAACCGCCCCGACGCGACCTGCTTGATGGCGGAGCGGCGCTCGTCGCCGAAGCGCTCCTCCTCCTCGCCGCCCTCGCCGGTGTTGGACTTTCCGCCCAGCCGGTTCATGGCCACGGCGAGCGCCTCGTGCGCCTCGCGGCTGATCGAGCCGAAGCTCATGGCGCCCGTGGTGAAGCGCCGCACGATCGCCTCGGCCGGCTCGACCTCCTCCAGCGGCACGGGGTTGTCCGCCTCCTTCAGCACGAGCAGGCCACGGAGCGTCATCAGCCGCTCGTTCTGCTCGTCGATCATCCGGCAGAACTCTTGGAACTTCTCGAAGCTGCCCTCGCGGACCGAGTGCTGCACCTTGGCGATCGCCTCGGGGCTCAGCAGGTGCGGCTCGCCGTCGCGCCGATACTGGTACTTGCCGCCGATCGGCAGCTCAAGGTCCACCGACCGCACGCGCTCGAACGCCTTGGCGTGCTTCATCGCCGCCTCTCGGTGGATCACCTCGAGCCCAACGCCGCCGATGCGCGACGGGGTGCCGGTGAAGTAGCGGTCCACGAACGCCTTGTCCAGGCCGATGGCCTCGAAGATCTGGGCGCCCTTGTAGCTCTGCAGCGTCGAGATGCCCATCTTGGAGAACGTCTTGAGCAGGCCTTTGCCGATGGCCTTGGTGAAGTTCTCCGAGGCCTTCTTGGCGGTCAGGCCCTCCGGGAGAAGGCCGTTCTTCTCGAGGTCCTCGTAGGTCTCGAACACCACGTAGGGGTTGACCGAGCTGGCGCCGTAGCCGATCAAGAGCGCGAAGTCCATCACCTCGCGCGGCTCGCCGGACTCGACCACCAGCGCAACCTGCGTGCGCGTCTCCTCGCGGACCAGGTGGTTGTGCACCGCCGAGACGGCCAGCAGAGCGGGGATCGGGGCGTACTCCTCGTCCACGCCGCGATCGCTGAGGATCAGCACCGTGTAGCCTGCCTTGATCGCGAGCGACGCGCGGCGGCAGAGACTCTCGATCGCGCGCTCCAGGCCCTTGGCGCCGCCGTCCACCAGGTACAGCGAGGGCAGGGTCGTGGCCAAGAAGTCGCCCTGCGACACGCGCCGGAGCCGCTCGAGATCCGCGTTGGTGAGGATCGGCTGCGGCATCTTCAGCAGATGCGCGTGCTGCGGGGTTTCCTCCAGGATGTTGCGCTCCGTGCCGATGTGGCTGACGAGCGACATCACCGAGGCCTCGCGGATCGGGTCGATCGGCGGGTTGGTGACTTGCGCGAACAGCTGGCGGAAGTAGTCGGTCAGCCGCTGGGGCTTGTCCGAGAGGCAGGCGAGCGGGATGTCGTAGCCCATCGAACCGACAGGCTCCTCGCCCTTATCGGCCATGGGGATCAGGAGGAACTTCAGGTCTTCGTCGGTGTAGCCGAACGCCCGCTGGCGCTGGAGCAACGTCCCGTGGTCCGTCGGGTGGACGTGCGGGGGCTCCGGCAGCTCCTCCAGCCGAATCTGGTGCCGGGCGATCCACTCGCCGTAGGGCTGCCTTCGGGCCAGGCTGTCCTTCAGCTCGTCGTCCGAGACGATCCGGCCCTGCTCGAGGTCCACCAGGAGCATCCGTCCCGGCTGCAGGCGGCCCTTGGCCTTGACGTTCTCGGGGCGGTTGGGCAGCACGCCGGATTCCGAGGCCATGACGATCTGTCCGTCGTGGGTGACCTCGTACCGGGCGGGCCGCAGCCCGTTGCGGTCGAGCGTGGCGCCGATCACCCGGCCGTCGCTGAACGCCACAGCGGCGGGTCCGTCCCACGGCTCCATGAGGCCGGCGTGGAACTCGTAGAACGCCCTTCGCTCCGCGGGCATGGACGGGTCGTGCACCCAGGCCTCGGGGATCATCATCGCCACGGCGTGCGGCAGGGTGCGGCCGGCCCGCACCAGCAGCTCCAGGGCGTTGTCGAAGCAGGCCGAGTCGCTGCCTCCCGGCTCGATGATCGGGAACAGCTTGCGCAGGTCGTCGCCGAACAGCGGGCTCGCGAGCACGGACTGGCGCGCGTGCATCCAGTTCACGTTGCCCTTCAACGTGTTGATCTCGCCGTTGTGCGCGATGAGCCGGTAGGGGTGCGCCAGGTTCCATGTGGGGAACGTGTTCGTGCTGAACCGTTGGTGCACCAGGCACATGGCGCTGGCCACGTCGGGGTCGGTCAGCTCGGCGTAGAACTTGGCGATCTGCGGCGCCAGCAGCAGCCCCTTGTACACGATCGTCCGGCTGCTGAACGACGGGATGTAGAAGTACTCCCTGTCGGGGATGTCGCTCGAGCGGACTTCGTTCGAGGCGCGCTTGCGAACCACGTACAGCTTGCGCTCGAAGGCCTCTTGGTCCATCCCTTCTGGTCGGCGGACGAAGAACTGCTCGATGTAGGGCTGCGAGACGCGCGCCACGCGGCCGATGGCGTCTCCCTCCACGGGGGTGTCGCGCCACCCGAGCACCTCGAGCCCCTCCTGGGTGGCCACGGCCTCGAGAACGGCCTCGCACGCCAGGCGCGGGGCCGGCTCGACGGGAAGGAACACCATCGCCACCGCGTACTCGCCCGGCCTGGGCAGGTCGAAGCCGATCTTGCGGCACTCCTTGCGGAAGAAGGCGTCGGGGATTTGGATCATCAGGCCCGCGCCGTCGCCGGTCTCCGGGTCGCAGCCGCAGGCTCCCCGGTGGGTCAGGTTGATCAGAATCTCGATCCCCTTCTCGACGATGGAGTGGGTCTTCTGACCGGAGATGTTGGCCACGAAGCCGATGCCGCATGCGTCCCGCTCGCTGGCGGGATCGTAGAGTCCCTGCGCCGGGGGCAGGCCGCGCTGGATGGGTTCGAGGCTGTCGCTCATGGTGCTCCGTCGAGTCTGGGCTGCCCCGTAGCAGCCAACCCGACAGGCCCCATCACCTGCGGAACCTTTACTATATTGCAGAAAACCCCGGAATGCCAAGGCCCCCGGAAACGGCGGATCCGCGGCCTTCGGCGCTCCGGGCGTTCCGGCGCATCCTGGGCACGTCCCGGCGCGCGGGACCGAACGCGGGGCAAACTTGCTGGGGATGAAGGCGCTGAATATTCTCCAAACGATCGGCGGGACCCCGCACCTTCGTCTCAACCGCCTCTACTCGCCCGACTTCGAGGTCTGGGTGAAGCTGGAGCGCGCCAACCCCGGCGGCAGCATCAAGGACCGCATCGCCCTCTCGATGATCGAGGCCGCAGAGAGGGACGGCATCCTGAAGCCGGGCGGCACCATCGTGGAGCCGACGTCGGGCAACACCGGCATCGGCCTGGCGATGGTGGCCGCCGTCAAGGGATACCGCCTGATCCTCGTGATGCCGGAGTCGATGTCCATCGAGCGCCGGCGGCTGATGGCGGCCTACGGGGCCGAGCTGGTTCTGACCCCGCGCGAGAAGGGCATGAAGGGCGCGATCGAGAAGGCCCAGGAGGTGCAGGCCTCCACGCCCGGCGCTTGGATGCCCCAGCAGTTCGAGAACCCGGCCAACGTGGAGGTGCACGAGCGCGCCACGGCGCAGGAGATCCTGGCCGACTTTCCCGAGGGGTTCGACTTCCTCGTGACCGGCGTCGGCACCGGCGGCCACATCACCGGCTGCGCGCGCGTGCTGAAAGCCGCCTGGCCCCAGCTGAAGGTCTGGGCCGTGGAGCCGGAGAAGTCGCCGGTGATCAGCGGCGGCGAGCCGAGCCCGCACAAGATCCAGGGGATCGGCGCCGGCTTCGTGCCGAAGAACCTGGACGCCTCGCTTCTGGACGGCGTGCACCGCATCTCGGAGGAGGACGCCTTCGCCTACGCCCAGCGAGCGGCCAAGGAGGAGGGGCTCTTCGTGGGGATCTCCTCGGGCGCCAGCCTCGCGGCGGTGGCCAAGACCTTGGAGGCCGCGCCCAAGGGAAGCCGCGTGCTCACGTTCTGCTACGACACCGGCGAGCGTTACCTCTCCGTCGAGGGTCTGTTCTAGCTGGCGCGGGTCGCCGTTGGTCCATAATCGGTCCGAGCCGCGGTGTGGCGGCGAGGACCAACATGAGCAACGTCCCCCTGCCCAGCTTTCCCGTCAGCGAGAAGGTCGTCCGGTTCGTGGAAAGAGCCGCCGAGCTCTGCAAGCCGGATGCGATCCACTGGTGCGACGGCTCCCAGGAGGAGTACGACCGCCTGTGCGAGGCGATGGTCGCCTCCGGCACGTTCATCCATCTGAACCCGGAGAAGCGCCCCAACAGCTTTCTGTGCCGCTCCGACCCCGCCGACACGGCGCGCGTGGAGGAGCGCACGTTCATCTGCAGCAGGCGCCGGGAGGACGCCGGGCCGACGAACAACTGGGTGGACCCCGCCGAGATGCGCGCCACGCTCCTAGGGCTGTTCGACGGCTGCATGCGCGGGCGCACGATGTACGTGATCCCCTTCAGCATGGGGCCGCTCGGCGGGCCGATCTCGCGCATCGGCATCGAGATCACCGACTCGCCCTACGTCGTGGCGAACATGCGGATCATGACCCGCATGGGCGCCAAGGTCCTCGAGGTTCTGGGCGACGGCGACTTCGTGCCCTGCATGCACAGCGTCGGCGCGCCCTTGGAGCCGGGGCAGAAGGACGTGCCTTGGCCCTGCAACAACGAGCAGAAGTACATCGTGCACTTCCCGGAGGACCGGGAGATCTGGTCCTACGGCAGCGGCTACGGCGGCAACGCCCTGCTGGGCAAGAAGTGCCTGGCGCTGCGCATCGCCTCGGTGATGGCCCGAGACGAGGGCTGGCTGGCCGAGCACATGCTGATCCTGGGTGTGGAGGATCCGAAGGGGCGCCGGACCTACGTGGCCGCGGCCTTCCCCAGCGCCTGCGGCAAGACCAACTTCGCGATGATGGTCCCGCCGAAGGAGATGGAGGGCTGGAAGGTCTGGACGGTCGGCGACGACATCGCCTGGCTCCAGAAGGCTCCGGACGGCACCCTGCGCGCCATCAACCCGGAGTCCGGCTACTTCGGCGTGGCGCCCGGAACCAGCGAGAAGAGCAACCCCAACGCGATGGCGAGCTGCCGGGCCAACTCCATCTTCACCAACGTGGCCCTGACCGACGACGGGGACGTGTGGTGGGAGGGGATGACCGACGAGCCCCCGGCGCACCTGATCGACTGGACCGGGCAAGACTGGACCCCGGGCTGCGGGCGCAAGGCGGCGCACCCCAACGCGCGCTTCACCGCTCCGGCCTCGCAGTGCCCCTCGATCGATCCGGCTTGGGAGGATCCCGCTGGCGTGCCCGTCGAGGCCTTTGTGTTCGGCGGGCGCCGGGCCGACACTGTGCCGCTGGTGGTGCAGTCCTTCAACTGGACCTTCGGCGTGTACATGGCCGCCTCGATCGGCAGCGAGACCACGGCCGCGGCCGCGGGGGCCGTCGGCCGGGTGCGGCGCGACCCCTTCGCGATGCTGCCGTTCTGCGGCTACCACATGGGTGAGTACTACGCCCACTGGCTGCACTTCGGTCGCCGCCTGACCGAGCCGCCGCGCATCTTCGTGGTCAACTGGTTCCGAACGGACGAGAACGGCAAGTTCGTTTGGCCCGGGTTCGGCCAGAACATGCGCGTCCTGCGGTGGATCGTGGAGCGGGTGCGGGGCGAGGCCCACGCGGTGGAGTCCCCGATCGGTTGGATGCCTCGCTACGAGGACATCGACTGGCGCGGCCTGCCGTTCCCCAGGGACACGTTCCGGGACCTGATGGCGGTGGACCGCGACCAGTGGAGCAGCGAGATCCTCGCCCAGACCGAGCTGTTCAACCGGCTGTACGACCGCCTGCCCAAGGAGTTCCTGTTCGTCAAGGAGCTCCTGCTCTCCAACATCTGGCGGGCCCCGAAGCACTGGGAGCAGCTGGCCGAACCGGACGCGGGGCTATAATCCCCAGCGCATGACGGAAATCCAGCTGCGAGCGGCGCTGTGCGAGGTCGGCCGGAGGCTGTGGCAGCGCGGCCTGGTCGGCGCTTCGGAGGGCAATGTGAGCGCCCGCCTGAGCGCCCGGCAGATCCTCTGCACGCCGTCGGGCGTCAGCAAGGGCCACCTCAAGCCCGACGACATCGTGGTGGTCGACACCGGCGGGAACGTCGTGCGCGGCGGCGAGCCGAGCGTCGAGACGGCCCTGCACCTGCACATCTACCGCCGACGCCCCGACTGCCAGGCCATCGTCCACGCCCACCCGCCCATCGCGACCGGCACGGCCCTCGCCGGCGAGGACATCCCCGACAACGTGCTGCCGGAGGCCGCCATCGTGCTGGGCAGCGTCGCCTTCGTGCCGTTCGCTCTCCCGGGCACGCCCGAGGTGCCCGCCGCGATCGACCCGTTGCTGGACGACCACAAGACGTTCCTGCTGAGCCACCACGGGGCGCTGACCCTGGGAAGGGACCCGTTCGACGCCTACGAGCGCATGGAGACGCTGGAGCGGGTCGCGCACATGCTGCTGATCGCGCGCCTGCTGGGCGGCGCGAGGCCGATGCCGGGCGAGGCGTTCGACCACCTTCTCAAGACGGCGCTCAACGGCGAGCTGTAGGCGCGCTTTCCGCCCGGCCGTAGGTTCATACTTTAACGGATGAACCCGTACGGCCGCTTTGACGACGAGAGCCGCGAGTACGTGATCGTGCGCCCGGACACTCCCCTGCCTTGGATCAACTACCTCGGCATGGAGGACTTCTTCGGGATCGTCTCGAACACCGCCGGCGGCTATTGCTTCTACAAGGACGCCCGGCTTCGGCGTCTCACCCGCTACCGCTACAACGACCTTCCGCTCGATTCGAACGGGCGCTACCTGTACGTGCGCGACGGCGACGACGTCTGGTGCCCGATGTGGAAGCCCGTTCGAGCCGATCTGGAGCGGTACGAGTGCCGCCACGGCCTCGGCACGACGACGATCCTCGGGCGGCGCGGCGGAGTGGAGGTCGAGGTGCGCTACTTCGTACCCCTCGGCTTCGACTGCGAGGTGTGGGACGTGCGGGTGCGCAACGTCTCGTCCGCCCGCAAGTCGCTCCGGCTGTGGGGGTTCGTCGAATGGTGCCTGTGGAACGCTCTGGACGATATGACCAACTTCCAGAGGAATTACTCCACAGGACAGGTCGAGGTCGAACCCCAGACGGTGTTCCACGTGACCGAGTATCGGGAGCGGCGGAACCACTTCGCCTATTTCCACTGCTCGGTGCCGACCTCGGGGTTCGACACCAGCCGCGACGCGTTCGTCGGCCTGTGCAACACGCTGGCCGATCCGATCGGCGTGCGGCTGGGTTGCCGGGGTTCCATCGCCCACGGCTGGCAGCCGGTCGGCGTGCATCAGGTGGACCTCGAACTCGATCCGGCCCAGGACGCTCGGTTCCATTTCCTCCTCGGCTACGCCGAAAACCCCGATGCGGAGAAGTGGGAGTCCAAGGGCGTCGCCAACAAGGCTCCTTTCCGGCGCGTCGCCGAGCGTCTGGCCACCTCGCAGGACGTGGACGCGGCGTACGATGCGCTCCGGGCGCGCTGGGACGACCTGTTGGGCGTGTTCCATTGCGAGGTTCCGGACGTGCACGTGAGCCGCATGGCCAACGTCTGGAACCAGGCGCAGGTGATGGCCACCCTGAACCTGTCGCGGTCGGCCTCGCTCTACGAGTCGGGGATCGGCCGAGGCATGGGCTACCGCGACAGCAACCAGGACCTGCTGGGCGTGGTGCACCTGCAGCCCGAGAGGGCCCGACAGAGGATCCTCGACCTCGCCGCCACCCAGCTGAGCGACGGCTCCTGCTACCACCAGTACCAGCCTCTCACCAAGCAGGGCAACGCCGAGGTGGGGATGGGGTTCAACGACGATCCCCTGTGGCTGCCCCTCAGCGTGCACGCCTACCTGGCGGAGACCGGGGACTTCTCCATCTTGGGCGAGCGGTGCCCCTACAGCGACCAACCGGACAGCGGCGCCACCCTGATGGACCACTTGGAGCTGTCGATGGACTTCACGTGGCGGAACCGCGGGCCGCACGGCCTGCCGCTGATCGGCCACGCGGACTGGAACGACTGCCTGAACCTGAACTGCTTCTCCACGACGCCCGGCGAGAGCTTCCAGACCGCTGGAGACATCGAGGGCAGCGTGGCCGAGTCGGTCATGATCGCGGGCCTGTTCTGCTACGCGTCGCTGAAGATGGCGGACCTCTATCGCCACCTGGGGCGGGATGAGGACGCCGAGCGGGCGTTGGAGCGCCGCGAGGAGATGGTCCGGGCGATCGACGCGCACGGTTGGGACGGCGACTGGTTCCTGCGGGCCTACGACGCCCGCGGCCGCAAGATCGGCTCCAAGGACTGCGACGAGGGGCGGATCTTCATCGAGAGCCAAGGCTGGTGCATCCTCGGAGGCGTGGGCCTGGAGGACGGGCGGGCGCTCCGAGCGCTGGACTCGGTGGCCGAGCGCCTGGCCACCCCCAACGGCATCGTGCTGCAGCAGCCGGCCTACTCCGAGTACCACCTCGAGCTGGGCGAGATCTCCTCGTATCCCCCCGGCTACAAGGAGAACGCCGGCATCTTCACCCACAACAACACGTGGATCCAGATCGCCGAGACGCTGGTGGGTCGCGGCGATCGGGCGATGGAGTACTACCTGGCGATCTGTCCTTCCCGGAAGGAGGCCCAGATCGACACCCACCGCTGCGAGCCGTACGTGTACAGCCAGATGACCGCGGGTCCGGACGCGCCGACGTACGGCGAGGCCAAGAACTCGTGGCTCACCGGCACGGCGGCTTGGTCGTTCGTGGCGGTCTCGCAAGCGATCCTCGGCGTGCAACCTACCTTGGACGGGCTGCGGATCGATCCGTGCGTCCCCTCGGCCTGGCGCTCGTTCTCGGTGACGCGGCGGTACCGAGGCAAGGAGTACCGGATCGCCGTCTCCAACCCGCGCGGGGTCTGCAAGGGCGTGCGGCGGATCGTGGTGGACGGCACGGAGATCGTGGGAAGCGTGATTCCGCCCGAGCTGGGCGGCGCCGTGGTGCAGGTCGAGGTGGAGCTCGGCTGAAGCCGGCCCTGCGTCGGGCCGCGGGCAGCCAGTAGAATCCCGGGCGAGATGGCCGCGAAGATCCAGGACGTGGGGCTGCTGGCGCTGAGGGTCGGCGTCGGCTTGACTCTGGCCTACTACGGCTCGCAGAAGCTGCTGGGCGTGTTCGGGGGGTTCGGCTTCACCGCCACCGTCGACTACTTCCAACAATCGCTCGGCGTGCCGAAGTGGCTGGGAAGCCTGGCCGTGTTCGCAGAGTTCTTCGGCGGCTTGGGCCTGGTGTTCGGGGTGCTCACGCGCCTCGCGGCGCTGGGTGCGGCCTGCACGATGGCGGTGGCGACCTACGTGAAGGCCAAGCCGGAAGTGCTGAGGCAGATGGTCTCGCCCGGCGAGGGTGTGAACGCGGTGGCGGTCTCGTCGGAGGTGTTCTTCCCGTTCGTGCTGCTCGCAGCCTCGCTGGCGATCCTGGCGATCGGGCCGGGGGCGCTGAGCCTGGACGCCCGCTTCCTGGGTCGGGGGAAGGCGCGCAAGTGATCCGGCCGGCGGAGAGGCGCGACTGCGCGGCGATCTGGGGGCTGATCGTGCGGTTGGCCGAGTACGAGCGGCTGGAGCATCAGCTGGCCGGCAGCCCGGAGGCGCTGGAGAGGGCGCTCTTCGAGGAGCGCTGCGGCGAGGCCTTGGTCGCCGTCGAGGACGGGGAGGTCGTCGGCTATGCGCTGTTCCATCCCACGTTCAGCACCTTCTTGGCTAGGCCCGGCCTGTGGCTCGAGGATCTGTTCGTCGTGCCCGAGCGCCGCGGCGCGGGGCTCGGCAAGGCTCTGCTGAGCGAGGTCGTTAGGATCGCCAGGGCGCGCGGCGCGGGAAGGGTCGAGTGGTCGGTGCTGGACTGGAACGAGCGCGCGATCCGCTTCTACGAGTCGCTGGGAGCGCGCTTGGTTCCCGATTGGCGCTTCTGCCGGTTGGATGGCGAGGCCCTCGAGCGGTTCGGCCCCTAGGACCCTGGACCCTGCGCGCCAACAGGGGACCTGCCTCGAGCGTAGGGAAGGGAGCGGGCGGCCCAGAGCTGTCCCATGGGGTAGCAAACAATGGCATTGAAGGAAATCGGCACGATGGAGCCGCTGGTCGACATCCAGAGCAGCCGCGATGAGCGGAACATCCCGATCGACAAGGTGGGCGTGCGCAACGTCCGCTACCCGATCGCCGTGCGGGACCGCGAGAAGATCTTCCAGCACACCGTCGGCACGTTCTCGCTCACGGTGGACCTCCCGCGGGAGTTCAAGGGCACGCACATGAGCCGCTTCATCGAGGTGCTCAGCGAGCACAAGGAGGAGTTCAGCGTCGAGAGCATCCCGTCGATCCTGAACCAGCTCAAGGAGCGGCTGAAGGCCGAGGAGGCGCACCTGGAGGTCCGCTTCCCGTTCTTCAAGCGCAAGGCGGCCCCGGTGACCGGGAAAGAGAGCCTGATGGAGTACGACTGCGGGTTCATCGCCGCCGGCAACTCGCACTACGACCTCGTGATGGAGGTGAAGGTGCCGGTGACCACGCTGTGCCCCTGCAGCAAAGAGATCAGCGACCGCGGGGCGCACAACCAGCGCGGCATCGTGACCGCCCGGCTGCGGTTCCAGGGAGCCCTCTGGATGGAGGAGGTCATCGAGGCCATCGAGCGCTGCGCCTCCTGCGACCTGTACCCGCTGCTGAAGCGTCCCGACGAGAAGTACGTCACCGAGCACGCCTACGACAACCCCCGCTTCGTCGAGGACATGGTCCGAGAGGTTGCCCTGGCCTTCGAGAGGGACGACCGGGTGGTGTGGTACGAGATCGAGGTCGAGAACCAGGAGTCGATCCACGCCCACAACGCCTATGCGTATCTCCAGCGCGACAAGCGCTGAGGCCGCGGACGGATCGAGCGAGGATCGAGGGCCGGGCGGAAGACGCCCGGCCCTCGACCTTCTTGGGAGTGCGGACCCGCCGCGCCCCGCGATAAACTGGCGGCGCCATGGCTGAATCCAAGCTTTCCGCAGGCATCATCGGGTACGGCGGCGCCTTCCACATGGGCAAGGCTCACGCCGAATCGCTGAAGAAGGCCGGCATCGAGACGGTCGCCGTGTGCGACCTGGACCCCGCCCGGCTCGAGGCCGCCAAGCGGGAGATTCCCGGAGTCCGCACCTACCGCGACTACCGCGAGCTGCTCGCCGACCCCGAAGTCGGCCTTGTGATCAACATTCTGCCCCACAACCTGCACGCATCGATCTGCGTGGAGGCGAGCAAGGCGGGCAAGCACGTGGTGACGGAAAAGCCGATGTGCATCACGGTGGAAGAGGCCGACGCGATGATCGACGCAGCCAGGCAGGCCGGCAAGATGCTCTCGGTGTTCCACAACCGGCGCTGGGACGACGACTATCTGACCATTCGCGAGACCGTGGCCTCGGGCCTGATCGGGGACGTGTTCCACGTGGAGTGCTTCATCGGCGGCTTCCACGGTCCGAGGGGCTGGTGGCGCGACGACAAAGCGATCTCCGGCGGAGCGCTGTACGACTGGGGCGCGCACTTCCTCGACTGGATTCTGAACCTCATGCCGGCGCCCGTCGCGAACGTGACCGGGTTCTTCCACAAGCGGCGCTGGACCGAAATGACGAACGAGGACCAGACGCAGGCGATTCTGCGCTTCGAGGACGGAGCGATGGCCGACTTGCAGGTGAGCAACCTCGCCGCCGTGGGCAAGCCGAAGTGGCGCATCCTCGGCACGCAGGGCGCCATCGTGGTGAACTGGGGACAGCCGCTGGACGTGACGGTGGAGCACAAGGGGCACATGGCCAAGATCCAGGTTCCGCTGAAGCCGGGCAGCTGGCAGGCGTACTACGACAACGTGGCCGAGCACCTGCTGCACGGGGGCGAGCTGGAGGTCAAGCCGGAGCAGTCCCGCCGCACCATCGCGATGATCGTGGCCGCGGAGGAGTCGTCCAAGACCGGCCAGGCCGTCGTTCCGAAGTACCGCTGATCGAGGGTCCGGCGGGCGGCCCACAAGGGCCGCCCGCCAGCCGCGTCTACGTCAGGCGGAGGGCCGCCACGCTGCGCGCGGGCAGCTTCATGCGCAGGAGGCCGTCCCGAAGCTCCGGTTCGTCCCAGGCCTGCGGCCGCACCTCGTCCGGGCGGTCGAAGTCGTTGTGGGAGTCGAGCCTCCGGCCGTGCAGGAGGCGTGCGGAGCAGGTCTTCGGTGCTCCGCCGCGGAACTCCACCTCGACCTCCGTCCCTTCGGATGCGTCCAAGTTCGTGGCAGAAAGGTGAATGGAACCGTCGGCGGAGCGGGTCGCGGACACGCTGACCTGCGGCAGGGTCTCCGCTCCGGCCGGATGCCCGAGCTCTGCCGCGTGAACCGGCAGGAACTCCCCGTCCTGGTGCTCCTTCAGCATCTCGAAGGCGTGGTAGGTCGGGGTGAGGACCGACTTCGGTCCGTCGGTCAGCACCATCGCCTGCAGCACGTTCACGGTCTGCGCGACGTTCGCCATGTGAAGCCGGTCGGCGTGCCGGTGGAACACGTGCAGCGAGGCCGCCGCCAGCACCGCGTCGCGGATGGTGTTCTGCTGGTACAAGAAGGCGGGGTTGGTGCCCGGCTCGGCGTCGTACCAGGCGCCCCACTCGTCGAGAACGATGCCGATGCGGCCCTCGGGGTCGTAACGGTCCAGCCTCGTGCGGGTGGAGCGCAGGAACCGCTCGACGCCCAGGCCGTTCTTCAGCAGGCCGTACCATTCTTGCTCGGAGAAGCCGGTGGCGGAGCCCTTCAGGTCCCAGCTCTCCGCGAACGCGTAGTAGTGCACGCTGAGCCCGTCCATCTGCCGCGCGGCGAGCCGGAGCAGGGTCTCGTTCCAGTCGTCGGTGAAGCCGCACGCGATCTTGTACAGCCGCCCGCCGCCGAAGTGCCGGCAGTAGGTCGCATACCGTCGGAACTCGTTGGCGTAGTGTTCGGCGGTCATGCCGCCGCCGCAGCCCCAGTTCTCGTTGCCCACGCCCCAGTACAGGACGTTCCAAGGCTGCTCCCGGCCGTTGCTCTTGCGGAGGTCGGCCATGGGCCCTGGACCGGGGTGCGTGAGGTACTCCAGCCACTCCGCCATCTCCCGGACGGTTCCGGACCCCAGGTTGCCCACGATGTACGGCTCGCACCCGAGGCGTTCGCACAGGTCGAGGAACTCGTGCGTGCCGAAGGAGTTGTCCTCGGTGGTTCCGCCCCAGTGCACGTTGACCATCCGCGGGCGGCTCTCCCTGGGCCCCACGCCGTCTCTCCAGTGGTAGGTGTCGGCGAAGCAGCCCCCGGGCCACCTCAGGTTGGGCATACGCAGCGCGCGCAGGGCCTCCAGCACGTCGCGGCGGTGCCCGGCCACGTTGGGAATCTCGGAGCCCTCTCCCACCCAAAGTCCGTCGTACACGCAGCGGCCGAGGTGCTCGGCGAAGTGCCCGTAGAGGTGTCTGCCCACGCGGAACGGGCTTCGATCGCAGTCGATAACCATTCGATTCATGGAATGCCTCGCGCGCCGAGTCTACCGGAACCCGCGCGGCGTCTCGGCCAGGAATCCTGCAGGTAAGATCGCTGCAAGTCTATGGCCCACCAGACGGCTCCGCGCATCACCGGCACGTTCCTGGACGAGATCACCCACGACATCCCCTCTCAGAACTGGGGCGTCGAGGACTGGCGCAGGGAGTTCCAGCTCTACCGCGCGATCGGCATCGACACCGTGATCATCATCCGCGCGGGCTACCAGAACAAGTGCATCTTCCCGGCCCGGTCGCTGCCGGACCTCCTGCCCGTCTACGACGACCTCGCTCGGGTGTTCCTCGACCTAGCGGAGGAGAACGGCCTGTCCCTCTACTTCGGAACCTACGACTCGGGCTTCCATTGGCACCGCGGCTCCTGGTGGCGCGAGGTGGAGATCAACCGCCGGTTCGTAGACGAGGTCGTGGAGCGGTACGGCGCGCACCCGGCCTTCCGCGGGTGGTACCTGTGCCACGAGACCAGCCGCAACTCTTCGTCGATCGTGGAGCTGTTCCGGCGCATCGGTGGCCACTGCAAGGCCGCCAAGGATCTCCCGGTGCTCATCTCGCCGTTCCCGGAGGGGGACAAGCAGTTCGGGGCCGGCGCCTTCCGGCTCGAGGACTCCCTGGACCACTGGGACCGCATCTTCGCCGAGACCCGCGACGTGATCGATGTGTGCGCCTTCCAGGACGGCCAGATCCACTACCAGCAGCTGCCGGCGTTCCTCCGCGGCATCGCCGAGCTGGGCGAGCGGCACGGCATCCGCATCTGGTCGAACCTGGAGACGTTCGACCGCGACATGCCCATCAAGTTCCCGCCGGCCGACTGGCGCTACCTCCGCTTCAAGATGGAGGCCGCGGCGACGGTCGCCGAGAAGATCATCACGTTCGAGTTCCCGCACTTCGTTTCGCCGCACTCGTGCTATCCCGCCGCGCGCAACCTGTTCCGCCGGTACTGCGAGTACTGCGGCTTCGACGAGGCACTCGCCCGGCTCTGAGGGAGAACCCATGAGCGTTCTGCTGACCACCGTCGTTCTCGGCTTCCAATGGAACGCCGGACTCACCGCTTCCTTTTCGGGCGTTCCGGTGGTGCGCGGCACGTCCATCCAGGTGTACGAGCCGGGATGGACCAAAGGCTACTACTCGTCCACCTACGGCCAGAAAAGGGTGGAACGCCTGCCGGACGGCGGCTACGAGCTGCGGTTCGAGACGCCCGACGGCCGCGCAAAGGGCAGCCAGCGCACGGTGGTCACCCCGCTGGGATACCGCACGGACTACGAGCTCCTCTGGACCGGGCCGAAGCCGGCCAACGCCGAGGTTGCCGCGGCGATCCTTTGGGCGCCGGCCTTGGACCGGGGCTCGCTCGAGATCGATGGAAAGCCTGCGCGCTCCCTCCGACCGAGGGCGTTCCCGGAGACGGCGGGCATCGGCGAGCGATCGTTCGGCGAGGGGCGTCTGTTCCGCTTCGAGTCCCCCATCGGCCGCATCGAGCTGGAGGGCTCGATCGGCGGCTGGGTGGCGTTCGACGCCCGCGGCTACAACCAACCCTTCGCGGAGAACGACGATGTGTTCTGGCTCGGCCACACGGGCCTGCCGCTCGAGCCAGGAAAGCCGCTGCGGTTCAGCGTCGAGGTGAGGTTCTGGCCCAAGGAACTGCCGACGGTTCCGGTAGCGACGGTCGGCGCCCGCGGACGCCCCGCTCCCCGCGCCGCCGACGCGGACGGGCCTCTGCCTCTGGTGCCCAAGCCGAAGGAGGTCCGGTTGGAGAGAGGGTTCGTGCCGCTGGGGCCGAGTCCTGCGCTGGACCTTCCGCGGTCGTTGCGCGGCTTCGAGAAGGACTGGCTGGACTTCTACGGCGCGCTGTGGGAGCGCACCGAGGGCGACTCCGCTAAGGTCCGCGTTCGCATCGGCGACCTGGGTTTGCCGCCCGAGGGCTACCGGCTGTCGATCCGGCGGGACGGCGTCGAGGCGGTCGGGCAGGACGCCGAGGGGGCACGCAACGCGCTGTACACGCTCGCGATGCTGGCGCGTCCGGTCGGCGGCCGCCTGCAGGTGCCGGTCGGAACGGTGCGCGATTGGCCCTCGGCGGGCTTCCGAGGCGTGCACCTGTTCGTCGGGCCGGACTCGAAGGTGTTCCAAGAGCGCCTGTTCCGCCGTGTGATCCGCCCCCTGAAGATGAACAAGGCGGTGTTCCAGTGCGAGCGCACCGATTGGTCGGCGTTCCCAGGCATCCGGACGGAACTGACCATGCCGCGGGAGGCCCTGGCCGAGCGGTTCGACTTCGTGCGGGGCCTCGGCATCGAGCCGATCCTTCTGATCCAGAGCCTCGGGCACATGGAGTGGTTCTTCGCCAACGGCCAGAACCTGGACTTGGCGTTCAACCCGGCGTCGCCGTATACGATCGACCCGCGCAAGCCCGGAGCCAAGCGAGCGCTCGAGGCCATCTGGGACGAGGCCGTCCGCCTGCTCCGACCAAAGACGATCCACTTCGGGCTGGACGAGATCGACATGATCGGCTTCCCCGACGACCCCGAGCTGGCGACACGGATTTGGGAAACGACCCTCCCGATCCTCTCCGGCATCGCCGAGCGGCACGGCGTTCGGGCCATGCTGTGGGGCGACATGGCGCTGGCGCCCGGCGAGGCGGTGGACGCCGCCAACGGGCACGACCCGGAGACCGCCAAGCGCCGGCGCGCCGCGATCCCCAAGGGCTGGCAGATCGCGGACTGGCACTACGCCGCCCGGCCGGAGCCGGAGCCGTTCCGCAAGAGCCTGCAAGTTTGGAAGACGGAGGGCTACCAGCCGATCGCCAGCACGTGGTACTCGCCGGACAACGTTCGGTCGTTCACATTGGCCGCGATCCAGGAGGGCTGCGGCGCGCTCCAAACCACGTGGGCCGGCTACACCTCGACCGAGAAGGCGATGCGCGAGCAGTGGCCGCAGGCGGCCGCCTACGTGCTCTCGGCCGACTACGCGTGGAGTGGGCGCAAGGAGCGGATCGCGGAGCTGGACTACGTGGCCGGGGATTTGCTCCGGAGGCTGTACGGCGACCGACCGGGCCGCGTCGTGCCGCGCCGGGGCTGGTTCGCGATTTGGAAGCCTCTGGGCAAGGAGACGAAAGCCGCCGGCTCGCGCGTTGCGCTCAACGAGCCGTTGGCCTTGACCACCGTGGTCGCCGAGGGCGGCGAGAGGCTGCCCGCGGAGGCGCGCCTGCGCTGGGAAGCCAGGGGCGGAACTCTGATGGTCGCCCTAGACTCCGCCGCCCGCAGCCAGGACGGCGAGCCCGTCGGCCGGCTCACCGTGGTGACCGACCGCGGCGAGAAGTCTCTGGATCTGCGGTACGGGGCGCAGGTGCGTTCCGTCGCCGACCGCGGCGGCTTGGCGGAGGCCGAACGCTCGGCGGACGGCCTGTGCCTGGTCCGTGTGCAGCTCGGGGATGGCGTGCGCGTGCGGGAGGTCGTGCTGGCCGCCTCCAACCGCTACTCCGGCCTGCGCCTGCACGGAGCGACGGTCTACTGAACGTCCCTGGCTCGACGGGCGCGGTCGGCGGCCCCGATCGCAGACCGGGACCACTCGCGGAGGAGCGCAGGGTTGCCCAGGACTTCCTTGGGAACCTCGTAGAAGGCGATGCCCGCCTCGGGAGGGGCGTCCGCGAAGGGCCGGCACCCTGCCCGCAGGAACAGGTCCTCGTTCTCCGAATCGGCCCTCAGGTAAAGGCTGGAGCCTGCCACGATGCCGAACAGCAGGCCACGATGAACCAGCCCCGCTCCGCCGAACATCGGGCGGACCTCCAAGGGGAGCTCCACGGCGAGCGACGCCTCCACGCTGGCGAGGAACTCGGCGGAGTACGGCACGTCAGGGCTCCGGGTACAGGTTGCGGATCAGGCTGCGGACGGTGGCGTCCAGCTCGCTGTCGCGGACCATCATCTCGCCGATCTTGGTGCAGCCGTGGATCATCGACGTGTGGTCCCGGTTGCCGAACAGGGTTCCCAGGTGCTTCCAGCTGGCGTTGGTGATCTCGCGGGCCACGTAGATCGCCACGTGCCGAGCGTGCACGATCGGCGCCCGCCGCGAGGTGCCCAGAATCTCCTCCTTGGGAACCTGGAACCGCTCGGCCACGGCCTGCACGATCTGGTCGAAGCTGGGCTTGGCGACGGCCCCGGCACGGAAGTCGGCGGCCACCCGCTGGGCCAACTCCAGGTCCATCGGCAGCCCCTCGACGCCGGCGAGCAGGATGAAGCGGTTGAGCGCACCTTCGAGCGTTCGGATGCTTCCGGGAACGTTCTGCGCGAGGTGCATCGCGACCTCTGAATCCAGCTCCACTCCCTCCTGCTGGGCCTTGCTGAGCAGGATCGCGCAGCGCGTCTCGGTGTCGGGCATCCGCACGTCCGCCACCAGCCCCGACTCGAAGCGGGAGCGGAGTCGCTCGTCCAGGATCAGAAGGTCCCGCGGAGGGCGGTCGCTGGTCAGGACGATTTGCTTGCCGAACTGATGCAGGGCGTTGAAGGTGTGGAACACCTCCTCCTGCGTCTTGTCCCGACCGGCGATGAACTGGATGTCGTCGACGAGCCAGACGCCCACGTTGCGCTGGCTCTTGCGGAACTGCTCGATGCGGCCGGTCTGCAGCGACTGGACGAACTCCTCGGCGAACTGCTGGGCGGTGATCAGAAGGGGCCGCAGGGCCGCGTCGCGCTTCAGCAGCTCGTGCGCGATGGCGTGCAGAAGGTGCGTCTTGCCAAGGCCGGGCGGCCCGTAAATGAACAGCGGGTTGAACCGCCTGCCAGGATCCTCGGCGACGGCCTTCGCGCCGGCGTAGGCCAGGCGGTTGCACTGCCCGACCACGAAGGTGTCGAAGCGGTACTTCTCGTTGGGCTGGAACAGAGTCGCGGGCGCCGAGCGCTCGAGCGCCGCGGCCTCCTGGACCTCCGGAGTCTCCCTCCGGGATCCCTTGCCCACCTCCACCTGGAGCTCGATCGGCCGGCCCAGCTCGTCCGAGAGCATCGCACGGAGCGTGGAGGCGAACCGCTCGGCGACCCAGTTGCGCACGAACTGCCCGGGCGCCGTCAGCACCACCGTGTCGCCCCTCAGCTCGCCAGGCTTGAGCGGCAGGATGAACCTGCGGTGCCAAGCGGGCACGATCTCCTCCCGCAGACGCTCCACGACCTGCTTCCACGCCTGGCGGAGGCGTTCTTGCTCGGGGTCGTCGAACAGACTCTGTTGGCTCATGGCGATACCCGCTCGCTCGGCCCGGGGTCGTCCCTCTCGGAGCGGGACTGCATTATACACGCGCGCTTCGGTGGCGCTCCATCGGTCCGGGCGCCGCAGAGGCCGGGCATTGGTCGTTCTTCGCCATCTATGGGGAAAGAGAGCGATCTATGGATTCCCAGCGTGCTCGTTCGCCCTCTTTCGATGGTGCCTGGCTCCTGCTGCAGAACCCAATGGACGGTTGTCTACGCGCCCCGCAGAACGGGCTACACTTACGCTCGTGGAGCGAGTGCTTGGGGTGCTGGCGGGCGAGCCTCTTCCCGGTGCGGTCCTGCAGGCATGGTGCGATTCGGCCGAGCTCGTTCTGGCTGCGGACGGCGGGGCGGACCGCGTGCTGGCCGTCGGCAGGCGCCCCCGCCGCGTCGTCGGAGACCTCGATTCGCTCTCGGAGGCGGCCCGAACGCTCGGGCTGGAGGTCATCCACGACGCGGACCAGGACTCCACCGACTGCGACAAGCTGCTGCGGCTCGCCGGATCCGTCGGCGCGGCGTCGGTCACGCTCGCCTGCGTCGAGGGAGGCTATCTGGACCATCTGCTCGCGGTGCTGGCCAGCGCCGCCCGGTCGCCTCTGGGCGTGCGTCTGGCGCTGCGCACCGGCGTCGCCTGGGTGCTGCGGGGTCCGACGTCGACCGCGATCCGAACCCGCCCTGGGCGCCGGGTGTCTCTCCTTCCGCTCACGCGGTGCCACGGCGTCGGCCTGCAGGGGGTTCGATGGGCGCTCTCCGGGGCGACGCTGGACTGGCTGGGGCTGGTGAGCGTCTCGAACCGAGCCGAGTCCGACTCCGTTCTCGCCACGATCGGCGAGGGATGCGCGGTGCTGTTTGCGCAGTACGAGCCGGATGAGGTTCCCTTCTGGTGATGCTGCTCCGCTTCACGGCGCTCGACTACCTCGTGTTCGCCCTGTTCGCGGCGACGCTGCTCGCCCTGGGCTTCTCCGCCCGGCTGAGGGACAACTCCATCCTGCAGTTTCTGGCCGCCGGAAGGCGCCTGACCCTGCCGATGTTCGTCGCGACGCTGGTGAGCACCTGGTACGGCGGCATCCTCGGAGTGGGGGAGTCGGTGTCCTACTTCGGACTCGGCAGCTGGGTGATGCTCGGCTTGCCGTACTACGTGTTTGCCGCCGTCTACGCGCTGTGGTTCGCCGAGCGGGTGCGCGGCGCCGAGCAGATCAGCCTCCCCGAGCGGATGGAGATGCGGTTCGGCCGGCGCATGGCCCTCGTCGGGGCCGGCCTGGTGTTTCTGCTGGCGCTTCCGGCGGCGCACGTGCTGATGCTGGGGGTGCTCGTGCAGGCGTTCACCGGCTGGGCGCTGCTGCCGTCGATCGTCGTGGGCGCGGTCGTTGGCACGCTGTTCCTATACAAGGGCGGTCTGCTGGCAGACGCCCGCGTCTCGCTTCTGGCGTTCGCGATGATGTACGTCGGCTTCGCCGTGATGGTGGCCGCGTGCTTCGCCCGGCAGGCGCCTTGGACCGCTTGGGCCGGTCTGGAACCGAGGACGCTGCTGGCTTGGGACGGCGGGATGGGGCCGCTCTACGTCCTCAGCTTCTTCCTGTTGGGTGTGTGGACGCTCGTGGATCCCGGCTTCCACCAGCGCGTGGCCAGCGCCGAATCGCCCGCCGTAGGCCGGAAGGGCGTGCTGGTCTCGATCGCCTGCTGGTTCGCGTTCGATCTGCTGAGCATGTCCACCGGGATGTACGCCATGGCTTGGCTGAACCCGAAGCCGGCGACGGGCCTGCAGATCTTTCCGGCGTTCGGCGAGCAGATGCTGCCGCAGGGGCTTAAGGCGCTGTTCGTCTGCGGCATGGCCGGCACGATCGTGTCGGCGATGGTCGGCTACACGCTGGTGTCCGGGGCGACGCTCGGGCGCGATATGGCGGCGCGGCTGCTCCGGTGCGGCGACGACGCGAGGGTCAAGGCGTGGACGCGCGCGGGCTTCGCCGTGTCGACGCTGCTGGCGGTGGCTCTGGCCGTGTGGGTCGAGAGCGTGGTCTCGCTGTGGTACGCGTGGGCGGGCGCGGTCGTCGGAGCCCTGCTCGTGCCCGTGAGCCTGTCGTACGGCCTGTTGTGGAGAACGCGGTGTTCCGGCGGATGGATGGCGGCCTCGACGGCCGCGGCCTTCGCCGTGTCGCTGGCGTGGATGATCCAAGGGTTCCGAACGGGGAACACGTCCTTGGACGTCCAGGTCTTGGGACACACGTTCTCGTTGGGTACCGTTCTGCCGGGGCTGGCGGTGTCGCTGTTCGGCATCCTGCTGGGTGAGGCCGCGGCGAGGAGGAGCAAGCATGGACGAACCGATGGATCGACAGGCGGCCGAGGCTGAGGAGGCCTCGGTGGATCAGGAGGCGGCGACCCCGACCGCGCGCCTGATCCTGAAGCGCAACGGGGCTGAGACGGAGGTGGACTTCGTGGTGCACCCGCCTTCGGTGGTGGGGCGGTTCGATCCGGACGTCGGTCCGATCGACATCGACCTCGGTCTGCTGCCGGAGGGCGTGTACGTTTCGCGCCGGCACGCCCGCATCGAGTTCGCCGACGGCGCGTGGCGGATCACGGACTTGGGCTCGTCGAACGGCACGTTCCTGCTGAAGCCCTCGGCCGGGCAGTTCGAGCGGATCCAGGAGGCGGAGCTGGCGGACGGTTCGGAGCTGGCCTTCGGCAACGTGCGGTTCGTGTTCCGCGTGGGCTGATCCGCGCCAGTGGAACCATCCGGCCGTCCGAAGCCGTAGGAAGGCCAGGAGGGTTCGCCCGGACCCGCCGAGGGCTGGTCCCTTGGCGGTAAGGTTCCGCCATGGTTCTCGGTACGTCGAAAAGAGTCGCCTTGGGGATCGCCTTGGCGCTGTGCGCCGTCGCGCCCGCCGCCCAGCAGACGCTCGACCTGCAGCGCTGTCTCTCGCTCGCCAAGGAGAGGAACGGCACCGTCCGCGCGGCCTTCCTCGCGGCGGAGTCGGCGCGCAGCCGCAGGCTGCAGTCGCTGGCCGCCTTCTTTCCCTCGGTCACCCCGAGCTACGAGTACCTCTCGAGCCGGGTGGACCGGGAAACGGGGGCCTTCCGCGGCCTGACGAAGTCGGACACCAACACGAGCGAGGTCGCCGCCCGGTGGCAGCTGCTGGATTCCGGCGAGCGCACGTGGGCGCTGAGCGCCAGCCGACTGAACGAGGAGGCGCAACGGCTCTCGGCCCTGCAGACGCTGCGTCGGGTGCTGTTCTCGGTGCACCAGCAGTACTTCGACGCGCTCCGCGCGCGAGAGCTGCAGCGCGTCGCCGAGGAGCAGGTGTCGTTGGCCGAGAACATCCTGAACCAGACCAGGGCGCTGGTCGAGCAGGGCGAGAGCCCCGCCAAGGACATCCTGCAGGCTGAGGCAGACTACCTCAACGCGAAGGTCCAGCTGCTCGTGGCCAAGAACCAGGTGGCGACCGCGGAGGCGTCGCTCCGCGCGGCGATCGGCTGGCCCGCCAACGAGCCGCTGCCTGCCTTGGCCACGGTGGCGGAACCCACGGCCGACGTGCCGGAGCCTCTCGACGCCCTTGTGCGGCAAGGCCTCGAGGCCCGGCCCGACCTCGCGGCGGAGCGCCTGCGCACCCGGGCCGACCGGTACGACGTCCTGCGCGCCGACCAAGCCAGCAAGGCCAGCTGGTCGCTCGACGCGAACTACGCCCGCCAGTTCAGCGACGACGTCGTGGAGAGGCAGTCGCTGAGCTTCGTGGTCTCCCTGCCGCTGTTCGACGGCGGAAGGACGCGCGAGGCGGCGCGCCAGGCCCGGCTGGCTTGGCGGGCGAACCTGGAGTCGCTCGCGCAGATGGAGCGGGACGCGCGCGCGGAGATCGAGTCGGCGTTCGCGGTGTTCCTTCAGAACGCGGAGCGCGTCGGAGCGGCCAAGGCTGCGGTCGAGGCGGCCCGCAAGAACTTCGAGGCCGCCGAGGGTTCGAGGGCGGCCGGGGCGTCGGACCTGATCTCGACGCTCACGGCCCGCGTCAGCCTGGCCACGGCCGAGTCCAACTACGTGCAGGCGGTTTACGACACGCACATCGCCGACGTGCGGCTGCGGCTGGCCGTCGGCCGGGAGATTCCGGGGGAGAGGTGAAGGGTTGAAGCGTTGGGGCGTTCTGATCGCAGCGGTCGCGCTGGGGTTCGTCGGCTACCTGGTGTTTGCGAACCGGGGCGCCGAGCCGGAGATCGAGTACCGGTACGCGCCCGTCGAGCGCAAGGAGCTCGTGCTGTCCACCTCCGCGACCGGCCAGCTGGTGCCCCTCACCACCGTGGACGTAAAGTCCAAGGCGGGGGGCAAGGTGGTCCGGCTGGCGGTGGACGAGGGAACCCGCGTGAAGGCGGGAGACCTCGTGGCGGTCATCGACCCGGCGGACACGCAGGCCGCGTTCGACCAAGCCAATGCCGATCTGACCGCGGCCGAGGCCAGGGCCCTGCAGGCCGAGAAGAACTACGAGCTTCAGCTCCGGCAGACGGAGAACGGCATCCGGCAAGCGGAGGCCAACCTGGAGACCGCGCAGGCACGGTACGAGCGGGCAAAAATCGAGGCCGAGCGCCAGCCTGTCGTGGCGCAGAGCTCGTTGCGCAGCGCGCAGGCCGCCTACGACGCGTCCCTGGCCGACCAGCGGCGCCTCCAAGAGGTCACCGTGCCCCAGCTCCGCAGGGAGACGGCCGCCAACCTCGAGCGCGCCCGCACCGACCTCCAAACCGCCGAGGCGGCTCTGCGCCGGGCCAAGGAGCTGATTTCCAAGGGCTACGTGAGCCAGGCGGAGGTCGACCGGGCCCAGTCCTCCTACGCCTCGGCGAAGGCGGCGTACGAGACCGCGCGCCAGAGGGCGGACACCCTGGAGCGCGACCTCGCGACCCAGATCGAGGCGCAGAGCAACGCCGTGAAGCGCGCCGCGGCGGCCTTGGAGCAGGCGAAGGCAGGCCTGCGCGACGTCGATGTGAGCAGGCGAAGCCTGGAGGAGGCGAAGGCCAACCTGGAGGCCGCCCGCGTCCAGCTCCGCAACGCCCAGGATGCCCGCCTGAACGTGCTGATCCGCCAGAGCGAGATCCAGGCCGCCAAGGCGAGCACCGTGCGCAGCAAGGTCAGCCGGGACAACGCCAAGGTGCAGCTGGACAGCACCACGGTGGTCGCGCCCCGGTCCGGCGTGGTCACCTTGAAGTACCTGGAGGAGGGAACGATCATCCCGCCGGGCACCAGCACCTTCTCCCAGGGAACCAGCATCGTGCAGATCAGCGACGTCACGCGGATGTTCGTGGACTGCGCGGTGGACGAGACCGACATCGGCAAGATCCGCGTCGGCCAGCCGGTGCGGATCCTCACCGAGGCCTACCCCGGCAGGCAGCTGCCGGGCGTCGTGAGGAGGATCAACCCCGCGGCCACCACCGAGCAGAACATCACGGCCATCAAGGTGCGCGTCGAGATCCTGAACTTCCAGAAGCTCGACCTGAGGCCGGGCATGAGCGCCACCTGCGAGTTCATCCTGCTGGCCAAGCCGAACGTGCTGGTCGCACCCGCCCAGGCCGTCCGCAACGAGAACGGGCGGACGTACGTCAAGGTGAAGACGGCGGACCCCAAGAAGCCGGCCGAACGGGACATCAAGGTCGGAGCGACCGGCAACGACGGCGTCGAGGTCGTCGAGGGGCTGAAGGAGGGCGAGGAGGTCGTGGTGGCCGAGATCGATCTGGCCCAGCTCCGCGAGACGCAGCAGAAGATGCTCGAGGCCCAGCAGGGCGGCGGGTTGGCGAGCGGCGGGCCGCGGCCCGGCGGAGGCCGACCCGGTGCGGCGAGGCCCGGCGGCGCGGGCGGCATGGGAGGAGGCAGACCCAGATAGGAGGTTCTCCATGAACATCGGCGACAGCCTCGAGAGCGCTCTGAGGGCGATCGCGGCCAACAAGCTTCGGTCGTTCCTCACGATGCTCGGCGTGGTCATCGGCGTCGGGTCCGTGATCGCGATGATCGGCATCGGCGAGGGCACCAAGCGCAAGTCCCTCGAGAACATCGAGATCATGGGCACGAACATGCTCACCGTGGTGCCCAACTGGATGCGCGGAGGCCGCTCCATGGGCGCGCAGGCCGGGGCGACGCTGCGGCCGGAGGACGTGCAGGACCTCAAGCGGTTCGTGCCGACCATCAACCTGATCAGCGGCGGCGTGCAGGATCGCGGCGTCACGGTGAAGTTCGGCAACCGCAGCTACAACACTACGATCCTGGGCTGCGAGCCGCAGATGGCCGTCATCCGGAACGCGACCAAGATGCAGGCGGGCCGCTGGTTCACCGCCGAGGACGACGCGATGCTGGCGGAGAAGGCCGTGCTCGGGTGGCTGGTCTACGACCAGCTGTTCGACGGGGAGAACCCGATCGGCGCGACGATCAAGATCAAGGGCCGCAACTACGAGGTGGTCGGCGTGGTGGCCTACAAGGGCGGCTCGGGCTGGATGAACCCCGACGACCAGATCTACATCCCCCTGCAGACGGCCCAGAGGAGGCTGATGGGGAAGGTCGACCGCCTCGACCTCATCGCGATCCAGGCCATGAACACCGAGTTCCTGCCCTACACGCAGGCCAAGGTGGAGGAGGTGCTGGCGATGAAGCGCCGCTCCGCCGCCGGCGACGAGCTGTTCCGCGTCTTCAACCAGGGCGAGTGGATCGAGCAGATCCAGACCCAGACGCGGTTGCTCGGCTTCCTCTTGGCGGGCATCGCGAGCGTGTCGCTGCTCGTGGGCGGCATCGGCATCATGAACATCATGCTGGTGTCGGTCACCGAGCGCACGCGGGAGATCGGCCTGCGCAAGGCGATCGGGGCGAAGCGGGGCTCGATCCTGGCGCAGTTCCTCCTGGAGTCGGTGGTGATGTGCGTCTCGGGCGGGATCATCGGCATCCTGCTCGGCTACGGGGCGACGCTGTTCGTCGCGCGGCTGCTGAAGGTCCCGCCGCTGATCAGCCCTCAGGCCGTGGTCTTGGCGTTCGGCTTCTCGGCGATGGTAGGTTTGTTCTTCGGGCTGTACCCGGCCCTGCGCGCCAGCAAGCTGGAGCCGATCGAGGCCCTGCGCTACGAGTGAACCCATGAAGAGGATCATCGAGACCCACGACCTGTGCAAGGACTACGTGATGGGCGACGTGGTGGTGCACGCGCTGCGCCACATCAACCTGGAGATCGAAGAGGGAGAGTTCGTGGCGATCATGGGCCCCTCGGGGTCCGGCAAGTCCACCTTCATGAACCTCATCGGGTGCCTGGACCGGCCCACCCGAGGCGAGTACATCCTGAACGGCCAGCGCACCGCCGGCCTCAGCGAGAACGAGCTGGCGGAGATCCGCAACCGCTACATCGGCTTCGTGTTCCAGACCTTCAACCTGCTGCCGCGCACCTCCGCGCTGAAGAACGTGGAGCTTCCGCTGGTGTACGCCGGGGCTAGGAACCGCCAGGAGCTGGCCGAGAGGGCGCTGGAGCGCGTCGGGCTGGCGCAGCGGATGCACCACAAGCCGAACGAGCTGTCGGGCGGCCAGCAGCAGAGGGTGGCCATCGCCCGCGCCATCGTGAACGACCCGGTGCTGATCCTGGGGGACGAGCCGACGGGCAACCTGGACTCGCGCACCGCGGAGGAGATCATGGCGCTGTTCCAGGAGCTGAACCGGGAGGGCAAGACGGTGGTGATCGTCACGCACGAGCCGGACATCGCCAACCACTGCCGCCGGATCATCCGCTTCAAGGACGGCCGGGTGGTGTTCGACGGCCCGGTGGACAAGCCCGTGGACGCGCTGGAGCTCCTGAAGTCGATGCCGTCGCTGGACGAGGACGAGGAGCAGGCGGCCGCGGCGCCCGGCTTCCAGCTCTGAGCGGGCCTTTCGGCCCGGTTCCGAGGATACGAATTCCCGATCTGGACCCCCGGCAGGCCGCGATCCTCGCTTCGGCATAGCCGAAACCCCCGCAAAATCACCGGTTCCGGCGAAATCGCGCGCCGAAGCGGCGCGAAAGTGGTGTAGAATTGAGAATACGAATTCTCGGGCCATGGGACACCGCCGTCCGAACAAAGTGACCCAGCTGGACATCGCCCGCCTCGCGGGCGTGTCGCAGTCCACCGTCTCCCGCGTGATGGCGGGGGATCCCAAGGTGGAGCCCGAGCTCCGCGAGCGGGTCCTGCAGGCGGCGCGTCTGCACTCCTACCTCCCGGACGCCCGCGCCCAGTCTCTGCGCCGGCGCGAGTCGGGCATGGTCGGCCTGGTGATCAAGCGGCCGCGCGGCGGTCTGGCCGGCGACGCCTTCTTCTCGAATTTGATCGGCGAGATCATGGACCGCCTGCACGACGCCGGCAGCCGGCTGTGTCTGGAGCTGGTGCACGGCGACGAGAACGAGGTCAGCGTGCACGAGGCCCTGCTGCGCAGCAAGCGCGTCGACGGCGTGATCCTCGTGGAGTCGGTGGTGCACGACAGCCGCCTGGAGCTGCTGCAGCGCGACCGGTTCCCGTTCGTGCTGATCGGCAACCCGATGCGCAGCCGCGTGTGGTCGGTGGACAACGACAACGTCGCGGCGGGCGCGCTCGCGGCGGAGGAGCTGATCCGCGCCGGATACCGCCGCATCGCGATGCTGGCCGGGCCTCCCGGGATCACGGTGAGCGAGGACCGCATCCTCGGCTATTCCCGGGTGCTGGACGCCGCGGGCATGCCCTGCCGCATCTGGCACTCGGACTTCGGCATCGAGGCGGCCCGGTTGGTCGCCGAGGAGGCCCTCGCCGGCCCGATGGCGCCGGACGCCCTGGTCGTCTTGGACGACCTGATGGCCATGGGCGTCGTGCTGACCGTGCGCGAGCAGGGGCTGAACATCCCGGACGACCTCGGCCTGGTCAGCTTCAACGACACGCACCTGTGCCACGTGCTCGAACGCGGCCTCACCTCGGTCAGCCTGAACATCGAGGCGCTGGTTCGCGAGGCCGTCGACTGCCTGATGGCGCAGATCCGGGGCGAGGGACCGAGCGAGCCCCGCCGCATCCTGGTCCCGTGCGAGCTCAAGCGGCGCGGCTCGTCGGCGCCTCTGCCGCGCGGCGAGGAGGCGCTGCGATGACCGCCCTCTTGCTCGCCCTCGCGCTCGCCGGCGTGGCGCAGGGCGTCCTGCACGAGTTCGTCTACGAGGCGCAGCAGCCGGTCTCCAGCGTGAGCGTGGCCGGAACGTTCAACGGCTGGTCGCCGACCGCCAACCCGATGCGTCCGAACGCCGAGCGGCGGCGCTGGACGCTGCGGATCGAGCTGCCGGTCGGCAGGCACGCCTACAAGTTCGTCGTGGACGGCTCCCGGTGGATCGTCGACCCTAAGAATCCGCGGACTGAGGACGACGGCGCGGGCAACGTGAATTCGATTCTCACGGTGCTGCCGCCCGACTACGCCAAGCCGGCCAGGACCGGCGACGGGCGGATCACGGCCTCCGGCGTGTCCCACCAGCCGGACCGGGGCGACGCCGTCTGGGACCGCGGCCGGCTGTTCCTGACCGTGCGGACTCGGCCGGGCGACGTCCGTTCCGTCCGCTTCGTGCCGGAGGCCGGCCCCTCGGTGGCGCTGAGCCCCGGCGAGGCCGACGAGTTCCAGGCCGTATGGAAGGGGCTGGTGAGGTGGGACGCCCGCCGGCCTCTGCGATACCGCATCCGGCTGGAGGACGGTAAAGACTGGTGGCTCGGGCGCCGCGGGCTGTTGGAAGCCGACCTGCCGGAGCCGTTCGAGATGCGTCCCGAGCAGGCCGCACCCCTGGTTCCTCCGGCGTGGGTCGAGAAGAGCGTCCTCTACCAGATCTTCCCGGATCGCTTCGCGAACGGCGACCCCAGCAACGACCCACCCACGGTCGAGCCTTGGGACGCCAAGCCGAAGTGGTACACGTTTCTGGGCGGAGACCTGGCAGGGGTGCTTCAGAAAAGCGGGTACCTCGCAGGTCTGGGCGTCCGCGCCGTGTACCTCAACCCGGTGTTCGTGGCGCCCTCGGCGCACGGCTACGAGACGACGGACTACCTGCGCATCGAGCCGCGCCTCGGGACGAACGAGCTGTTCGTCCGCCTGGCCCGCGAACTCCGGGCCAAGAACGTGCGAACGGTGCTCGATGGAGTGTTCAACCACACGTCGGTGGATTTCTTCGCCTTCCGGGACCTCCGCGAGAACGGGGAGCGCTCGCGCTATCGCTCTTGGTACACGCCGCACTCGTTTCCGATCCGCGTCCAGAACCCGCCGAACTACCACGCTTGGTTCAACTTCCCGTCGATGCCGAAGCTGAACCACTCCAACCCGGATGTGCAGGCTTACCTCCTCGGCGTGCCGACGTTCTGGATGGCCCAGGCCGACGTGGCCGGCTGGCGCCTGGACGTCGCCGACGAGGTGCCCGACGACTTCTGGCGGGCCTTCCGGCGCACGGTCAAGGCCCTCGACCCTCAGGCGTGGATCGTGGGCGAGGTCTGGGGAGACGCCAAGCGATGGCTGGGCGGCGACCAGTGGGACTCGGCGATGAACTACCCGTTCCGCGACGTCGCCGTGCGCTTCCTGGCCCAGCGGTCCGAGCCCGCCGAACGGGCCTGGGCTCGGCTGGAAGCCCTGTATTGGCGCTACGGGCCGACCGTCTCCCGCAACCTGCTGAACCTGCTGTCCAGCCACGACACGCCGAGGTTCCTGACGGTTTGCGGCGGAGACCGCTCGCTGGCCAGGCTGGGCGCGACCCTGCTGCTGACTTGGGTGGGCGCTCCGAGCGTGTACTACGGCGACGAGCTGGGCATGGAGGGCGGCCCTGACCCCGACAACCGGCGCGGCATGCGCTGGGACCTGGTCCGCGACGGCAACGATCTCCTGGCCTGCTACCGCTCTCTGATCGCCGCGAGGAACGCCAGCCGGGCGCTGCAGAGCGGAGACCCCGTCCTGCTGCTGGCGCGCGGCGACCTGCTCGCCTTCGCCCGCGTTCTCGACAACGATTTGGCCGTGGTCGCCCTGAACCGGGGCGACCGGCCGGCCGATCTGCGGCTGAGGATCCCTCGGCCCGGAGTTTCGTCCACCGCGACGCTCACGGACGCGCTGACCGGCCAGAGCCGGACCGTCCGCCGCGGCGTCCTTGACCTGACCCTTCCGGCGCGGAGCTCGGCGGTGCTGATCCCCGCGCTCGGAGACGACCCCGCTCCGCAATCGGAACGACCCTGAGACGTACCTTTGGAGGTTATCCAACCATGCGCAATCAGCGAAGATTGGGCTTCACGCTCATCGAACTCCTCGTCGTGATCGCGATCATCGCCATCCTGGCGGCGATCCTGTTCCCGGTGTTCGCCCAGGCGAAGGCCTCGGCCAAGAAGACCGCGGACCTGTCGAACCTGAAGCAGAACATGACGGCGACGCTCATGTACGCCAGCGACTACGACGACCGCCTGCCGCACACGAACTGGCAGGAGGACTACGTGTTCGCCGCCCGCGTGCTGCCCTACACCAAGAACCGGCAGATCTTCAAGAACCCGGCCAGCCCGAACGCGCGCGGCACCGTGCAGCGCCAGAAGGCTGAGAACGGCTTCGGCAACTACATCCTCGACCCGAGCGACGGGTGCGTCGGCCTGGGCGTCTCCGCGCGCGGCCGCGCCAACTACTTCGACGACATCTACCCGCCGATCGACTACCGCCTGAACCCGAACATCTTCGGCTACCAGGGCGGACAGTGCACCGGCCTGTACGGCTACTTCGCTCCGGCGCCGAGCGCCACGTCCGGCGGCCCCGGCGGCGAGGGCGTCGAGGGCGTCGGTCCCGGCTCGCTGGAGTTCGTGAACCCGGCCCGCGTCGTGGTCTGGCACAACTTCCCGACCTCGGCGATGACCTGGCCCGGCAACCAGAGCGGCCTGCAGGGCTTCTGGGGCATCAAGACCGGCTACTTCAACGACGGCAGCAACGTGGCGTTCGTCGACGGCCACGCCGCGTTCTTCAAGGGAGTCCAGCTCCTGCCCAACCTGAAGTCGGACGGCACCCTGCTGTACACCGACACTTGGTGCGGCGGCGAGGGCGGGTCCTGCCCGTACGGCGCCTCCTGGTCCGGCGGCGCTCCGCACGCCGAGCAGAACGGCCGCGCGTTCAACTGGTGGGGCACCAACTACGCCCATCCGGACTTCCAGTAATCCGACACTCTCTGGGCGGGGCGCCGGCGGGCGCCCCGCCCCACGACCGTCCGACCCTTTCATCGCCATGCAGAACAAGCCGAGCATTTGGATGTCGCTGCTGCCGCTCGCCGCGGTGATCGCCGGTTGCTCCAGCCTGGGCAACGCGCCGGCTGGAATGTCCGAGGAGGACGCCAAGGCCGCCATCGAGCGCATGTCGCCCGAGGACAAGATCCGGGCCATCGCCAGCAGCCCGATGCCTCCCCAGGAGAAGGAAAAGAAGTTCAAGGAGATCGAAGAGCAGACGGGCGTCAAGGCGTCCGACGTGCTCGCCCCCAGACCGACCGGCACCGGCATGGGCAACTAGCCCGAGACACGATGGTGGCGGTATGGATCGGGGTGGCAGCCTTGGCGGCGGCCTCCCCGCGCGCGGAGGCCATGCGTCGCCGCGAGGCCGACTGGCGCGTCGGGCCGGTGGTGTACCAGGTCCTCGTGGACCGGTTCGCCCCATCTTCGCGCCTCAAGGCCAAGCGGAGCCTCTACGGACCGCCTAGAAGGCTGCGGGCTTGGAGCGACCTTCCGGAGCCGGGCTCTCCGGTGCCCGAGCTGGGAGTGTGGAGCCACGAACTCGACTTCTGGGGAGGCGATCTGCAGAGTCTGATCGGGAAGTTCGATCACGTGCGCTCGCTGGCCGACGTCCTGTACCTCAACCCGATCCACGACGCGCTGACCAACCACAAGTACGACGCCACGGACTGGCGCCGCATCTCCCCGGAATACGGCGATTGGGCCGACTTCCGGAGCTTGGCGCGGGCCGTGCACGCCTCCGGCGCGAGGCTGGTGCTGGACGGCGTCTTCAACCACTGCGGGCGGTCCAACCCGATCTTCCAAGAGGCTCTGGCGAACCCCGCCTCCAAGCGCCGGAGCTGGTTCTTCTTCGACGACCGCTACCCCGCCGGCTACCGCGCCTGGGCCGGTGTGGCGAACCTGCCCGAGGTGCGGCTGGAGAGCGCCGACGCCCGCCGCCACCTCTGGAACGGTTCGGACTCGGTGGTGGCCCGCTACCTCAAGGCGGGCGCGGACGGGTGGAGGCTCGACGTGGCGCACGAGCTGGGCCCCGACTTCCTTGCGGAGCTCACGCGGGCGGCGCACCGCCACAAGTCCGGCAGCCTGGTGCTGGGAGAGGTCTGGAACTACCCGGCCGGCTGGACGTCCGTCCTGGACGGCCTGCTGAACATGTTCCTCGGGCGCGTGATCCTCGAGCTCGCGGACGGCCGCCTGTCGCCGCGTCAGGTTGGGGAGGCGCTCAACGAGTTGGTCTGGGATTGCGGGATCGAGCCCCTGCTGCGCTCTTGGATCGTGCTCGGCAACCACGACACCCCCCGTCTGGCGACCGTGCTGCCGGACCGGGCGAAGAGGAGGTTCGCGCAGGCGCTGCAGTTCGCCTTGCCCGGCGCGCCGCTGATCTACTACGGCGACGAGCTGGGAATGCAGGGAGGCGACGACCCCCGCCAGCGCGCCCCGATGCGGTGGGATCTGGCTACCGAGGACAACCCGGACCTGCAGTGGGTCAGGAGGTTGGTCGCCGTCCGTCGGGGGCTCCGGGCCCTGCGGATCGGCGACTTCCGGGCGATGCGCGGCGAGCGCGCGCTGGCGTTCCTCCGCACCACCGAGCGACCGCTGGAGGCCGTCGTCGTCGTGGCGAACCCCTCCGAGGTCGGCGTGGAAGAGACGTGGATCGTGCCGGACGGAACCTTGATGGGCTACACGCTGCTCCGGGACGCTCTGTCCGGCGCGACGGCCCGGGTGCTGGCGGGAACGCTGCGCGCGACGATCCCGCCCCGCACCGTGCGGGTGTTCGCCGTCGACCCCGAGGCGAGGGACCGGGGTCAGTACAAGCGCATGCCGGAAGGCTGAGCGGGCCTCAAGGTAACCTAGGGCGTCCATGCTGAGCCGTCTGCTGTGGCGGGCCGATGCGCGTCTAGGGCGCATGTCGCGCCGCAGGATCACAGCGTTGGCGCTGCTGATCGCGGTTGCGGTCGGCGTCGCGGACCACTTCTCGCCACCGGATCTGCTGGTGCTGTACCTCGTGCCGGTGATGGTCGCGGCGTGGTACGGCGGGCGCCGCCCCGGCATGGTCGTGGCCCTCTACGCCGCGGCCTCGGCGTTCCTCACGCAGGCGCTGGCGCGCGGGGCCGGGCAGATGGTGGATCCGGTCTCCGTCGTCAACCTCGGCATCCGCCTGGCGTCGTACTTGGCCATGGTGCTGGTGGTCGCCCGTCTGAGGGAGTCCCGCAGGCAGCAGCAGGAGCTGGTCGGCTTTCTGGTGCACGACCTCCGCTCGCCGCTCTCCAGCGCCATCACGGGCCTCCTCACGCTGCAGCAGAACCACAAGAGCCTCGACGACGTCGAGCGCGAGATGATCGAGCTCGCGCTGGTGTCGAACCAGAGGGCTCTCACGCTGGTCAACTCGATCCTCGACGTGGCGAAGCTCGAGGGGGGCAAGATGACCGTGCGCTGCGTGGAGACGGATCTGAAGGAGCTGGTCCGCCACGCGCTGGAGGGCCTGGAGCTGTGGGCTCGGGGCGCGGAGGTCGCGCTGGAGTCCGACCTCCGGGTGGATCGGTGGGTCCTGGATCCGGACCTGACCGCCCGCGTGCTGACGAACCTGGTCGGCAACGCTCTGAAGTTCAGCCCGCCGGGCACCAGGGTCGTGGTGGGCGCGGAGCCGGATCCGCACGGCCTGCGCTTCAGCGTGAAGGACCAAGGACCGGGCATACCGCCCGAGGTCGCCGAGGAGATCTTCGAGCCGTTCGTGCAGGTCAAGGGCACCCGTGGCGGAACCGGGCTGGGCCTCACCTTCTGCCAGCTCGCCGTCCGGGCCCAGGGCGGCAGGATCGGCGTGCAGAGCGCCCTGGGTCAGGGCAGCACGTTCTGGTTCGTGCTGCCTCCGCACCGCCCCGGCGAGGGCGCCGGATGCGAGCCGGACGGGGAGTGACGATGGTGTATCATCCCTCCATCGGCGAGGGCTCCCCATGCTGTTCCGCGAAGCGAAGCCAGAAGATCAGATCCGCGACGAGGCCGGCCTGCGCCGCGCCGTCGACGAGGCGCTGAAGTCCGTCCGCGTGTTCGACGTGCACACGCACCTGTTCCCGTTCTCTTTCGAACGGCTGTGCAAGTGGGGCATCGACGACCTGCTCACCTACCACTATCTCGTCGCAGAGCTGTTCCGGTCCTGCGAGATCTCTCCGAAGGCGTTCTTCGAGATGCCCGAGAGCCGGCAGGCCGACCTCGTTTGGCGGAAGCTGTTCGTGGAGAGCGTCCCCCTGAGCGAGGCCGCCGCCGGGGTGTGCACGGTGCTGACCTCGTTGGGGCTGGACCCCCGCGCCAAGGACCTGAGCGAGGCTCGCGAGTACTTCGCCGAGGTCGACCCCCACGAGCATCTGGATGTGGTGTTGGAGCTGGCGGGCGTCTCGGACGTGGTGATGACCAACGATCCGCTGGACGACCAGGAGGCGCTCTACTGGCAGTCCGATTCGTTCGTGGATCCCCGGTTCCACGCGGTGCTGCGCCTCGACCCGATCCTCTGCCAGTGGGATCAGACGTGGCGCAAGCTGGAGGCCAGGGGCTACAAGGTGGATGCGGAGGCCTCGCCGAAGGCCGTGGACGAGGTGCACCGCTTCTTGGACAGCTGGAGCGGACGCCTGCAGCCGCGCTACCTGGCCGTGTCGCTTCCTCCGGACTTCGCCTATCCGGACGATTCGCCCCGCACGAGGCTGCTGGAGGGCGCGGTGCTGCACGTCTGCCGGGAGCTCGACGTGCCATTGGCGCTCATGGTGGGCGTGCGGCGCGGCGTGAACCCCGAGCTGGGCCTCGCCGGGGACGGAGTGGGCTGGGCGGACGTGTCGTCCATCGAGCGCCTCTGCGCGCGCTGGCCCGAGAACCGCTTTCTGGCCACGGTGCTGGCGCTGGAGAACCAGCATCAGCTGATCGTGGCGGCGCGCAAGTTCGCCAACCTCACCCCGTTTGGGTGCTGGTGGTTCGTGAACAACCCCTCGACGATCGAGTCGATCACGCGGATGCGGTTCGAGATGCTCGGGCCCACCTTCATCCCCCAGCACTCCGACGCGCGTGTGCTGGAGCAGCTGATCTACAAGTGGGCGCACAGCCGCCGTGTCGTCGCGGACGCGCTCTACCCTTCCCTCCGCCAGCTCCAGCTCGCCGGTTGGTATCCCACCCGCGCCGAGGTGGACGCGGTCGTGGAGAGGCTGTTCCAGGGGTGTGCGCGCGGCACCCTGTGCCTCGACCAGATCCAGGCGCCGCTCTCGGTCGAGGTCCGTCCCGCCAAGAGCCAAGTCTCGGAGCAGCAGCCGAAAGGCTGAAGCGGGGAATCCGGCAAAGAAACCAGGGCCGGATGCGAACCTTCTTCAGGGTTGGTTGCGTCTGGTACTTGGTTCCGGCGGTGCGCGGCCGGATTCGCGAGTCGCCCGTCGGGTAGCCTTAGAGGGCGTCTTCCGGGTCCGTCGGCGCCGAGCGGACCCATCCCCCGGCGTTGTGGGAGAGCCTGGTTCCCGATGCTTCGGCACCGAGCGTTTTTGCCATGACCTACGAACGCTTCGAGATGGCTCCGGCCTGGAAGGCCTCGATCGAGTTGGCCGAGATGGTTCTCGGCCTGGCTCAGGATGCCGGCGACCAGCTGGCTTCCTCCCCGTCGCTGCGCGATTCCCTCGAGCGCGCGGCCATCGCCGTCGCCAACCACCTCGCCGCGGGCTTCGAGCAGGGCACCACCCAGGCGATGATCACGGCACTGGAGGCCGCGCGGGGCGCTGCCGGAGAGGTCCGCTCGATGCTGTGGCTCCTGGAAAAGATGCCCGCCTACGCCGTCCATCGCGCCGCTCTGGCGGAATGCCGGGCGAAGACGGAGATCTGCGGCCGCATGCTGAACGAGTGGCACGACGGCGTCCGGCACCTCGCGGAGTTCGGCCAGCGCCAGTACCTGGACGCCGTGCGCGAGGAGGTGCGCCGCAGGCAGGAACGGGAACGGCTCGCGGCCGAGCGCCGAGCCATCTACGAGGACCTGCGCCGACTCAGTCAGCAGAGCTGACGCCCGCGCCGCCCGACCATCGCGGGTCCTCGAACCGCTGAACCTCCAGGCGGTAGCCGTCCGCCGCCTCCGCGTAGAAGTGGAAGATCCGGTAGGCGGCGTTGAGCCTGGGTTCTCCGTCCGTCGGCACGCCGGCCTGCTTGAGCCTGCGGTGCCACCCCTCCACGTCCTCGGTCACGAGGGTCAGCACCACGCGGCCGCTCGGCTCCGGGGGCTCGCCCGTCTCGCAGAACCCCAGATACCCGCCGGCGGCGACCCGATAAATCCTGCACGAGCCTTGGTCCAGGGCGAGCTCCAGACCGACGATCCCGCGCCAGAACCGGTCCGCGGCCCCAAGGTCCCGCGTGGGTAGGAACGCGATGAGCGACTCCAGGTCCGGCATGGCTCTCAGGCGGCGCGAGTGGCGAAGCCGAGCCGCTCCATCTCCGCGGTGACCGCGCCCTCCACGTCCGGCTCCTCGTCGTCGGCCCTGGGCACGGGCGTGCACAAAGGCTCCAGCGTCTCGCCGTCGAAGGATTCGGCCCATGCCAAGGGGTCCTTGCCTCCGAGGTTCAGCTCGAATCCGTTCAGGCGAAGGAACGCGGCGGTGGCCACCAGCCCGGTTTCGGCGTTGCCCTCGGCGAACGGCTTGCGCGACACCATGGCCTTCAGCAGGCGAGCCGCCTGCCGCGGCACGTCGAGGCTCCTGCCGAGCTGGTACTGGCAGTAGGAGGCGTCCTCCAGCACCGCGTAGTCGAACGGCACCGTCCTGCCGACGAGCCGGAAGTTGATCCACAGGATGTCCTGTACCGTGAGCGTGTGCAAGCGCGCCATAGAAGCAAGGGCCGGACCGCAGATCGGCCCGGCCCGAAGGATACTCGATCCGCCGGGATCACCCCGCGGACTCGTACTTGTCCTTGAGGGCGTTCACGACGTTGGGGTCGGCGAGCGTGGTGGTGTCGCCGAGCGCCCGGCCCTCCGCGACGTCGCGCAGCAGGCGCCTCATGATCTTGCCGGAGCGGGTCTTGGGAAGGTCCGCGCAGACGATCACGTCGTCCGGTCGGGCGATGGCGCCGATCTTCTTGGCCACGTGCGCCTTCAGCTCGTCCACAATGTTCGGGCCGGCCTGGTATCCCGCCTTCAGGATCACGAAGGCCGCGATCGCCTGGCCCTTCAGCTCGTGGGCCTTGCCGATCACCGCCGCCTCGGCGACGGCCGGGTGGTCGACCAGCGCCGACTCCACCTCCATCGTGCTGATGTTGTGTCCGGCCACCAGCATGATGTCGTCCACCCTGCCCAGCAGCCACACGTAGCCCTCCTCGTCCACCTTTGCTCCGTCGCCGGTGAAGTAGACGCCGGGGAACCGGGACCAGTAGGTCCGCTTGAAGCGCTCCGGGTCGCCGTAGATGCCGCGGAGCATGGCGGGCCACGGCTGGGTCAGCACCAGATATCCGCCGACGGAATCGGTGGCCTCGCCGGTCCTCACCTTGCGGATGTGCTCGGCGTAAAGGTCCTCACCGAGGTCGTTGTAGATGCCGATGGACACGCCCGGCAGGGGCCTGGTGGCCGATCCCGGCTTCGTCTCGGTCAGGCCCGGCAGGGGCGAGATCATGATCTGGCCGGTCTCCGTCTGCCACCACGTGTCCACGATGGGGCAGCGTCCGCCGCCGATGTGCTGGTGGTACCAAACCCAGGCCTCCGGGTTGATCGGCTCTCCGACCGTGCCCAGCAGCCGCAGCGAGGAGAGGTCGCAGCGCTCGGGGTACTCGGTGCCCCACTTCATGAAGGCGCGGATCGCCGTGGGGGCGGTGTAGAGGATCGTGACCTTGTGCCGCTCGATGATCCTCCAGAAGCGGTCCTTGTCCGGGGTGTCCGGCGCGCCCTCGTACATCAGGACGTTCGCCTGGTTGGCCAGCGGGCCGTACACCACGTAGCTGTGGCCCGTGATCCAGCCGCAGTCTGCCGTGCACCAGAACACGTCCTCGGGCTGGAGGTCGAACACGTAGCGGGTGGTGGCCGAAACGCCGGTGAGGTACCCGCCCGTGGAGTGCACGATCCCCTTGGGCTTGCCTGTGGATCCCGAGGTGTAGAGGATGAACAGCAGGTCCTCGCTGTCCATCGGCTCGCAAGGGCACTGGGCGCTCTGGGCCGGCACCAGGTCGTGCCACCACACGTCTCGGCCTTCGACCCACGTGCCCCGGTCGTACTCCGGCGTGGCCAGGCCGTTGGTGACCGTCCCCGGCTCTCCGGCGCGGCGGAGCACCAGAACCTTCTCCACGGTGGGGCAACCCATCTCCAGGGCCTCGTCGACCGCCTTCTTGAGCGGCACGATGCCGCCGCGGCGCCAGCCGCCGTCTGCGGTGACCACCACCTTGGCCTTCGCGTCGTTGATGCGCTCCTCCAGGGACTCGGCGCTGAACCCTCCGAACACCACGGAGTGCGCGGCGCCGATCCTGGCGCAGGCGAGCATCGTGATCGCCAGCTCGGGAACCATCGGCATGTACACGCACACGCGGTCGCCCTTGCCGACGCCCAGAGCCTTGAGCGCGTTCGCGACGCGGCACACTTCGCACTGAAGCTCCTCGTAGGTCAGGCTGCGCACGTCACCCGGCTCGCCCTCCCACACGATGGCCGTGGCGGCCCCGGCGCCAGCCGCCACGTGGCGGTCGACGCAGTTGTGGCAGGCGTTGATCTTGCCGCCCACGAACCACTTGGCGAACGGAGGGTTCCACTCCAGCGGCTTGGTCCACGGCTCGAACCAATCCAGCTTGCGGGCCCACTCCTCCCAGTAGGCGACCGGGTCCGCGGCGGCTCGGTCGTAGACGGCGGGGTCGTTGAAGAACGCCTTAGCGGCGAACTCCTTGGGCGGCGCGAACTTGCGGTTCTCTGCGAGCAGGGCTGCGATCGTGTCGGACACCTTCATCCTCCGGGTGGAAAGTGCTAGCATTCTAACGCAGGCCCGGTTCGGGTTCTAAGTCCAACGGCCATGGTTCTGAGGGTCCCGTTCGATGCGTTCGCCGACACGGTGAAGAGGCGGTTGCCGGGTGCGGAGGCCTACGTCGCCCCGCGTCCCTTCGGCAGCGTGGTCACGGCGGCCCAGCCCGGACGAGCGCTGGTGGTGGTCGGTTTCTGCCGGCGGCCGCCCGCCGAGGCCCGCCGCGCCCTCGAGGCCGAGGGTCTGGAGGTGCGCGAGGGCGAGTGGTGCCACGAGGGCGAGCCGATCGAGTCGACCGAAGACCGCTCGGACCTGCACGTGGGCGCCGTGGCCTACCGCAGCGGCGAATCGATGCCCGGCCTGTGGGTCGACGCCTTTTTGGGACCGAGAACCCCCGCCGAGGTCCTTCGGGCGCTGTACGAGGAGTTCCTGGAGACCGGCGAGCTGCGGGACTGCACGTTCGAAGAGTTCGTCCGCACCGCCCAGCCCAACGTGGTGATCCTCGGGCCGGAGGAGCTCGCCCGGCTCGCGGGGAGGAAGAAGCCGTGAGCGGGGACGCGGCCTGGCTGGCGGCCTTCTGGGAGGAGAACCGGCTCTGCGAGGGCAAGCCGTTCCGGACCGACAAGCCGCGCGCGCCGGTCTCGATGCACTTCGACGACCACTTCCTGATGGGGCTGGTGCCGTACAGCGTGGTCCGCTACCACTCGGACGCCGCGTACCAAGAGGAGGTGCACCGCCAGGCCAACGACATCCTGGAGGCCGAGCTGGGCCGCCGCTTCTATCCGGAGATCGTCTGCCCGGTGCATCCCAAGCGGATTGAGTTCGTGTTCGGCGCCTGGTTCGAGATCCACGAGGGGTCCACGCCTTGGCTGGCCAACGATGTGCGCACGATCGACGACGTGCGGCGCCTGATCGACCGCGTGGAGCGCGAGCCGATCGACGAGCGCCTCCTGCCCGAGGGCTGGGAGGCCGAGGTGCGGCGCTTCGAGGAGCGATCCGGCGGCAAGGTCGCCTGGGGCACTGGCGGACGCGGCCCCGTCACGGTGGGCACGTCGGTCCTCGGCGCCGAGAACCTCTGCCTCTGGATGGTGGAGGAACCCGAAACCATCGGGGAGTTCTACAGCCTGTTGGCCCGGAAGTACGTGGAGTGGGCCCGCTTCCTGCGCGATCTGTCCGGCTTCGAGGGGTCAGGCTGGTGGGTGACCGACGACGACTCCTGCCTGATCTCGCGCGAGCTGTACGAGCAGTTCTGCGAGCCGGTGCTCCGCGCCCTGTTCGAGGCCTTCGCGCCCGGACCCGACGACCGCCGCTACCAGCACTCGGACAGCGCCATGGGCCACCTGATGCCCGTGCTCCGCAGGCTGGGCGTGAACGGCGTGAACCTCGGACCGACCATCCATCCGGCGGACATCCGGGCCGCCCTGCCCGAGGCCGTGATCGAAGGGCAAATTCCGCCGTTCCTGCTTCGGAACGGCACGGAGGCGGAGATCCGCGCCTGCGTCCGCAGGGACTTCGAGGCCGCCGGGCTGGAGGGCGGGCTGGTCTGCACCCCCGCGGGCAGCTACGCCGAGGGCACGCCGTTCGAGAACCTTCGCGGTTACCTGCGCGCCGTGCAGGAGCTTACGCGCTACGACCGCTGAACCCTAGGGCGCGGGCACGACGGGCATCTTGCCGTAGCGCTCGAAGTACTCGAACGCCTCCTTGGCCTTTGGCACCGCCGCGAGGCCTGCCAGCTGCGTCCGGTCTCGCTTTCCGGCCTCCTCCTTGCTGCGGAAGGCCCGCTGGTTCACCTCTCGGGCGAGCGCCATCGTAGCCTCGGCGTCCTTGTTGCGCCCCTCGGCCTGCTGCTTGGTCGCCAAGGTGCGGAGCTCGCCCTCGTAGTCGGCCAGCGCCGCCGCGAGCGTGTAGTGGCCCGGAGCGTAGTCGGGACCGGCCTTGACGGCGGCCTCAGCGAAGCGGATGGCGTCGCGCGTCTGCTTGCGCATCAGGTGCATGGTGGCCAGCCCGGCGAGGGCCTCCGGCGACTCCGGCTTGGCCTCGAGAGCCACCTCGAAGTACGTCTTGGCCCGCGCGAACTGGAAGTCGGCGTCCTTGGCGTCCTTCTCCCTTTGGGAGGCGCGCAGGGCTTGGATGCCTTTGTCGATGTACACGTCGAAGAGCATCGGCTCGGCGAGCACCGCCCGCTCGAACGCCTTGCTGGACGCGTCGTAGTCCTTCGCGAAGTCGTAGAGCGCGGCCAGGTAGTACCCGACGTAAGGAGAGGCGTCGACCTCCCGCGCCAGGTCGGTCACGATCGTCCGCAGCACGCCGAGGTCCCTCTTGCGGAGCGCCAGATACGCCTGGGCGAGGCGCACGCCGATGTTCTCCGAGTCGGACAGCACGGCCTCCTTGAGCGCCTCCTCCGACTTGGTCGGCTCGCTGAGGAACGAGAGCAGCATGGCGGCCAGCGCGTGCCCGTAGGCGTCCATCTGCTTGGTGCGGGCGTGCACGTCCAGCACCATCAGCGACTCCTGGAAGCGCCCGTCTCGCATGAGCGCATAGGCCAGGCGGTTGGCCACGTCGGCCCGGCGGTCGTCCTTCTCGAAGGCGGGTCGCAGCGCGTTGGCCGCGAGCCGGTAGCGCCCGAGGAGGATGGCCGTGTCGGCGTAGCGCAGCAGGTTGCCTTCGTTCGGCTGGCCCATGGCGTCGAGCTGGGCCTCCAGCACCGCCTTGCGCGAGTTCACCGCGGCCTTGAGCGCCGCGCCGATCGCCTCCAGGTTCTGCATCCGGTCGGTGGACGCGCCGATGCCGAACGCCCGCTTGAGGTTCACGGCGGAGACGAGCTGCAGGGCGGCCGCGTTCTTGGGCTCCGCCGCCAGCACGTCCTCGGCGTATCGCTGCGCGCTGTCATATACGCCCTTGCCGAAGTAGGCCCTCGCCATCGCGAGCTTCGCCGCCACGCTGCCCGGATCGGCCTTGAGCGCCACGCGAGCCGACTGGATGGCCGCGTCCCACTTGCTGTCCTGCAGGCTCTCCTCGGCGGCCCTCACGTGGAACTCCGCGCCCTTGGAGACGCCGCTGTCGATCCGCACGCGCACCGTCTTCTTCGCGCTGTCGCCCTCGGTGGTGTACGCCGCGAACGTGAGCGTCAGGTCGCCCTCCGGCTCGTCCAGCGGGTCGATCTTGAACTCGTAGGGCGTGCTGGAGTCGGTGTCGCGCAGGTCGTCGCCCACGTAGAACTCCACCTGCGTCACCGGGTCCTCCGCCGTCACGCGCACGCGGATGGTCCGCACCGCGTCGATCGTTTCCCCGTCCGCGATGTTCAGGGAGATCTGGACCGGCTTCGGCGCCAGCGCGGCGACGGAGGCGAGCCAAAGGGCGGCAAGCTTGGCAATCATCGTTCTCGTTCCCCTCGGGTTGCTTTCAGTATGACGGATGGCGGCGGCGATTCATTCGCTCAGACGGCGGTTTCGCCGCGCTCCCCGGTGCGGATGCGGATGGCGTCCACGATCCTCTCCACGAAGATTTTGCCGTCGCCCGGCTCTCCGGTGCGGGCGTTCTCCTCGATCGCCTGCAGGATCGGCTCGAGGAGGTCGTCGGTCACCACCACCTCGATCCGCGACTTGATCGGGAGCGCGGGCGCCTCGCCTCCGCCGAGCCAGTGCGTCCGCTCGGGCGAGTTGCCCGTGCCGCGCGCGTCCGCGACGTTCATGCCCGTGATGCCCAGGCTCGCGATGGCCGACTTGACCTGCTCGAGCTTGTGCGGGCGGATGAACGCGATGATCCGGACCATCGATCGCGTCAGTCTACTTGGTCGCGGACCAGATGCGGTGCTTGCGCCAGTGCCGAACCACGCGCACAGAGTAGGTGAGGAAGTTGAGCGCGTCGCGGTAGAGGTCCACCACCGCGCCCCACTCCTCCTTGGGCAGCCGCCGCGTGAGCACGGCCGCTAGGTCGTACACCAGGAAGAAGAGGTACGCGGCGTTCGCCGCGAGGGCCCACAGGCTCGCCGACGGCGCCACCCCCAGCTCCCGGAAAGCGAAGGCCAGGAGGACCGACGACGCCAGCAGCGACAGTGCGTAGTGCCCGACGAAGCTGTGGTCCCGGCCGCTCGCCAGGGTGTACGCCAGCGAGCAGAGCACCCCCGCCAGGGGCGCCCACACCGGCCAGCCCTGCCGCGCCAGCGCGCCGGCCGTCAGACCCAGCATCGTCCAGAGGAAGGGGGCAAGGGCGACGGAGATCCGAAGATCGGCGGGATACCCCTTGGCCAGGTTGCGCACGGCGCTCAGCGCGACCAGCGTGGCCAAGGCGGCGGACGCCGGAACCTCGGCCGGCAGCCACGGAACCGGGACCAGCGCCACCAACGCGACGAACGCCAAGCTCAGCGCGTGGAAAGCGACCGTGCGGCGGACGAACCGCAGGCACTCCCGGCGGCTCTGCTCGGCCACGTTGCCCGGAATCTCGATCGGCTCGGGGATGAAGGGTGGGACGTTCACGGTGCGCGCTGCTCTGGCTCCAGAACCACCGCCGTGCCGTAGGCGATCACCTCGGCCACGCCGGGCGAGACCTCGTTGGCGTCGTACCGCATCGCCAGAACCGCGTTGGCGCCCAGGTCCAGCGCGTGGCGCACCATCAGGTCGTAGGCCTCGGCCCGCGCCTTCTCGCACAGCTCGGTGAACAGGGAGATGTTTCCCCCGACCAGCGTCTGCAGAGAGGCTCCCAGCGTGCCGATCATCGAGCGGCTGCGCACGGTGACGCCTCGCACGACCCCAAGGTATCGGACCACCCGGTACCCCTCGAACCGGTCGGCCGTGGTGATCCACGGGTGGATGTCCATCACGGGCGAATGCTACCTGCTCAGCTGCGGATCACCGCCGCCCGCAAGGGGTCCAGGCGCCCCACGCTCTCGCGCAGGCCGGCGTGTTCGGGCAGGGCGAGCCCGGGGTCTCTCGCGACGATCTCCCGGGCGGCGTCCCGAGCGAGCTCCAGCAGCCGCGCGTCCTTCACGAGGTCCGCCACGTGCAGGTCCAGGTTGCCGCTCTGGCGGGTTCCCACGATCTCGCCGGGGCCGCGCAGCCGCAGGTCGATCTCGGCGATCCGGAAGCCGTCGTTGGTGTCGACCATCGCCTTCATGCGCTCTTGGGCGTCTTCGGTCGAGGCGTCGGCGATCAGCACGCAGAAGCTCCGGTGCGACCCCCGGCCCACGCGGCCGCGCAGCTGGTGCAGCTGGCTCAGACCGAAGCGGTTGGCGTCCTCGATCACCATCACGCTGGCGTTCGGCACGTCCACGCCGACCTCGATCACGGTCGTGCTGACCAGGATGTCCAGCTCGCCCCGCCGGAAGCGCTCCATCGTCTCCTCCTTGTCCTTGGGCTTCATCTGGCCGTGGAGCAGGCCCACGCGCAGGTCCGGGAAGACGTCCTGGCTCAGGTACCGGTGCAGCTCCTCGGCGGCCTGCGCCTGCATCTTCTCGCTCTCGGAGACCATCGGGCACACCACGTAGGCCTGCCGCCCGACCTCCACCAGCTTGCGGACGCCCGCGTACACCTCCGGGCGCCTCTCGGGCGGCTTCCAGTGGGTCACGACGGGCGTGCGTCCGGGCGGGAGCTCGTCCAGCTTCGACACGTCCATGTCCCCGTGGAGCGTCATGGTCAGCGTCCGCGGGATCGGCGTGGCGGTCATCACCAGCACGTCCGGGTTTCCGAAGCCCTTCTCGCGCAGGGCCGCGCGCTGCAGCACGCCGAAGCGGTGCTGCTCGTCGATCACCACCAGGCCGAGGCGATCGAACCCGACGTCCTCCTGCACCAGCGCGTGCGTGCCGACGGCGATCGGAGACTGGCCCGTGCGCACCAGGTTGCGGGCGCGCTCCTTCTGTCGCTTGGTCAGTTTGCCGACCATCAGCGTGACGTGCACGCCGAGCGGGTCGAACAGCCGCTTCAGGTTGGCGTAGTGCTGCTCGGCCAGGATCTCGGTGGGCGCCATCATGGCCGCCTGGAACCCCGAGCGCACGGCGGCGAGCATCGCGCACGCGGCGACGGCCGTCTTGCCCGAGCCCACGTCGCCCTGCACCAGCCGGTTCATCGGGTGCGGCCTCTCCATGTCCTCGAAGATCTCGCCGATCACCCTCTTCTGCGCTCCCGTCAGCTCGAACGGGAGCATCCGCCGAATCTCCTCCCAGAGCGGCTCGCGCATGGCGGAGATCGGGAACGACGTGCCCTCCTCCTGGAGCGTCTCGGCCCGACGCATGGCCAGCAGCAGCTGGATGGCGAGGAACTCCTCGAAGGCCAGCCGGTCGCGGGCGACCGTGGCCTCGCCCAGGTCGGTCGGAAAGTGGACGTGGCGGAGGCACCAGCCCAGCGGCCTCAGGCCGTAGCGGCGCCTCAGGTCGGCGGGCAAGGGGTCCGGCAGCGAATCCGCGAAGCGCTCCACCGCGCCCCGGGCGGCCCGACGGACGAGCTTTTGCGGCACCCCCTCGGTCAGCGGATAGACCGGCACGATGCGGGCGAAGTCGGCGGCGTCCTCCTCGTCCTCGACCGTCTCGTACTCCGGGCTGTTCATCTCCAGCGCCCAGTCGCCCATCCGAACCTGGCCGTAGGCGATCATCTCGCCCGTGTACGACTGCAGCTTGCGCGACACCCACGGCTGGTTGAACCACACCAGCTTGATGCTGCCGGTGCCGTCGTCCAGCACGGCCGATTGGATCACCATGCCGGATCTGGTCCGTCGGGCCTCGAAGTCGCGCACGAACCCGCGGACGGTCACGAACTCGCCGACGCGCGCCTCGGCGATCGGCGGAAGCTTGGTGCGGTCCTCGTAGCGGCGGGGAAGGTGGTACAGCAGATCCCGCGCCGTCCGGAGGCCGAGCTTGCCGAGCAGGGGCGCCACCCGGGGCCCAACGCCCTTCACGTACTGGACGTCGACGTCGAGGGGGGACGGGGCTTGCATCGTCCTAGTACAAGACGGCTGCAGGGCCCCGCCGGTTGCCGGAGCGCGCGGCGAGGGTACCCTCGCGCCATGCCCGAGGACGAGCAGAAGGCCCCGGAAGCCTCCGCCGAGCCGGCGCCGCAACCGCCGCCCGACCCCGTGCTCGACGACCTGGAGAGGCGCATGGAGCGGCTCGGCCAGAGGGCCAGCGCGGCCAAGACCGAGCACCGGCGCGCCACCGAGCGGAGCAGGCCGTCGCTGGGCGACTCGGCTCACGGCGTGGGCTACGGGCTCACCATCGCCTACACGATCCTGGGCCTGCCGATGCTGGGGGTGCTCGTCGGGTGGATCTTGGACCAGCGCTCCGGGACCGGCCAGCTCTTCACCGGCCTGGGCGTGCTGGTCGGCTCCGTCGTGGCGCTGCTGGCGGTGGCGGTGCAGCTCTCCCGCTTCGAGAAGCGTCGGTGAGGCGGCTGGCCGGGGCGGCCTTCACGGCGGCGGCGGTGGCGGGCCTCGCGTGGGCCATCCGCACAGGGAACGGGGCGGTCCCCGGCTTCGTGCTGGGCTTGGCCGGAACGGCCTCGGTGCAGGCGGCGGTCTGGATGGCGGTCCGGGCGCTAGGCACGACGCGCCATCCGCTCGCCGCGGGCGCCGCGGCCGCCGCGTTCCTGCTGAAGCTGCCGGTGCTGGTCGCCTTCTGGATCTTGTCGCGCCCGTTCGGATCGGAGGGCCCAAACGCCTTCGTGGCCGGACTGCTGTTGGTATACTCCGGCACGCTGGCTTGGGCGCTGGTCAAGCGCTGAGGCTCGCATCTTGGGGTATGGGAGAGATCGTCGGAAACGGCCTGCCGCTTCTCGCGGCGGCGGGGGGCGCCGGGGCGAAGCACCATGTGAGCTTCGCCGGCGTTTTCTTCTTTCTGGCGATCGTGCTCGCGATCCTCTTCGCGGTCCTCGGCGTCGCCCGGAAGGGCTACTCGGGCAGATTGTTCCTGAACCGGCCCGCGATGCTCGCCGAGCAGCTCTACCTGTTCCTCGAGGGGATGTGCCTGTCCATCATCGGCGCGCACGGCCGCAAGTACGTTCCGTTCATCGCCACGCTCTGGCTGGTGATCTTCGTCGGCAACCTGGTGGCGCTGTTCTTCGGGTTCTCGCCCACCGGGAACCTGAGCTTCAACCTCGGGATGGCGCTGCTTGCGGTGGGTTACGTGCAGGTCGAGGGCGTGAGGGCGCACGGCCTTTTGGGCCACCTGCGACACTTCGCGGGGCCCCAGCTGGGCGGGGTGCTGGCGCTGCTGGTCTCCCCCGTGATCTTCGTGATCGAGGTGGTCTCCGAGATCATGAAGAACGTGTCGCTCAGCCTGCGACTTTACGGCAACATCCACGGGGGGCACGAGGCCGTCGCGGCCATGAACCCGCTCGGCCAGTCCCTCCTGATCCCGGTCGGGGAGTTCCTGCTGCCCATCAAGCTGCTGACGGTGGTGGTGCAGGCGCTGATCTTCACGTTGCTCACCTGCGTCTATCTGTCGCTCGTCACGCACCACGAGGAGGAGCACGGCGAGGAGTCGCACGCGCCGGCCCACGCGTAGCCCGCGGTTTTCAGAAGGATTCGGTTCGCAACGATCGAAAGCATCGCATCGGAGGAGAAGCAGAAACAAATGGACGTCATCGGTCTTGGTATCGCCGCGCTCGGAGTCGCCATCGGCCTGGGCCTGATCGGTTATTCGGCCCTGCAGGCCATGTCCCGCCAGCCGGAGGCGATCAGCAAGCTGCAGGTCGCCATGCTGATCGCGCTGGCCTTCGTCGAGCTGGTGTTCCTGCTCACCGTGTTCGTCGGCGCGGGCAACCTGAAGACGCAGGCCCCGGCGGCGCCCGCGGCGCAGAGCGCGCCTGCCGGCCAGTAGCTCGGATCGGGGCCGGGGTGCCGTCGGGGGGTCTCCCTTCGCCGGCGTCCCGTCCCTCCTTTCTCGAAGGGCGCAACCCATGAGCACGCCGAACCCTAGCGCACGAAACGGATCGCCAGCCGCCGTTCTTCGGACGGTCGTCGGCCTGGTGCTGATGGCGGGCGGCTACTACCTGTCGCTGCACGCGGCCGAGATTCCTTGGCTCTCGTTCCAGCACACGCTGGAGAAGCAGGGGATCCCGCTGGACCTCGGCATCACCGCGGCCACCATCGGCGTGTTCCTGATCCTGTTTCCGATCATCCGGTTCTTCTACATCGCCCCGTTGGAGGCGGCCATCCAGGAGCGCAACACGCAGCTGGAGAGGACGTTCAGCGAGGCCGAGGAGCTTCGGAGCGAGATGGCCCGGCTGCGGTCGGAGTACGAGGAGAGGATCGCGCAGACGGAGGCCGACGCGCGCGCCCAGATCCAGCAGCAGATCCGCGAGGCCCAGCAGATGCGGACCCAGCTGATGGCCGAGGCCGCCGAGAGGGCCGAAGAGCTGCTGGCCCGCGCCCGCGAGGACATCGAGCGCGAGCGGCAGAAGGTGCTGGCCGAGCTGCAGCTGCGGGTGGTCGACCTGTCGCTCGCCGCGGCCGAGAAGGTCGTCGGCGCCAACTTCGACAGCGAGCAGAACCGCAAGCTCGTGAGCGAGTTCATCGAGAAGGTGGAGGCCGCAGGCTGACATGGACGCCCGCATCGCCAAGCGCTACGCCCGCGCCGCGTTCTCCGCGGCCCAGAAGGTGGGCGCCGTGCAGGCGGTCGAGGCGGACCTGGGCGCGCTGGCGGAGCTCTTCGAGCACCCCGGCGCCTTCCGCGACTTCCTCCTGACGCCCAAGCTCGGGCGCGACGCCAAGGTCCGCCTGCTGTCCACCCGGCTGCAGGGTCAGGCCCATCCGCTGACCTTCGCGCTTCTGGGTCTGATGCTGCGCAAGGGCAGGCAGGCCGAGCTGCCGCAGGTGGCGGAGGAGTTCCGAACACTGCGGCGGGAGAGCGAGCGGGTCGTTTTCGCGCAGGTGGCCTCGGCGGAGGAGCTCGGGGCGCAGGAGCGCGACGCGCTGGTGCGCAGCCTCGAGCGGCGCGTCGGCAAGCGGATCGAGCCCAGCTTCGCGGTGGACCCGTCGCTCCTCGGCGGGGTGCGCGTGGCGATCGACAACACGGTCTTCGACGGCAGCGTCCGCGGGTCTCTCCAGAGGTTGCGCCGCATTCTCGAGTACGACGTTTTGAGACAGGTCTGAACCCACCATGCCCATTCGTCCTGAAGAAATCACCGCCATTCTCGAGCAGGAGCTCCAGAGCTTCGAGCGCGGGCCGGAGGTCGGCCACGAGGGAACCGTCCTGCAGGTCGGCGACGGCATCGCCCGCGTGTACGGCCTCCCCGACTGCCAGATGGGCGAGCTCCTGGAGTTCCCCGGCGGCGTCATGGGCCTCGCTCTGAACCTCGAGGAGGACAGCATCGGCGCCGTCATCATCGGCGACGACACGTCCATCAAGGAGGGCGACCCCGTCCGCGAGACCGGGCGCATCATCCAGATCCCGGTCGGCAAGGCGATGCTCGGTCGCGTCGTGAACGCGCTGGGCCAGCCGATCGACGGCAAGGGTCCGATCGCGGCGTCCGACTTCCGCCGGCTCGAGACGGTCGCGCCGGGCGTCGTGGAGCGCCAGCCGGTGAAGGAGCCCCTGCAGACCGGCATCAAGGCCGTGGACGCGATGATCCCCATCGGCCGCGGCCAGCGCGAGCTGGTGATCGGCGACCGCCAGACCGGCAAGACCGCCATCTGCGTGGACACGATCCTCAACCAGAAGTACACGCACCAGCCCGGCGAGAGCCCGGTGTACTGCATCTACGTGGCCGTCGGACAGAAGATGGCCAACGTGGCTCGCGTGGTCGACATGCTCGAGCGCTACGGCGCGATGGAGTACACGACCGTCGTGGTGGCCAGCGCGGCCGACTCGAACGCCATGCAGTACCTGGCGCCCTTCGCCGGGTGCGCGATCGGCGAGTACTTCCGCGACAACGGCATGCACGCCCTGGCGGTGTACGACGACCTCTCCAAGCACGCGCAGGCCTACCGCGCCCTGTCGCTGCTCCTGCGCCGCCCGCCGGGCCGCGAGGCCTACCCGGGCGACGTGTTCTACCTGCACAGCCGCCTGCTGGAGCGCGCGGCCAAGCTGTCGGACGAGAAGGGCGGCGGCTCGCTCACGGCCCTCCCGATCATCGAGACCCAGCAGGGGGACGTATCCGCCTACATCCCCACCAACGTGATCTCGATCACCGACGGGCAGATCTACCTGGAGCCGGACCTGTTCTTCGCGGGCATCCGGCCGGCCATCAACGTCGGCATCTCGGTCAGCCGCGTGGGAGGCAACGCGCAGATCAAGGCGATGAAGTCCGTCGCCGGGCGGCTCAAGATCGAGATGGCGCAGTTCCGCGACGTGCAGGCGTTCAGCCAGTTCGCCAGCGACCTGGACCGCGCGACGCAGATGCAGCTGATCCGCGGCCAGCGGCTCACCGAGCTGCTCAAGCAGGACCTCGCCACGCCTTACGACGCGATCGACACCGTGATCGCCGTGTTCGCGGGCACGAACGGCTTCCTCGACGAGCTCTCCAACGACCAGGTGGCCGGTTACGAGAAGGAGCTGCTCCAGCACGTGCACTCCGCGTACCCCGACGTGATCGAGGGCATGAAGAGGACCAAGGAGCTCTCGAAGGAGAACGAGGAGAAGCTTCGGAAGGCCTGCGCCGAGGCGCTCGACGCGTTCCGCAAGGGCCTCTGACGATTCGGTGATCCCATGGCGACGCTGAAGCAGATCCGGTCGCGCATCCGCACCGCGAAGAACATCCAGCAGATCACCCGAGCGATGAAGCTGGTCGCCGCGGCGCGCCTCAAGAGAGCCACCGACCGGGTGCTGCAGGCTCGGCCCTACAGCGAGAAGCTCCGGGGCTTCATGCAGTCGCTGGCGGCCGGCGGGGAGCTGCCCCCGCATCCTCTCCTCCAGCGCCCGGAAAAGATCGAGAGGTACACGCTGATCCTGATCACCGCCGAGCGCGGACTCTGCGGGTCCTACAACACCAACCTCCTCCGCCGGGCTTCGGAGTTCTTGGCCCAGCAGGAGGGCGAGCCGACGCTCATCACGGTCGGCAAGAAGGGCACGCAGTTCTTCGCCAAGCGCGGCTACGACATCGTCCACTCCCACACGCTCCCCACCTCCGGGGCGCGGATCGCCGACGCCGTCGAGATCGCCCAGATCGCCCGCAGGATGTTCGAGGAGGGCGAGACGGACGCGATCTTCGTCTGCTACAGCAAGTTCTTCTCCGCGATCCGGCAGGTTCCGCAGGTGGTGCAGCTGCTGCCGATCGAGCCTCCCGAGCAGGCCGCGGACTCGGCGGCGATCGAGTTCGCGTTCGAGCCCGACGCGGCCACCCTCTTGGACACGCTGTTGCCGCGCTACTTCCTCTCGCTGGTGTGGCAGGCGCTGCTCGAGGCGACCGCCAGCGAACACGGAGCGCGCATGAGCGCGATGACCAGCGCCACCGACAACGCCGGCAAGATGATCCAGACGCTGACGCTGAAGGCCAACCGCGAGAGGCAGGCCGGCATCACCAAGGAGATCCTCGAGGTGGTTGGCGGGGCCGAGGCGCTCAAGGCCTAGGCCCCGCGCCCAAGCCCGGCCTTCAGAATCCGACCTGCTCGGTCCGGCGGATGATCTCCTCTTGCAGCTCCGGACCGATGTCGTGGAAGTAGTCGCTGTAGCCTGCGACGCGCACGATCAGGCCGCGGTACGACTCCGGATCCTTCTGCGCCGCGCGCAGGGTTTCCGCGCTGACCACGTTGAACTGGATGTGGTGGCCGTCCAGGCTGAAGTAGGTGCGCACCAGCTGGCGGAGCTTGGCGATCCCCTCGTCGTTGCGCAGCAGGTCCGGGGTGAACTTCTGGTTCAGGAGGGTGCCTCCGGTGCGCACGTGGTCGATCTTGGCCACGGAGCGGATCACCGCCGTCGGACCCTTGCGGTCGGCGCCCTGGACCGGCGAGACGCCCTCGGAGAGCGGCGTGTGCGCCTTGCGTCCGTCCGCCGACGCCCCCATCTTCTTGCCGAAGTACACGTGGCTCGTGGTCGGGAGCAGGTCCAGCCCGTAGCGGCCGCCGCGCTGGTTCGGCCTGCCGTCGATGCAGCGGAACGCGGCCTCGAACACCCGCCGCATCAACTCGTCCGCCTCCTCGTCGTCGTTGCCGTACTTGGGCGAACGGTTGACCAGCAGGAGCCGGAGGCGCTCGTTGCCCTCGAAGTCGGTGGCCAGCGCCTCCAGAAGCTCGCCCATGCTCAGCGTCCGCTTTTGGTAGACGTGGCACCGGATGGCGGCGAGGCTGTCGGTGATCGTCCCCAGGCCGACGCCCTGGATGTAGCTGGTGTTGTACCGGGCGCCACCGGCGTGGTAGTCCTTGCCCTTCGCGATGCAGTCGTCGACCAGCACCGAGAGGAACGGCGCGGGCAGATGCTCGGCATACAGCCGCTCGATGGCGTCGTTGCCGCGGATTTTGACGTCCACGAAGTGCCTCAGCTGCGTCTCGAACGCCGCGAACAGCTCGTCGAACGTCTCGAAGGACCGCGGGTCGCCGGTGCTGGGGCCGAGGCGCTTGCCCGTCAGCGGGTCCACGCCGTCGTTCAGCGCGATCTCCAGCACCTTGGGCAGGCTCAGGTAGCCGGTCAGGATGTAGGCCTCCTTGCCGAACGCCCCGGCCTCCACGCAGCCGCTGGCCCCTCCGCACCGGGCGTCCACGATGTCCTTGCCCTGGCGCAGCAGCTCCTGCAGGATCGCGTCGGTGTTGAACAGCGAGGGCTGGCCGAACCCGGTCCGCACGATGCGCAGCGCGCGGTCGATGTACCGGTCCGGGTTCTTCTTGCTGATCTGGACCATGGAGCTGGGCTGGAGCAGCCTCATCTCCTCGATCACGTCCAGGATCAGGTAGGTCATGGGATTGACGGCGTCCGAGCCGTCCGGCTTGACCCCGCCGACGTTGATCAGGCAGAAGTCGGTGTAGGTGCCGCTCTCCTGCGCGGTGACGCCCACTTTGGGCGGGGCGGGCTGGTTGTTGAACTTGACCCAGAAGGCCTGGAGCAGCTCGCGCGCCTGCTCCTCGGTGAGGGTTCCCTCGGCGAGGCCCCGCTCGTAGAACGGCCACAGGTGCTGGTCCAGCCGGCCGGGGTTGAAGGAGTCCCAGGTGTTGTACTCGGTGATCACCCCCAGGTGGATGAACCAGTACATCTGGAGCGCCTCCCACAGGTCGCGGGGGGCGTGGGCGGGAACCCGGCGGCAGTTGGCCGCGATGCGCAGCAGCTCCCCGCGCCGCGCCGGGTCGGGCTCCTGCTCGGCGAGCCGCTCGGCCAGCTCCGCGTGTCGCTCGGCGAAGCGGATCACCGCATCGATGCAAACGCGCATCGCCCGCAGCTCCTCGGCCTGGTCCGGCTCGCAGGGCCCCTCCAGCCGGCGGTCGATCTCGGCGCGGAAGTCCAGCAGGCCGCGGCGGTAGATCTTGTCGTCCAGAACCGTGTGCCCCGGTGCCCGCTGCTCCATGAACTCCGTGAACACTCCGGCCTCGAACGCATCGAGCCACTCCGGCTCCATCGCGGCGAAGATCCGCTCGCGTTGCGTCCGGCCCTGCCAATAGGGAAGCACCTCCTCGACGAGCGCGCGCCGGTCCTCCTCGGGCACCTTGTAGCTGGTGATCGGCCGGGTGTGCAGCGTGTCCAGGTCCTCGGCGGTGTGGCAGCACACCTCGGGATAGGTGGGGGTCGCCTTGGGTCTGGGCCCTCGCTCGCCGATGATCAGCTCGCCCTCGCCGATCCAGATCGTCTTCGCCTCCAGGACCTTCTGGAACGCCAGGGCGTGCCGCATCGCGGGGGAGAGGTTCTGGCTCTCGGTCTCCCGGTACGAGCGGGTGAGGAGCACGGCGCGCTCGGCCGAGATCGTCGGCACAGCGTCCAGCGATTGCTGCCTCAGGCGTGCGATTCGTTCGGAGAGTGCCATCTTCCGACCCCCAGTGTACAAGACGGGCGCCGCGAAGTCACGCGTCGGCCAGGGCGTCCGCGACCATCCACCCGCAGACCGCCCCCACGTACACCAGATTCCCCGCCCACAGGAGGACCTGCCATCCGCTGATCGGATCGGACACGGCCGCGGCGAGGCTCAGGAACAGCGTGGCGGCGCCCACCGCTCCCACCAGGCGGCTCGTGGAGCGGTTGAACGCCCCCTGCGACAGGCCCAGGGCGACGTACAACAGCGCGGCGAGCCAGAAGTTCACCACCGCCACCGAAGCGAGCGCCAAGTTCGGCGACAGGCGGCCCACGGTGGTCGTCAGCGAGGATTGGAAGCGGTCGAGATAGCCTCCTACCAGCAGGCTCGCTCCGATCGCGATGCCGCTGAGGAACGACATCACCGCCGTGCCCAGGGTCCACGTGCTGACGGGCGGCAGATGCTCCAGAATCGGGCCCTCCTTGGCCAGGACGAGGTAGACGCAGGCCAGCAGCACGACCGAGGCCGCTACGAGCGGCGCCACCGACTGAGCGCGGCGCTGGGCCACGGGATCGCGATGCTGGCGCCGCGCCACGGCCCGGGCGGTCTCCTCATGCCGGATTCGGTACAGCTCGTTCTTGGGGTCGAGCTGGTACGCCACGGCGTACAGGTTCGCCGCCTCCACGAGGTTGCCCCTGGCGCGCGCGATGTCGGCCAGCACGGCGCAGGGCACGGGATGGCGCGGCGCCCGCTGGCGCAGGTTGCGGGCTAGGCGCTCGGCTTCGGCGATCCGACCGCGGCTGAACAGCACCGTCAGCCTCATGATCTCCTGGGCGAGCGTCGTCCTCGGCTCCGCCGCTCCGGCCCGCGGCCCGGACCCCGAGGGGGGAACCTGGCGGCCGCCGCCCGTCTGCGGCTGGGAAGCGCGCCTCGACGCGGCGGCCTGCGCGTCCAGGAGCCGGTCGTAGTCGCGGCGCCGGGCAGGGTCGCTCAGCACCTCGTAGGCCTCCGTGATGCGCAGGAACATCTCCTTGGCGTTGGGGGCCGACGACCGGTCCGGGTGGTACTTCAGCACCAGCTTGCGATAGGCCGAGCGGATCTGCTCGGCCGTGCAACTCCTGCTGAGCCCCAGCGTCTCGTAGTGGGTTTTGGCCATTCCCCGGTTCGGCGGCCTCCGCCACGTTCCATTGTACAGTACAGTATCGGTCGGCTTCGGCTCAGATGGACTGCAGGTAGGACGCGTAGCCGGAGTAGAACGAGAACACGAGATAGCCGATGAACGCCGCCACGAGCAGGAACGCCAGCACGCCGAACAGCACGGCGTTCCGCTTGGCCATCGTGGAGGCCTCGTCTTCGTAGTACTCCGCCAGCTTCAGGAGCATCTGGTCCATGTTCCCGGTCGACTCGCCCGTCCGCACCATGTCCAGAACGACTGGCGAGAACACCCCCGCCTCGATCAGGACGTCCGAGACCATCCCCCCTTGCTGGAGCCGCTCGGCCGCGGGGTAGATGCGCGATCGGATGTACTCGTTTCCGCAGGCGTCGGCCGCGAGGAGCATGGCCCGGTGCAGCGGAACCCCGCCCCGGTACAGAGCGCCGAGGGCCCGGCCGAACTTCGCCGTGGCGAACCCGCGGACCGTGCCCGCGAACCCGGGAAGGACCGAGAGGATCAGGTCCCAGGCGCGCTTGATGCGCAGGTTCTGAAGACCCACGCGCAGGAACAGGAACAGCGCGACCAGCACCGGCCCCAGCACCATCCAGGTCGAGGCCTCGGCGAGCGGGTTCTGGAGGCGGAACGGCGCGCTGGGCCCGGCCACGGCGCCGATGATGAGGTTCGCTCCGATCACGATGAGCACCGACGCCGCCACGACGACCTTGGGGTAGGCCGTCTCGCGGGAGATCATCCGGCGCAGGGCGATCTCGGCCTCCAGGTACCGCGCCAGGTCGGCGAGCGAGCGCTCGAGCATCCCGCCCTCCTCGCCGGCACGAACCAGACTGAGCATCAGCGGCGAGAACACCTCGGGGTACCGCTGCATGCCGGCGCTGATCGGCCTGCCCGCCTCGGCGTGGTCGCGCAGCTCGAACAGGATGCGGCGCAACTTGGGCTGCCGGGTCTGGCGGGCGAGCGTTTCCAGGCTCTGGACCATGCCGACGCCAGCGCCCAGCATCGACGAGAGCTGGCGGAAGTAGAACATCAGGTGCGGCAGGCCGACTTTTCCGAATAGCGGGCCGAAGAGGGAGGTCACCCATCCGGAGCGGGGCTCCAGCGGGGGCGCGGGTCTGGAGGCGGGAGGCTGTGGCGGGGCGTCGGCCCGTTCCGTGCCGGTCGGCGCGCGCGATGCCTCTTGCAGCACCGTGACCGACCATCCCTTGGCCTGCAACGCCTGCGCGGCCGAGGCCAGGTCGCGCGCGACCATCCTGCCTTGCTGCGGCGATCCGTCGGCGTCGGTGGCGCGGTACTCGAAGATCGGCATTGGGGTCTCCGGACGTCAGAGGCTCGTGGCCGGGCTGGCCTCCAGGCGGTGGACGCCCATGGGAGGGTCCGTCGTTCGCGCCAACAGGTCGGCAACGGTCTCCAGCCGCCCTCGGACGGGCAGGAGCCAGTCCGGCGTCAGGTCGGCCCAAGGGGCCAGCACGAACCGTCGGTGGGGAATGGCGGGGTGTGGGACTTCGAGCCGCTCGGAGGTCAGGGCCAGCCTGCCATAGGCGAGCAGGTCCAGGTCGATCTCCCTGGGGCCGTAGCGCTCGCGCGGCCGACGCCCGAGCCTGCGCTCGATCGCCTTGAGCGCGTCCAGCAGGGCGAACGGACCCAGCTCGCACTCGCCGACCATCACGGCGTTGAGGAACGGCGGCTGGTCCACCACGATCTGAGGGGCGGTCTCGTACACCGGGCTCACCCTCATGCCGGCCAGCGCGGGGCGCAGCTCCATGGCCGCCCTGCGGAGCGCCTCCAGCCGATCCCCGAGGTTCGCGCCCATTCCGATCGCCACCTTGGAGCCCATGCGGCAGGTTTACCACGGTTCGGCAGGAAACCGGGAGAGGCGCGTCGAAAAGGATCCTTCGCATGAACGCGCCGGCCGCCCAGCAGCAAGGGGCCCAGGTCCCCAAGCCCCGATCGATCCGCGCCCGAGCGGTGTTGCTGGCTCTGCTGTTCGCGTTCCCGGTGGTCTACGCGACCGCCAACCAAGGCACGTCCCACATCTTCAGCCTGATGACGGCGCCCGTGGCGCTGCTGATCATCTTGGTGCTGGCCAACGTTCCGCTGCGCCGGCTCGCGCCCAAGGCCGCGCTCTCCCAAGCCGACCTGATCGTGATCTTCTCCCTGTCGGCCGTGGCCTCGTCGGTGGCGGGCGAGTGGACGAGCGTGATGCACGGCAGCGTGCACATGTTCGGCTTTCAGGCCGAAACGAGCGACTACGCGAAGAAGTACTTCGTCAAGTACCTGCCTGATTGGCTGATCGTCAAGGACAAGAACCTCGTCTTGGACCTGGACGGCGGCGGCAAGGGCCTGCTGTACGTGCTGGGCCGGGTCCCGTTCTACTTCAAGTACTACGTGGCCTGGGGCGGGCTGATGATCGCCACGCTGCTGGCGATGCTGTCGATCAACAGCCTCATGCGCAAGGCTTGGTGCGAGACCGAGCGGCTTTCGTTCCCGCTCATCCAGCTGCCCGTCGCCCTAGCCGACGAGAAGGGCGCGCTGCTGCGGTCGAAGCCGATGTGGATCGCCTTCGCGGTCATGTTCGGCATCGACATGCTGAACGGCTTCAGCTACCTGTTCCCGAATATCCCGTCCGTGCCGACCAAGACGATCATCGACCTCGGCGCGCTGTTCAAGGACCCGCCCTACAACAGCATCGGGCTGACCCCCATCGCGATCTACCCGTTCATGGCGGCGCTGGGCTTCTTCATCCCCAGCGACCTGGTGTTCAGCTTCGTCCTGTTCTATCTGCTCCGGAAGGTCACGCACGTGATCCTCGCGAGCCAGGGCTTCCCCCAGGGAGTGTTCAGCGGCACGTACATCGCGCCGGGTCCGCCGTACTTCGACGAGCAGTCGTGGGGGGGCGTGCTGGCGCTGTTCGTCGGCGCGGTGTGGTTCGGGCGCTCCAGCCTGAAGGAGATCTGGCGCGACATCGTGTCCGGCCGCAAGCCGGAGGACGGCGGCGTGCCCCACCGCTGGGCGTTCGTCCTTCTGATCGTGTGCATGGCGGTGGTGATCGGGTACGGCCTCGCCGGCGAGCTGCCGCTGTGGTACTCGACGGTCTACACGGTGCTGTTCCTGATCTTCTGCGTCGTGCTGACCAGGATGCGCGCGCAGATCGGGTGCCCCACGCACGAGTTCGCGTTCTTCGGGCCCAACAGCTTCATGAACCGGTTCTTCGGCACGCGGTGGCTCACGGACGGCCAGGCCGCGTGGGTCAGCCAAGTGTTCCTGTTCATGAACCGCCTGCACCGCAACCATCCGATGCCGTACCAGCTGGAGGCCGTGAAGATGGCCCAGCTCAACCGGCTGAACCAGCGGCAGGTGTTCCTCGGCATCGCGGCCTTCTCGATCCTCGCCTACTTCCTGGCGCGCTTCAGCTACCACGCGGCCAACTACCGGCTGGGCGACCACGGCTACTGGAACGAGGGGGAGACCTACCTTCGCAACATCGTGGATAAGCGGTCCGGCCCCGACATGGTCGGCATCACGATGACCATGGCGGGCTTCGCGATGGTCATGGTGATGGACGCCGTGCGGTTCCGGTTCCCCGGCTTTCCCCTGCACCCCGCCGGCTACGTGCTGTCGCTGAACTTCGGCGTCTACTACTACTGGTTCGGCGTGCTGG
>Ga0209018_1000175_pt1 | contig 62141 bp, 53 predicted proteins | sample YNPBryBLVA2012_FD_185814 | JGI IMG/M metagenome (GOLD analysis project Ga0209018, IMG submission 185814) | Anoxygenic and chlorotrophic microbial mat microbial communities from Yellowstone National Park, USA - YNP Bryant BLVA 2012 (SPAdes)... ...
CCCCACGGTGAGCATCACGAGTCCCCAGGACGGCGCCACTTTCGCCGCGCCGGCGAGCATTACGAACACCGCCACAGCGACCGACAGTGACGGCAGCATCGCCGCGGTGCGGTTCTACGCCGGGACGACGCTGCTTGGCACCGACAGCACCAGTCCGTACGAGTACACGTGGACCGGCGTTGCGGCGGGGAGTTACGTTCTGACCGCACAAGCGGAGGACAACGGCGGTGCCGTGGGGATTTCATCCGGGGTGACGATAACGGTCACTCCGGAACCGCAGCCGCCGCAACCGCAACCGGTCTTGGGTGCGGGCGAAGTGCGGGTGACGGGTGGTGTGCCCGGGGTGAATGCGCCGGCGGGCGCGCCGTCCCGCGTAGTCATCGCGTGGCATGCGACGGGAGAAGGTGCGGTGACTGTCGGCATTTGGGATTTGCGGGGACGGAAGGTGTTTTCGCGGGTGGTGGACGACGGGCGGCCGACGGCGCAGGTGGAGTGGGATGCTGCGGGAGTGCCGTCGGGGATATACGTGGTGCGGGTGTCCGGTTCCGGTTTGAACGCCCGGGTCAAAACGGCGGTGGTACGATAATGAGACGCGTCCCGGTTGCAGCCGGTGCACGGCGGTAGAGTCCTCTGGAGGTTGGAGGTGGAGAGGATATGAGCGGTTTCCGCATGCAGGTGGTGCGATGGTTGGAGGCGGCGGGCGGTTGTGTGGGCGCTGGTCCACTGCGGGTATTACATCGTTATCGCTGGGTGTGCGTGGTGATGTGGTGCGTGTGTGCCGGGACGTTCGCTGGTGCCCAGGTGCGCGAGTGGGTGCGGATGCTGGGGACGATTGGCCGGGACAGGGCCGTCGCGGTCGCGGTGGACGGTGCGGGCGGTGTGTACGTGGTGGGTGACATTGCCGGGAGTGTGGACGGTCAGTCGTACGTCGGTGGTATGTCTGACATTTTCGTGGCGAAGTACGACCGAACCGGGGCGCGGATCTGGACGCGGCTGGTGGGGACGCCCGGGAGTGATTTCGGGTTTGGTGTGGCGTGTGACGGCGGCGGGAATGTGTACGTCGTCGGCTCCGTGGCAGGGAGCGTCGGCGGTCAGCCGTACGATGGAGGTTTTGATGTTGTGGTGGCGAAGTTCAGCAGCGCCGGAGTGCATCAGTGGACCCGCATGTTCGGTAGTGCGTTGGATGATTGGGGCGGAGGTGTCGCGGTGGATGCCGCTGGTGGCGTGTACGTGGTAGGGAGTGTCGCCGCGAGCATGGACGGCCAGCCGCACGTCGGCGGGTTGGATGTGGTGGTGGTGAAGTACGACGGTTTGGGGAACCGGGAGTGGGTGCGGATGACGGGCACTCCGGGAGATGACCGCGGGCAGGGTGTCGCGGTGAGTTCGGCGGGACTGGTGTACGTGGTCGGCTATGTGTTGGGTGCGGTGGATGGTCAGCCGTACGCAGGCGATTGGGACATGCTGGCGGTTGCGTACTCAACGGCGGGTGTGCACCAGTGGACACGGATGGTGGGAACCGCGAACACTGACGCAGCGTACGGCGCGGCAACGGACGGTACAGGCGGCGTGTACGTGGTCGGACGGGTGGGTGGTTCGGTGGACGGGCAGGGGTATGCCGGCGGCAACGCCGATGTCGCGTTAGTGAAGTACGATGCGGCGGGGGTGAAGCAGTGGGTTCGGCTCGTGGGTACGGCAGGGTTGGACGAGGGCTTTGCCGTCGCGGTGGATACGTCCGGTGCGGTATGGGTGGCGGGGTACGCGGGCGGGAGTGTGGACGGTCAGGAGTTCGCCGGCGGTTTATACGATGCGGTGGTGATGCGGTATACCGCCGCAGGCGATCGGGTGTGGACGCGCATGCTCGGGACGCAGCAGTACGACAGCGGGCAGGGAATTGCGGTGGGAGGGACGGGGGAGGTGTACGTGGCGGGGTACGCGGGCGGGAGTGTGGACGGTCAGGAGTTCGTCGGGAACGATGATGCGTTCCTTGCGGAATACACCACGGCGCGGTTGGAGCCTCGGGTGTCGCTGACAATGCCGCCGGCGGGTAAGAAGTTTGCGGCACCGGCTGACATCATGATGCGTGCGACGGCGGACGACCTGGACGGTACGGTGACGGCGGTGTCTTTTTTCCAGGGTTCTACGCTCTTGGAGCAAAAGTTCGGTGTCCCGTACGAGTACACCTGGACCGGTGTTGGGGTGGGCGAGTACGTGTTGTCCGCGCGTGCGCTGGACAACGACGGGCTGGTGGGTGTATCGTCATCGGTGGTGGTGCATGTGGTGCCGTACCGTGCACCATCGGTGACGATACGGTCGCCGTGGGATGGGAGCGTGTTGGTGCAGGGCGATACCGTCTTCATCAGCGCGGATGCGGCCGACAGCGGCGGTACCGTCGCGTTTGTGGAGTTTCTGTACGCACCGGCGGACAATCCGTCCGCGCAGGTGCTGATTCGCACCGATTGGTCTACCCCCTACGACGCCACGTGGTCTCCCGGCGGAACGGGTCGGTTCATCATCATCGCACGGGCGTGGAATGATTTGGATGTGAGTAGGGAGGCGAGCGTCACCGTAGAGGTGCGTTCCGCTCAGACGGTGGCGTCCGGCGATGTTGTTGTGCGCAATAATGTGTTTACGCCGGGCATGGGGCCTGAGAACCGCTGTTACATCGGTTTCACGGTGAACGGGAGTGACAAGCGGGTCGCGGTGACGGTGCATGCGGTATCCGGCAGACTGGTGCGGACGCTGTTTGACCGGACGGCGGCTGCCGGTTCCTACGAGGTGTCGTGGGACGGCAGGGATGAACATGACCAGGCGTCTCCCGGGATGTACCTGGTGCGGGTGCAACGGGAGGGCGAGGGGTACGTTCCTACGATCAAGGTTTTGGTGCGGAGGGCCGGCTCGTGAAAAGCGTGAACGGATACCGGTGGGGTATGGTGCGGTTGGTGCCGGTGGCGGTTGCGGTGTGGGCGGGGTGCTGCGCGGTGTACGGCGGGGTCGCCGGTGAGTTTTTGGCGATGCCTGCGTCGGTGCGGTCCGCGGCGCTGGGCGGGTGCGGGCTTGTCTCGGAGGGCGATGCTTTTTCGCTGTTCCGTAATCCGGCGGCGGTCGCACTGGTGCGGCACCCGGCGGTGGGTGCGGGGTTCAGCAGGTACGTGTACGACGTGTCCGGCGGGAGTCTGAGCGGTGCGTACCCTGCGGGCAGGTTCACCATGGCGGCCGGCTGGCTGCAGGTTGATTCGGAGCGGCAGGAGGTCTGGGACCTGTCCGGCCACATGGTCGGGGACAACCTGAGGTTCAACGCGTCGGTGGTGCCGCTGGTTGCTGGTGTGCGGTTGGGGCGGTGGCTGCTGGGCGCAGGAGTGAGCCGGTACCGGGAGACCGTGATGGATTGGGAGTTGCTCGTTGTGGGCGGAGGGTTCGGGGTGATGTACCGGAGCGACTGGTTCACGCTCGGCGGGTCGGTGGTAAACATCGGCAGAAATATTGACGATGATCTGCCGCTGGGAGTGCAGGGCGGCGGGATGATACACTTCGGCGACTCCGCGGTGGTGTTTGAGGTGGGCGGTACGCCGGAGGAAGAGGACCTGATCGTACGGGTGGGCGGGGAGGTTGGTCTGTGGCGTACGGTGTATCTCCGGGTGGGGTACGCGAGCGGCGACCACCGCGGGTTCACGTCGGGGGTGGGAGTTCGTGTGGGTGGGATCGGTGTTGATTATGCGATTGCGGCGGCCGGCGGGTTCGAGCCGTTGCACCACGTAGGGATTGCGTACGCGTTCGGCGGTGGCGGGCGGGAGATCCGCGCGGTTTCTCCGGCGCCTGCTGCGGCGGAGCGTGTCGTGGAGCCGGTTGCGGTTTCCAGTCCGGTTCCCCCGGCGCCGGCGGAGCGGCGGCCGGAGTCCGGCCGGGAACAGCGTCCGCCGGTGAACCTGGCGGTGGCGGAGCTGACCGGCAAGAACGTGTCGCAGGCGGATGCGTCCATCGTGGCGGATTTCCTGCGCACGGAGCTGGTCAATACGGAGCGGTTCGTGGTGGTGGACCGCGCGAACATGGACAAGCTGCTGGCGGAGGCGGGGTTCCAGCAGTTGTCGGGGTGCACCGAGGCGGAGTGTGCGGTGCAGATGGGAAAGCTGCTCAACGTGCAGCAGATGGTGGTGGGCAGCGTCTCCAAGCTGATGGACACCTACTACATCACGGTGAACCTGGTCGAGGTGGAGACTGGCAAGATCATCGCGTCGCACAATCAGGAGGCGATGACGGCGCGGGAGCTGCTGTCCGCCTGCCGGACGCTGGCGCAGCGGATCGCCGCACGGTAGGTGGGCCGGAGGAGGGACGGGGTATGCGCGTATATCGGGCGGTGCTGATCGGTGGGGCGGCGGGTGTGGTGTTCGTGTCGGTGCTCGGGGCGACGCCGCTGCGGGTGATGTCCATGGCGAATGTGCACATCTGCGTGCGCGACGCCGAAAACGACCCGCTGTGGAATCCGGCGCGGGTCATGCGGGCTCCGGCGAAGGCGTTCGTCCCGGAGCTGTCGTTCGCGCACCAGGATTCATCGTACGAGAACGTGACGGAGTACCCCGGAACGCCGCCCGCGTGGCAGCGGGATTTTACGTGGAAGAACTCATTCGTGGATGCGGCGTACGCGGGTGGCGGGATGGGGTTCTACCGGTGGGGTGACCGTTTCGCCGGCGGACTGCGGGCGCTGGTGCGGTACTACGACGGGCCGTTCAACCTCACGGAGAACCGCTACCGGGGGAAGTGGGCCTACCAGACCGACCCGGTGTCGGGACAGAATGTGTTGGTGTACTGGTCTACGTGCGCCTACATCGATCGTACCGAGGAGGCGGCCCGGACGATGTCCCCGCTGCTGCACGCGATGGCGGCGGGGAGGCTGTGGGGGGTGCTGGATGCGGGCGTGGGGATGCGGCTGGAGCCGGGCACGTCGTACGTCAACGAGACGCGCCGCACGACGGAGGATTTTGAGTTCAACGCGCCGGAACCGCGGTTCATGGAAAGTACGTGGCGGGAGGAGGGGACGGGTGCGTCCGGGACGTTTGATACCGGCGCCTGCATGTCGCTGGGGGACTGGACGGCGGATCTGGCGCTTTCCTGGCGGTGGTACCGGGGGATGTCCCGGCAGGTGACGCTCGCGGCGGACGGGGAGGATATCTGGCTGGATGACCGGGATGCGTTCCCGGTGTACCGGCAGACATCCGCCGATGCAGTCGCGGAGATCCTGGTGAACCGGCGGATGGACGATCACCTGTTGGTGGGTGGTTACCTGACGTACAACCCGACCAGCGATGTATGGGATGAGGAACGGTCCACCTGGACGGCACGACCGTGGGAGCGCGGGGATTACGGATGGTCCTGCGGCGTGGGTGTCGGGGTGGAGAAATGGCGCGGGCTCACAGCCGGGATAGACCTGATTTACGGCGAGCACCGCGTGGCGAACCAGTGGTTTACGGGAGCGGTGCCGGTGCTTGCGGTGACGAGTCGCGGCGATGCGCGCACCAACTACTTCCGTATCATCGTCGGTGCGGAACAGTACGTGTGGCGGGATGCGCTGGCGCTGCGCGTCGGCATGGTGAAGGCGATTAATCCGGTGTCCGAGACGCGTTCCGTAGCGTCCGGCGGCGGGCCGTCAGGCCTAACTGCGCAGACGCAAAACTACTACTTCGCCGGGTCCATTACCCTGGGGGCGGCGTACCGGGCGGGTGAGCGGGTGCTGGTTGAGTATGGGTTGGTGTACACCGACGGACCGCAGGTGGTGACTACGCGCATCTATTCGCCCGGGAGGGATTACGCCGGTACGGATCTCGCCCAGCAGGTGTCGGTACGGTTCGTGTTTTGAATGCGACGTCCCGGGTGTCGGCGCTGTCATGGTCGATACCGTGCTCCGGGCAGGGATGTTTCAGGTACCGATGACCGTTCCGTGCCATGCGCGCGGTGCGCCGTCGGGAGTCGCTGTTGCTCGGGGTTTCTGTACGTTCTTAGGAAAACAGGGCTGCGTGCGGCGGGGATGATGCATTCCGCGGTGCGGTCCGGTACCGGTCCTGCTCACGCGGGACACACATCTATCATGGGGGACGGTGATCATGCACAGACGACTGCTGCTGGTATTGTGGACGGTGTGGGCTGCGGGCGGTGCGGGGGCGCAGGACGTGATGTCGCAACCGAGTCCAACGGTCGGCGGTGAACAAGCGCCGATAGCGGTGCCGGACATGCCGTTGGTGCCGGTGACGCAGCAAGCGCCTGCGCCGATTCCCGTGGAAATCAAACTGGTTGAAACGCAGAAGAAAGAGGCGGTGGTGTCCGGGTACGTCAAGGTGCGCGGATTGTACTTTGAGTCAACGTCCGAGAACGACCCGTTCACGTTCCGGTTCGATGAGTGGTCGCTGGTGGTCAAGAAAAAGTTGTCCGACGGAGTGGACGCGATGGTAGGGGCGCTCTTCTACGGCGGCAACATCTTTTTCCTGGAACATGCGTACGTGGATCTCAGAGGCATGCCGCTCAACGCGACGGTGCGTCTGGGAGTGTCGCGCAACTCCTGTTTCGGCATGGTCCCCACCTATGCGAACCGAAAGATGACCAACTACGGCATTGTGGCGGACATGTTCACGCGCGACCGTATCATCGGCATCCAGTACCTCGCGAAGCTGTCGGTGTTTGACCTCAATCTCGGCCTGCACAACGGCTACGAGATCGGCCGCCGGGTCGCCGGCGAGGGGCCGGTGACGGTGCCGTTTCTGGCGGACCGCGATATGACGTTTGCATCCATCATGCGCAACGACATGGACGAGAACAAGGAGTACTCGGTGCGCATCGGCGCCAAACCGCTCGGCGACCGGCTGGAGGTGGGACTCTCGGGTTCGGTCAGCAAGCTGTCCGATGCGGACATGGCGTTCCTGGCGAACACCGCGAAACTGATCGCGCCGACGGAGACGGACCGCACCAAGATCCGCAACGGCCTGGATTTCATGTTCAAACCGACGAAGCGCTCGGTGGTGCAGGCGGAGTATTACGCAGAGATCACCAGCACGTTCACGGTTTCGGCTTTCCAGGTGCTGGCGGGATACAGTTTCATGAAATCAGACACGCCGTACGTGAGCGTCTACTGCCGGTACGGCGAGGTCAACCCGGATCGTCCGGCGGACCCGCTCAACCCGTACACCTGGAAGCTGTCGCAGGCGGTCGCCTCCGCGGTGTGGCGGTTCACGCCGGGCGCGCAGCTGCAGCTGGAGTACGAGATGAACAGGGAGAAGGACGCCGGCACGGATGCCGCTGGCAACGCGGTGAAAGCCGTGAATGATGTGGTATTTCTGGAGATGGTGTTTTTCTACTGACAGCCGTTCCGCGCTGCGGCGATCTGGGTGTCGCATCGGCGGCCTGTCGGCATGATGCAGCCGGGAAAGAGCAGAGCGGCATCGTGCGTTGTTTCTCATTGAACGCCGAAGCGGCTGCTGCAATTCCAACACGCCGGAATGGCGATCTCTTCGCGGCATGTCTCCGGTATCCGGTCTAGAGGTGTGTGACGGTGTGTGCCCGGAGAGCGGCTTGACAACGCGGTCGGTGTTTTGGTACAATGTCATACATTGTTTGCAGCGACGCCGACCGCTGAATGCCGGGGGGAACGCCACATGACGGACCGTGTGCCCGCGAAATATGTTTCCGGAATCCCCGAACAGGAAGCAGCGCAACACCGCGCCGCATATCGCGCAACCTACCAAAGGCACATCGCCGAATACTTCAGCCGGATAGCAGCCACCCCCAACCGCCCCAAAGCGATGTCGTACTTCGACGGTATCGCCGATTTCTGGGGTTCACGCGAGCAGGAGCTCAGGGAGTTCAAGGCGCGCGGCGGCAAAGTGGTCGGGTACACGTGCATGTTCGCGCCGTTGGAGCTGATACTTGCGGCCGGCGCGGTGCCCCTGCGGGTGGATTCCGGCTTCTACGATGCCGCGAAGCTCGGGGACCGGCTGATTCCGGTGGAAGTGTGCCCGGTGATCCGCTCGACCATCGGCGGAAAAATGGCCGCGTTCCATCCCTACCTGGAACTCTGCGATGTCGTGATCTCTTCCAATACCTGCGATGGCAAGACGAAGCTCGGCGAGCTGCTCAGCGATCACCTGCCGGTGTGGACGGTCAATCTGCCCTGCGTCAAGGACAGCCTGCACGCGCGCGAGTACTGGGTGACCGAGATGCGGGAGATCGCACGGAAACTGGAGCGGCTCACCGGCACCCGCGTCACCCGGGAACGTCTGCATCGTGCCATCGGGACCACGCTGCGTGCCACCCGTGCGTTCCGGCGCCTCCAGGAAGCGCGGCGCGGTGCACCGGTGATCATGGGCAGGGATTACCTGATGGCCCAGCAGATGCTGGCTTTCGACGACATGGCGCGGTGGACCGAACATGCGGAGACTTTGGCTGCGGAACTGGAACAGCGGCAGAAGGACAAGACGCTCGTGTGCCCCGAAGACACCCCGCGTATCCTGCTGACCGGATCGCCCATGTTCTGGCCGGACAACTGGAAGATCCCCAACCTCATTGAGGAGGGAAATCCCCGGGGTGTCATCGTCGCCGACGAGTTGTGCTCGGGTGATCGGTTCATGTACGATCCGGTCGGGGTGGACGACGGGTCCATGAAGGACCTGTTTGCGGCAATCGCCGAGCGGTACCTCCTGCCGTGTACGTGTCCCTGTTTCACCCACGAGGAGGCGGGCAACAGGGATCGCGTGGACTGCATTCTCACCCAGGTGAAGGATTACCGTGTAGACGGGATCATCTACCACGTCATTCGGGGATGCCATTTGTATGCGGTGGAGTACATGCGGATCAAGAAGACGATCGAACGTGAAGGTATACCGATCTACTACCTTGATACCGAGTACAGCCGGGAGGACGCCGGTCAAATGAAGACCCGCGTGGAGGCATTCCTCGAGATGCTGCATACGAGGACCGCGAGCGTTGATGATCTGTACTGAGGTTCAACGGCGGATGACTCGGGGTGACCACGGATGAACGACTGCGAGTTCATGGGGGAGGAGCGCCGGCGGTTCGTGCGCCTGGAGCGCTCGCTGCTGGTGAAGTTCGCACTGGCGGGCGATGTGGGCAGCAAGGTGTACACCGCCATCACCAGTAACATCAGCCAGCGCGGGTTGTGCATGGAGTTCATCATAGATGCCCAGGAGCTGGTGCCGCGGCTCAAGGTTCGCGAGACGCTGGTCAATGTCACCCTCAAGCTCGAGGAGGACGCTGATCCGATACAGCTGCGTGCCCGCGTGGAATGGTTGCAGGAGCTGTCGCCTGGTTCGGGCGCCTGGAGCATCGGTCTCTCCTTCCAGAATCTGGCTTCCGTCACCAATGAGCGTATACGCGCGTTCATCCTGCGCAGTTTCACCGAAGGACAGGGCAAGATACGCAATTATTGACGCAGGTGTGAAAGGAGTGCGCATGGCGGTCCCGGGGATAGACGTGGGGGCACGGTACACGAAGGCGGTGGTGCTGCAGGACGGTCGGGTGACTGCGTCCAGTTCAGTCGCGACCGGATTTGATCCGGCGGCATCCGCACGGAGCGCGCTGGATGCGGCGCTGGCAGCCGCCGGTCTCGATGCATCCGCCGTGCGGGCGGTCGTCGCGACGGGTGCCGGTGCGGAGATGGTGCCGTTCGCCACGAGCAGGATCAGCATGGTGGGCGCCGTCGCCCGTGCCGGGGTGTGGCACTTCCCCGATGCGCGGACGGTCGTTGACGTGGGAGCCGAGGATGCCCGGGCGGCGAAGACCGACGAACGGGGGACGCTGCTGGATTTCGTGGTCAACGACCGGTGCGGGGGCGCCGGAGGTGCTGTCGGCGCAGCACGAGTTCATGACGCGGCAGCCGGGTACCGGCGGCACCATCATCAACAACGAGCGCACTTTCAATACGCCCAACCCGTGCAAGACGCGGACCAGCTTCCAGTACACGCTCAATCGTCCCGTGGACAGCGTGACCATCACCGTGTACACCCTGAACGGCAGCAAGGTGGTGGAACTGCGCGGGACGGAGCTGTACGCGGGCACTAATATGCTGCCGTGGGACTTGCGTGACAGCTCCGGTAATCGGATCGCCAACGGGCTGTACATCTACCAGGTCAAGGTGAAGGCGGGATTCGTCGAGGAGTCGGTCAAGAAAACCAACCTGATCGTCGTTCACTGACGTGTTCCACGCGACCGTCAACCGCCGGGCGTGGCGTGCTGTCGTCGGAGCGGCCGCGTCGGTGCGACGGTTCCGGTTTTGACATGCGCAGCCCCGCCACACCGTGGGAGTGTTTCGTGTTCGGCGTGGTGCTCGGTTCCGGTCCGTGTGTGGTATCGTGCGCTCCGGTGGTTGTTGCCTGTATCGCCGGAACCCGCAGTACCTGGCGGCAGGGATTGCTGTCGGTGCTCGTCTTTTCAGTCGGGCGAAGCTTCTCCTACCTGGTACTCGGGGCGGCGGCATATGGGGCCTCCCAGGTGTTGGGTGACGTGCTCCGCACGCACGGTGTATGGGTGGATCGGGTATTGGGGACCTTCCTTCTCGCGAACGGCCTTCTCTTTGCGTGGATGGAGCGGGTGCGGATCACGACACCGCTCCCGTCCGGTCTGGATCGAGTCGGCGCGCATTCGGTCGCGGTGGCGGGTGTGCTGACCGGGTTGCGGCCGTGCCTGCCGATGCTTGCGGTGATCGCGTATGCGGGGCGGGTGGCGGGTTCTGTGGTGGAAGCTCTGGCCGGTGTCGGCTTGTTTTCGGTGGGGACCGCGGTATCGCCGCTGCTGCTGATCGGCGCCGCCGCGGGCGCGCTTCCGGGGCTGTTCGGCGGGGATGCCGCGTATGTGCGTGCGGTGCGCGTGATCGCCGGGGTGATGCTGGTTGCGTTGGGCGCGGTGACACTGGCGCAGGCGTTGTGAAAAAAGAGAACAGTCCGGGAGCGCCGTAGTCCGGATGGTTCACGGGAAAGGTGGTGTCTCATGCATTGTGTGCCGGTGATGCTGTTGTTCGTGTGCGGCATCGGGGTTGCGCCGGCCGCCGCGGCGGAAGAGGTGCGCAATGTCGTCATCGTCATCATGGGCGGGGTGCGTCGCGGCGATACGATCGACCATCCGCACCGCCTCTACATCGACCAGTTCTGGAACCACGTTCGCCCGCACGGGACGCTGGTCACCGATGTACGCAATCTGGGGCAGACCTTCCCCATCCCGTCGCAGGCGGCGCTCCTGACCGGACGGTGGATGACGTTTGACCCGCCGGAGCGCAGCAGCGCGCCGCCGGCGTTCCCGACACTTTTTGAGTACTGGCGGGGTGCCCGGGGGCAGCCCGAGACGGGGTGTGTGTACGTGGTCGGGAAACCGCGCCTGGGAATCCTGGCCCACAGCACGCACGCGGCGTACGGTGCGCCACTGGCTCCCACGCTCATCGCGCACACGCCGGAACCGACGGTGCACGAGAACGTGGTGTACGAGCGGTTCGTGGCGTGGTTCACGGAGCACAAGCCCTCCCTGGTGGTGCTCGCCCTTGGTTCGGGTGAACCGATCGGACAGCACGCCCGGGAGGAGGAGTGTGTCACCGCGCCGCAGGTGGATGCCTGCGGTGGCGAGGCGAGTCTGAACACGTACTTTGAATCCATCATCCTGATGGACTCCATCATTCTGGATCTGTGGCACCGGGTACAGGAGGACGCCGCATACCGGGACTCCACGCTGTTCGTCGTCACCGGAGACCACGGGCGGCACAGCCGCGACTACAGCTCCTACGGCGACCAGTGCCCCGGCTGCAGCAGGACGTTCATGTTCTTCGCAGGACCGGGGGTGCGCCGGAACACGGTATCGCGGCGACGGCGGACGTTGATAGATCTCTGCCCTACGGTCGGTTCTGCCGCCGGTGTGGCGACACCGCACGCGCAAGGGGCCGTCATGCACGAACTATTCGGAAAGTGAGAGCGGGGAGGACTGCGAGTCAATGATACGGGAATTTCGGTCTCACATGCCACACGTAGCGGAAAATGCCTATGTTGCGGACAGCGCCGAAGTGATCGGTGATGTCCGCATCGGCGAAGGCGCGTCCATCTGGCCGGGAGCGGTACTGAGGGGGGATGTGGAACGCATCGAGATCGGGTGCGGTTCCAACATCCAGGATTGCGCGGTGGTGCACACCAACCACGGCGCGCCGACGATCGTGGGCAGCGACGTCACGGTGGGGCATGCAGCGATACTGCACGGCTGCACGGTCGGCGACCTGACGCTGGTGGGCATGGGAGCCATCGTGCTGGACGGGGTGTGCATCGGGCGTGAGTGCCTGATCGGCGCGGGAGCGCTGGTGACCCAGGGCGTTCGGATTCCGGACGGCAGCCTGGTGCTGGGTTCTCCGGGAAAGGTGGTGAGGCAGCTGACGCCGGAGGAGCGGGCGAAACTCGCGGCAAGCGCTCGGGAGTACCGGGAACTCGCCGCCGCCCACCGCGCTGCGGTGTCCGCCGGTTCCCGTTGAGCATGCAGCGCACGTTTGATATTGTGGTTGTCGGTTGCGGGGTTTCGGCCGGGTTCCTGCTGCGTTTCCTGGACGGGATGTTGCCCGGCGGAAGATACACGGTACTCGTACTGGATCGCAACCGCCAGCCCTTCCGCAAGCTGCTGGCGACGGGGAACGGACGGTGTAACTTCTCCAATGAGCGCATTGCCCGTTCGGACTACTTCACGACTTCCGCCAGCCGCGAATGGGTGACCTGTGTCGTGCACGATCTGGCGGCGTTCAATCTGCGGCAGTACCTCTATGAGCAGGGTATCCCTTCCATCGCCGACGAATACGGGCGCCTGTTCCCGTTGACCAATTCCGCGCGGACCATCGAGCACTGGATGCAGGGATCGCTCCGCCGTCCGCTGACGAGGTTGGAGAGCGGCTGCACCGTGACGGCGTTGGAGGCTTGTCCGGAAGGATTCACCGTCGCCTGGCGCGGCGGGGATGGCGCCGGGGAGTACCGTGCGACAGCGCGGCGGGCGGTGTTCGCGGCGGGCGGTGCGGCATACCCGCAGCTGGGGACCGATGGCACCGCATTCACCCTGCTGGAGCGTCTGGGGCACCGCGTCGTGCCGCCGTCGCCCGGTATCGTCGCTCTGGAAACCCCGGTCGCAGCCCTGCATGCGTGTGCGGGGGTCAAGGTGCAGGTCGAGATGACGGTGGCCGGAACACGCGTCCGGCGCACCGGAGAGCTGCTGTTCACCGAATACGGCATCTCCGGACCAAATACGTTGTACCTCAGCAACCACATCGCGCAGATGCTGCGCGGCGGCACGTCAGTGTCCGTGTTCATCAATTTCCTGCCGTTACCGGAACTGACCTTGGAGTACTTCCGAGGGGTGGCGCGGCACGTACAACACCGGACGGTGTCCGACGTATTCGGTGGGGCGCTCAATATCCGGCTCGCCGAAACGCTGGCGTCCATTATATCCTGCGGAAGCGTCACCCCGGCCACGCGGCTGGCGGAGAACAACGTCAACTTCCTGTACGAGCACCTCCAGCATTTCGAGTTGAAAATCACCCGCACCCGTCCGTTCGATGAGGCGCAGGTATCGCTCGGCGGGATCGCCTGCGACCAAATCAATCCGGTGACCTTTGAATCCCGGCTGCACCACGACCTGTACTGTATCGGCGAATGCGTGGATTTCACCGGCGGCTGTGGCGGTTATAACATCCATTTCGCAGCGTTCGGTGCGCGGCAGGCCGCATCCGCCATCGCCCGGATCTTGACCGCTGCTCGCTGAGGATGTATGGTCAGCGGACTGTTCACCGGTGTGGCCGGTGCCGAGACGGGTGCTCATACGCTCGTATCCTGTCGGTCCGCCCTTAACGTCACCGTCCGGCGGACGCTGACCGCATCGCTCAACCCCTACCGGGGATGCGCGCACCGCTGTCTCTATTGCTACGTGCGTGCCGAAAAGTACTCCCGCGGTGGATCGCCGGCGGAGTTCTTTGAGCGTATCAGGGTCAAACGCAATCTCATCGACCGGCTGGCGGTGCAGCTGGCGGCGCTCTGCGAGCGCCACCCCCGCGGCACGGTGTACCTGGGATCCGCGACCGATCCATACCAGCCAGTGGAGAGTGAGTTCCGCCTCGCGCGTCGTGCGCTGGAGCTGCTGCTGGCACGCTCGTCGTACCGCGTGCACGTGTTCACCAAGTCACCGCTGGTGCTGGACGACGCAGCGTTGATGGCGCGGCATGCGGACCGTGTGGCGGTGTCAGTGTCCGTGCTGACATCGAGGGAATATGTCAGGCGGCTGTTCGAGCAGCGAACCACCGGAGCGGCCGAACGCATCGAGCTGATCGGCCGGCTGGTGCGCGCGGGGGTCAATGCGGGCGCAGGCGTTATGCCGGTGTTGCCGCTCATCACCGACCGGGGTGAACTGCTGAACGAGTTGTTTGAAGGTTTGCGTTCGGTCGGGGCGCGGCACGCGTGGTGGGGGTTCCTGACATTACGGCACAATGTGTCGGCGGGAATCCGGTTGAGCCAGCGCGAGCTGTTTCTGCGCGTGCTGGATGCGCACTTCACCGGATTGCGGCGCGAATACGAACGGTTGTACCGCGATGGGTTCGAGCCGGACTGCGGCTACGTGCGGACGGTGAACGCCAAAATGCACCGGATCGCCGCGGAGTTCGGATTTGACGGCAGTGGCCCGCGGTATGGAGCGCCGGATGAGCGTCCGGTCCCGCGGCAGCTCTTTTTAGATATCTGAGCACCGCAGACCGGTGCCGCGTACATCAGCGTCGAGCGCGTCCTGCAGATTCTATTTCGTAGAGCGTGTCTTCTGCCAGGTCCGGGTCCAACCCGCGCAGCAGCGCGAGGTGCTTCTGCATGAGGTCTCGGTTCTTGGCGCCCGCGTACAGTTTCACCAGTTCGGCGTGCCCCTGCGCGTGCCGGGGTTCGCGGTCCACCACCTCGGCGAAAAGGGCCGTCGCCTTTTTTGCCCGCCCAGCGCGCGCATGCAACAGGCCCAGACTGAACAGCGCCTTCACCGACTCCGGGTCCGCCTTGAGCGCCTGTTCGTACAGTGTCTGCGCGCGGGCGGCTTGTTTGATGTTTTCATAGCAGGCGGCGGCGTAGTAGAGTGGGTCGGCATCCTGTGGGCGCGTCTTTGCGGCCCGCTCGAAGAGCGGAGCGGCGGCAGCGAAGCGTCCCAGCCACAGCAACCGCATCGCCTCTGCGTACGTATTATCGAGTCCCTGCAGCATTTCCCGCGCTCCCCAGTCTTCGAAGGACACGGGTGTCGCTCCTGCGAACAAACCGAGGATCGCCGCACTGGGTATGATGAAGTCCACCGCCGCTCCGCCGGACGATTCCGAGACAGCCAGCCCCAACACCTGCCCGCGGGCATCCGACACCGGGCAGTTGTTGTAGTATGCGGGGATGGACGGAGTCGTCAGAATGACCGTGCCGATGCCCGGGATTTCGCGCGTGCCGGTCACCTGCAGCGCGGTCACCGTTTTCTCGTCCGGACCGGGTATGGTCACCGCGTACACCTGCGTCCCGTACACCGGCATGGAGCGGTTGTAGGAGACCGGTTTCATCTGCGAAGCGGGTACGTCGGCCGTGAGTTTCACCAGGTTGAACGCGCGTTCCTCACCCATCACCCGTTTCACTTTGAACACCCCGCGGTCAATGGTTTTGACATTCACCATGGGCGAGTTGCGTATGCCGCACAGCGCGGTGAGGATGTGACCCTGGGGGGTGCAGAAGAACCCGGTCTGTGAGTTGGAGACGCGGTTGCCGTCGTCGTAGGAGATGATGAGGACCAGCGAGGGCATCAGCGTGTCCTCAATCGTTTCCATGATGTCGGCGACCCCGGATGTCTGTGTCTCGGCAGGGGCGGGACCCAACAGGGAAAGTATGACGAGCGACCACATCACCGGCAACATGACGCAGAGACGCATGGGCACACCTCCAGCAGGTGCGCAAGGAGACCGCACCCGACCGGTTTCTTTTACCATATTTGCGAGACGATGCTCAAGGTGTCATGACCGGTGTGTCTGTGGTTGTTCCCAGGGAAGCGGAACACCGGCGGGCCGGTGTGCCGCCGTCGGGATGTCACGGTGCACCTGCGGCCTTGATTTCGTTGACCGTAAAGTGGTATACTGGTGCGTGGAAGGTACATCTCTCCCAAGTGCCACTCCGTTTTCGAGAGGTATCGGAACGTCATGAAGATCGTTGTACTGGGATCCGGCGGGCGTGAGCACGCCTTGGTATGGAAGCTGCGACAGTCGCCCGTGGTCCGCGAAATGTGGTGTCTGCCGGGGAACGGAGGCATCGCGCAGTGTGCGGAGTGCGTCCCGGTGCAGCCGACCGATGCGGAGGCGGTGTATGCATTCGTCCGGTCGCGCGCGGCGGACCTGGTGGTTATCGGGCCGGAACAGCCGTTGGTGGCCGGTGTAGCGGATTTTCTCCGCGAGCACGGCGTGCCGGTGTTCGGTCCGATCCGGGCGCAGGCGCGGTTGGAGGGCAGCAAGGTGTTCGCCAAGGAGTTCATGCAGCGGCACGGCATGCCGACCGCCGAGTTCCGTGCGGCATCCTCCCCGGCTGAGGGGATGGATGCGGTGCGTGACATGGCACGGCGGTTTTCGGAAGGGCTGGTGGTGAAGGCGGACGGGCTGGCCGCGGGCAAGGGTGTCGTCGTGTGCGATGACGAGGCCCAGGCGGCGGACGCGGTGGCGGCCATGATGCAGCGACGGTCCTTCGGTGTGGCGGGCGACCGGGTGCTGGTGGAGCGGCGTCTGTCGGGTGTGGAGATGTCGGTCATCGCGTTCTGCGACGGGAAATCCATCGTGCCGCTGACGCACTCGCAGGACCATAAACGGGCGTTCGACGGCGATGCGGGGCCCAACACCGGCGGCATGGGTGCGTTTTCCCCGGTGCCGTTCGTCAGTGCACGGCTGGAGCACCGCATCCGCGCCGAGGTGTTGGACCGGTTCGTGCAAGGCGTGCGTTCCGATGGAATCGGGTACACGGGTGTCATGTACTTCGGGTTGATGATCGTCGATGCGGGGACGGAACGGGAGCGGCCGTACGTGCTGGAGTTCAACTGTCGTTTCGGCGATCCGGAGACGCAGGCGATCCTGCCGCTGCTGGAGACCGATTTCTGCGACGTGGTGCAGGCGACCCTGGGCGGTACCCTCGGCAGGATGCATCTGTCGTTCCGCAAAGGCAGCGCGGTCTGCGTGGTGCTGGCCTCACAGGGTTATCCGGGAGCCTACGATACCGGGTGTGTCGTGACGGGGCTGGAGGAGGCTGCGCGCGTGGAGGATGTCACCGTGTTCCACGCGGGCACCGCGCTGCGCGACGGGCGCATCGTGACGGCGGGGGGCAGGGTCTTCGGCGTGACGGGCATGGCTGACAGCTTGCAGACCGCCATCGACCGCGCCTACCGCGCGGCGCAGATGATCCGCTACGAGAACCGCATGTACCGAAAAGATATCGGACACAAAGGGCTGGCCGCCCTCTAAGGCAAGGGAGTTGACCGTGACGATCACCTATAAAAAGTCGGGCGTGGACATCGACACCGCGAACGCGTTTGTGGAATGGATCAAGACCAAGGTGCCGTCCATCGGGTTTTTCAGTGGGTTCTATCCGCTGCCCGACGGGCACATGCTGGTTTCCACCACGGATGGCGTGGGCACCAAGGTCAAACTGGCGCAGCTGGTCGGCCGGCATGACACCATCGGCATAGATCTGGTGGCGATGAATGTCAATGACCTGGTGGTGTGCGGCGCCAAACCCATCATATTCCTCGATTACATCGCCATCGGCAAGGTGCGCATGGGTCTGTTACAGTCCATCATGCAGGGGATTCTGGCCGGGTGCACCGAAGCGGGCTGCGCGCTGATGGGCGGGGAGACCGCGGAGATGCCGGGCATGTACCAGCCGGGAGAGTACGATCTGGCGGGGTTCGCCTGCGGTCTGGTCAAAAAAACCGAGGTGATCACCGGGAAACACGTGAAGCCGGGAGATGTGATCATCGGTTTGTACTCGTCCGGTGTTCATTCCAACGGGTACTCCCTGGTGCGGCGGGTGTTCCCGGAACGCGAGCAGCGCCGCCTGGCCGGTCAGTTGCTGATTCCGACCAAGCTGTACGTCAAACAGGTGCTCAAACTGCTGAAACGGTTCCGTGCCAACCGGGACATCAAGGCCGTCGCGCACATCACCGGCGGCGGGTTCTACGACAACATCGTCCGGGTGCTCCCGACGGGAACCCGTGCCGTGGTCAGTTCACGTTCGTGGACGATTCCCGACATCTTCCAGCGCATCGCCTGCGCGGGGAACGTTCCGCAGTACGAGATGTTCCGCACGTTCAACATGGGTATCGGCATGGTGGTGGTCGTTGCGTCGGCATGCGCGGACCGCGTGGTGCGTGCAGTCGGGAACGACGGCTGTATCATCGGGACGGTGGAGCGTTCTCCGGGCAGGGCCGAGGTACTGGTGAAGTGACGCTCCGGTTGGGGTGGTTTGCGACCGCCCGTGGCGAGACCTCGCCCAAAATACTCCGCTATGTCACGGACGCCATCGCCGCCGGAAAGCTGGATGCGTGCATCGAGTACGTGTTCTGCAACCGGGAGCCGGGGGAGTCCCCGAAAACAGACGAATTCCTCCGGTTGGTGCGTCGGCTGGATATCCCGCTGGTCGCTTTCTCGTCAAAGAAATACCTTCCCGAGTGTACGGATCCGGAACATCGCCGCGAGGCGTACGATCGAGAGGTCTATCGTCTCGTCAAGGATTTCTGTGCCGACATAGTCGTGCTCGCCGGCTACATGCGGATCGTCAGCGGGTACCTGTGCCGCCGGCTGACGATGATCAACCTGCACCCCGCGCTCCCCGGAGGGCCGCAGGGAACCTGGCAGGAGGTGATCGCCGAAGTGGTGCGCTCGCAGGTGCGCCGGCACGGGCTAATGATGCACTTGGTCACCGAACAGCTGGACCGCGGTCCGGTGTTGACCTATGCGTCGTTTTCCACCCAGGGGCTGGATGCCGATGGTGTGCGCGCGGCAGGTGTCGCTCGGGAACTGCCGCTGGTACTGCGGACGCTGCAGTTGTTGGCGTCGGGCCGCATCGCGGTGCGCCATGGTGTGGTGTACGCGCAGGGACACCCTGTGCCTTCCGGGGTTCGACTGGCCATCCGGCCGCTGCCGGCAGTCTGAGCCATTCTTGTCTGTTTCGTGCTCCATTCCAATCCCGTTCAACTCAACAGTAATATTCCTCGCGGTGCCTCACTGCTTTTTCCGGCGGTTTCCCATGCGGCGTTCCCCCCGGCGTCTGTCGTGGCTGGGTTTCGCTGACATACCGGGCATCAGGGTTTCCAGCCATCGGCGGTCGCCGCGGCGGCGTTCGTGGCGGGATCGTTTGGGTGTCGGTGTGGTCGGCATGTACGGCCTCCTCTGAAGAAAAATATACGCGGCTATCCCGTCAGCGCGTACCTGGCCAGCAGTGCGCCCAGCGCGAGGAACAGAATGCCCGTCGCGAGCTTCACGCCGGCGGTGTGTCGTCTGGCGAACTCCTCCAGCCTGTGGGATTCCATGCCGAACAGCAGGCCGGCGAACACGATGACGAGCGGGAGAACGAACATCGCGCAGTATACCAGCAAGGACAGCCACGCGTGTGCGCGCAGGCTTTCAACCGAGTGCATGTACATGATGGCCGGCAGGTAGATCTGTCCGGTGCAGAGGAACTCCAGCAGCGATATGCCCAGTCCCAGGACGAACGCCGCCGGTGCGATGCAGGCGGTGTGCGACCAGCGTTCCACCGCGTCCAGCATTCTCCAGCGCAGTGCGGCGGGGAGTTGCAGCACGACCGTGCCGGTGCCCCCTGAACGGATGCGCCGCATAGCCGCGGCATCGGCGAGGCTGAGGATTCCAAGGATGAGTACCGCCGCCGCAGCGGCTCCGTAGACGACGCGGGCAATGAGCCGGAATCCGGCCAGGTACGCCATGACGTTGCGGATTCCCAGACCGATTAGCAGGTACGCGATGAACACCCCGGCGATGAAGCATGCGCCGGTGAGCAGAATGTCGCGGCGCGGCCGCTTGCGTACCGCGGTGAGGTAGGTGACGAACAGGAGGATCGCTCCGAAAGCGCATGGGTTGATGCCGTCGATCAGAGCCGCGCCCGCCAGCACCAGCAGGTTGACGACCGGCTGATGCGCCCCGCGCTCCGTGGATGAGGCGAGGGCGGGTGCGGTGACGGAGGATGCGGCGGTTTCCACGAGCACGGTACGCAGGTCGCGACGGATCTCCTGTTCGCCGCCGAGCAGGCGCCGGCCGATCACGAGGACCGGTAATCGGTTGTTTTCGATGCCCAGCATTCGTTCGGTCCGCCGCAGCAGGGCGAAATTGTCACCCCGTTCGACCGGGTACTCGCGTACCTCCACGCGCAGCCCCAGTGCTGCGGCGGCGTCGGGTATGTCCTGGCGCGCCAGCCGCTCGCATACCCGGCAGCCGGTGTTGGAGAACAGCGCGACCGTGATCAACGGCGGAACCGCCTGCACCGCGGTGTTTTCGGCTGGACGCGACGGCACGTTGCCACTTCGTGAGGTACGCGGGGTTTGCACCGAGATGCCGCCGCGGGGGGCGGCTGTTCCAGGGGATGCGGTCGCCGGCGGTACGGATGGCGCGGCGGTGTGGGAGGCAGGCGGTTCGGCCGCCATCGGACCGCCGGCACGCGGGACAATGGCGCCCTCCATGGTGAAGGTGAGGTATCCTGCGGAGCCGTCGTGCGGAGCGATGAACAGCATTTTGGAATGATAACCGGTGTACCCGTCGGTCAGGAAGGACACGACGATCGGTGTGGAACCGTGCGGGGGGACCACGGCGGTGGAGCGGTCCGCGAGTATGCAGTCGCAGGAGGGCCGCAACTCGGCTGCGGCGGGCTCCCGTGAGAAGTTGTGCAGCGTCACCGTGGCCACCAGGATGGTTCCTTCGGGTACAGGGGTGAAACGGAAGGTATCGGGTTCCACGCGCAACCCCGCGTGCAGGGGCAAGGCGCAGGCAATCAGCAGCGCAGCGAGACGGTACGACATCCTTCCGTGCGGCGGCATGGCGGTGGTTGCTCCTTGTGCGGAACGGCCTATACCTCTACTACTGATACAAAAATATTTCTAAAAAATGTATACGCAGGGCATGAAGACGCTCCGGAACCGGGTGGACGATGTGCGCGGTGTGGGACCGCTGCGTTCACGGCGCCTCGCGGAAATAGGTATTCGTACCATCGGCGATGTGCTGTACCGGATGCCACGGCTCATCCAGGACCGGCGGGACATGGGTTCGCTCACCCCGGATGTGCACCCCGGTGCGCGCGGTACAGTGGCGGGTACGGTAATCGCCCGTGACCTCGTGCCGACGAAGAACCGCCGGTTCGGCATTTTCAAAGTGGTGATCAAAACCGCGATCCCGGTGCACCCGTACCTCTGTCTGACGTGGTTCAAGCGGCTCAACCACCGTTACGATGTGTTCGCGACGCTGCGCAAACAGTTCGCTCCGGATGCGGTCGAACGGTGTGTGATCGCCTACGGGAGATTCGGCGAGCGGTCCGGGGGCATGCCGGAACTGGCGGTGGAAGACTACGAGCTGCTCGGTGATTTCCGGGAACGTACAATCCACACCAACCGGTTGGTGCCGGTGTATTCGTTGACCGAAGGTCTGTCGCAGCGGTGGTTCCGTGAGCTGGTGCACGAGACACTCGCCGATGTCCGCATTCCTGAGATCGTTCCCGCCGCTGTGCTGCAGGAGGAGCGTCTGCCGTCCCTCGACGCCGCGATTCGCAGCGCACATTTCCCGGACACCTGGGCGGACCACGCACACGCCCGCCGGCGGCTGGTGTTTGACCGGTTCTTGGTGCTGCAAATCGCGGTCACCCGGTTGCGCCGTGCGCTGCAGCGGCGTCCCAAATCCCGCCGCTATGAGCTGCGCCGGACGCTGCTGACCCCGTTCCGCCGCCGTTTGGAGCATCTGATGCCCGGTTTCGATTTCACCCGGGCGCAGAAACGGGTTATCAACGAACTGTTCAGCGACCTGGCGGCGCCCTATCCCATGAACCGGATCCTCATCGGGGACGTGGGCAGCGGCAAAACGCTGGTGGCGCTCTCGTGCATGCTGCTGGCGGTGGAGAACGGCCACCAGGCCGCGTTCATGGCTCCCACGGAGATCCTGGCTGAGCAGCACGCACGCACCCTCGGCAGGTTTCTGGAGGGGTTGCCGCATCCTGATGCGGGGCGTGCACTGCGGATAGCCACGTACCTGGGACGGACGCCGAAGAAAGAGCGGGAGCAGGTGCTGCACGGGTTGCGGGACGGTACTGTGGACATCGTCGTGGGTACCCATGCGCTGGCGACCGTACCGGTGACCTTCCACAATCTGGGATTGGCGGTGGTGGACGAACAGCATCGGTTCGGCGTCCTGCAGCGCCAGGCGCTCTACGCCAAAGCGGAGACTCCCGATACACTGATCATGACCGCGACCCCCATCCCGCGGTCGCTGGCCATGACGGTGTACGGTGAACTGGATATCGCAACGCTGGACGAGCTGCCGCCGGGCCGCAAACCGGTGGTCACCCGGCACCATCCCCGGGAGGAGACCGCCTGGGCGTTCGTGAAAGAGCGATTGGCGGCGGGGGAGAAAGCGTACATCGTGTATCCCGTCATTGATGAAACGTCGTCGGAACTGAAGAGTCTGCTGGCCGAGTTCAACACCCTGTCGTCCGGGGTGTTCAAGGATTGGCCGTGCGCACTGCTGCACGGCCGGATGCCGGGCGATCGGAAAGACGCGGTGATGCGGCGGTTTCGTGACGGGGAGGTGCGGGTGTTGTTCGCCACGACGGTCATCGAGGTGGGCATCGACGTACCGGACGCGACGGTGATCGCGGTGGCTCACGCCGAACGGTTCGGGCTGGCGACGTTGCACCAGCTGCGGGGACGGGTGGGTCGGGGACCGGTGCAATCGTACTGTCTGCTGATCGGTGCGGCGGCGACAGCGGAAGCGGAGCGCCGCATTGCGGTGATGTGCGAGACGAATGACGGGTTCCGCATCGCGGAGGAGGATTTGATGCTGCGCGGGGCGGGCAGCATCTTCGGTACCCGCCAGCACGGCGCGGGCGAGATCCGCTACGCCGATGTGCTCAAGTACGCCCGGGAGCTGGAGCGCGCCCGTTATCACGCGCAACGGTTGGTGCCGGAGCGGGGGGATCCGCCGCGGGATGCCGCGGCGCTGCTGGCGTTGGCGGATGCAACCTACGGCGACTTGGCCGAACTGGGGCGGGTGGGATGAGGCCGGTCCTGTGCGATGCAGGCAACACGCGGATCCGGCTGCTGGAGCTGGACGGCAATCGGGTGGTGCTGCGCTCGGCCGACATTCGTCGAGCCGCGGCGGTGTTCCGGCAGTTGTCGGACGATGCGTGCGTGTTCACCGTCGCGGCGGCCGGGGTCCTGCGTGCGGCCGGTGTCGATGGGCGGCGGGTGCGGCATGTAACGGCGCGCGATTTCGCGTCGGGCATGCGCTGTCTCTACGACGTGCGGCGCTTGGGCGCCGACCGGGCCGCCAACGCGTATGCGGCGCGGGCGCTGTGTCCGAATGCCGAGACGGCGGTTGTTTCCGTCGGCACCTGCGTCACGTTGGACCTGGTGCGCGCAGACGGCGTGTTTGCGGGCGGGCTGATCCTGCCCGGGGTGCGCATGTCCCTGGACGCGATGCACAGCGGGACGGCGGGGTTGCCGCGCGTGGCGCTCCCATGCGGTTCGGCCGGGGACCTCCGGGCGCGGCATCCACTCGCCAGGACCACCCGCGAGGCCATGCGCCGCGGCGCGATATTCTCTCTCGGCGCCGCGGTGCAGCGTTTTCTCAACGAAACGGGAGCGCGCCGGCTGGTGGTCACCGGGGGGGCCGCCCGCCTGCTCGCGGGTGTTCAGGATCCGGGTCGGGTGGTCGTTGTTCCCGGGCTGGCACTGCGGGGGTTGGCGCTGCGGTTGCGAGACACCGGTGTACTGGACGATGCCGCGTTCCAGGCCGCGGCGAACCATCCGGCGCTGCGGGCGCCGGTGTGACCGGTATCACAGCGGTGTCCGACACTCGTCGGCGTCTGAAGGATTGTCGGGGTGCGCCGGCATGCGTTTCTCGTTGACATCGTCGGGAAAATTTTATACTACCGGTATCCCGGTTTCCAACGGCATTCAAACAGGAGGGGTGCGATGAATACCATGGTGCGGAGATTGGCGGCGGGATGCGCGGTTGCAACGATCGCCTGCAGCCTGTACGGGTTCGACCTCTTCGATGAGTTCAAGCGGAGGATCGAACAGGCTTTTGTGGATCCCGCGGCGCAGGATCTGACCGCGCTGACGTGTATGAACGGGTGGACCGGCGCCGATCCCTTGGGTCTGGTGAGCGCAATGCCGCCGTCCATCGGCCTCAACGTGCGGGTGTACAACAACATCGTGCAACCGGTGTGCCCGATGTTTACCGCGGCGCTGCAGGGCCAGTCGTTCAATTACCTGACCATCCCCGTGCTCCAGGTGGAGAAAGGATTGCCGTTCAACGTGGACGTGGCGGTGCGCGGCATGGCGTACGGGGTGTTCATGTTCTATGGCGCCGGTGTCAAGTGGACGGCGTTCAAGAGTTTCCTCTTCGGAGTCCCCGATGTGGCTCTGTCGTTTTTCTACAACAGCATGTCCGCCGCCGACATCCTGTCGTTCAACTCGACGTCGCTGGCAGCCACGGTGTCCGTGGGGTTGCCGATCATCAAACCGTACGTCACCGCCGCCTATGACAGCGGGATGCTGACCGTCGCCGACACCCTGTTGCGTGAGCGGGGGATCCCGCTGTCCACGCTGGAGGGGAAGTTCTCCGGCGGCACGCGCCTGGAGATCGGCCTCAACCTGCAGCCGCTGCCGTTCATCTACGCCAACGCCTGCTACGGGCTGAGCGTGTACGGGAATACCGGGTTCTCCGGTTCCGTGGGGCTCCGGTTCTGACATGTCCGATGTGCTGGTGCTCAATCGCAGCTTTATCGCCATCAGCCTGACCAGCAGGCGCCGGGCGCTGCGGTTGGTGTACCTGGATCGGGCGAGCGTGGTTGACGCCGAGTACAAGACGTATTCATTCAACGATTGGTTCGAGCTGTCGCAGATCATCAAGGATCATCCGGCGGGGTACATTTCGACCCCGCAGTTCCGCATCGCGATACCCGAGGTCATCGCGCTGAAGCATTACGACAAGGTGCAATTCGAGGAGCCCCGGCTGACCCGCAAGAACATCTACGACCACTACGGACACCGCTGCTGCTACTGCGGCAAACGGTTCGATTCGCAGAGTCTCAACATCGATCACATCATGCCCCGTTCGCGGGGTGGCAAGACCGAGTGGAACAACATCGTCACGTCCTGCATCGCCTGCAACCTGCGCAAGGGCAACCGTACCCCGCAGGAAGCGGGCATGCGGATGACGATCACCCCCCACCGTCCGTCCCGGCGTGTCAAGATAGCGCTGGTGTTGAACCCGGGTATCGCAGTGCCCCGGACGTGGCAGCGGTTCATTGATTCTCTGTACTGGAACACGGAACTGGAAAACTGAGGCCGCAGCAGCGGTCCAAGACTCGCGCGCACGCGCGCACACCGGAGGAATCCCACCATGCCGCCGATCCTGCTGTACGTGATAGCGTTCTTGGCCGTTGTGTACGTATTCCGGGCCATCATCATCATCCAGCAGCACGAGAAAGGTCTCATTAAAACGCTCGGTCAGTACACGGCGACCATCGGCCCGGGTCTGAAGATCATCTTCCCGCCGTTCCAGGATGTGCAGCGGGTGGATATGCGCGAGCAGGTGATCGATGTGCCGCCGCAGGATGTCATCACCAAGGACAACGTGATGGTCACCGTGGATGCCGTCATCTACTTCCAGGTGACGGATCCCTTCAAGGTGGTGTACAATGTCGCCAACTTCGCGCTCGCCGCGCTGAAACTCGCCCAGACCAACCTGCGCAACGTCATCGGAGATATGGAGCTCGACCAGACGCTGACCAGCCGCGAGAAGATCAATACGCAGTTGCGCCTGGTGCTGGACGAGGCGACCGACAAATGGGGCGTGAAGGTGACCCGGGTGGAGATCCAGAAGATCGAGCCGCCGCGGGACATCACCGACGCCATGAGCAAACAGATGAAGGCTGAGCGTGAAAAGCGTGCGAACATTCTGGAAGCGGAGGGCATCCGGCAATCCTCCATTCTCAAGGCGGAGGGCGAGAAGCAGGCCGCCATTCTGTCGTCCGAGGGCAAAGCCGAGGCCATCAAGCGCGTCGCGGACGCCGAGAAATACCAGATCGAGATCGTATACAATGCCATCCACTCCGGCAGGCCGACCAACGACCTCCTCGCCATCAAGTACCTGGAGGCGCTGCAGAAAATGGCCGACGGGAAATCCACCAAGATCTTCCTGCCCATTGAGGCCACCGGAGTCCTGGGATCTCTGGCGGGAATCCGCGAGCTGTTCGCCGGACACACCGCCGAGCAGCCCAGGAAGTAACCGGCGGGGGAAGGGCTTCGAGCCGGTCGGAGCGCACCAGACGGTACGTCTGCGGCGCGTGGCAGCCGGCATCATCGCGCGGATCGTGTTCCGCGCCCACAGGAATAGCACCGCATGCAATCGCTCACGGTAACCATCATCGGCAGCGGCTACGTCGGTCTGACCACCGGCGTATGCCTCGCGGAGCTGGGTCACACGGTCATCTGCTCGGACAACGACGAGTCGAAAGTGCGGCTGCTGGCGTCCGGCGGATGCCCCATCTACGAGCCCGGTCTGCCCGAACTCATGCGCAAAAACGCGCAGCGGCTGTCATACACCGCGGATATCGCAGACGCCGTCCGACGGGCGGACATCATTTTCGTCGCCGTCGGAACACCATCCACCCCCTCCGGCGCTCCCGATATGTCGTACGTGGAACGGGTGGCCCGGACCATCGCACTGGCGATGAATTCCTACAAGCTGGTGGTGGAGAAGTCCACCGTTCCGGTGCAAACCGCCGAGTGGATGAAACGTACCATCGCCCGGTACGACAAGGCGGGAACCCCCTTTGACGTCGCTTCCAATCCGGAATTTCTGCGTGAAGGAACCGCGGTGCAGGATTTCCTCAAACCGGATCGCATCGTCCTGGGAGTGGAATCTGACCGGGCCCGGGACCTGCTGCTGCGGTTGTACGCCCCCATAGATGCGCCGAAGGTGGTGGTGGACATCAAGAGCGCCGAGCTCATCAAGCATGCATCCAATTCGTTCCTGGCGATGAAAATCTCCTTCATTAATGCTGTGGCGACTATTTGCGAACTGACCGGTGCCGATATCGATGAAGTTGTGCAGGGCATGGGGTACGACCGGCGGATCGGCAAGGATTTCCTGCGCGCGGGGGTCGGCTACGGCGGCAGCTGCTTCCCCAAGGACGTGGATGCATTCATCTGGCTCGCTGGAACCCTCAACTACGACTTTGCACTGCTGAAATCCGTGCGTGACATCAACCGCGAGCAGCGTGACCGGTTCTTCAAGAAGATCGAGGATGCCCTCTGGGTGCTGAAGGGCAAGACGGTTGCGGTACTGGGTATCGCGTTCAAGGCAAACACCGACGATATCCGCGAGGCGCCCGCGCTGGACATCATGCGCCGTCTGCTGGATGCCGGAGCGTGTGTCCGAGCCTACGACCCGCAGGCGATGGACCATGCACGTGCGCAGATTCCGCAAGCGGAGTATTGCGCATCACCGTACGAGGCGATGCAGGGTGCCGATTGCGCGGTCATCATGACCGAGTGGGAGGAGATCCGATCCTTGGATCTTGACCGGGCCGTCCGGGCGCTCGCCCATCCAATCGTCGTGGACGGACGAAACCTGTTCGACCCGGCGGAAATGAAGCGGCGTGGATTCGACTACCGCAGCATCGGCAGGGGGCACGCCCGATGAGAATCGTCATCACCGGAGGAGCGGGATTCATCGGCAGCCACCTGGCGGATCACTTCATTGCCGCGGGGCACCGCGTCACAGTGTTGGACAACCTGATTACCGGTTCATTGGCCAATATCGAGCATCTGTTCGGTAACGAACGGTTCTCGTTCATCAAACACGATGTAACCCAGTTCATTCACGTGTCCGGTCCGGTGGATGCGGTGCTGCATTTCGCCTCGCCGGCGAGTCCCGTGGATTATCTCAAGTATCCCATCCAGACACTGAAGGTGGGTGCGCTGGGGACGCATAAGGCGCTGGGGCTGGCACGCGAGAAGAAGGCGATATTCATGCTGGCGTCTACGTCGGAGGTGTACGGTGATCCGGCGGTCAGCCCGCAGCCGGAGAGCTACTGGGGGCACGTTAACACAGTGGGGCCCCGCGGCGTATACGACGAAGCCAAACGCTTCGCCGAGGCCATGACCATGGCATACCGCCGCTACCACGGGGTCAGCACTCGAATCGTCCGCATTTTCAACACCTACGGTCCGCGGATGCGTCTGAATGATGGGAGGGTGGTGCCCAATTTCATCGGGCAGGCGCTGGACGGGTCGCCCCTCACCGTATACGGACGCGGGCATCAGACACGCTCATTCTGCTACGTCAGCGATCTGGTGCGTGGCATCGCCGCGCTGCTGGACGAGGATACCGGGGATCCGGTCAACCTGGGCAATCCCGAAGAGTTGCGCATCATCGATTTTGCACGACTGGTGCTGCGCCTCACCGGGAGCAGGAGCCGTATTGTGTACCGTCCGCTCCCGCAGGACGACCCCCGTCAGCGTCGGCCGGATATCACCAGGGCCCGTAGGCTGTTGGGCTGGTCTCCGGAGGTGTCCCTGCGCGACGGTCTGGAACGCACCGTCGCATACTTCGCCGAGGTGCGCGCCGCCGGCGCATCCCGAAACCGAGCGCGGACATCCCGCGCACCGAGAGGAAAACGTGCCTAATGAATAGAACAGTCATCACCGGGATCATCATCGCCGCTGTCCTGGGAGCCGCAGCGCATGCACAGACGCTGCGGGACTCCGGGGTGGGGGCCTCGTCCGCCGCACCCCGGGCGCCGCGTGAGGGGGGGGATGACACCCTGCTGCCCCTTGTCGCGGATCCACTCGAGCGCGACGCAACCGATGACTTTGCCGGACTGATCATCTCGGGGGTTGATATCGAAGGGTTGCGTAACGTGCGGCACGGTTCCGTGAAATCCGCGATTAAGGTGCGCAAGGGAGATCCGTACGACCAGGACCGGATCAACGCCGATTTCAAAGCGTTGTTGGATACCGGATATTTCGACGATGTCATGCCGGTGTTCGATCCCACGTCAAGGACCCTGGTGTATCGCGTTGTGGAAAAGGCGCAGATCCGTCAGGTGGAGTTCCGCGGAAACGTCAAGGTGAAATCCGGCAAGTTCAAGGATGATCTGCCCCTGAAAAAGGACGAGTGGTTCGACGAAGTGAAATTGCGGGACAGCATCAATAAAATCCTCGCGAAGTACGATGAACTGGGGTACTCAGACACCACGGTGGAGTACGAACAGATCACGGACGATGCCAACAAGATGCACCTGGTGTTTCTCATCACCGAGGGGAAACGCGTCACCGTCGCATCCAAGCCGGCGGTCTACGGCACGAAGTACTTCAGCGCGGGCAAGGTGCGAAGCGTGATGGAGACCAAGCGAAAGAAGGTGTACCGCGAGAGCGTACTGCGCGAGGATATGGACCGGATACTCACGCTCTATCGCAATGCGGGGTTCTACGATGCGGTCATCACCACGTGGACGGTGGTCCGCGATGATCCCCGCCAGTCGGTGGAAGTCTCCGTGTCGCTGCGCGAAGGACCGCGGTACCGGGTCAGGAGTGTCGGTGTGAGGGGAAACACTGTCTTCAGCGACCGGCAGCTGATGAAACACGTGGTTCTGCGGCGGGGGGCGGTGTACAACCAACGGCACGTGGATGAATCGCGGATGTTCATCGCGGAACAGTACGCGGACCGCGGGTACATCAAACTGCGCATCGATCCGGATATCGTGAAGAGCCCGGCCGAAGGCCTGATCGATGTTGTGTTCGCCATCGTGGAAGGGGATCTCGTGTACGTGGATCGCATCTACGTAACGGGCATGAAGGCCACGCGGGAGAACGTGATCCGTCGCGAAGTGCTGCTGCGCGAGGGGGATGTGTTCAGCGCGTCGCGGCTGCGGCGCAGCCAGGAACGCATTATGAACCTGGGATTCATGGACGATGTGCGCATCGACCTCCAGCCCGGCGGAGCGGAAGACCGGATGGACCTGGAGTTTGCGGTGGTTGAGGGGCGGCCGGGGATGCTGTCGGCCGGGGCCGGTTACTCATCAGTGGACCAGCTCGTCGGCAACCTGCAGGTCTCGCACATGAACCTGTTCGGGAAGGCGCAGCGGCTCAAGCTGCTCTGGGAGTTCGGCGCACGGCGACAGAACTACGACATCTCGTGGACCGAGCCGTGGTTCATGGACAAGCCGATGTCGCTCGGGGTGTCGTTATACGATCTGCTGCGGGTGGTCGAGTTCGACGGCGATTCAAACGCGTACAAGAAGAAGCAGCAGGGGCTCGAGCTCAAGCTGGGGCCGCGGTTCGGCGATAAACTGGGCACGCTGTTCTCCTACAGCTACGAGAATGTGGTCATATCGGATTCCCGGCGTGATCCTGCCTATGACCCGTCCATCCCGCCGGAACGCCAGGTTCTCAACGGCACCAAGCTGACGTCCAGTATCAGCGGGCAGTTCATTTACGATTCCCGGGACAACGTGTTCGATCCGAGTCGGGGGATGCGCCACTCGGTATCCTGCCAGCTGGCCGGATGGGGGCCTCTGGGAGGCGATGTGAGCTTCTACAAGCCGATCATCAAGTCGGGCATCCACATTCCGACCGTGTGGAGATTGGTTCTCTCGCTCAACCTGCAGTTCGGGTACATCGAAGGGATCGGCGGGTTCGATCTCAACACGGTCAAGTATCAGAAGTTTTACGTGGGGGGACCGGACACCGTCCGCGGCTACCGCTACTCCGAGGTCAATCCGTCCGACGGCGGTCGCATCATGACGGTTTTCAACGCGGAATACAAATTTCCGATCGTCATGGAACAGCGGCGCACCGTCCTGCAGGGAGCGCTGTTCTACGATATGGGCGGCGCTTGGAACGAGTGGAGGGACATGACCACCGTCCTCGAGCCCGGGGACGTCTGGATCGCACGGAGCGGCTGGGACAACCGCATGAAACAGGCGGTCGGGTTCGGTCTGCGGTTCACCACGCCCGTGTTCCCCGTTCGCCTGGACTGGGCATGGCCGGTCAACCCCCGCGACGGGGACACCTACCAGTTCTGGTTCACCATCGGGCAACTGTTCTGATGAACCGAACCGTGCTGCCGGCCGCCATTGTCGGGATTGCGTTGGCGGGGCCGCACGCGGCGGCGCTGGAGATCGGTACCCGCGATGTGGCTGTTGTGCGCATCGGGGTGGTGGATATGGACCGCGTGATGGAACGGGCGCCCGCCGTACGGGGACTCCAGGACGAATGCCGCGCGCTCGAACAACAGAAACGCACTGCGCTGGACGCCATGCGTGAAGAGGTGCAGCGGCTCGCGGTGCAACGCATCAGCGTCCAAGCGACGATCGAAGGGTACCAGGAGATACTCAGCTCCGCTGTGGCACCGTCCGCGTCGGAGTATCGGCCCATCGCACCACCCGCAGGCGGCGTTGCGCATTCGAGCGCGGTGGCGCTACCGCCACCCCGCCCGCCGAGCGTTGCCGTTTCCGCACCGTCGCGAGACGGCAGCCGCGCCGAACTGGAAGAGAGGCTGGTCCGGACCCGCAGTATGATTGCCGAACTCGACAAAGCCATTGCGGACCGCGCCCTGCAGCAGGCTTCCAGCAGGGGCCGCTCCGACGCCATCAAGATACAGCAGGAGGTTCAGGAGTACCAGCGTCGCAAAACGGACGCCGAGCGGGAAGTTGCGGACCTGGAAGGGCGTCTCGCCGTTACTGCATCTTCGCCGACAGCGGAGCACGCATCTTCAGAAAACGCTGTTGCCGCCAAACCCGCGCCGCCGTCGCTGGCACCGGAAGAGATACGAACACGCATCGCTGCAGCGCAGCAGGAACTGGCCGACCTGTCGGCCCGGATTGCGGCGGTGAGCCGGGACATCGCCGACCGGGAAGCTTCCATCGCCGGCGAGATCGCGGAGTTCCGGCAGCGGCGGGAGTGCGAGATCCTCTCGGAATTGTACGATGCGGTGAAAGCGGTTGCGGCACGTGAAGGGCTCAACGTCGTGATAGAAAAGTCGGGCATCCTGTACGGGGTACCGGAGGTGGATATCACCGACCAGGTTATCCGCCGGATCGTCAAATGAAGCTGGCCCGGATTGCTGCGGCTTTGCAGGCGGAGGTCCGCGGCACATCATCGGATGCGGATATCACCGGCATCGCGCGTCTGGAAGATGCCGGGCCTGCCGATCTCTCGTTGTACACCGGCCGTCGAAGTCTGGCGGCTTTTCGGACCACCAGAGCCGCCGCGGTGTGTGCCACGACGGAAACGGCGGCGGATTTGGATCGGCCTGATGTGACGGTGGTTGTGGTACGCGACCTGCGCCGTGCGCTGCGGACCCTCTTGGAGGAGGTCTTCCCGGTACGCGCGCCTGCGACGGCGGATCCGGGTGTGTCGGCGTTGGCGTCGGTGGCTGACAGCGCGACGGTTTCCCCCGGTGCGTCGGTCGGGGAGTACTGTGTTGTGCGGCCGGGGGCTTTCATCGGCGCGCGCACCGTGCTCGGCCCCGGATGCTACGTGGGACATGGCACGCGCATCGGTGAGGATTGCCGGATCGGTCCCCGCGTGACCATCTTGGACGGCATGCGCATCGGAGACCGGGTTGTCATACACGCAGGGACGGTTATCGGAGCCGACGGGTTCGGCTACCAGTCGGATGCGCAAGGGCACCACCACATCCCGCAGGCCGGTACCGTGGACATCGGTGATGACGTGGACATTGGTGCCAATGTGACGATTGACCGGGCGACGCTCGGGCGGACCGTCATCGGCCGGGGGACCAAAATAGACAACCTGGTGCACATCGCCCACAATGTCACGATCGGCGAGCACTGCATCATCGTCGCCCAGGCCGGGCTCGCCGGTTCGGTGTCGGTGGGGGCGCGCGCGGTCATCGCCGGCCAGGCGGGCATCTCAGATCACAGTGTCATCGGCGACGGCGCCGTCGTCGCCGCCCAGGCGGGAGTCATCGGCGATGTGCCGCCGGGGACGGTGGTGTCCGGATTTCCGGCGCGCCCGCATCGTCTCACCATGCGCATCCATGCGATGCTGGAACGTATGCTGCGACAGCGTCGTTCGGAACGTCCGTAGCACATGACGGGCCGGACCGTTGCGGAACCGGTGGTGCTGTCGGGAACGGGACTGCACACGGGTGTCTCCTGTACGGTGGAAATCAGGCCGGCGCAATCCGGTACCGGGATTGTGTTCTTCCGTGCGGGGGTACGCATCCCTGCTGATGCCGCGCACGTGGTCGATACCAGGCGATGCACCACCCTCGGCAGCGGCGGGGTGCGCATTGCGACGGTGGAACACCTCCTGGCGTCACTCGTCGGGCTCGGCATCACCGATGCCGCGATCCACGTGGACGGTCCGGAAATCCCCGCGATGGATGGGGGGGGAGTCGTGATAGTCCGGGCACTGGCCGGGGCGGGATTCACGGAACAGGGGGAAGTCCGGGTTGCCGCGATCGTCCGACAAGGTTCCCTGCAGGCGGGCCGTGCTCGATACGCGTGGTTTCCCGGCGACGGTTTAGTCCTTTCGGTGCGGGTGCCGCTCCCTGCAGTTCTGGGCGGGGAGCAGTGTTTCGAGTGGCGGGCGGAGCCGTCTTCTTTCATCAACGACATCGCCCCTGCAAAAACGTTCTGTCTGGAATCGGAAATCGCGGCGCTGCGTGCCGCAGGCCTGGGGCTCGGCGGCACGGAACACACGGTGCTGATCATCGGAGAAGCCGGAGTCGTCAACCCGAGAGCCCGCACCTTTGAAGACGAGTTCGCGCGACACAAGGTGTTAGATCTGTTGGGTGATCTGGCACTCGTGGGGATGCCGCTGCGCGGACGTGTTGAAGCGACGGCACCCGGCCACGCGGGGAACGTGGAGCTGGTACGAGGCCTCGCCGCGGTGTGCGATGTGACGGTTACGTAGACCGCCGGATGTTTCATCCGACGGGTTGTCGGGCAACACTCAATACGCTATCCATCAGGAGGAGATGCGCCATGCAGCTTGGAGACATACCGACGGAAACCGTGCAGCCGGTACCCGGCCAGACGGTGCTGGACAAGGAAGCCATCAAGGCGGTCATACCCCACCGTGAACCGTTCCTCCTGGTAGATCGCGTCATCATCACCGAGCAGGAGCGATCCGCCATCGGCTACAAAGACGTGACCGGCAAGGAGGATTTCTTCCGAGGGCACTTTCCCGGGAATCCCATCATGCCGGGGGTGCTCGTGGTGGAGGCGATGGCGCAGACCGCGTGCGTCTTGTACCTGGCGCGTCCCGATCTGACCGGGAAGTTCGCCTACTTCATGAAGATCGACAATACCAAGTTCCGCAAACCGGTGCTCCCCGGCGATGTGCTGGAGTTGCGCGTGGAAGTGCTGAAAGCGCGTGAACGGGCCGGTACCGTGCGGGGCGTGGCGTACGTCAACGGCTCGGTCGTCGTCGAGTCGGACTTCATGTTCGCGCTGGTGGACCGCAAAGAAGACAAGCAGAACATCCCGCAACCGTCGTTCGTGGAGAAGCAGATCGTCGGGCCGAACATTCACCCGACCGCAGTCATCCATCCGTCCGCGCAGGTGCACGCGTCCTGTGCGGTGGGACCCTATACGATTATCGGCGAAGGCGTGATCCTGGAAGAGGGGGTGCAGGTCGGCGGTCACTGCAACATCGAGTTTGCGCACATCAAACGCAACACCCGCATCCTCAACAGCGTCAACATCGGAACGCTGCCGCAGGATATCCGCTACCGTGGAGAGCGCACCCAGGTCATCATCGGTGAGAACTGTACCATCCGGGAGTTTGTTTCCATTCACCGCGGTACATCCGGCAAGGAGACGAACGTCGGAAACAACTGCTACATCATGGCATATTCCCACATCGCCCACGACTGCCGTGTCGGCAACGACGTGACCATGGCCAACTGCGCCACCCTGGCCGGTCACGTATCCGTCGAGGAGGGGGTCAACATCGGCGGGCTGGTCGCGGTACACCAGTACGTAAAGATCGGCAAGCTCGCGATGCTGGGCGGTGGCGCGATGGTGTCCAAGGATGTTCCGCCGTTTGTCATGGTGGTCGGCGACCGGGCGGAACTGCGCGGTATCAATATCGTCGGCATGCGCCGCAAGGGCCTGTCGCGTGATGTCATGAAGGAGATCAAGCTCACCTACAAACGCCTCTTCCGCTCAAAGCTGCCGCTGTCTGAAGCGCTGGCGCGGATCGAGGGGGAGAAGGTGCATCTCCCGGAAATACGCTACATGTTGGAATTCATCAAGAGTTCCAAGCGCGGTATCTGTCGCATGGCGCGGGTGCGGTACCGGGGATAGACCATGTCCGAACGCATCGGCCTGGTCGCCGGTTTCGGCGCGCTTCCCGAGCTGTTCGCGCGCAATGTCGGTGCAGACCGGCTGGTGGTTGCCGGATTCACGGGTATCACCCCGCGACGGCTGTCCCGGCACGCCGCGGTGTTCCGCCTGTTTCCCGTCGGGAAGCTGGAAAACCTGCTGGAATATTTTGTCGGACAGAAGGTTGACCGCGTGGTGTTCCTGGGGTATGTCCCGCACACGATGCTCGCCGCGAAGCGATACACCCTTGACGGCGCCGCGTGCCGCATGTTCAGCCGCCTGCAGGCGAATACCGCGATGCAGGTATTTGCGGGTCTTGAGATGGAATTCCGCAGCCGGGGGGTGTCCATCGCACCACCCCACGAGTTCCTCGGTGACCACGTCGCCGCCGAAGGGCTCATGGCCGGTCCTCCTCCCGATGACGACATGTACGCCGACATTCGTTTCGGGTACGCAGTTGCGCGAGGTATCGCGGCGCTGGACGTCGGGCTCACCGTCGTGGTGAAGAACCGGGTGGCGGTCGCCGTGGAGGGGTTGGAAGGGACGGATCAGTGTATTCGGCGCGGGCGGCGTCTGGCGGGGCCGGGAATCTGCGTGGTGAAAGTGGGACGTCCCGGGCAGGATCCGCGGTTCGATCTGCCGGTCATCGGGTTGCGCACGGTCGGTGTGCTGCGTGCGGTGCACGCGAAGGCCCTCGCCGTTGAGAGTGCCGTGACGTTGATCCTGGATAAAACCGCGGTGATCGCGCGCATGAACGCGGCGGGGATATGCCTGTATGGCATCGCGCGAGGTTAGGGTAGCCGTCGTCGGGGCCGGGAGTTTGGGCATCCACCATGCCCGCGTCTATCACGAACTCGCCGGAGAAGCACGCTTGGTCGCCGTCGTGGACGTGGATGCCGAAGCGCGACGCAGGTGCGCCGAACGGTTCCGGGTGCGTGTCGCAGCAGCGATGTCCGAAGTGCTGGACGACGTGGATGCGGTCAGTCTGGTCACCCCCACGGCACTCCACCACCGCATGGGTCTGGAAATCCTCCGTGCCGGCAGACACCTGCTGGTGGAAAAGCCGATCACCACGGATGTCGCCGGCGCTGATGAGCTGATCGCCGCGGCGCGCGAGCGGGGTTTGGTGCTGCAGGTCGGGCACATCGAATGGTTCAATCCGGCGGTCCGCGAGGTGAGAACGCGGCTGCGCCGCCCCCGCATCGTACAGGCGGTACGTGCAGGCCGGTTCGATCCGCGGATCGCTGATGTCGGGGTGGTGCTGGACCTGATGATTCACGACATAGACATCGTCCAGGCGCTGCTGGGATGCATGCCCGAAACCGTCGAGGCGCACACCGCCCGCGTGCGCAGCGGCCACGAGGATATCGCGTTTGCACGGTTGGGGTTCCCAAGCGGATGCCTGTGCGATCTCGTCGCGTCCCGTATCTCCCCCGACCGACTCCGCAGGCTGAGTGTGTACCAAGACGGCGAACAGTTGTCGGCCGACCTCGTCTCCCGGACGGTGCGGATCACACCGATAGGTAACGGCGCCGGCGGACGGTCGGATTCCCTTCTGTCGTGCGATGGGGAGGAACCCCTGAAAGCCGAGGTACGTCAGTTTCTCGCGGCGGTTCGCGGGGAACGCACACCGGACGTAACCGGGCAGCGGGCCAGGGACGCCGTTGCAACAGCACGCAGAATCCTGGACGCGTGCGCGGCATGAGCGACCGGACTGCGATACTCTTCTCCTGTGGAGATCGGTCGGCAGAGAACCATCTGCTGCCGCTGCTCGACGAGGTGCGTGCGGTGTCGCCCGAGGTGCGCACGCTGGTGTTGGGGGGGGACCGCTGTCGCGGTCGGTGCGATGTGTTCGTGGAGGATCTGGTCGGCTACGATGCACACGGTTTCTTCGCGCCGTTCCTGATGGTACCCCGTTTTTTTTCCTTGGTGCAGCGGGTGCAGCGACTGCTTGCGTCGGAGCGCGTGGGAACGGTGGTGCTGATGGACTACTATGGGTTCAATATCCGCCTGGCTGAGCGTGCGCGGCGGATGGGCATCCGCACGGTGTACTACATTCCGCCGCAGGTGTGGGCATCTCGTGCCGGACGGTTGCGCCGGATGCGTCGTTGCATCGATCTGGTCGTCCCGGTGTTCCCATTCGAACCGGAATGGTACCGGTGCGCGGGTATTCCGTCGGTATACGTCGGCCATCCGATCACGGATTCCTTGAGGATCCCTGCGGCGGATGAACGCAGGGATCGGACATTGGTTGGCCTGTTTCCGGGCAGCCGGGCGCAAGTCATATCGTGGAACCTGCCGGTCATGCTGCGGATCGTGGATCGGTGGGTATCTCGGGGAAACGCCCCCCGGTTCGTGGTGTTCGGTTTCGAGCGTCACCGCGCCCAGTACGAACGGCTGCTTGCCGGAACGCCGAAGGCGCGCGTTTCCGTGACCTATGATCGGGAGGCGCGCGCATCCATCGGAGCGGCGCTTTCGGTGAGCGGCACGGTCGCTCTGGAAAACGCCCTCGACGGTATCCCCGCGGTAGTGGTCTACCGGTTGCCGGAACCGATGTACCGTTTTTTGAAGACCGTGGTGCGCGTACCGTACATATCGCTGCCCAACATCATTCTGAATCGGCTGTCCGTGCCCGAGTTCATCCAGCATGACATCCGTCCGGACCGGGTGGTGGATGCACTGGCGGCGTTGAACGCCGACGGCGACGCGCGCGCTGCGGCCTTGCGGGATTGCGCGGAAGTGCGCCGAATGCTCTGCGGCGGCGCCGGACAGACAACCATGACGGTGGCCCATGCGGTGGCGAAACTGCTGGTGGAGGGTGTGCATGCGTGAATTGAGGCGTTTACTGCCGCTGCTCAAGCCGCACGGTCCCGCGCTCGTGCTGGCGGTTGTGTGTTCCGGGGTGGTGGCGGCGCTCACAGCCGTGCGTACCTACCTCATCAAGGTTGTCTTCGACCGCGGGTTTGCCGCAGGTGACCTGGCCATGCTGGGGATGATGACCCTCGCCATCCCCGGGTTATACCTGGCGGCGGGAGCACTGACGTACTTGAAGAACCTCATCCACGTGCGGATCGGCAACTCGATCGCAACGGAGCTGCGGGAGCGGGTCTACCGGCACCTGCAATACATCCCGGTGGACTACTTTGTGTCGCGATCTTCCACCGGTGCCACCATCGCGAAGCTCACCAACGATCTGGCTAACATCTACCAGATGGTGTACCGGGTTCCGTCGGCGCTGGTCGTGGATCTGGTCACGGTGATCGGCCTGGTGGTGGTGCTGTTCGTGTTGTCTGCCAAGTTCGCGATGTTGACCCTGGTGGTGCTGCTGTTCGCCCTGGCGCCGGTGGTGGTGTTTTCGCGCAAACTGCGACACTACTCGCGGGCAAACCAGATGGAAGTGGCCAACCTGTACCGCAATCTACAGGAAAGCATTTCCGCCATCTCGCTGACCCGGACGTTCGTGCAGGAGGACCGTGAGATATCCCGGTTCTCGCGCATCAACCGCGCGGTGTACACCGCGGTGCGGAAGTTCGCGCGCACCGAGCTCATGAGTTCCCCCATGATGGAGTTCATCGGTGCGGTGGGTGTCGCGCTGGCGCTGTACCTCGGAGGTGTTGACGTGGTGGCGGGACGCTGGACGCAGGGGAGTTTTCTGGCGTTCATCGCGGCGGCTCTGTCATTCTACCAGCCGGTCAAGCGCCTTACGGACATCAACCCGTTGCTGCAGCAGGGCGTCGTTGCGATCGAGAGGGTGTTCGGCATACTGGACCAGCAGAGCCGCGTGGTCGAGCAGCCCGTCCCTCGTGCCGCGACGTGCACCGAGAGTATCGTGTTCCGGGGAGTGTCGTTCTCATACGACGGACGGCGGCGCATCTTGGATCGTGTCGACCTGCGCATCGGGGCGGGTGAACGCGTTGCGGTCGTAGGGCCGTCTGGTGCGGGTAAGAGCACTTTGGTCAATCTGCTGCTGCGCTTCAACGATCCGTCCGACGGTTCCATTCTGTTGGACGGTGTGGATATCCGGGCCTGTTCCCTGGCGTCGCTGCGGCGGCTGTTCGGCGTGGTGACGCAGGACACCTTCCTGTTCAATGAAACGTTGCGATACAATATTGCATACGGTGCTCCGGGCGCATCGGAGGAACGGATTCTTGCGGCGGCGCGCGCCGCGCACCTTGGTGCGCTGCTGGAACGGCTGCCGGACGGCCTGGATACGCTGGTCGGCGAGCGCGGGCACGCTCTGAGCGGCGGCGAGCGCCAGCGCATCGCGATCGCCCGGGCGCTGCTGATAGAACCGCCGGTACTGGTGTTCGACGAGCCGACCTCGGCGCTGGATGCTGAATCGGAGTCGGTGGTCATGAAAGCGATCGAGGAGAGCAGCGCCAGCCGTACCGTACTGCTCATCACACACCGGTTGAATCTGGCGGGCACGGCCGACCGGGTGTACGTCGTGGATGCGGGGCGGATTGTGCAGGCGGGGACCCCGCGGGAGCTCGCATCAACGGACGGCATGTTCCGCACCTTGCTGGCGCTGCAACAGCCCGGTTCAGCGGTTTGACAAAGCGAAACCAATATGCTACACTATATGATATTCCTCAGAGATACCTCCGGATTGCCGTCCATGGCGGGTACGAGATGCGCAACCCGGCGGAGGCACCAGGACAAGGAGAGACGCACCATGTCGCGCAAATGCATACTGTGTGAAAAAGGGCCGTCAGCCGGACGCAACGTGTCGCACTCGCGCCGCCACACCATACGGCGGTTCCTGCCGAACGTACAGAAGAAGTCCTTCCTGTTCAAAGGGGAGAAGCACAGCGGGTACATCTGCACCAAGTGCATGAAGCGATACAAGGCGGAGATCGTCTACCAGTAATCATTCAGTCATTGCCGGGGTGGCACCCGCATGTGATCTGCGGATGCACCACCCACGGCGGGTGTTCATAATCCCGCACTTCCAGGACTGCATTCCCGATGGTGTCCGCCGGTCGGCGGACCGATGCTTCCTCAACATGAGTGTGTGCACGGTTCCACCACTCGGGGATCTCATAGTCGCGGCACTCTTCTGAGAGTTGTTCTTCCCACGGTGTCCCTGTACGTTTGGACTCATGCATGCCGGTCGATGCCCGGCTGTCCTCACTGGCGGGTGCCGGCATTTCCCCGACCGGTATGCGGGCGGGAACCGGGCTCCGGGGTCGTCGCACGGGAGTTGCGGCGACGCCGATGACCGTATCGCTCGACCGGGACCGCACGTACTGCCCGGGCCGCACGGACGCCATCTCGAGCACCGCCGCAGTGGAATATCTCACGCTGGGCGACCACAGCAGCCAGTCGAACACCCCCTGGTCATAGCACGCACGGATCTGTTCGGCCACCTCGTGGTTTCCGTAGCGGTGCCGCAGGGAGAAATCCTGCAGGTACGGCCGTAGTCTACCCCGTTCCTCGCCCAGGTGTCGCAGAGCATCGCGGACGGTGTGGTAGACGGTGTCGTAAGGTACGGTGTCCGGATCGGGTATGCCGTAGGATCCCCGGGCGTAGTGCGAGGGGTAGATCATCGGGGAGATATAGTCGGCGCTCAACGCCAGTGTCCGGAAGTGCTGTCCGATGCCCATGCAGTGATCCACCGAGGGGGTCAGGCCGAACACATCAATAGAAATCGGTGCGCCGAAAGATGACAGCTGTTCCCGGGCGTACGCCAAGAAATCGAACAGCGCCCGGGACGCGCCCGACGAAGTGTACGGCTGCGAATACCGGCACTGCGCGGTGTCGCCGTCCGAAGGGAATCGGATGTAGTCGAACTGTATTTCGTCAAAGCCCATGGCGAGCGCGCGCGAAGCGACCGCCACGTTGTAGCGCCAGACTGTACGGTTGAACGGGTCGGTCCATGCGTTGCCGCGGCGGTCACGCCACAAGGATCCATCGGGGCGTTTTACGGCACACTCGGGGAGTCTCTCGGCCAGCCGTGTGTCTTTGAACACGACCAGCCGAGCAATGGTGTATACCCCGCGATCCTTGAGCCACCGCAGGAGCCCCGCGGCGTCCCGCAGGGGGATGACGGGTATGCCCATGTCCGCGGTTCCCGGCACTCCACTGAGATACAAATCCCCGGGGTATTCCTTGACAGGGATGACCACGGTGTTGATGCGGTCCGGGCCGAGCAGCGGGGCATAGGTGGTGCGGAATGCCGGTGATCCGGCGACCCACACCGTTACATGAATGCCCCTGACGTGTTCCGGCGTCGGCGTCGGGCCTGCGATGCACATCCCCGGGATGGCCGCGGCGAGAGCGGACGCGAGCACGGGGTGCGCTGTGTTCCGTCGGGTGATGGATCGGCAGTCGCGTGTATCGAACATCGGGAGAGATCCTTTCTTCCGGCTGCGGAGATGCCGAAACGCGGTTTCATCAGCTTGTCGCGCACCCAATATCCCATTGTACGAAAATAAACCTGTGTTTGCAACTTATTTCGATCGGACGTCCGCTGGAAATCGGGTCGTTTTTTTTATACACTCTACGTCGAGCGGTCCATCCCACGCGAGGCGGAATACGACCATACCATGCTTCGGTTTCTGACGCAGCGGACAGCAGTGCTGATCCCGACGTTTATCGGCATCACGCTGGTGACGTTTCTGGTGGTCAATTTGTCTCCCGGCGGACCGCAGGTGGTGCAGGACTTGAACGTGCGGGTGTCCTCGGAGACCCGGGAACGGCTGGTCAGACTCTACGGGTTGGACCGGCCCGTGCACCAGCGGTACCTGTCGTGGTTGCGCCGGGCGGTACTCCTGGATTTCGGAACCTCGTTCAAGGACGGCAAGCCGGTGATGGCCAAAATCGCCGAGCGCCTTCCGGCGACGCTGCTACTCAACATTCTGTCGCTGGGTCTCGTATTCGTTGTCGGGTGCCTGGCGGGGATTATCGCCGCGGCGTACCGCAACCGGTGGCCCGACCGGCTCATCGATGCCGGGGTGTTCCTCGGGTACGCCGTTCCCAAGTACTGGCTGGCGCTGCTGATGATGATACTGTTCGGCATCAAGCTGGGGTGGCTGCCCATCTCGGGGTTGCGCAGCATCAACTGGGAATACCTTTCCCCATGGCGGCAGGTGACTGACATCGCGGCGCACCTGGTATTGCCGGTGGTTATTCTGTCCATCGGCGGATTCGCCGGTCTGGCACGCTACGTGCGCGGGCGCATGGGCGAAGAGCTGGATTCCGACTATGTGCGCGGTGCGCTGGCCCAGGGGGCCTCGGAAAACGCGGTGCTTTTCGGGCACGCGTTCCGCAACACGTTGATTCCCGTGGTCACCATCCTCGGCCTGTCGCTGCCGGAGCTCATCGGCGGGGCGTTCATCATAGAGACCATCTTTTCCTACCCCGGCATGGGCCGGTTGGGATTCGATGCCATCATGGCACGGGACTACCCGCTCATCATGGGAATCGGTACCATTACGGCGCTGCTGACTCTTGCCGGCAACTTCATCGCGGATGTCCTATACGGCTACCTGGACCCGCGTATCAGGTACCGGTGAGACCATGAACCGGACACTCGCCGCGGGGCTGGCGATCTGCGCGCTGTTCGCGGTGTGCGCGGTGTTCGCGGGCAGGTTGTCGCCGCACGATCCGCTGGCCCAGAACCTCGCCGCACGGTTGCAGCCGCCGTCAGCGGTGCATCCCATGGGCACGGACGAGCTGGGGCGCGATGTCCTGTCGCGGATGCTGCACGCAGCGGGTGTGTCGCTGACCGTCGGTTTGGTGTCCGTCGGTATCGCCACGGTGATCGGGACCACGCTGGGACTAATCGCCGGTTTCTACGGCGGTCTGCCGGATACGCTCATCATGCGCGCGGTGGACATCATGCTGTGTTTCCCGGTGTTCTTCCTGATTTTGATGGTGGTCGCCTTTCTCAAACCGAACGTTTTCAACATCATGGTGATCATCGGGCTCACGTCCTGGCCGGGCCTGGCGCGCTACGTGCGGGGCGAGGTGCTGTCATTGCGCGAATCGGAGTTCGTGCGCTCCGCGGTGATGGCGGGGTTCGGCGCCGGACGGTTGTTGTTTGTGCACATTCTGCCCAATGTACTGGTGCCGGTGGTGGTCACGTTCAGCCTGGGGGTGGGCGGCGCGATCCTGACGGAATCCGCCTTGTCGTTCCTGGGTCTGGGGGTGCAGCCGCCGCAGCCGTCGTGGGGCAACATCCTGCTCGCCGGCAAGGAATACATTCACATGGCCTGGTGGCTGTCGGTTTTCCCGGGCCTGGCGATTTTTTTCGCGGTCATCGGGTTCACGCTCTCGGGCGAGGGTATCCGGCAATGGCTCAACCCGAGGGAACGCGGATGACGGAACCGGTGTTGCGGTTCGAAAACCTGGGTGTGCTCTACCGGACCCCGGGTGCCGCTGGCACCCGGGCTGTGCATGCTCTGCGCGGGTTCACGCTCCAGGTGACCCGGGGTTCGCGCGTGGGCATCGTCGGAGAATCCGGGTCCGGCAAGACGACGCTGGGACTCGCTTTGTTGCGCCTGTTGCCTCGGTCGGCGGTGTGTTCCGGTTCCCTGACGTTGTTGCCGCGGGACGAATGCTGTGGAAGGGCGGTGGACGTCCCGGTGCTTTCCGGAAAGGCGCTGCGCCACTTCCGCGGCAGGCACGCGAGCATGGTTTTCCAGGATCCGTTCGGCGCAATGGATCCGGTGCTGCGGATCGGGCGGCAAATCGTTTCAGCGATCGCCTGTCACCGCACCCTGCGCGATGGTGCAGAAGCGCGGGCGTTCGCGGAGCGGCTGCTCGAGCGCGTACACCTGGGGGATCCCGCGGTGGTGCTGCGCAAATATCCGCACCAGCTCTCCGGCGGCCAGTTGCAGCGGGTGTGCATCGCACTCGCGCTGGCGCACAACCCCGACGTGGTCGTGGCGGATGAACCGACCACCGCGCTGGATGCCCACCTGCGGGAGGGCATCCTCTCGCTGCTGGACGAGGCGGCCGCATCGGGCAGCAGCATTCTGCTCATCACGCACGATATCTCGGTGGTTGGGTCGCACACGGACCGCACCTGCATCCTGTACGCCGGCGAGCTTGTTGAAGCGGGGCCGACAGCCGACATTACCGCAGATCCACTGCATCCGTACACACGTCTGCTGATCGCCGCCCGGCCGACTGCACAGCAGCGCGGCGCACCGCTCACGGTCATCCCGGGGAACCTGCCGGATCTGTCCGATACCGCTGTGTTCTCACGGTGCATATTCCTGCCGCGATGCCCGGACCGCCTGCCGGTGTGCGGGCGGTCCGGGCCGCCGCCGGTGTTCACCCGGGACGACCGCACGGTGCGCTGCTACCGCTATGGAGGGGGATGCGGTGATTGAAGTGCGTTCGGTGAGTAAATCCTACGCGCTGCGCTCCCCGATCCTGCAGCGGCCGGTGGGTATGCGTATGGTTCTCGCCGGTGTATCGTTCACCATTGTTCCCGGTGAGACCGTAGGACTCCTCGGTGCTTCCGGTTCGGGGAAAACGACCATTGCGCGGCTGCTGTGCCGTCTGGACACCCCCGACAGCGGTGAGATACTGATCGACGGCCGTCCGGCGGCTGCCTTCACCCGCCGGGAGTACGCACGTCAGGTGCAGATGGTGTTCCAGAATCCACACGCTTCGCTCAATCCCCGGTTGTCCGTACGGTACCTGCTTACGGAACGGGCGCGGCAGTGCGCGTGGCTGGACGGCCGACGAGTGGATCGCCCCGCCATTGCGGCGGATGTTGAGCGTGCCTGCGAATCTGCCGGCTTGTCGACGAACGTGCTGACGGCGTGTCCGCACCAGCTCTCCGGCGGCCAGCGGCAGCGCGTCGCCATCCTCATGGCGGTCATGCTCCGTCCCCGGCTGCTCATTCTGGATGAACCGCTCTCGGCGCTGGATGTGTCATTGCAGGCGCAGATGCTCAACCTGCTCAACGACCTGCAACGGACGACGGGGTTCACCTACTTGTTCATCACCCACGACCGTGACCTCGCAGGATACTTCTGCAATCGGATCGTGCATCTGGTCGAAGGGCGACTGGCGGATGGAGCCCCCATATGACCGCGAGGATCCCTGCGCCGATCACGAGGATCCTGCGGGGCGTATTCGTGCCCGCGGGAGCGCGTGTGGTCGGTGGTTGTCTGCGTGATATCGCACGGGATCCGACCTGCACGGTGCACGATGTGGATGTCATCGTGCACGAATCAGCCGCTTCGCGTCTGCTCGCCGCCTGTCGCCGCCTGCCGCACCCGTTTGTTGTGTTGGACCAGTCCCGTCGTATCTACCGGATAGTCTGCGATCGTTCGGGTGTCGGGACCATCGATGTGAGCGTGTACGGGGATCTGGCAGACGACATCGCCCGACGCGACTTCACCATCAATACGCTGCACGTCGGCGTTGAGGCGTTTCTGTACTGGGTGCAGCGGGGGGACACCGCACGGCTGCTGACGCACTGCGCAGACAGGTATGGAGGGGTGCGCGACCTGCGCCGTAGGATCCTGCGGGTGGTCGCTCCAACCGCATTCCGCGACGATCCCTTGCGCATCTTGCGCGCCGCTCGGTTCATGGCGGCCGGATACCGCCCGGACCGGAACACCGATCGTCTGGCCCACCGGGATGCGCGCATGGCGTCGCGCATCGCCGCGGAGCGGGTGTCGATGGAACTCCGACGTTTGTTCGAGCTGCCGTCGTATGAAGCAGTCGTGTGGCTGGACGGGACCGGCGCGTTGGATACGCTCCTGCCCGAAGTCTGTTCCATGAAACGGCGGGGAGCCAACACCGCCCGCCGCCGGTTCTACTTCCATGAGGGCGGATTGTGGGAACATGCCCGTCTGACGCTCAAATCCGCGGAGGCCGTGCTGCGTCGGTTCGCAGTCCATTTTCCACGGCACCATGCACAGCTGGATGAGCTGGTACGTCCGGACCTTCACCTGCTCAAACTCGCAGCGCTACTGCACGACGTGGAAAAACCCGCGGTCGCCCGCCGGGATGGCGAGCGGGTGAGATTCTTTCACCACGAGGAACGCTCGGCACACGTCGCGGCGGCAGCCCTGCGCCGGCTGCGGTTCTCCGCACAGGAGGCGGGCCGGTGCGCATCGCTCATTACGCACCACATGCGTATCGGCAACCTGTGCCATTCCACGGGCGCGGGGGATCGGGCGTTCGTGCGTCTGTTCAACGATACCGGCGATGTGTTTCCCATGCTGCTGGTCTTGTCGCTGGCGGACCGCTACTCCTACGCCGAGATTCCGGAACGTGCACAGGAACTGCGCGAACGGGAGATGCCGGTGTTCCGCCGCTTCGTGCGGCGGCTCGCCGCGCGTTGGTTCGCATGGCGTGAGGCGGCCTGTGCGCCGCGGTTACTGTCCGGTGAAGATGTAATGCGTATTCTGAATATACCGCCGGGGCCGACCGTGGGGGCGGTTTTACGGGCGCTCGACGAGGAACGATCGGTGGGAACACTGCGAACCCGGGCCCAGGCGGAGCGGTATGTGCGGGCGTGGGGCGGACGATCGGCGGCCCGCGATCGATCAGAGGTAACGGCGTCATGAAACGCGCCGGAGTGGATGTATTCGAGGAGATGCTCCGGGGGATTCCGGAGGATCAGCGACGGATCGCGTCCCGCATGCAGTACGAGATCGATCGATGTTTCTACCATTACGGTGAACAATTCCGGTATCCCCGTGAAGGAGTGAGGCGTCGTTCCCTGCGGCGTGTCGTTCGCTCCCTGTACGCGATGATCGCGGCGAGCCGCCGCAGGAGGGCCTGCGGTGACGGTCTTCGACAGATTCTGTCGTCCGCCTACCTCGAAGGAGGCGGATACCATCTTCTCGATGACCACCTCCGTCTCGCCGGGTTCCATGCGGTTGCACCCGTGTGGGAGCCGTCCTGGTACCGGGAGATCGTTTCCGTGAGTGGATTGTTCCGGGTTGTGCGGAAGCTGCAGAATATGCTGGAACGCGGGTCAGCGGCCGACATACTTTCCGCGCCGACGCTCGCCCTGGCGGGACGATTGGATTCGTTGCTCGATGACCTGATCAGGGAGCACCGGTTGCGTGGACTGCTGGTCGCATCGGATATGCCTTTTTTCGAGCGGTGCGCCATCGAAGCATTCCGTCGCGCGGAACGTCCAACGGTGCTGTTTCTTCACGGGCTTCCGGGACGATACGCGCTCCCGGACGACGACCGGACGGATTTCCTGGTCGTATGGGGTGAAAAGATCCGGGATCTGTACATCAGCGCAGGATTCGACGGATCGAAAATCCGGGTGTCCGGCCACCCGATGTTGAACCACAAGCCGCCAGCGGTGCATCGGTGTTCTACCGATGATGTTTTGGTGCTCACCAAGTCGATGAGCGGTGCTCAAAACAGTGATCGGATCCGCATATCGGATCGGGCACGATGTGTCGTTTACCTGCTCATGGTCCAGCGGGCTTTGCAGCGGTGCGGTGTTCGCGGTGCCCGGTTACGCGTGCATCCTTCCGAGAACCCCCACTGGTACGAGCGGACGATCGGTACAGAGTATTATTCCGTGGACTGCGCCCCGCTGGAGGTTTCTCTCCAGCGGGCAACACTCGTAATAGGTCCCGCATCCACGGTATTCTTGCACAGTCTGTGGCGCGGTGTGGCGTACGTGGTTTTTGAGCCGGCGTACCAGGGAGAGGATTTCTTCTCCATGGTCCCACCGCCTCCTTTCGACGGATCCGACACGCGCGTTCCCGTCGCGCACACGGAAGAGGAACTGGAACGATTGCTGCGCGAACAGCCGAAAACCGACCCGTCCATCCTCAGCGAGTATGTCCGCATTCCCTTCGACATATCGTTCATGAAGGATATCATCCCGTGACGCTGAAAACTTCATTCACCGGGAACTACCTGCGCATTTACTTCTGGCAGGGAGCGTCGCTGGTGCTGAACCTGCTGTCCATGTTCATCGTCATGCCGCGGTTGGCAGGTACTCCGGCGGTGTTCGGAATCTACTCGATTTGCGTCGCCGCTTCCATATTTCTCGCCTACGCGGATCTGGGATTCATCAGCGCCGGACAGAAATACGCCGGTGAGCGGTACGCACGGCAGGACCGATCGGGGGAAATTCGTTTCATCGGATTCGTGTGCTGGGTGTTGAGCGTGATGGTGTGCGTATACATGGCGGGGTGTTTCGTACTGGCGTTCCGGCCGCAACTGCTGATCGCCGGCCTGGGAGACCCTGCGCAGCATGCACAGGCACGTATCGCTTCACACCTGCTGTGTATCCTGGGGTTGTTCGCTCCGATGAATGTGCTGCAGCGGTTCCACCAGCTGGTGTTCAGCATTCGCCTTGAAGAGTATGTCTTCCAGCGGATGCACATGCTGGCGGGGGTGGCCCGGATCGCCTCGGTGTTCGTTTTCTTCCGACCGGGTGTGTACGATGTCGTCGGGTTCTTTCTGTTCACCCAGGTGGCGACGCTGACGGTGAACCTCATCGCACTGTTAGTGGAGCGCCGGCGTTACGATTACGATCTCGGCATGGTGCTGCGGTCGTTCCGGTTCGATGCTGAGGTGTTCGCCCGAACTCGGGCCCTCGCAGTGAGCACCCTGTTCGTGACTCTCGCGTGGATACTGTACTTCGAACTGGATTTGTTTGTGATCGGCCGAATCAACGGAGCGGAGGCGGCCGCTTACTATGCCGCCGGCATGTCCTTGCTGTCGTACCTGCGCATGCTGTTCGCCACGCTGTACGGGCCCTTTTTCAACCGGTTCAACCATTTCATGGGGATGGGAGATGACGCTCAACTGCGGGAACTGGTTGTGAATGTACCCGTGATCACACTGCCCGCGGTCGTTTTTCCCGTGGTGAGCGCGTTGCTGTTCATGCCGCAGCTCATGGTTTCGTGGTTGGGTCCGGGGTATGCGGATTCCGTGGCTCTGGCACGCTTCCTGGTCGCCGGCTACCTGTGGGCTTTTGTGACCCATCCGGGGGCGCACCTCGTCGCCGCACAGGAGCGCATCCGGATCCTGTACGGACTCAACGCGGTGATGGTGGTGGTGTTCTGGGCGGGGATTGCCGTGGCCTACGGTACGCTCGGTGTGCTGGCCTTTGCAGTCTTCAAAGCGGTGATCTTCACGCTGCTGGGTATGTACTACCTCCGGTATATCGCCCGCTACGTCGGTCGCTCGATAGGGTCTCTTGCCGTGGAAATGTTCGCCCCTGCGATCCCGTCGGTCGGGATGCTTGCCGCCCTGGCGCGGTGGGTTGCGCCGCGCCTTCCATCGGCGCACGACAAGTGGAGTCTGCTCGCGGTCATTGCGGCGGGAGCGGTGTGCTCGTTGTGCGCAACCGCGGTGTACTACGCGGTGTCAACACGCTTCAGGTCGTACATCAACGGGCCCCTCAGGACGACGGTGGCCGGCGCATGAGCTGGTGTGCTTTCGGATGCTGCGGGCGGAGCCGCGTTTGTACGTTCCCGACGATCCGGCATTCCGTCCGGGTGGAGGATCGACGGTGAAAACCAGTTCGAAGCCGCGGTTGGTCTACTACTCGGACTGTGTGGCGTTCGGCGGTTGCGAGAATGTGCTGGTAAACCTGATCAACAGCCCGATGGTGCGCAAACACTACGATGTTGTCTTCGTGTATCGCGCACACCGCAAGTACGAAGAGGGGCGTCGTCTTCGAATCACCGGGGTGCACACCGTGCCGGTGCGTTTATTGAGCAACGACAGCATCTTCTATTCGTGGAGTATTTCCGGTATGCCGCGGCCGCTGCTTCGGGTCCTCAAACTGCCGTTGCTCGCCCTGGAGTGCACCGGGATATACGCTGCGGCCAATTTCCTGATCCTGTGGGTTGTGTTCGCGGTGCACAAAGCGGGCATCGTCCATATCAACAACGGAGGATACCCGGCCGCAGCGACCTGTCTGACGGCTGTGTGGAGTGCACGCGCCGCTGGTGCACGGAGAGTGGTGTTCACCGTCAACAACATCGCGACCCCGCGCCGGTTCCCGTGGGACGCATTCGTCGATGCTGTCACCGCGAAGCTGACGGACCGGTTCGTCACCGCATCCGTGCCGGCGCAACAAGCGCTGATCGAGCGCCGCGGAATACCGCCCGGCCGGATCCGCCGCATTCCCAACGCGCTGCAGCCGGTGCGGCCCGCACGGGATCGCACGGCGGTGCTGCGGGAATTCCGTATGGAACACAAACGCGCCGTTCTCTGCGAGGTCGGGTTGCTGCAACATGCGAAGGGTCAGGTATTTTTGCTGGAAGCGGTGGTACGGTTGTGCCGGGAGCATCCGGAATTCGCGGCAGACTTGGTTCTTTTTCTGGTGGGGGAAGGGGAGGACCGTGGCAGGCTGGATGCGATGGTACATCGATACCGGCTGCAGGAGACGGTGGTACTGACCGGGCAACGTGCAGACTACGCCGACTTCATCGCTGCTGCGGATGTGTTCGTTCTGCCATCGGTTGCCAATGAAGACATGCCCCTGGTGATACTTGCGGCCATGTCGCTGGGAATTCCCGTGGTATCCACACGCATCGCGGGCATCCCGGAACAAATCCGGGATGGTGTGGACGGGGTGCTGCTGGATCCCGCGCGCCTGGCGGAGGAACTCCCCGTCACGCTGGAACGCCTCTTGCGTTCGCCGGAGGAGCGCGCGCGCCTGGCGGAATCCGCCCGTCGCAGACACGGTCAGCTGTTTTCGGTTGATGCCGTAGTGAACGCCTACAGTTCTCTGTACGAAAACGGCGGTCCGTTCAGGAACGACAGGACCGTCGCGGAAGGCGCAGCGTGAAGAATCGCGTACTGGTGGTCGGGGGGAATGGATTCGTGGGGTGCTCGCTGGTGCCCCGGCTGGCCGCTCTCCCGGACACCACGGTGATCGTTTTTGATGTACACCCCGCCGCACGCAATCCCGCCGTGGGCCGGACCGCTGCCGCAGTGGAGGTCGGAGATCTCACGGATGAGTGCACGGTTGACCGCATCATCTCACGCTACCGACCCACCACGGTCTACCATCTGGCATGCGCCACGGTTCCCGTGTCCGGCACGCAGGAAGTGCTGACGGACCTGTCGGTGAACCTCGCGGGAACCATCACATTGCTGGACGCCATGCGCCGTCATGCCATCCCCGAACTGGTTTTTATGTCGTCCGGAGGCACGGTGTACGGTGCGGTAGGGAGATCGCCGGTGGCCGAAGATACACCGCTTCGGCCGATATCGTCGTACGGAATAATGAAGGCGTGTTCCGAGTGGTACATCCAGCTCTACCAGCGGTTGCACGGGTTGCACGCCCTGATCCTGCGTCCATCGAATTTTTACGGCGAATACCACACCTCACGGCGACAGGGTCTCATCAACGTGGCCTTGCGGGAGATCGCCGCGGGCAGACCGGTCACGGTATTCGGAGACGGGCAGGTGGTCCGTGACTACGTGAGTATCGCGGATGCCACCGGCGTTATGGTGTCGTTGCGGTGTGCCGGGATACGCGAGGGTGTGTACAATCTGGGCAGCGGTATCGGGCATACCGTCAATGAGGTGCTGGATATCATCCGGGATGTCGTGGGGACGTTTCGGGTGGAACGCTCGGCGGCGCGGTCGTGCGATGTGCCGCACATGGTGCTGGATGTATCGCGTCTGGCAGCGGTGGTGAAACCGCCGGCGACCCGGCTCCGCGACGGGATCGCGGCGACCTGGCGATGGGTTCGGGAGGACCTCCTCGAGCGATGAAACGATTGGATCTGGGGTGCGGTACGCGCAAACGGCCTGGATACATCGGCGTTGACCGGCTGGCCGTGCCTGGAGTGGATGTAGTCCATGACTTGACGGTGCGACCGTATCCTTTCGACGATGGAGAGATCGATGAGGTGGTGATGGATAACGTTCTGGAGCACCTGGCCGATCCGGTCGGTACCATGGAGGAGATACACCGGATTTGCCGGGCTGGGGCCACCGTGACCGTCGTCGTACCGTACTTCCGCAGCTGTTACGCGTTCATCGATCCGACACACCGGAACTTCTTCGGGGTCGACTGGTTCGCGTACTTCGATCCGTCGCACCCGTTCTGCAGCCGATACGGCTACAGCCGGGCACGGTTCGCCGTGGAGCGAAGGGAATTCGACCGCGAGTACCGGCAGTTGCGTATCGGGCCGCTCCACCGGCTGTGCATCCGGTTCGCGCAGAAGCATCCGCACTTCTATGAAGAGCGGTTGTCACACCTCTATCCATTGCATTCGCTGACGTTCCGGTTGCGCGTGATCAAGCGATGATCGGGGTGAGGGCGTAGCATCCTGGCCGAGAGAGGGTCAGCGTGCTACAACCACGTAGTTTGACGGCGAACGCTCGCTGTGCACAATACGGTCGAGAATGATCGCCAGGATATTGATGCACAATCGAGCAGGGATCCACTATTTACCCTTGAGTTGCTGATTGACCGAGAGCAGTGCTTGCGCCCAATCACCTCCGTTGGGCTCGAGTGATTGTGTTGAAAAACCAGCTCCCGTCAACAAATGAATCAATCCGTGTTTGATGAATCGATAATAATCATGCGGCTCTTCATGCAGAGGCCAGTAGAATTGTCCGCTGAGTATCAACCTCCCGGAAGCCTTGAGCAGCCTTCTACATTCACGGATCAGCGCAGCAGGGTTGGGCACGTGTTCAATAACCTGGCTGCACAGAATGATGTCGATCGCTCCATCCGGAAGAGGCACGGACGAGGCATCAGCCACGATATCGGGGTTGCTTTCCGGGCTGTGGTCGAGAGAGATATACCTGCAATCGCAAAACAGGCGAGCATATGGTTTCTGGCCACACCCCAAGTCCAATACGGTTGTTCCGGCGCCACAGTCCTGTACAGCGAGTTGAATGGCACGTCTCAGGCTATCGTCGAGAGGCCGGGCGTGCAAGTATTCGGCATTCCAGATTCTGGTGCGCGGAAGATGAAAAGTTTTCATGTGCTCTCCATTTTATACAAATCATATACTGTATCTAACTTATAATATTCTTATACTACTTATTTATACGAGCGTGTTGACATGTGGGGTGAAATGTACGCACTCGGCGCTGACATTTATGTTTCAGGTTGTGTCCAGATTCGGGGATTCGGGTCGGTGTCGTGTTTGTGGATCTGGTCGAGCATGTGATCCAGACTGCCGAATGCGGTGTTATTATGAATCGCTTCTCTTTCTATTATGCAATACCAATACACGCTTACTGGATGGTGGAATATCGTATTGGCTTGAGTGTGGTTTCCAGCAGCACGCCGAGTAGAATCACCCCGTACCAGTTTCCGGTGCGGTGTATTTATTCCATGTAGAAACGCACTCAAATATGGTATATACTCCACGCAGATCTCAGAAGGGTGGTGTGGCATATGCATCCGATGAGCAGTCTCATTTCCGAGCTGCGGGCTGCGGCCGGCGGCGGCTTCCGGTCGGTGGTATCCCTCGCCCGGGCGGTGTGCGTCTGGATGCTGCGGCGTCTGGTGCATGGTGGTGTCGGGGTCGGCTGCGGTCAACCGGCTCCGGTGAGCGCTGTGCCCCGAGGTTTGTTCTTCTGCGATGCCCACGGTGCCCGAGCGGCGTCCGTCATGCTCGGCGCAGCGGATCTGGATGCCCTGCGGATGCGAGGCGAGGGACCGCTCAACGGCCGGTTTGTACTATCCACTGGTACGGAGGTGTTCCCTGGTGCGGTGCCCTGGCGAACCGCCGGTCGGGATGTGGAGGACACCTTCACGCTCAACCGGATGCACTTCCTCAGGGATGTCGCCCGGGCGTACGCCGTATCCGGAAGTGAACGTCTCGCGCAGGGAGCCGCCCGACTGCTGGATGCGTGGATCGCCGACAATCCATGCGGTTCGCTCCCGGTGTGGGAAAGCTACTCGGTCGCGGAGCGCATCGTGAATCTCGCCTGGGCAGTCTGGTTGTTCGACGGGACTGATGCTGCGGCGCAGGTGCGCGGCATGGCGTCGTCGTTGGTTGCGGTATCCGCGCTGTATCTGGAGCGGAACCTGGAGCGGCACAACGGCGCCTACAACAACCATCTGATCAATGACGCCCGCGGGTTGTGGTATGCGGGAGTACTGTTCGATTTCGCAGGTGCAGGACGGTGTCGTGAGACCGCCCGGGATATCCTGGAGCGGGCGATCCGGGAAAAAGTGACGGCAGGCGGATGGTATGACGAAGGATCCACGGCATACCATCTGCTACTGACCCGTGCGTTCCTGGAATGCCTGCTCCTCGGTTCGCTCAATGGGTATACGTTCTCAGCGGTGTACCGTTGCACCGCACAACGTATGCTGTCGTGCTGCCGGTATCTGGGGCTGGACGGTACACAGCCGGTGCCGCTGATCGGGGATGTTTGCCCGGACAACAACATTCCGGAGTTGATCGCGGTGATACCGAGACTGGCGTATCTGCTGGGAGATCCGTCAACGCCCGCAGTGCCGGACGATCGCTTCACCGTGTGGTACCGTGCGCCGGCGCCGGATCGTCCCTTCTCCGGTTGCACGCAGGATCTCACGGAACCTGATGCGGAACGAACCGGCACCTTCGCTTCGTATGACCGGCATGCCGGTGTGTGGATGCGCTGCCAACGGCACTATCCGCGGATGACCGGTTCGCACGCACATTACGATGCGGGTTCCGTCGTGTATGTACAGGACGGTTGCACGATTATTCCTGACCCGGGAACAGAGACATACGCGAGGGACGGATTGCTGGCAGCCATGTCAACGTTTGCCCATTCCGGTGTGTCGGTGGACGGTATGGAACAGGCGGTTTTTCCGCCATCGCTGGCTGAAGGGTACGGGACGTGGTACGGATCCGGGACGGGGGTGGATGCGGAGGTGCGCGAAGCGTCTTTCGACCTGTGTTCGTACGTTTTCACGGGGTTCAGTCGTGCCGATTCCCGGTTGGTGTTGCGGCGGACGGTGGCGCGTCTGTGGCAGGGAGGGGTGGTTATCGTGGACACACTTCCCGGGTGCGGACGTTCGCACCGGTTCGAAACCCGGTTCAACGTCGCGGGTACAGTCACCTGCGATACCGGGGTCATTCATTTGGTGTGCGGTGGCGTCCGGTGCGATATGCACGTACGGTTGGGCGAACGTCCTGTGGTGTGTTCGGGGGTTTTTTTCCCGCGTTACGGAACGTCGGAGAGCATGAATCGGCTGGTGTTTTCCGGGGACGGTCGTTGGATGAACGGCGCATGGTATGTGCTGGTACCGGTGCGTCCGGATCGTCCGGGCCTTTCGGTGCGGGGTGGATGCGCGGGGCTGATAGTGGAGTCTGACCAGATCAGAGTGCAGGTGCGGTTTCGAGGTGCACGGGAGAGCGAAACCGTGGGTCGGCTTGTTCTGGAGCGAGAGGATATCGTGGTCAGCGTGCACGGAGTAACGGCATGTGCGGCATAGCGGGTTTCACCGTCCGCGGCGATGAGCATCCGGATCTCATCCGGCGGATGTGCGACCTGATGCGTCACCGCGGCCCGGATGATGAGGGGTACTACCGGGACAGGGACGTGGTGCTGGGTATGCGGCGGCTGAGCATCATTGACGTTGCCGGGGGGCATCAGCCGGTGTACAACGAGGACCGCACGATCGTCGTGGTGCTCAACGGGGAGATTTACAACTACATTGAGCTGCGCGAGCAGTTTCTCGGTACGCATGTGTTCGGCACGGCGAGCGACACCGAAGTGCTGGTGCATCTCTACGAGGAGATGGGGGACGCCCTCCTCGAACATCTCAACGGAATGTATGCATTCGCCCTGTGGGATGCACGCCGCCGGCGGCTGCTGGTTGCACGGGATCGTATCGGTGTCAAGCAGCTGTACTATCATTGGGATGGTCACCGGCTTATCTTCGCCAGCGAGCTCAAGCCGTTGCTCGCCTGTGATGTGTCGCGCGCGTTGGACTGGCAGGCATTCTACGACTATCTCACCTTCATGTACGTTCCCGGTCCGCGAACGATGTTCGCATCGGTGCGCAAGCTGGAGTCTGGTTCCTACCTGATCTGGACTCCCGAGTCCTGCGAGCTGCGTCGCTACTGGACCCCGCCAGTCGAGGCCGATCCGACGCTGTCCGAAACGGACGCGCTGCAGACGGTGGACGAGTTGTTCGCCGATGCGGTGCACCTGCAGTTGCGCAGTGATGTCCCGGTGGGGACGTTCCTAAGCGGCGGTATCGATTCCAGCGCTGTCGTGGCATTCGAATCGCGTCGGGCGGCCCATCCGGTCACCGCATTCTCCGTGGGTTTCGAGGGAAACCCGGTCAATGAGCTGCCGTTCGCCCGGGTGGCGGCCAGGGCCTTCGGGACGATCCACCACGAGTTGATCGTACGTCCTGAGGACGGGATCCGGCATCTTCCGCGACTCATCCATGCCATGGAGGAGCCGCACGGGGATTCCGCGATGTTGCCGACCTGGTTGCTGTCGGAGTTCGCTTCAAAACGGGTGAAGGTGGTGCTCAACGGCACCGGAGGGGACGAGCTCTTTGGCGGATATGATCGGTACTGTACCTACGCTGAGCTGTATCCGCTCCTTGCGGTGCTGCGGGCGGTTCCCGGCTCGCTGCTGGAACGGATCGCCGCGCGTGCGGAGCTGCCGTTGCGCATTCAAAAAATCCTCACGGCGAACCGGCGGACGGTGCAGGCGTACCTTTTCGCGCTCACCTACTTCGAACGGCGGCTCAAACGGCGGGTGCTTCGGCGTTTCGATCCGGCCTATGACCAGTCTCTGGAGGTCGTTGCCAGGGCCGGTGGCATGGCTGTACACGAATCGCCGGGGCCGGAATTCCGCGCGGTACGCATGCGGATTGACCTGGGAACCTACCTACAGGATGACCTGCTGCTGCTGTTGGATAAAATGACGATGGCGCACTCGCTGGAAGGCCGGGTTCCGTTCCTGGATCACCGGCTGGTGGAGTATGTACAGCGTATACCGTCAGCGATGAAGCTGCGTCCGGGATCCAAGAAGCGGCTGATGAAGCGGTGGTTGCGGGGGGTGCTCCCCGATGAGGTGCTGGACCGGCCCAAATGGGGGTTCGGCGCGCCGGTGGGGTTCTGGTTCCGACACGGGATGCAGAGGTACGCGCATGACATTCTGCTGGACGGCCGGACGCGTCGTCGCGGGATATTCAATACGGTGTACCTGGAACGGGAGTTCGCCCGCGATAAGAGCGTGCTGTCGCCGCAGCACCGGTTCCTGTTGTTGAACGCTGAGCTCTGGTTCCGGATGTACATGGACGGGGATTCATGGCAATCGCTGACCTGAAAAAAGACATCCTCATTTCAGTGGTGATCCCCACCCGCAATCGGGCCGCCCTGTTGCGCCGGGCGCTCAAGAGCGTTCGGGAACAACGGGGTATCGTTGCAGAACGCGTGGAGATCATTGTCATTGATGACTGCTCGGACGACGACACCCCGGCGGTAGCGGCGGCATCGGGGGTGCGGTACCTGCGTAACGACCGGCGGTCGGGAGGGGCTGCCGCACGAAACCGCGGCATACAGATGGCGTGCGGCTCCTGGATTGCGTTTCTGGATGACGATGACGAGTGGCTCCCTGACAAGCTCGCGCGACAGTTGGACGAGACGGTGCGCTCCGGTGCCGACATGAGCGCCACGGGGTTCCGGATGGTGGATGCTTCCGGCAGAACGTTGCAGGTGTACCGGGGCCGCAACTACCGTGACACCGCCGGCGTGCTGCGCCGATTGGCACACGACAACTTTATCGGGACGGCGTCCGGCGTCATGGTGCGCGCAGAGGTTTTCCGGAAGGTCGGCGTGTTCAACGAAGCATTCACCGCGTGCCAGGATTATGAGATGTGGATCCGCATCATTGAAGCGGGGCACCGGTTCCGGTTCGTCCGTGTTCCGCTCGTGGTCTACCACTATCACGCCGGACAGCGTATCAGCGTGTCAACGGGGGCGGTACAGGGCTACCGGCGATTCGTGCACACGTTCCGCGGCTTGATCGATCGGTACGGGTTGCGGCGCTACCACGTGCAGGAAATCCTCTATCGTACGGCCAAACAGCACCTGTTCGCGGGCGATCGTCGCGGCTTTCTGCGCAACCTGCGTCGGGCGGTCCGGGTGTACCCGTGGGTACCTAGTCACACATTGCTCCGCCTGATGCCTTCCATGGCGGAATTCCTCCATGCCCGGGGGATGGTGAAGTAACAATTGTCGTCGGATTCGGTTTGACTTGTCACGGCATTTTATGTATGCTACATTCTGATGGTTGCAATTCCGGCGACGTGTGCTGCGGTGCAGGCGCACGTCGCGCGTTCAGAATGGGGAGAATGCAGTGAAAAAGGCGCTGATAACGGGCATCACCGGTCAGGACGGGTCGTACCTGGCTGAGCTGTTGCTATCGAAGAAGTATCGGGTGTACGGTGTGGTTCGGCGTACGAGTACCGTCACCACCGAACGGATCGCGCACCTCTCCGGGAAGGTGGAACTGCTCTCCGGCGATTTGGCCGACCAAACGTCGGTGGATGACATTGTTCGCAGCGTTAAGCCAGACGAAGTGTACAACCTCGCGGCACAATCATTCGTTCCAACCTCCTGGAAACAGCCGCTGCTCACTGCGGACGTCACCGGGGTAGGCGTGCTGCGTATGTTGGAAGCGGTACGCAAGTATGCGCCGGAAGCACGGTTTTACCAAGCATCCTCTTCGGAGATGTTCGGCAAAGTCCGTGAGACACCGCAGTCGGAAAAGACCCCATTCCATCCGCGCAGCCCCTACGGCGTCGCCAAGGTTTACGGCCACTACATCACCGTCAACTACCGCGAGAGCTACAAGCTGTTCGCGTGTTCTGGGATTTGCTTCAACCACGAGAGCCCGCGTCGGGGCGAGGAGTTCGTTACGCGCAAGATATCGCTGGGTGTTGCGAAGATCAAGCTGGGCCTGGAGCGTGAGCTGCGCATGGGCAACCTGGACGCCAAGCGCGACTGGGGTTTCGCCGGGGACTACGTGCGGGCGATGTGGATGATGCTGCAGCATGACCGGGCGGATGATTACGTCATAGCCACTGGTGAGACGCACTCCGTGCGGGAGTTCATCGCCGAGGCGTTTGCGCACGTCGGGCTCAACTGGAAGAAACATGTCATTGTAGACAAACGGTTCCTGCGGCCTGCGGAAGTGGACCTGCTCATCGGCGACCGGCGCAAGCTCACCCGGGCCCTCGGCTGGAAGCCCGACGTGGATTTCAGGAGTCTGGTGCGCATGATGGTTGATGCAGACATCGCCCGCCTGTCCGGCGGGAGGCGTTGATCCGGCATGCGGCAGGTGTACGTCGGGGATTTCCGTCTCGGTGCGGAGGAGCGCCGTGTGATCAACGAGGTGCTCGACTCTGGGCGTATTTCCGAGGGTGTCCGTACGGCGCAGTTCGAGCAGACGTGGGCCCGATACGTCGGTACGCGGTTCGCGGTCGCGACGAGTTCGGGTACCGCGGCGTTGATCGCAGGTTGGCACGCGTACCGTGTGCGCCGGGCGCTCCCGACAGTCAGGCGCAAGGTCATTACCGCTCCCATCACGTACATCGCCACAGCCAATGCGCTCACGCTGACCGGGTACGAACCTGTGTTTGTGGATATTGATCCGGTGACGTTCGGCATCACTCCGGCAACGATTGGCGAACACCTCGCGACGGCGCTGGATCCGGATGCCTACGCCGCGATCAATCCGGTACATCTGATGGGCTACTGCTGCGACATGGACGGCATCCGGAATATCGCCGGCGAGTACGGTCTGGACATTGTCGAGGATTCCGCACAGGCGCACGGCAGCGTGTACCGTGGACGTCGAGCGGGGACGATGTCGTTTTTTTCAGTGTTCTCATTCTACATCGCCCACAACATCCAGGCGGGGGAGATGGGCGCGCTCAATACCGACGATGAAGAGCTGTTCCGGCTGGTGCGCAGCGTCAAGACCAACGGGAGGATGTGCGACTGTGCGGTGTGTACCCGCAGCGAGGGGATCTGCCCGCATGCCGCCACGGATGAGGAGGACCGGGACCCCCGGTTCACCCATACAATGGTGGGTTACAACTTCAAGACAATGGAGTTCCAGGCGGCGCTGGCAGTTTCGCAGATCGCAAAAGCAGATGAGATATTCCGATCCCGGCAGCGCAACGTGCGGATGCTGCACAAACGGCTGTCGCGGCACGAGGATCTTTTGCAGCTGCCGCGCATCAATGACGACGTGAGTTATCTGGCGTTCCCGGTGGTCATCAGAGATTCGCGAGCAGTGTCACGAAAACTGCTGCGCGAGCGGCTCGCAGAACAGGGGGTGGAATCCCGGCCGCTGTTCGGGTGCATTCCGACACAGCAGCCCGCGTTTGCGCACCTGCGGTCATTGTACGAAGGGCGACTGCCGGTAGCGGAGCACGTCGGGCGCAATGGTTTCTACATAGGGTGTCACCAGTACCTGACGGATGACGATATCGCGCAGGTCGGCGAAGCGTTCGACCGGGCGCTCTCCCGGAAATGACCATGACCGACGGATTCTGGCGCGGCAGAACAGTCGCGGTCCCCGGCGGCGGCGGTTTTGCGGGATCACACGTTGTTGAGCTGCTGCTCCACCGAGGTGCACGGGTCATCGTCATTGACCGTGACCGCTCTGCGGTTGAGCGCAACCTCTCGCACGTGCTGCCTGATCTGGAGTTCCGAGCCGCCGATCTGCTGGATGCGGATGCATGCCTGCGGGCGTTGCGTAGCGCGGAGGTGGTGCTCAACCTCGCGGCGCGCGTGGCAGGCGTCGGGTACAACGTGGAGCACCAGGCAGAGATGTTCTTTGACAACGTGCGCATGAATGCAAATCTCCTGGAGGCGGCGCGGGTCAACGGAGCCGGCCGTTTCCTAGTGGTGTCCAGCTCCTGCGTGTACCCCCGGGATTGCGCCATTCCAACGCCGGAGTCCGAGGGCATGCGGGGCGTCCCGGAGCCCGCAAACGAAGGGTACGGATGGGCTAAACGAATGTCTGAAGCCCAGGGGCGTGAGTACGCGTCCCGATGGGGCATGCAGGTCGCCGTCGCCCGACCGTACAACGCGTACGGACCGCGCGATTGCTTTGAACCGGGCAAGGCGCACGTCATTCCTGCACTGCTGCAGCGGGTTCTCTCCGGACAGGATCCCCTGGTGGTGTGGGGCGATGGTTCACAGAGCAGGGCGTTTCTTTTCGTCGAGGACTTCGCCCGCGGTCTGTTGGAGATCACGGAGCGGTACGCCTGCGCGGAACCGGTCAACCTGGGGACCGACGAGGAAATCCGCATCCGTGATCTCGTGGTACAGGTGTGCCAGGCGGCCGGGTGTTCGCCGCGGATCTCATTCGACAGCACGAAACCTTCGGGACAGCCCCGCAGCTGTGCCGATGTAACCGTTCTCCGTGAGCGGGTCGGGTTTCGTCCGGCGGTGTCGATCGGAGATGGTTTGCGGCGCACCGTGGAATGGTATCGGCACTCACTTCGATCTTGACAGTACCGAGTTTTCCAGCCTCGAAGTGATCAGGTGACCATCCGTGCCCCCTCAATCCTATCAAGATCGATGCGTGTAGTCAAGAATTTCTTGA
>Ga0209018_1000176_pt1 | contig 61935 bp, 50 predicted proteins | sample YNPBryBLVA2012_FD_185814 | JGI IMG/M metagenome (GOLD analysis project Ga0209018, IMG submission 185814) | Anoxygenic and chlorotrophic microbial mat microbial communities from Yellowstone National Park, USA - YNP Bryant BLVA 2012 (SPAdes)... ...
CTTTGACAAAAAAGAAAAACGTACTGGCAACTTTTTAAATCAACTGGCGCTATTTCCTTTATTTTCAATAGACTGATTCATCAAACTGTCAAATCGGGGTTTCAAACAATAATCGAGAAGGAGGTGACCATGAAAACCTATCGAGTCTTCTTGTGCCTTGCTTTCCATTTTGCTTTTCATACCAGCCAAGCCCGAGTGTATTACGTCAGCCCCTCGGGGAATAATGCCAACCCGGGCACGCTCGAACGTCCCTGGGCGAGCCCGGGCTACGGCTCGAGGCAACTCAGCCCCGGCGACACCCTCATCATCCTCGGCGGCCGCTACGTCCTCAGCGAGTACGACACGGACATCATCACCCCGGCCTCCGGCACTGCCGGCGCCTGGATTACTATTCGGGGCGAAGAGGGCCAGCGCCCCGTTCTGGCCGGCCGGGACAACCTGCTCACCGCCATCAACTTGAGCGGCGTCCAGTACGTGCGCATCGAAAATTTAGAGATCACCCACGATGACGGGGCTACTGGCGAGGCGGTGTGGTTTCGCGAGGGGGTAGAGATCCTCGGCGCGCCGTCCGCCCATATCGTCCTGCATGATCTCTACATCCATCATTTGGACGAGTTCGGGATGAATATTCAAGACGTGGAGGATCTGCACATCCTCGACTGCCGGCTCGAATACTGCGGATTTGGTGCCCTGGGCGGCCCGGCCGGTGAGCAGGGCGGCTGGCGGGATGTGACCATCCGCGGTTCTTCCCTCTCCTGGAGCGGTCACTATTACCAGGGCGGTGATGGCTCCAATCGCCCTTACGACCGGCCGGACGGCTTCGGCATCGAACCCTCCGCAGGACCCATCCTCATCGAGAACACGGTGGCAGAACACAACTACGGCGACGGCCTGGACTCCAAGTCTGCAAATACGACAATCCGCCAATGTATTGTGGCCAACAACTCCTGCGATGGAGTCAAACTCTGGGGACCGAATAGCCGGATCGAAAACACGCTCATTTACGGACGGGGAGACGCTAATCCTGAGCCAACGCCCTGGGCGGCGATCGTCATCGCGCCAGAGGAACAGAGGAATGCGCATTTCGAAATCCTCAATGTGACAGTGGACGATTTTCTCGGTCATAATTATCTGATGTACGTGCAGTACGATCATCCCGATGTCCCGGCTCATGTGACGATACGCAACACCATTTTCAGCGGCCGCGGGCCAGAGTGTCCCATTTATGTCAACAGTGCCAGCACCCTGACTGCGGATCACAACTTGTTCTACCTGCCGCAGAACCAGTTTATCCTCACCCACGGCGACACGACCTACACCGCCACCGACATCGCCTCCCTGGGCGAAGGGAACCTCTCTGGCGACCCACTGCTCGTGCGGCCAGCTTGGGGCGAGGACGGTGATTATCACCTTCGAGAGAGCAGCCCGGCAATCGACGCGGGCACCCCCATTGGGGCGCCAACTGGGGATTTAGAAAACCATCCCCGCGATGCCCGACCAGACATCGGGGCATATGAATTTGGAAGTCCGGGTGGCGTTCGCTCAGAGCCAGAGACCTTGGCCCACAGCATCTCGCTTTTCCAGAACTATCCTAACCCATTCAACCTGACGACCACGATTCGCTTCTCGCTTCCCCAACGTTCGCGCGTAGCGCTGGAAGTATTCGATGTGCGCGGCAACCACGTGGCTACGCTCGTGGAGGGAGAATTGGGCCCGGGTGTCCATTCGGTTGTCTTCGACGCGAGTGATCTCGCGTGCGGATTATACTTTCCACGCCTCACCGCAGGAAGCTTGAGCTTCACTAAAAAAGTGGTCCTGATAAAATAATGAGGAGACAACAGCCATGAGAAACGGTCTATCCCTCCTCTTGGCGGGTACAACTGCCCTGGCGTTTCTTCTTCCGCGCGAGGCATGGTCTCAGACGGCTACGAGTGTTACTACATTCATTCCCTCAGATGCCGGCGGAAGCGAAGGCCTTTATTGCCAGATTCACCTGCCTCCAGCTCCCCGTTATGCAGAAGGTGCGCCGGTGGTCGTTCAGGTTCCTGGAGGCTGGGAAGCGCGGGGGGCTACCTCTCCCGAACGCCCGCTGGTTTCGGCAGGGTTTATTCAAATTCTCTTCAACTTTCCTGGCGGAGGAGCGGGCGCGCAAAAGAGCGGCGGAGATTACGACGACCGAGGTGACAATTGCATCCGTGCCTTGCGGGATATTGCTCTCTTTGCCATGGGCAAAAAGGCAGACAAGAATGGAAAGTATCTCGGCGATTTGACAGGCGACATCCCACCGCTGTGCAGCAATGTGGGGCTCTGCGGATGGTCCAATGGCGGAAACGCCACCATTACCGCTGCCGGGGCGTTCGTTCACGACTTGGCGGGCCTGGCCTGGATCGTCAATTGGGAATCCCCAGTCGGCGACGGCATGCCCAATGTGGAAGCTGGGAGAAACGGCCAGCTGAATCCCGCCTACGACCCCGACACTGGCACCTGGGACTTCACCCATTTGGCTTTTAGCGACACCCTCACCGTCTCTGCCAAGGCACCGGAAGTAAAAGGCGGTTTCTATTTTGACTTGAACGGCAGCGGCAGCTACGATGCGGCCGATTTCCGGCCCGAGGCCTATGTGTTCAAGACCGGCGCTACCAAGGCCTATTACTCGGTTCGCTTACGCACCGAAGCGCACAACCGAGGTCTGGTCCCCCCAAGCGCTCCAACGACCCTTGCCACAGTGGAGGAAACACAGGCGTTCTGGAACTATCGCAACGGCGAAAATTGGATCGAGGCGGCGATCGCTGGGAATGCCAATTTGCTCTTCATGGTCACCGCCTCTGAAGAAGACCATGTGCAGGGGGGCGCCGGATCATCCGCACGTGCTGATCCAGTACGAGGCCTTTCGCGCGGCTGGGGCGCCCTTTGTGCGGCTGAATCCGGATCGTGTTTATGTCCAAGCCGTGGGTGGCTCTTCCTATCCGCAGGCAGCCGATAACCCTGCGTTCACCGCCTATGACCATCTTTCCATCCGGAATGCCTTGGAGCCGGAAGGCGCGAATAAGATTCCGGACGAAATTTTTACCGCGGCTGGAGTGGTGGAACTGGCTGACCGTACCCAAGCCAATAACCTATCCGCACAGCTCGATTCGGTGCTCTTTTCCGAACAACCTTCACCAATCGATTGGAAGCCCTATTTTACCCTAACGCCGGAGGAGGGGATCGAATTTGAGATTGACACCACTGCTATTGTCCTGGGCGGCGGTGTGCCGGTGCTCAACATTACCAACGACGGAGCGATTGTCTTGACCTCTGTGGTAGGTCCACAGCTGCGTGCCTTTGAGGTCCGCGATAACGGCAAGAACTACTTGTCCTTTACCTACCCGTCGCAACGCGGCTCCGACGGCGGATTCATTTACTTGCCGGACGGCCGAACGCGCTTTCTCAGCGAAGAACCAGCGCCCGGCAGTACGCCTCAGCGTCACAAAAGTCGCATTGTGAGCTGGATTTCCACGGACGGTCGCCTTTGGCAGCGCGAACCGGGCATCCGCTATCAACCGGGAGCAGAGGACGATTCCATTGCCAGTGTGCCCGCCGTGGTTCAGGTGCAAGACAGCCTCTGGCGTATGTACTATGTGGGCGATTGGTACCGCACCAACGGCACGCGCACCGCCATTTCCACTGACTGGGGCTGGACGTGGGCAGCAGAGTCCAAAAGCAATATCCTCCGCAAAGGCGACGTGGATCCTCACCCGGTCTATTTGAGCAACGGCAGGACCCGTCTGTACGGGCGCAGTGGCATGGGTAGGTCTCCCGAACAAGGAGGCATTAGTTTTTGCGATAGCGAGGACGGCGTGCATTTCGATACCCTGCAAGTGAAACTGCTCATCAAGGACAGCGATGTACCCGCCATGTTCAAATTAGACCCGGCCGTGATCAAATTCCCCAATGGCGAGATCGCCTGCTATTTGGGTGCGGCTCCACCCTTTAATCAGCCGGGAATGCCAAAATTGCTGGTCGCTTGGGCAAAGAAACCGACCGAGGTAAAAACTTTTTCATCTGGTTCTCTACCGAGTCGGTTTCAGTTGGAACAAAATTATCCCAATCCGTTTAATTCTGCAACCACGATCAAATTTTCACTGCCCGGTGCGGCACACGTGCGGCTGGCAATCATTGATCTACTTGGCAGAGACGTGGCAACGTTGGTGAATGGAGAATTAAACCCGGGCGAGCACTCCGTTGTCTTTGACGCAAAAGATTTGCCGAGTGGTATGTATTTCTTTCGTTTAACTACCCCAACCTTTTCTCAAACAAAGTCAATGCAGGTGTTGAAATGAAAAGGCTATCTATATTTTTGATAGCAATAGCCCTTATAACAAACTGTGGAAATAGTTCTAATCCTGCTCCTTCCGATGTAAAGGTTCAATCGATCAAGATGCTTTCCGAAAACAGCGCAAGGCCCAATTGGGACCTCTCGGGAAGCAATCGCATTGCTTTCGATAGGAAGAACGCGGACGGTTACTACGACGTCTACGTGATCAACGCCGACGGCAGCGGACTGATCTCGGTCACGGACGGAAAGTCGGGCGTTTGGCAGCGTCATAACGGGAACCCCTGCTGGCATCCCTCAGGACGCTTTATCGTCTTTCAGTCCGAACACCCTGAACATCTTTCGGCCGGTAAGGATAAGTTCTCTTCCGAACCCGGGGTAGGGGTGTACAATGAGCTATGGGTTACCAATCCTACGGGCGACAGGTTCTGGCAGCTCACCTTCCACGAAGTGAAGATGAATCTTCTTGACAACAAAAAGGCCGTGGGGGTACTCAATCCTCGCTTTTCGCAGGACGGCTCGAGGCTCATCTGGACCGAGCGCTACGACAAAGGAGGCAGGTGGGGGAAATGGCGCATAATGATGGCAGACTTTATCATTGATGAGGCCCGGGGTCCTCATCTCGGCAGTCAACGTATCGTCTTAACAGCGTCAGATTACGGAGGCAGTTATGTCACCTGCATGGGTATGACACCTGATGGAACCAGGTTGTCGCTGGCAGGCAACCTCAGTGGTCAAGACGAGTTCGGGATGGACCTGTACCTTTACGACCTCGGCTCTATGACGCTCAAGGATCTCACCAATGATCCGAAGGAGTGGACGGAAGGCGCCGCAATCACGCCGGATGGGAAAAAGATCCTCTATATGTCGAACAAAGGATACCCACTTGATCCGGCGAACGAACACTGGTACTGGCAAAAGATAAAAAGAGAGTACTGGATTATGAACCTGGACGGCTCAGAGAAACGACAGGTAACTCATTTCAACACCCCTGGGTATAGTGAATATCGCACTTACCCTACCATAGTGGCTGCCTGTAGCTGGAGTCCTGACGGGAAGAGACTCGCTGCAACAATAGGAGAAGATATAGGCACTGAGGAAAAAGCTAATTTTATCTTGAAGGTGGTATTGATTGAATTCAATCGCCCTTTGTGACCAACGCTGGTTATTTTAGAGATGGGAAATTCTGATCTTCGAGCACAATGATGATAAAATAAAATTGAGAAAGAATCGTAAAACTTTGTATAATTATATTTAAGAGGTAAAGGCTATGAAAAAGACATTCGAAAATCCTACAGAAGCTCGTATTGAAAAAATCAGTGTAATGACAAGGAACATTTTCTCTTTATTGCTTCTATTGTCATTATCTCTATTGTTTGTGAGTGCCTGTAAAAAAGAATCCAATCCAATTAATCCCAATCACAACTTACCTATTTCAGAGAGAAACTTTTATATTGGTCTTGTCCCGAATCCAGCCCATGCGCCGAACAGCAGTTTTGATGATATTGTGAAGGCTTATGAAGAAACAGGGAAAATTGCGGAGATAAGTATGGTCTGGGTTGAAAAACAAGGAATCGGGGAATACGAACTGCTAAAACAGAACCGAGTTATAACAGGAGTCAGAGTTTATGGCTTGAAACCATTCGTGACACTCAACTTTGCCACAATAAAGCAAGGTCCTAACGGCTTGGAATATGTAATCGATGCTCCAGCAGGGATAACCCCGAGCCTCTCTGATTCGGGATTCAGAGAGGTATGGAAAAATGAAGCGAAGAATATCGCGGAAGAATTCAAACCCGAATATCTATCGCTTGGAAATGAAGTAAACGATTATTTTTATTTCCATCCAGAGGACCTTGATGCTTATCTATCTTTAATTGACGAAACCTATTCAGCGATAAAAAGGGTCTCAGCTAATACAAGGGTTCTTGTTGTTTTCTCTTACAACCATTTGATTGAAAACAACCAATGGGAACTGCTTCGAAGATTCAACGCTAAAGTTGATTTGATTGGACTAACGACTTATCCTTATCAGAAGTTCACGACACCCGATGCGATTCCAGATGATTATTACTCAAAGTTGAAACAACATACAACCAAGCCAATTGCTTTTACGGAGATTGGATGGAGTTCCACCGGGACAAATACAGAGAAAATCCAGTCCAATTTCCTTGTGAAGTTTTTAGAACTGACGAAGGGTCTTGATATTGAAATGGTCAACTGGCTGTTTCTCCACGAAACTACTTTAAGCGGAATTCCTGGCCATATCACCAATCCAGAAGTTACGACAATAGCCCTGAAAAGAGCAGATGATAGCAAGAAAGAAATTTATGACATCTGGATTGAACTGAAAGAATTAAAGTGACGAATGAACCTAAAAACTACAATGAGGAAATAGGAATGGTGGAGTCAAAATGTAAACAATTTACCAAGTGGTGTTTACTTCTATCATTTAACTACCCTAACTTTTCAAGACATAACCAATGGAGGTGATGAAATGAAAAAGGAAATTATTTTTCTCATATTTCTCTTTTGTTCTAAAGCTTTATTCTCTCAACCAACCTTCGAACGAAAATACGATTATAATGGTAATGCAGATCTTGCCAAGGATGTAGTTGAAATTCCGAATGGGCATTTCATTATCGTTGGTGCAACTGGTCCTACGAATAATCCATTCGGATTAGGCAATACCGATGGCTTGGTGATTAAAATAAATTCAGTAGGCGATACACTCTGGACTCGCACTTTTGGAGACTATGGCACCGATGCCCTACTTTCGGTTTTATTTCGAGAAGATAAAATTATTATCGTTGGAGTGAAGTTTGTATTTGGGAAAGCCCATCAAGGGTGGCTACTTCAACTCGATCCAAATGGAAATAAACTTCTTGAGAAGACTTACGGAGGAAATAATTATGCATTTGATGGTATAGCCCGTATACTTCCTACAAATGATGGGGGCTATATAATGTTCGGCACGACAGAATCGTATGGTACAAACGGAACAAAAGATGCCTGGCTGATCAAACTTGATGCTAATTTTGATACCCTCTGGACAAAGACATACGATTTAGGAGTTATAACAGGAGATTCAAGCTATGACGACAATGGCATAAGTTTTACTTCGATTCATAATGATAAGTTTGTTTTAGCAATCAATACTTGTACCGCCGAGTGTAATTCAGCGGATCCACGAGTGTATGCTTCATATCTTGTCGTCGATTCCCTTGGAAATTTAATTAAGCATTTTTCTATAAAAAAAGGTCGCAAAAACAAATTCCAACAAATCAACCCAACAGGCGACGGTGGCGCGATAATTACTGGAGCCACAAGTATTATTGATTCTGCAGTTATTTGGGTTCCTTTAATTGGGAATATGCGAAGTGAGGATATATGGGTTCTAAAATTAGATGCTAATGCCGATACAGTTTGGTCGAGAATATTTGGAAAGTATGCAGTATATGATGGAGGTTTTAGTGTCTTTCAAAGAAGTGATGAAACATATATTTTATCGGCATATTCCCAAATAGGAGACACACCACAAATGGATTTTGACAACTACTGGTTGATGAAACTTAATAATTCAGGGGATACGCTCTGGGTGCGAAAATATGGTGGACCCGATAACGATGATATGTTCTCTGTGATTCCAACCTCTGATGGTGGCATCATTGCTGTCGGTTGGCGGGATGCGAACTCCGTTCAATGGGAGGGGGACGTTCCCGGTCCAGCGGATGTGTGGGTGATTAAGACAGATGATGAGGGTTTAATTACCTCCGTTGAACGGTCGCCTATTTACTTCAAGGATTTTATATTAGACCAGAACTATCCCAATCCCTTCAACCCGACAACCACAATTCGCTTCTCGCTTCCACAGCGCTCGCATGTCACGCTGAAAGTCTTCGATGTGCTGGGTAGAGAAATTGCAACGCTTATCAATGGCGAATTAAACCACGGTGAGCATTCGGTAGTCTATGACACGAAAAACTTGCCGAGCGGCGTGTATTTCTACCGATTAACCACCCCAACTTTTTCACAAACAAAACCAATGGAGAAAATAAAATGAAAAATTTACTTTTTTTATTGATCTCTGTAATGGCACTCTTTTCAATTTATCTACAATCTGCTCTATCCATGGATGCAACAATTATCATGGAGGATACTCTTGTAACAGAGACCCTTCCACCGGATATTACTTACGACGATTTTGGTATTTATGTAGCAACAGATGGTAATGATCAATCAGGGACGGGAACCATCGATCATCCTTTTCGGACAATCAGACGGGCACTCGAAGTAGCAAATGCCGGAGATAAAATACTGTTACGCGGAGGAACTTATAATGAATCCATCAGAATACAAATTCCGAATATTACCATTTGTTCTAAATCCGGAGAGTGGGCTGTTATTTCATCTCCTATAAATGATGAGAACATAGGTGAGTGCATACGATTTGATGTGGATGCATCGGGTGGTAAACTTCAACGCATTGAAACTATTGGTGGCTATTATTATGGGATAAAATTTGAAACAAGATGGGATTGGGGAGGAGAAGACAGAAGTGGCGCATCAAATATTATGATAGATTCTTGTAAAATTCATGATACAGGACGTGATTGCATTAAAATAGCACCGAATTGTGATAGTATTACAATACGTCGTTGTGAAATTTATAATTCAGGTATGAGATATAATAGCAATGCTGAAGGAATTGATAATGTTAATGGTGATCGGATGTTGGTTCAGGATTGTTATATTCATAATATTGCCACCAATGGATTGTATTTCAAAGGGGGTGCAACATTGTGCGTAGTGGAAAGAACAAAAATAGAAAATTGCGGTGGTGGAGGTATTATGGTAGGCTTCGATACCAGTCCCGAATATTTTGATACAACCGTGAATCCACAATATTATGAAAGTATCTATGGAATAGTTCGCAACTGTGTAATTAGCAATACATCTTATGCGGGTATTGGTTTATATGCAGCAAAGAACGCTAAGATTTATAACAATACTTTAATCAATACTGCAAGAACTGGTCATAGTCCTATTTATTTTGGTTTAACTTTTCAAGATTGGGATACAAGCGCAGGTCGTCCCCCATCGGTTTATCCGGTTATAATGAACAATTTGATTATTCAAGACGACACTATGCCCGACAATTTTGTATTTATTCGTTACGCATATGTAGAACAACTTGGAGGCGATCTATATTCACTTGCAGGTATGCCCATTATGGATAACAACTGTTATTATAAGAAGAATGGCAATGCAAATTTCGAAGATGGACGCCCTACAAGTAGATTTAATGGAAATTTATCAGGATGGCAAACACACATATCTAACGAAATAAATTCTATTGAAGGTGATCCATTAGTTACAGGAAATTTTCATTTATCTGCAAGTAGTCCTTGTATTGATGAGGCGCAAAGCACTCCTTATGTTACTTATGATTATGACAAACAATTACGTTCAGGAAATTTCGATATTGGTGCTGATGAATTTAATCACTCTACAGGTGTCGCCAATGAAACAAATAATAAACTGAATGATTATTATTTATTTCAGAACTATCCCAATCCCTTCAACCCTGCAACAACGATTCGCTTCTCGCTCCCGCAACGCGAGCACGTCACATTAAAAGTCTTTGATGTTCTCGGTAGAGAAGTGGCAACGCTTATCAATGGCGAATTAAACCCCAGTGAGCATTCCGTTGTCTATAATACAAAGGGATTACCGAGCGGTGTATATTTCTATCGCTTGCAAGTGGGCAATTTTGTTGAACAAAAGAAAATGGTCGCGGTAAAATGAATGGAAAATGGGAAAAAGTGTCTTCTTACAGCAATGTGAATACCCAGTTTAAGGTCTTTGCAATCTTACTTTATGGAGTACTATCGCAATTAGTGTTCTGCTCTACGTTGTTGTTGTCCTATACTAAATCTTTAGCGGAAACTGTTGTAAGAGTTGAGGCGACAGATGGAGGGCCCCGGATTGTGGTTAATGGCAAAAGGGTGCCTCCGCGGATGTTCTGGGGAATACGACACTCAGGTAAAGTAGCTACGGGAGACCGATGGCAAGAAGCATCGTTTGAGTTTTCTTCACCTTTTGATGCTAATGCCACTCTGCACTTTCGCTTTGGTCAGCAAGCAGGAGAGGTCTGGTTGGCTAATGTACGAGTTGTCACTGTTGCCACCGGTGAAGATGTATTACCACGTTTTAGCTTTGCCACTCCAGAGCGTTTTGCGAGCGCGTGGAACATTTGGCCTCCAGACGAACGTAATACCGTAGGCAGGGTGGAAGTTGTTGATTCCTCAGTGCACGTCTCGCTGACCGATCCACCGAGCGGAACCCCATGGCCTGACTTCCATCTCTATAGCCGAACATTGGAACTCAAAGCGAACACCAAATACAGCTGCTCGTTCCGAGTTCGCGCAGTACCAAATAGATCAGTCATTCCATGTGTGTACCATGTTGATGTTGAGAACCACCTCTGGGTTCCAATCGGCAGGCCACCCGACCCTTTCCTTCAGGAAGTTGCCATTGCACGCGATGCGGGTGTGAACTTTATTTCTTTCTATGCTCCTAATTGTTGGTCGCCACCGGAAAGACAACCTGACTGGCGGCTTTTAGATATTATCTGTCAAGAAATTATCAATGTGAATCCAGATGCTTTACTAATCCCACGAGTGTCGGTGGATGCGCCGCAGTGGTGGATAGAACGACATCCTGATGCACTTATGGTTTACGAAGATGGGAAGGTCGGACCGAAAGTGTCCGTCTCACATCGGCAATATCGCACGGATGCAGCAGCGCATATAGAGCGCCTCTGCCAACATCTTTGTGAGCAGTTCCCCAACAACTTTGCTGGCATCCATATTGCCGGGCAAAACACGGACGAATGGTTTTACGAGGGGACCTGGGGTGAAACCCTGAGTGGCTACGACTCTGCCACTCTTCAAGCTTGGCAAGCATCGCCTCATGGCAGGTCACAGGTACCCGATGCTTCTTCGCGACGTACCGCATCCCAAAGCTTGCTCCTTGATCCAATTTCCAATCGTCAACTGATTGACTTTAACTATTTTCTACAAGACGAGATGGCAGATTTTATTTCGGCATTGGCAGCAGCAGCTCGGCAAGGAACAAACGGTAAGAAGCTCATCTTGTTTTTCTATGGCTACCATTATGAGTTCGGACCAGTTTGGAACGGTCCTGCTACAAGCGGCCACTATGCCTTATCGCGCCTTCTGAAATCTCCCGATATAGACATCTTGTGCGCCCCTATCTCATACTTTGACCGCGATTTGCAAGGAAGTGGACCTCTTATGTCCTCAGTGGAGAGCGTTACACTATCAGGCAAGTTGTGGCTCAACGAGGATGACACACGCACCTATCTGGACCAGAATCGAGAGGATCATGCAAGGTACGGTGGGCTGGCAAATTTGGAACAAACAAAGTCTGTCATGCTTCGTAATACCGCTCAAGCAGTACTACGAGGTTTAGGTAGCTGGTGGATGGACCATGGTGCAGGCACAGATGGTGGTTGGTTTGCTGACCCCAAAATCTGGGAAGTAATGACCAAATTGAGACCTGTAGACGATGTTATGCTCACCCGTAAGCAACCTTTTAGTCCTGATATTGCCGTTATTATGGATGAGGGTAGTATGATGTATCTCGCTGGCGGTTCGAATGTGATTGGTCATGAGCTGATTTACAAATCCCGAGCGGCACTTGGCAGATGCGGTGCCCCTTATGGTCAGTATATGATTGAAGATGCAATTCAAGGTAAGGTAACTGCAATGCTTCAAATTTTTCTCAATGCGTGGGCACTCACGCCAGTGCAACGTCAACAGCTTGTCACTCATCGACCGCCCGGTGTCACACGAGTTTGGTGTTATGCACCCGGTTTCATATTGCCTGACCGAAGCGATGTTGCAGCAATGCGTGAAGTCAGCGGTTTCACTCATCGCATTGTGGAACTGGACTCAGCTGTCGCCATTCCTACCTCAACCGGGATAGAGATGGGGCTAAAAACGTCATTTGGACCCCAGCAGAGAGTTTGGCCACTCTTCTCGGTTGATGCTGCTCCGGAAGAGGTGCTGGCAACTTATCCTGATGGTTCACCTGCAGTGGCTATGCGACGTAGTCAGCAAGGGATAGACATTTTTATCGGACCACCGCAGCTTACTTCCGAGCTGGTTCGTGCACTGGCAAATATTGCCGGCGTTCACCTCTTCACAACAGAGGATGCATCTATTTGTGCAGCTGAAGGCTACCTGTCTCTTCACGCTGTGAACGATGGGCTACTTATGCTGAATATCGGTAGCGAGAACACGGTTTTGGATGCCCTTGAGCACACAACTATTGGACAAGGACCTGTACTTAATCTAGATGTTCACGCTGGGGACACTCGCCTACTATATTACGGACAGCCTACCTCTGTTAACGAAAAACCTACAAACGGAACCGCGAGCTATGAACTCTATCAGAACTACCCGAATCCGTTTAACCCGACAACCACCATACGCTTCTCGCTGCCGCAGCGCGAACATGTGACTCTGAAAGTCTTCGACACGCTCGGCAGGGAAGTGGCAACGCTGGTGGACGGAGAATTAAATGCAGGCGAGTATTCGCTTTTCTATGAGGCAAAGAGTTTATCGAGCGGGTTATATATCTGCCGGCTACAAGTGGGACAATATGTCCAAAGAATAAAAATGGAATTGGTTAAATAAGGGAAAAGTCATCATGGAAGAAAAATTAAAGCCTTTGCGCTACCAACTGGCATGGGTATTCTTTTTTAGCATCTGGATGGCTTACCTGGAATCTGCCGTGGTTGTCTATCTCAGAGCGCTGTATTATCCTGATGGATTTTCGTTTCCGATCAAATTCATCCCAATTCCCATGGCATTCATCGAATTGGGTCGGGAAGCGGCGACGATTTTCATGCTCTTGGCCATCGGTTTTTTGGCGGGTAAAAAGGCCTGGACCAGGCTGGCGTATTTTATGTTCAGCTTCGGCGTCTGGGATATCTGGTACTACGTTTGGCTGAAAATTTTTCTGAACTGGCCGGAATCGCTCCTGACCTGGGATCTGTTATTTCTCATCCCTGTCCCCTGGTCGGGTCCTGTGCTGGCCCCTGTTATCGTTTCCCTGTCACTGATTGGCGGTGCGGTGATCGTGCTAAATTTAGAGCATCAGGGCATTGAATTTAAATTGACGAAGTGGGAATGGTTTGTTTTGGTCATTGCCCCAGTGCTGATTTTTATCTCTTTCATTTTAGAAGCGCCGAAAATATTGAGACTCGAGGTCCCAACTGTTTATCATTGGGAACTATTAATCTTGGGCGAGCTCATTGGCATTGGCGTTTTGCTGCGAGCTGTCAGAAGATTGAAAAATCGTGAATCAGCAAGTGATTCCCAACCCTGATCATCATCCAAACTTTTTGCCAGGCTATTTCGAGCAGATGGGGGTCACGCCGTGGTCGCAGGCGGTGGCAGCACTTAGGCTTAGATGTTATTTGCCGAAAAAAATATCGATTTCATTTTAGGCCTCACAGCCTAAATTTTGAATGTGATCGACTGCTTGTGTTATAGCGAATTGGAAAGCGGGGATAGCCTCTACTACCATGGTGTAGGTCGTGACCATGGGGTTGGGAGCGATCACGAGTGCCAGCATGGCCGGCAGCTTTCAGATTATGGGCGACCGCTCAAAAACAGGCCGACTGATCGAATATCATTTTTATTTTGAGTAAAAGATAAAAAATTCAATGGCGGGGGAGATAATTATGATGGCTCCAATGTAATTCAATCGATAAATTATTATCAAGCGCACCCCAATTTAAGCCCGGGCAGCATAATAGAACAACGGCTATGCGACTACCACTACCACGAGAAACGCAGGAATCAGCCGACATTTGTAACCACCCAAAATCCCGGATCTTTCAGACTTTTGAGCGCAGTACAAGATCAACAAATCTGGCCCGCAAACTGCAATTTCGAAATGGGATTGTGCTTAGGAACTAATAGTTTTGTATGAGTAAACTCCATCCAAGAACTCCCCTTCCAATTTACGCAAAATTTCATACCATAAAAATCAGTCATCCCGTTAAGAAAAGAAATGGAATTGATTTTTGTCTTCGCACCCCGATCTGCTTTTCATGAGATGAAACCAGCGGCCTGCACCGCTTCATTGGAGTTAAGATTGCCGTTATACTGGATAAAAATTATTATGTGCCGCAATATAAGCATCACATCGAGAAAAAAGTCCTTGACTTTTTCAACTTTCATTTCTATATTTATCGAAATGAAAAATGAGGAATGGCAGTTATGGAATCACTTTTAAAAATTTTGAAAGCTTTGAGCGATAAAAATCGATTACGCATTGTGAAGATCCTTCAGCAGAGCAAATTGTGCGTATGCGAGATCACTAATATTTTAGGCCTAGCGACTTCAACCGTGTCCAATCACCTCAGCATTTTGAAGGACGCTGAGCTCATTGTGGATGAAAAGGATGGCAAATGGGTGGATTATCAACTAAATATGAATTCGAATAACCCATATATTATTGGACTATTACCACTCATTACTTTTTGGCTTCATGATGATGAGCAGGTGATGGCTGATTTAGAAAAGTTGAAATCCACGGATCGGATGCAATTGTGTAAAACTTAAAGGTCAAAGGTCAAATTCATAAAACAAAAAGGAGTTGAGCGAAGGGTTGGTGCAATCTCGGAGAGCTGAAGTCATAAATTGTTGCACTCCAGAATCGTGACTCTTTTGCACCAATGCTCCAGGACTTTTGATATGATACTAATTCGAGCAATTGAATGCCCGATTATCTAATCATCTAAACACGCAAACATCATTTCGACATTTGACGAACTATCAAAAGACAAATTGGATGAAGAAAAGAATATTGGTTTTGCACACTGGCAACTCCTGCCGCTCCCAGGCGGCTGAGGGCTGTTTGAGACACCTGGTTGGGGGCCGATTTGAAGCGATCAGCTCTGGCCTGGAGCCAAGTGTGAGAAATCCCAGAGCATTCATGTGATGGAGGAGGAGGAAATCGATATTTTGAACCATAATCCCAAATATACTGAGCGGTTCATCGGACAAAAATTCGATCATATCACCTCACTCTGCAATCGTGCGATAGAGCTGTGACCCTATTTTTACGGTTCAGTATGAAAGTCTCAAATTATGTTAACCGCGAATTTCGCCAATGAAAGCCAATTGCTCGAAGCATTCATTAGCGAAATTTTTCACATTGGCGCAATTCGCGGTCCAACTGTATGGCCCTTGCTGGCCCACATTCCCCAATTTGTTGACCTCGAATTTCACGAATTGAAGCCAATTGCGCGAAGTAGTCATTAGCGAAATTCGTTCAATTGGCATAATTAGCGGTCTGGCTGTTTCTGTCAAGGTTGAATTAACATGAGGAGATGAAAATGGCTGTGGCTCAAGAAAAGAAGCTTTCTGTTGTCGATCGGTTTTTAACACTCTGGATTTTTCTGGCGATGGCGCTGGGCATCGGGATTGGCTATTTTGCGCCTGCAATCACCCAATTTATTACCAGCTTGCAGGTTGGCGCAACCTCCATCCCTATTGCCATCGGCTTAATTCTGATGATGTATCCGCCGCTTGCCAAAGTGAAATATGAGGAGATGGGCAAGATTTTCCGCAATAAAAAATTGCTGTTCATCTCGCTGCTGAATAACTGGATCATCGGGCCATTATTGATGTTCGCCTTGGCCATCATCTTTCTCCACAATTATCCCGAATATATGATCGGCGTGATTCTGGTGGGCCTGGCCCGCTGCATCGCTATGGTCATCGTCTGGAACGAGCTGGCCGAGGGCGATCGGGAACTGGCGGTCGGCCTGGTGGCGTTCAATGCGGTGTTCCAGGTGCTGTTTTATGCGGTTTATATTTATCTTTTCATAACGATCTTCCTGAATGCACTGGGTCTGGTCAAAGGACTGAATGTGAGCATCTCCATGGCCGAAGCGGCCAAGACCGTGTTCATCTATCTCGGCATTCCGTTTCTCGGCGGCCTGATCACTCGTTTCAGTTTGCTCAAAGCCAAAGGCAAAGAGTGGTATGAGCGGGCATTCATCCCCAAAATTAGCCCAATCACGCTCATTGCCTTATTGTTCACCATCGTTGTGATGTTCTCGCTGAAAGGCGAGTACATTATCAAGCAACCGCTGCACGTTTTGCTGGTGGCTGTTCCGCTGACCATTTACTTTTTGGTGATGTGGTTTGCCACTTTTTTCGTGGTGAAAAAGATCGGCGCCAATTACGGGCAGACCACGGCCGTATCGTTTACGGCTGGCAGCAATGATTTTGAATTGGCCATCGCCGTGGCCGTGGCGATTTTTGGCATCGGCTCTGGCGAGGCATTTGCTACGGTGATTGGACCATTGATCGAGGTGCCAGTTCTAATCAGCCTGGTCAATGTGGCATTGTGGTTTAAGAAAAAATATTTTAGCAATTGAATGTAAGTTGTAGTCCACTTCCAAAGTGGACTACAACTAAATCTACGTAAGTTGTGGTCCACTTCCAAAGTGGACTACAACTAAATCTATGTAAGTCGTAGTCCACTTCCCAAGTGGACTACGACTAAACTATCGAAAGGAGAAGCGATGACCGCAGAAGAAATTCTGGACACGAAAAAGTCGTTTGCTATTATTGGCGCTACTCCCAACAAGGAACGCTATGGCTACGAAGTGTTTGAAATATTGCGGGCACATGGCTATCAGGTCTTCCCCATCAATCCCAAATATCCAGAGATCGATGGCGTCGCCTGTTACCCATCGCTGATGGCGTTGAAGACGCCGCCCGATGTGGTGCTCACCGCATTAGCGCCTGCCAATACCGAGCAGGTGATCGATAGCATCAAAGCCCTGGGCATCGAAACCGTCTGGATGCCGCCTGGCTGCTGGTCCGAAAACGCCGTGAAGCGATGCCAGGAGTTGGGTCTGAATTGCATTTACGATGAATGTCCCGTGTGGATGTTGAAGCTGCGAAGCAGGGGTAAAGCAAGGAGTTAAGTCGTAAGCTTTTATTCAGGGAGTTAAGCCGTCAGGCTTTTATTCAGGAGTTAAGCCGTCAGGCTTTTATTCAGGAGTTTAGCCATAAGGCTTTTATTCAGGAGTTAAGCCGTCAGGCTTTTATTCAGGAGTTTAGCCGTAAGGCTTTTATTTAGGAGTTTAGCCGTCAGGCTTTTATTTAGGAGTTTAGCCGTAAGGCTTTTATTCAGGAGTTAAGCCGTCAGGCTTTTATTCAGGAGTTTAGCCGTCAGGCTTTTATTCTTGATCGCTAATTACAATAATTATCCAAATTACGCGAATTTTCTAACGGACAAATTAGCAAAATTTTCTTAATTGGCGAAATTAGCGGTTGAGCTAAGCTGTCGGGAGTTAACCCTTCGGGAGTTAAGCCGTCATGAGTTAAGCCGTCGGGAGTTAAGCCTTCTGGAGTTAAGCCGTAAGGCTTTTATTAGCGAAATTTTATTAATTGGCGGAATTAGCAGTCCTAAAAGGCTAACGCCTAAATTCCCTTCAAGCAATAAGGAGTCTAAATTCCATGAGCGAAGAAGTCACCATGGTCACCATTGCGGGGTATCGAATTGGACTGATCGGCCTGTCTGAAATTTTCGAGAACCTCAAGCAAAAGAACCTGTCGGACGACTCGGCGCTAAAAGAGCAGTTGCTGCAGCAGGTTCGAGTGCAAAACTATGTGCCCGATTCCAGGGCTGAGGACTATGCCGATGCCATCCTGCGAGAGTACAAGAAATTTGCGGGATTGCCCGTGGAACCAGTGAAGGAGAAATTGGCCTTTCCCACCATCAGGATTCTGGGGCCTGGCTGTGCGGCTTGCGAGAACATGGAAAAGGACGTGCGGGCGATTCTCTCCGAGCTGAATATCGCCGCAGATGTGGATCACGTGCGGGACGTCAATAAGATCGCCGAATACGGTATGGCTCGAACCCCGTCGCTGGTGATCAACGATGAGATCGTGCTGAACGGCCGATCTTTGCCGAAGAGCCAGTTGAAAAAGTTGCTGGAGGAAAAGCTCAAATCACTGTAGAAAATCCTAAATCACAAATTGCCAATTGACAAATAATTTCCAATGTTCAAATATCAAATCACAAACATCGATTAAACCTGAGTCGCTTGTGAAATAACCCTTCCGAAGGTTTAGAACCATCGGAAGGGTAGCTCGGTTTGAAATTTATATCATAAAATTCCACGGGAGAGATCATCACCCTAATTATTGCAATCATCATTTTCGGCATATCCTTTTTTCTCTCCATGCTGGGCCTGGGTGGTGCGCAACTGTATGTGCCGATATTTTACTGGCTGGGGATGGGACTGAAAACTGAAGCCATTCCCCTGGCGTTGCTGTTGAATTTTGTGACGCAGATGTCCGCCAGCGTCACCTATGTGCGCAAAAAATTAGTGGACCTGGTGGCTGGCTTGCCGTTGCTCATCAGTTCGGCGATCTTCCCCGTGGTGGGGGCAAATTTCACCCAGCGCTTGCCGATCCGATGGATCATCCTGATCATCGGCCTAATATTGATTGCAGTGGCGATCCAGACGTTTTGCAACTGGCAGCAGTCGGGCCGCAGGTTCGCTCAGTGGCAAAAGATCATCATTGGATTGGCCGCAGGAAGCATCATTGGTTTTATCGTGGGCCTGATTGGGCATGGCGGCGGTTCATTTGTTGTGCCCACATTATTGCTGCTGGGCTTTGCGCCGAAACATGCGGCGGCCACGTCGTCATTTATTTGTACCTTTTCTTCGCTCAGCGGTTTTCTGACCCATGCCAGTCTGGCAGGAGTCAATTGGAGTTTATGCATGACAGGCGCCATCGTGGCGGTGGTCGGCGCTCAGCTCGGCTCCCGCTTCATGGCTGCCAAAATGAACAGCAGAACGTTGAAGCGGCTGTTTGGAGTGGTACTGTTTGTCATTGGACTTCAGCTTATTGTGAATGAATTAATCGGTATGTTTTGACAGGATGAACAGGATGAACTGGATTTTAGGATTTTGGCGCTTGGGTTAGCAAGGCCCTGGAAGACAGGATGCATTTTGAATTCTAAAATAAGCTGGCTCGAAGTGAATTCTCAATATCTTTTTTATAGCCTATCACAGGGTAAATAAAAAAGAGCAGATTAGCATTTGTCTTGTTGACATCTCCCTTGCCCGCTGCCACCTGGCTGAGGGAGGCGCTAAAATCCCCCTTCGAAGCGACCGCAGGAAATATGCGCCAGGAGATTTAGGGGAATATTAAAAATTCTTGTTTCAGCCCTGAAAATGCTTAACTTTTTCTATCCTGGACTTCCTGTTCATCCTGTCGAATTTCCCAAACAATGAATTTGGCAGGATGAACTGGATGAACTGGATGGTAGGTTTTGGAGCCTGGGTTAGCAGATCCTTGGAGAGCAGGATCCGTTTTAGATCATAAATAACTGGCCGAGGCGAATCATCAGCATTTTTTTATCCTGAACATCCTGTTCATCCTGTCGAATATTCAACGTGCGGCCAAATAACAATTTGGCCTACAGAAAGGATTGGCTATGAATCATCAATCAACTTTCGGCTTTATCGGTGGCGGACGGGTCACCTATTTCTTGCTAAAGGCATTGAGTGAGAAAAATGCCCTGCCCGAAAAAGTGATCGTCAGCGATCCCAATGAAACGGCACAGGCCAAAGTGCAGGCCATCTCGACCGATCGTATTCAGACGGTCAATGACAATCAACTGGCGGCTCAGGCTGAGATAGTATTTCTCTCGGTGCATCCGCCCGTAATCAAAGATGTAATCGAACCGATCAAAACGGGAATCAAACCAACGACGATTTTAATTTCATTGGCACCCGTGTTCAAGATCGAAAAATTGTCAGCCCTATTGGGTGGCTTCAATCGCATTGTCCGCATGATTCCCAATGCCCCGTCCATCATTCATCAGGGCTATAATCCAGTGGTGTTCGGCAGCGGGATAACGGTGGATGAAAAATCGTGGCTGATGAAGCTTTTTAGCCATTGGGGCGAAGCGCCTGAAGTGGCCGAGTCAAAATTGGAAGCCTACGCCATTGTCACCGCCATGGGACCAACCTACTTTTGGCCGCAATGGGTTAAATTGGAAGCGCTGGGAAAATCATTCGGGCTGGACGATGCGGAGCTGAAGACGGGCCTGGCCGCCATGCTCACGGGTGCCGTGGCGCTAATGTATCGATCGGATTTATCCCCGCAACAGGTGATGGATTTGATCCCAGTTTATCCCATGAAAGACCATGAAGCCAAAATCAGCGAATTGTTTGAGGCGGCGCTGGTGCCATTGCATCAAAAATTGAGTGGGATAGCGAAATAAAAATTATCATTTCAGCGACTCCGAAACTTTGAGTCATTTATCCGTTGGATTCATCTATCAGTTGGGAGGGAAAAGCTCAATTAAGATGCCCAATGGATAGATGAAACCAACGGATTTTAAATAATTGAATTTGAAAAATACCCTTTCAAAGGTTTTGAACCTTTTGGGAAAGTTCCCCTTTGAAGCGACCGTAGAAAGTGCCCGCCAGGGCAGGGGATTTAGGGGGATGTTAAGTGGCTTGATTAGCGTAGATAGTATTGATATTTTTAATCTGACTAAGTAGTACTAATAAAATGAATTTTCAAATGAGAAAGAACATCCAATGACCGCCGAAGTGAACATCCAAGCAGGAATATGCGGTTTTCAAACGAAGGTAACATCCACCAGCGATGATGACCAGATGGTGACGCTGAAGATCAAATCGGATTGCGACAAGATCAGAGAACTGGCAGCAGCAATCGACGCCAGGAATCCGCTGGACGGTTATCAGGAGCTGATGGTGAGCCAGATTTTAACAACTGCCACTGCCCAGCTCAAAGGCGGCTGCGCAGGTTGTGTGGTGCCAGCGGGAATTTTCAAAGCCATGCAGGTGGCAGCTGGATTGGCGCTGCCTAAAGATATTGAAATTAAAATTACCCGTGTACCGTAAAATTCGACAGGATGAACAGGATGGACAGGATAAAAATATTTCGGTTACCCTGCGGATCGTGTTTAAACTAAAATAAATATCCTGTGTATCCTGTAAATCCTGTTTAAGATAGAACAATCGCCCTTTTCAAAGGCTGGGAGCCTTCGAAAGGATTTAAGCAAATGGAATAACCTTTGGCAACAAAAAATTTAAAATCAATAAAAGATGACGACGCCCGCTCCTGCTGCGATCCTGGGGCGGCATTTCAAAAAAATCTTGAACAGCTCAATAGCGGACTTTTGACTGACAGTGCGACGGCTACAAAAGCAGAGCAGTTCGTCCAGATTGCCCGAATGCTATTCCAGCGGGGACTGGTCAGCGGCGTGGATGGGGCATTGGCCTGGCGCATTGATGAGGATGAGATTCTGGCCTCGCCCCTGCAACAGCCGCTGGGATGGCTGAATGCCAATGATCTGGCACGGCTATCCCTGAATGGCAAATTTCAAAATGACAGGGTGCCTGGCCTGGCGGCGGAATTTCTGGTGGAAATTTTCCGCCAGAATCCCGACATCGGTGCCGTGATCCAGGCGCATCCCAAATTTGGCTCGGTACTCGGACTGGCACAGGAGTCGCTGCCGCTATCGTTGTTGCCCGACCTGCAACGGCGCATCGGCCAGATCAAAACCATCGCCTTCCAGATTCACTGGACCGATGAATTGCTCGAGCGCTTGCAGGCTCGCAATCACTCTCGGGGCGTTTTTTTGATCGAAAATTATGGCGTGCTGGTCTTCGCCGAAGATTTGCTCACCGCCGCCCTGACGCTGGATTCGCTGGAGCATTATCTGGAGATCATCTATTATAGCCAGAACAGCGACCGCAAGAATCGACCTGCAAGCAATTTTGAGGTGCAGCCTGTGGAACAGCATCTCACCAAAATTTATTTAGAGGTGACCACTCGCTGCAATTTCAACTGCACCAACTGCCTGCGCAAGACAGGCGCTGTGCCCCGAGATCAGGACATGACGCTGGCTCAGGTGACCGAGCTGATGCGCCAACTGCTGCACAGCCGAACCTGCCAGGAGGTGGTGCTGCTGGGCTATGGCGAAGCCCTGTGCCATCCCCAGGCCATCGACATCATTGAGCTGCTCAAATCAGCAGGATTCCGATTGACGCTGGTGACCAATGGGCAATTGCTGTCAGCCGAAGTCGCAGAGCGTTTGATCGCTGCCCAATTGGACTGGCTCTACGTGTCCATCGACGGCGGCGATTACATGGCGCATCAGAAGGTCCGCACGGGCTCGGATTTTCAGACCATCATCGAAAATTTGAAAAATCTGGCGCAGCAGAAAGAAAAGCACAATTGTTCGCTCCCGCAAATTGGTCTGGAAACGGTGATCACCCAGGACAATATGCGTCAGATGCGAAGCATTTTGAACCTGGCCGATCAAGTTGGAGCGAAGCAAATTTTGATGAGCAACCTGCTGCCCTATAATGCTGCGATGGCGGAGCGGTCTTTGCTCGACCAGCCAGGTGGGCACATCTTTCGGAACAAATATCAAGCGCCGACAGTGAGAATTGCCCAGATGGATTATCGCCAGCCGACCCGCTGCAAATTTATCGCCGAGGGAGCGGCTTTTATTTCGGTGGAGGGAGACGTTAGCCCCTGCCTCATGGCGTCCAGGTCGCACACGGCCTATATTCTGGGGGCGGAGAAAAAAATTCAACGCTTCCGTCTGGGGAACATCTTTCAAGAAGATCTAACGCATATCTGGGATTCGGACGGCTATCGCTCGCTGCGGGATAAATTTCGCTACTACGATTTTCCCGACTGTTTCACCTGCCGTGGCGCCGAGATGTGCCTCAATCGATTGAACGGCGACCATGACTGTTTTCTGAGCGAAACGCCGTGCAGTGATTGTTTGTGGGCCAAGGAAGTGGTTATTTGTCCATAAAGAAATCATGAGATGGTAATAACAAAATTCCGTCAAATCACCAATCCCAAATAAATTTCAATGACCAAAATTTCAAATTCTAAACCTTGAGCAACGGCGTTTGGCTCATTTGAATTTGAATTTTTGAATTTATTGGAAATTTGATTTTTGAGATTTGGAATTTAGAATTTAAAAATATATCGTTTTCTTTCATTATGAAAATCAATTTAAGGAGATTCAGCTATGGTGATCAAGATTTTAGGAACAGGTTGTCCCAATTGTTATAAATTAGAAGAGCTGGCCAAGAAAGCGGCGCAGGAATTGAATGTTAATGCCGAATTTGTGAAGGTCAAAGAAATCGATAAAATTTTGGATTACGGCATCGCCCGAACGCCTGGGTTGGTGATCAATGAAGTGGTCAAATCGGCAGGGAGGATTCCTTCGGTCGAGCAGATAAAATCATTTATCCAGGAAGCGATGTCATGAACAGAAACGCCATTACCTATCCGTTAGATGGGGGATCGGTAATCGTTTTTATTTGAAAGAGAAAAGGAAATGCAAATATGAAAAAACCCTATCCGTTTCTACTATTGGTTCTGTGGATTTTATTGGCGATCGGCTGCGATAGCAATAATGCCCAGACGAAAACTGCACCATTGATAAAAAATAAAAAGATCATTGAAATCAATTCACCACAAAAAGATACGACAAAGACCAAAGCGCCAAAAGTCACTTTTATCGAGCTGGGATCGATCAATTGCATCCCCTGTCGCATGATGCAGCCCGTGATGAAAGCGGTCGAGGAAGATTATGGCGATCAGGTCAGGATCGTGTTTTATGATGTCTGGAAAGATCCTGCACCTGCCCGACAATATCGCATTCGGGTCATCCCCACGCAGATTTTTTTGGATGAATCGGGCAAAGAATTCTTCCGCCATGAGGGGTTTTATCCCAAAGAAGAAATTGATCGATTGCTGGGAGATAAAGGGGTGAAGAAGATCAAATCGGCAAGTTAGGGAAACGGTGCGAAAAATTAGCTGAGGTCCACTCCTAAGGTGTGTTTAAAGCAATTGGATAAATTCTTAATCAGAATGTCATTCCGAGCGCAGCGAGGAATCTGATCAATGCGGTATCTAACAAAAAATACAGATTCCTCATCCGCCAGAGCGGATTCAGAATGACGCAGTTCCTTTATAAATTTTCGCTCAGCAAAGATGTAGTCCACCTCCAAGGTGGACTACATCTCAGCGAATACCTCTCTCACAAGGAAAAAACTATGCTCACTGAAATTTTCACTCACCTGACCAATGCGATGACAGGTACCACCTGGATTGCCATTCTGGCATCGTTTGCCTGGGGCATTTTGAGCATCCTGCTCAGTCCGTGTCACCTGTCCAGCATTCCGCTGATCATCGGTTTCATCGATAAGCAGGGTCGGGTTTCGGTCAAGCGGGCGTTCTGGTTATCGTTAGTATTTGCGGCAGGAATACTGGTGACGATTGCTGCCATCGGCATCATCACGGCCTCGCTGGGCCGACTGATGGGCGATGTCGGGAATATCGGGAATTATCTGGTAGCGATCGTCTTTTTTCTGGTGGGTTTGTACCTGCTGGACATCATCCCAGCGCCGTGGAGTGGTGCCACGGGTACCAATGTGAAACAAACAGGATTGGCAGCGGCATTTCTGCTGGGCTTGTTGTTTGGGATTGGATTAGGTCCCTGCACGTTTGCCTACATGGCGCCCATGCTCGGCGTGGCGTTTCAGGTTGCCGCCACCCAATTGCTGTTTGCCATCACGCTCCTGGCGGCGTTTGGTGTGGGGCATTGCTCGGTGATCGTTCTGGCAGGCACGTTGACCGAAAAAGTCCAGCAATACTTGAATTGGACCGAGAAAACCAGAGGGGCGATTATCGTGCGTCGCATCTGCGGAGTTCTGGTTATTCTGGGTGGAATTTATTTGATTTTAAGATAGAACCAGTCCAGATGGCCAGATCTAGTCCACTCTAAAAGTGCACTACATCTGGCCCCTCAGAGGGTTGAAGTAGCAGATGGAGTCCACTTGTAAAGTGGACTCCATCTTTTCATCTTTTAAGGAGAAATTATGAAAGATCGAACCAAATTAGCCATCATCATCACGACTTTTTTAGCCGCCTATTTTATCCCTTTTGGCAAAGCAAATGTTCAAAAAGCCATATTGGAATCCTTTTTCATGCTGCAGGATTATGCCCGTGAGCATGTGCTGTTCTGCCTGGTGCCTGCGTTCTTTATCGCTGGGGCGATTGCTGTATTTGTGAACCAGGCAGCGGTGATGAAATATTTCGGCGCCCAGGCCAAAAAAATCCTATCGTACAGCGTGGCATCAATTTCAGGGACGATCCTGGCAGTGTGTTCCTGCACGGTATTGCCCTTGTTTGCAGGCATTTACAAGCGAGGTGCAGGCATCGGTCCCGCCACGGCGTTTCTTTATTCAGGTCCTGCCATCAACGTGCTGGCGATTATTTTGACCGCCCGAGTGCTGGGACCCGAGCTGGGCATCGCCCGAGCGGTTGGCGCCATCGCATTTTCGGTGATCATCGGATTGGCCATGGCCTTTATCTTTCGCAAGGAAGAAAAAGTCAGAAATGAAAAAGCGATCAATTTTAGCCAGGGGCTGGAGGAGGCCGTGCGCCCGCTGTGGAAAAATGCGCTCTACTTCTTGACCCTGGTACTGATCCTGATCTTCGCCGCCTGGGGCAAACCCGCTCAGCCCGTGGGATTCTGGAATTTCATTTTTCAGATCAAATGGTACATCACCGTGGTGCTGCTTGTCCTGCTGGGGTGGCAACTGTGGCGCTGGTTTCAAAAGGATGAATTGAGCCAGTGGGTGAACCAGACCTGGTTTTTCGCCTGGCAGATTTTGCCCCTGCTGTTTGGCGGCGTTCTGGTGGCTGGCTTTTTAATGGGCCGCCCCAATACCGATGCGGGTATCATTCCTTCAAGCTGGATTCAAACCGCTGTCGGTGGCAATTCCGTATGGTCGAACCTTTTTGCCTCCGTAGCTGGAGCTTTGATGTATTTTGCCACGTTGACGGAAGTCCCCATCCTGCAAGGCCTGATCGGCAGCGGCATGGGCAAAGGACCTGCTCTGGCGTTGCTACTGGCTGGTCCTGCGTTGAGCCTGCCGAATATGATCGTCATTCGCAGCGTCATCGGGACGAAGAAAGCATTGACCTATATTGCTCTGGTGGTAATCATGGCCACGGTGACGGGGATGGTGTTTGGGGGGATTTTCAAATGAGCCTTCTTTAATGATTTTGTGCAGTGATTTCAAAGATTAAAGTGATGAATTATGGTGCGATTGGATTGATAAGACTGGATGGTTTGGTTGACGCTGGAGGTGTAACGATGCAAAATAGTAAGATGTTTATTCTGGCTTGTTCGGGCGCCTCGAACACTGGAGCGTACTCTGATAAATGTGCTCGAAAAATGGTGCAGGACAATAATGGGAAGATGCTGTGCTTAGCCCGATTTGCGGTCGATCCAGGCTTTGCTGAAGAAAGCAAAGCCGAGTTGGGTGACGGCGTTCGGATCGTGGTGCTGGATGGCTGCCCCATTAACTGCGGTGAAAAAACCTTGCGGTAAAACGGCATCGAGCGATTTGAACATGTCAATACGACTGATTTTGGCATTACCAAAGGACAGACGCCGGTGACCGAAGCGAAGATTAATGAGATTTGTGAATTTTTGAAAGCAAGATAGCTGGAGTTCCATCCGTCTGGGTCGGATGAACTGCATCTCAGGAATCAAAGATGGAAGACAAAACGATTATCATTCTGCGCACGCGCCAATGTCGCCGCAGCGATTTGATCATCAAATTCTTGCAGGCAGAAAACATTCCACATGTCGTGAAATCGTTGGAGACCGATCCCGAGGCACAGCGGCTGGCGCAAAAATTCGACCTTCGCTCTTCACCAGGAATCATTGTGAATGGCCAGGTGGTCAATCCGTACCAGATGATCGAAAATTGTCAGATCAAGGATCGGGTGAAGGCGCGACAGTTGCTGGAAGATTTATTGAAAAAGTGAAATTATTAACAACCTTCTTCATCGTTAATCTGAATCCAATGCCCTTTTAAAGGCTTTAAATCTTTGAAAGGGCATATCGGAATCTACAAACCAGGCGATCTCCCAAAATGTGATCGTTCAGTTATGGGTAGGTACGCTTTCCTAAAGCAGCCAGGTTTAGGAAAGCTGGTTTGATTTCCCCTGCTGTAATTGACCAATTAAAAAAATGAAAATAAGACTTGACAAAGAGAAATTTATGTGTTATCTTTATGCAGTTATGCAATATCAAACATAATTGCAATAAAGAGGATTTAAAAATGGCAGCAACTATTTTTGAACTGCAAGCGGATATTTTTAAAGCGCTGTCTCACCCGGCTCGAGTGAGAATTTTAGAAGCGCTGCGAGAACGGAAGCGATGTGCCTGCAACTTAGCGCCAGAATTGGGGATCGAACAATCCAATTTCTCCCGTCATATCGCGGCACTTAAAACCGCTGGTTTAATCCGCTCCTGGAAGGAAGGCGTGAGCGTTTTTTTTACCATTGCCGATCAACGAGTTCTTGATCTGCTGGATATGGCTAATGAAATCTTGAAGCACCGAATTCAATCGCATCAACGGATATTTGTTTAAACTGCGATAGTTGGTGAATTCAATCTTCAATTAAAAAGAGTCTGTCCGAAAATATAACTTTATGTCATTTCGACCGAAGAGAGAATCCGTAAGTGCAATACTTTCGTAAAAATCAGATTCCTCACTTCGTTCGGAATGACAACTTTTAAGAAAAATAAATAATTTTCGGATAGACACTAAACTGCAAGCAGGATGCTTGCGTTACAGATGACGCTATTTTATTATAAGCTCTGAGCTGACAGTTAGACAAATTGAGTGTATTGGTGCTGTCAGTTTATTTTTGACCCTGAATATGCAATTATGCGAAATTAATCATAAAAGCAATATACCCGATCAAAGTACCCCCTCCTTTGAATGGGTAAACCAATTTGGACAGGAAAGACCATGTTGAAACTATTAGATATAACAATAGCGAAAAACGGGAAAAACATTTTAGATCAGCTTAGTCTGACTGTATTTCCCCGCGAAATCCACAGTATTCTGGGACAAAACGGTACTGGTAAAAGCACGCTGGCTTATGCTATCATGGGATTACCCGATTATCGAATCCATAGTGGGCAGATGTTGTGGCAGGGAGAAAATATCACCACACTCTCGGTTACCGATCGGGCTAAATTGGGGATCACCCTGGCCTGGCAGGAACCGGTTCGGTTTGAGGGTCTCAGAGTGAAGGATTATCTGGAAATCGGTAGCCGGGGAAATGGCAGGAATTTAACGCCAGCCCAAAGTCTGGAGAGCGTGGGACTTAATCCTGATAGATATCTCCATCGGGAGGTGGATGCCACGCTGAGCGGCGGTGAGCGCAAACGGATCGAGCTGGCAGCCGTTTTGATGATGCAGCCCCGGCTGGCAGTTCTGGATGAGCCAGATTCCGGCATCGATGCATTGTCGATCGATTACATCAAAGGGGTCATCCGCACGTTGGTCGCCAAAGGATCTTCGGTGCTGTTGATTACGCATCACGAGGAAGTGGCGGCCATGGCCGATCGGGCATCGTCGTTGTGCGCTGGAAAAATATTAAAGACCGGCAGCCCTGAAGAGGTCACGCGATTCTTCCGCAATCATTGCCAGGAGTGTCCCCATGTCAACCAGCCGGCTGAGGAGGTGATCCAGAATGCCTGATTTCGCCAATGAGTTCGAGCTACTGGCCGAGGCTTACGCTGCCAGCGGTGGAGATGTGCAGGATTTAAAAAATGATAGCTATGGCTTAATGCTGGTCAGTGGGCATCAGTTGCTCGCCAAAAATGAGATTCCGGGATTGGTCATCGCAGGCGAGCAAATTGCTGATGGTGTGAAAGCGAAGATTACGGTCAAAAAAAATCATCGACTCAAAAATCCAGTGCATCTCTGTTTTGGCGTCATCACGGCCGAAGGTGTGCAGCGCATTGTGGCCGATTTTGTGATCGAGGAAAACGCCACCGCTCAATTTTTAGCGCACTGCTCATTTCCCAATGCCATCAAAGTTCAGCATATTATGGAGGGCGCCGTAACCGTTGCTAACAACGCGACGATGGAATACAGCGAAACCCATTATCATGGCACTGAAGGCGGCGTGGAAGTGCTGCCCAAAATGAAAGTTCAGGTTGCGCCGAATGGCCGATACATTAGCACTTTCAAGTTGATCAAGGGCGCAGCAGGGAAAATTGTGCTGGATTACGAAGCCTATTTGCAGGATCGGGCGGTGACTGAAATGTATGCTAAAGTGTATGGCAAGCGCGCAGATGACATCAGCATTAAAGAATCTATCTACCTGAACGGCGTGGAATCCCGGGGCCTGGCCAAGAGCCGCATTGTACTCGCCGAGCAGGCACACGCCGAAGTGCTGGGAGAGGTGATTGGAAATGGCGCCCATTCCCGCGGCCATATCGATTGTATGGAGATTGTTCAGGGGAAACAGGCGGTCGCTTCGGCGCTGCCGCGGCTGCGGGTCGTGGATGATACTGCCAAACTCACCCATGAGGCCGCTATCGGTAGCGTGGATAAAAAACAGGTGGAGACGCTGATGGCGCGGGGCCTCACGGAACAGGAAGCCGTGGATGTGATTGTGATGGGATTGTTGAAATAGGAAGCCATAAGCCCCTGGTTTGTATTCATGGGGTCAACCAGGATTAAAGCAGCCGATTTCTTGTTTGGTGGTCATTGCGAACCGCCAGTTGGCGGTGACGCCATCTCTTGATTTATGGCTGCGAGAGAAATTGCTTCGTCTCCGCCAATTGGCGCATCCTCGCAATAACGCGGAGGCTGCTTTAATTTCAAGCGTTAAGTAATAGTGCTCATAGGAATTCATAACTATTGAATTATGCCTATAACCGATGATCCAATCAGAATCATTGAAGTGAAAGACGGCAAAGCGCTGGTTCGCGCCACCCGTCTGTCGATGTGCGCTCATTGCCACGTGGAAGATCAAATCAAAAATAAGCCCATTTTTGAGACCTGGATCGATAACCCGGCCGGCGCCAAACCTGGTGATTTTGTCCATGTGGAAATGGCGCCGAAGAAATTTCTGCTGGGGATTTTTATCCTGTTTGGCGTTCCGTTGATCGGATTATTTATCGGCATCACTGTCGCCAGTTTGATTCATTTTGCCAATGCACTGGCGGGACAGATCGCACTGGGATTTTTCGGATATGCCCTGTCTTATGTGATTGTCTGGCGGTTTGATAAATATGCTATGAAAAGCAATAAATTTATTCCAGCGGCTATCAAAAAAATTAGAATAAAAGAAAATCTTTTGAACCAACCAGTGGGATGAAATCAAATTAAGTTAGAGTCCACTTGATTATCCATCAAGGTTGACTCTAACTCTTCTGCAAACATGAGGGACGAAAGATGAATAACAAGAATAGAACCCTTGAAGACCGCCTGAATTCTTTTAAAGAAGAGTTTGGCAAAATGTTAGAACCAGTCGCCTTTTTAATGAAAAAAGACGAAACGTTGACCGATGCTTTTTTGCAATTGCATGAAATTGCACTGGGCGATGGTGCTATTTCTCGGAAACAGAAGCTGCTTATGCATGGGGCCATTACGGCCAGCCTGCATAATGTCGATGCAACCGCAATGCATCTTCTGGGAGCGATTCGCGCAGGGGCAACGGAACAGGAATTATTTGAAACCGCGGTTTCTATTATCCCGGTGGCGGGAATGCCGGCGTTTGGCAACTTCCTGGCAGCACTAAAAATAGTGAAAGAGTAAATCAAAATAGTCTTTTTATAAATTATTATCAATCAAATTACCAGTCGCACGCTGATTATCAGGTCAATTGGTCAAAGAACTTATTTGGTAAATTCAGTACTGAAATGACAAAACACCGGAGATTAAAAAATGGAAACGAAATGGAATCTATTGCCAGTTTGTTCCAAAGAAGCAGAAAATCTGGACATTATCCTGGCCTGTGATGGCGCTGCTTCAGTGGGACAGGTTGGCCATGATGTAGCAGTTAAATTGACAAAGGAGCAACAAGGCGCACGGATGTGCTGTCTCTCGGCTGTGGCCGCCGAATCCAAACCGCATGTTGGCATCGCCCAAAAAACCAGGAGGCTGATCGTGATTAATGGTTGTGCCAATAAATGTGCATCCGTGATCTTGCAAAAATTAAATATCGAACCGAGTTATGAAATCGTCATTGCCAAAGAAGGCGTGGATAAGATTCCGACACTGGATTTTGATCCGCAGGACGTAGAACGCATCGCCAGCAAGATTGCGGCAGATGTTGCCAAACTCCCGGAACGAAAAGTGGCTGGTGTAAATTGATCCTGTCATTGCTAGTAATCCCGCTTCTGCGGGAGAGCGAAGCAATCTTTTGAATTTTTGCGCCGGTGGAGATTGCTTCGTTACAAAACTCAACCTCTAAAATTAAAAGGAAATCATATTGAAAGATCAACTCCCCAAAATCGGCTTTTTAGTCTGCAACAGCGGCAGCTCCAACACCGGCACGTTGACCGGGATTGTTGCCTATGGCATGATCAAAGAATTTGATGGCATTGCTATTTTCTCGCTGCCGGCGCTGGCCAATCGAATCCCGAAACAAATTGCCCTGATCAAAAAAGTTCCCCGGCTGATCGTTATCGATGGTTGCAAAAATGAATGCGCCAAAAAAATTGTGGAACAATTGGATATCCCTTACGCGACCTATTTGAATTTGGAAGCGGATCTCGGGATCGAAAAAATTGGCCCCTTTACCACGATGGACTATTCCGTCGAGGACATGAGAAAAGTAAGAGAGGCGGTCAAGCAAATGATTGTTGACGCCACGTGAGATTGCTTCGTCGCTGCGCTCCTCGCAATGACATGGCGGCGGCTGTATTTGCGATCCCGCTTAGCGAATTGGCGTCAACCTAAGGTTCTAAAAGTATCCTGTTTATCAATAATTGACAGGCTTACTGGATAAAACAGGATGAACCAAGATCTATCTGGTAAACCTTATTTTTATCTTTTTTAACCTTAGTAGAAAAGAAAAATCACTACTTCATGTTAACCTTATTACCTTATTATTTTCAAATAAGGTAATAGGGTTTAGATGTTATTAAATTTTGGTTGCTACTAAGGTTTTAGAAATAAGTTACCTGATCTAATCTGATATACCAGATTATCTTGTTTATCCTGTAATCCTGTCAAAAAATATTTTATTTAGGTTGACGCGCATGCGTTTATCGGTAGAAGCAATCTCTCGATTGTTGAAAGGATACGATTAGGGAATAAAACAATGCTCGAAGTTGATTGGGAAAAATGGTTTTTTAATTTTGAAGCCGCCAGTCAGGAGTCAAAAAAAAGTCGCCGGCCCATTTTATTGCAATTCCATCGGGTACAATGTTCCGGCTGCCGCAAGATGTATGCGGTGACTTATCCTGACCCGGAAGTGAGCGCTGAGTTGTACCAGTGGTTCGTCCCCCTGCGGCTGGATATTTTGAAAGAACATCACATCCGATCGAGCTATTCCGCCGTGTGGACGCCATCGTTTTATTTTCTGGACTATCGGGGCAAATTGCTCCATTCGCTGCCGGGCTATTTGCCGCCCGAAGATTTTCGGATCGTGATGCGGTTGGGACTGGCAGCTTATCATATTCCGCGGGGAAAATACAGCGAAGCCATTGAAATCTTGACCGATGGTCTGGAACAATTTTCGACAAACCCGCGAGCCGCCACACTCCGGTTCTGGCGGGGAATGGCAAACTATCTGAAAACATACGATAGTCAACAGTTTCGAGAAGAAATGCTGGAAATTCAGGAGACCTATCCCAATAGTCCCGAAGCCAGGATGTGGCCCTGGGAGGATCGGTAAAATTTGGAACAGATGTTAAAAGAGGTTGAGACCTTATTACTGAATGATTCATAGCAACAGAGACACAGAGCGCACGGAGATTTATTAATTTTTTTCCTCGGTGTGCTCCGTGCCTCTGTGGCAATATTTCAGATGTCAGTTGCATAGATACTCCAATTTAATTTTTGCCACAGAGAAACAGAGGGCACAGAGATTTTTCAATAATTTTTCTCTATGACCTCTGAGTCTCGGTGGCAAAGTATGTGAATAATCCAGGTATCAAAAATATGATCAAAAATTAGTGAGGAGACGAATAATGAAAATAGCTATCGTTAGCGAGGATGAGGTGACGATCAGTCAACATTTTGGTCGCGCGCCGTTTTATGTAGTTGTTACCGTTGAGAACGGCAAGATAGTACACCGCGAGCTCCGCGACAAGCTGGGGCATGCGCAATTCCAGAGTGAGCCACACCATGAGGAGAACGATGCGCGCGGGCATGGCTTCGGGGCAGATTCCCAATCAAGGCACGCCCGCATGGCCGCGGCAATTGCTGACTGTCAGGTTTTGCTGGGTCGAGGCATGGGCGCTGGCGCCTACGAAAGTATGAAAGAGGCTGGCATCCAGCCGATAGTCACCGACATCTCAGCGATTGACGAGGCGGTGCGCGCTTATCTTGAAGGCCGACTGGTCGACCACACCGAGCGCTTGCACTGAACTCTCAGCAAGAGTTGCCACTTATCCCGTCTCTTTTGAGATAGGATTGCCGCAACTGCTGGCTTGGAACTTTTTTGTATCGATGAAAAATTAAGACAACAAATCCGAAACAGGTGATAGAAATTTTACAAGAGGTGTAAACATGAAAATCAAGATTATTTTAAACGGCGGCTTGAAATCCTGCTGCCAGACCTATTCGTCGGATATGATCCGCAAGGCATTAAAAGGATGGTTCAAAAATGATGAAGACATCGAAACCGAAGTGGTGGATAAAACGGAGAGCGAAATTCAACTGGATCATTTAGGATCGCTGGCGTATCAATATTTCGGTGAGAAAATTTATCCCATCGTCTATGTGGGTGATGTGCTGGCGGCAGTCGGAAATCTGCCCGACAGTCAGATTCTGCACAAAATGGTGCAGAATCCGGATCGCATCGCCATCAGCGAGCAGGATATTCTGGACGCGGCCCAAAAGCATGGCGTAGCCGTTGAAGCGTGAGATTCATTTCGATGGACCCTTACGAAGGTCCCGATCCTTCGCAAGGGTTAAAAAAAATGACATATTCGTACCAATATTATTTTGAAAACGAAATAGCAGTACTAACTAACCATTTTATTGAAAGGAAATGAAAGATGAAGTCAAACAAACACTATCCGCCGGACTGGGCGTTCGAATTTCACGGTCATCGCTGTCCGTTTATGCCCATCGGTTATCGCATGGGCAAATTAGCGCTGGACTATCTGGGCATTCAACCAGAAAAAGATCACGGCTTCTTTGTCTTCCCGGAGCTGGGCGAAGGTCACCCGCAGACCTGCATGATGGACGGGATCCAGGCCGCTACCAGCGCCACGTATGGCAAAGTATTGATGGAGAAGACCTACTGGGGCAAATTGGCAGTGACCTTTTATCATCCGCAAAAGGGGGCGGTGCGTTATGCGCTTAAACCCGAGGCGGTTGACGCCATGGGCCAATTCGAGTTCTTTGCCTACCGCAAGCGCGGTGTGGAACCGTCGCTCATTCCGTCGGCCGTCACTGAAGAAGTCATTAAATGGATGTACGATCAATCGGACGACACGATGTTTAAGATCGAGCCGAAACCAGATTTCAAATTTACACCGATAAAAGGGTCGTTTAACAAAGCCAAATGCAGCCTGTGCGGGGAATATGTTTTTGAACGCTATCTGCGCACCAAAGACGGACAGCCGGTCTGTATTCCCTGTTCGGGATACACCAGGTAATTTATAGCAGATGGACACAAGAATACTCGCTATAATATCACACCTAAATTTCTAAATCGAGCCTAATAAAATTTCAAAAGGCAAATTACAACTATCAAATAAATCTCAAGCTCAAAACCTCAATGATCAAAAACAAGGACAACGAAAGATCATTCAAAAAGTGAATATGAAAATAGATTCTTGTTTTGAATTTGATTTTTTGAATATTGAAATTTATTTGTAATTTGCTTTTTGTGTCTTGTGGTTTCTAAATTCATTTTAGAATTTTAGGCTACAATTTTAATTTGTGTTTTTTGCGCAAGAAAATTTCAAACTTCAAATTCCAAACTGAACAAACAAATTGCCAGGTTTTGTTGGTTGCAGCCTGGACACACTTAGCGTAGCAAGTGCGGATACAATTTGTGATTTTGTATTTGAAGTCTGGAATTTATTTGGAATTTGATCATTTTGAAATTTGGGATTTGCAGCTTCGCCGCGCCAGGATATCTGGATAGCTGGTTTAAATGGGACACCGAAGCGCGGTGTCCCCGGCTTGTGTCTTAAGCTGCTTTCAGGATGATCAACGATGAATATAATTTACTTCGCTCCTTTCATGTTCTTTTGCATCGCATTTATTTTTTCGATGCTGGGCATGGGCGGATCGCAGCTCTACATTCCCATCCTCTATTGGATGGGCCTCGAATTCAAGACTGAGGCGATTCCCCTGGGGATGTTGTTGAATGTGGTGAATACTTTTACCGCGACAACAACGTATGCGATGAAGAAAATGGTGGATTGGAAAGCGGCGTTGCCTTTTGCCGTTACGATGCTGATTTTGCCGCCGGTGGGAGCCTGGCTCAATGTCCAGCTCCCGGTGAAGCCGCTTATTGCTTTCTTTGCCGTCTTCACTGCCACCGCCGCCAGCCTTATGTTGTCCGGCTGGAAACCCAAACAGGGGAGAATATCCTCAAGCGGACGGGTGATTCTTGGTTTATCCGGTGGCAGCATTCTGGGACTTGTTGCCGGCCTGATCGGCCGGGGTGGTGGCTCTTTTGTCGTGCCCTTGCTCTATATTGCCGGACTGGAGGCAAAAGCCGCGGCCGCGACCTCCGCCTTTGTGGTCACCTGCTCGGGCGTGTCGAGTTTTATTGCTCACCTGGCTCTGGCAGCAAGGCCGAACTGGCTCATCTGGGCTGGCTGCACCGTGGCTGTATTCTTGGGCAGCGAGCTCGGTTCGCACGTCATGGCTGAAAAACTGAAACCGAAAGGAGTGCGCACGGTATTTGGCGTTATCCTCTGGGGAGTTGCTTTATTTTTATTTACTAAGGATGTGCTGTTGAATTAAAAATCGATGGAGAACAAAGAGTGTTAACATACATTATTGCAGGAATCGTTACCTTTGTGTTTACTACAGTTTTAACTATAGCCGGGGTGGGCGCGGCATTTATTTTGATCCCAATTTTTTTGGCTTTAGGGATTCCGCTATTGACTGCAATGTCCACCGCGCTGTTGCTGAATTCCATCGCTATGATTTTTGCCTCGATCAGTTATGCGCGGGATCGGCTCATTGTATTCAAAACCGCGCTGCCCATCTTAATTGTGGCAACGGTTCTTTCTCCATTAGGAGCGAGAACCGCAGAACATTTGCCACGAGAAGTGTTATTATGGTTATTTGTGGGATTTTTAATTTTTGCCGGCTCGATGATGCTTTTTTATAAAGCCAAGGAACGACCCATCGAGACCGATACGAAAAAAATGATCGGCTATGGCGTGGGCGTCGGTTCGTTGGCCGGTTATCTGGGCGGACTCCTGGGTGTGGGCGGTGGCAACTTTATCGTTCCAGTGCTGGTCTGGCTGGGCTTTAATCCAAAAAAGGCTTCAGCCACTACGGCCTTTATCGTCATCTTTTCATCTCTGGCCGGATTTTTAGGTCATGCCACCACCGGCAATATTCACATCTGGCTTTTATCTCTGTGCGCCGTGGGCTCGGTTTCTGGAGCGCTGTTGGGGGCTTATCTGATGCGAAAAAAATTGAGTCGGCAACAGGTGAAGGTAGCCATCGGCGTGATCCTTTATTTTATTGCGTTGAAGATGATCTGGGATCTGCTGAAAACTTTGTTATAAACCAACGCTGAATAAATCAGGTAGAACACGACAATTTGAGGTCTTAAATTAATGGTACGACAAGTTCTTTTTTATATGGTGTTCTTCTCCACTGTGGTTGCCATCCCTTCGACAGGCTTGGTGATCCCTCAAAAAACCAGGGGACTTAGCTGGAACATCGGGAATACCGCACTTACTTTGAGCGGCAGCTACCGCCTTCGGGCAGAATTGCAGAACGAATTTCATGTAAAAAATTTTGCCACCGGTCGAAGCGAAGATTTTCTGCTCTCCCGGCTGCGGCTGGAAGCGGATGTTCGATTCAGCCCCAGCGCACGAGTTCATCTCCAGTTACAGGACGCCCGTGTTGTAGGCTCATCATTTTCGGATCAGGATTTTGCCGCCGGCAATAATCCGTTTCACGATCCGCTGGACATCAACCAGGCTTACCTCGAATTGCAGCCCTGGAAACCTTTGCAGCTTAAAATCGGACGACAGGCCATTTCCTTCCGCGATCGCCGGGTTTTCGGACCCGGCGACTGGGGCAATACCGGGCGTTATGCCTGGGATGCCGCCATCATCAAATTGACAAATCGCTGGCTCGAAAGCAACTGGATTGCCGGGCGGTTCATCCTGCATGATCCGGATCGCTGGCCCAACAAATGGGCCGATGGACCGACCGCAGTCGCCAGTTATAATTCCATCAAGACACTGCCGTTTCTGCTGGATGTCTTTTATGTTTTTAAACACGATGATCGTGGCATCACGCTGGGCGAAACGGGTGCGGGAAATCTTGCCTCCCATAGCCTGGGTTTCTGGCTCAATGGGAAATGGCACTCGTGGGAATACGGAGTTACAGCAGTCGGACAGATGGGAAAGTGGGGTTCTGATGATATTCGGGCGTACGGGCTGGTCGGTTCGCTCGGCTATCAGTGGCAGGCTCGCTGGCAGCCGCTGCTAAAGCTGCAATGTATCATCGGCTCCGGTGATAGCGATCCTAATGATGGCATTCGCGGTACCTTCGATGGCGTGTTCGGCGGCGCCGATACCGATCTCTACGGCTGGATGAATATGTTCTTCTGGCAGAATCTGCAAGAATACCGCCTCGATCTCAAACTCACGCCCCACAAAGCGTTGAGCTTGAAAGGCGAATATCATTATTTTACGCTGGATCAAAGCCGCGATGCCTGGTATTTTCCGGGCAAAGCGGTCCGTCGGGACAAGGCGGGTTCTTCAGGACAGGAGCTGGGACACGAGATCGATATGACGGTTAGAATGAAAGTGGCAAGCTATCTGGAATTGCTAACAGGCGCCTGCTTTTTCATGCCCGGCGAGTTTATTAAACATACCGGGAAAAGTCCCAGGGCGAGTTGGTATTTTTTAGAGACGACGTTTTATTTTTAAAATAGCACCGGAGTGCGACGCCTTTATGCGTCGCCGTAGCCGTAACGCAAGCATCTTGCTTGCTCACAAGCTGGAAGTCTTCCTTCGGCAGACCAATTAATTGATAGATCCACTGAAGGTGGGCTTGTGTTACGGTCTGAAAATCATGGAGGCAAGTATGAAACGATGGTTTTTTATCACCGCAATTATTGCGATGCTGTTCGGTTCAATTCTTTCTTACGCGAACGATGCACCAACCAAAGATAAATCAATGGCATTGGATGCTGTTTGTCCCCCTTTCTTTTTAAAGGATGAAGCAGGCAAGATCATTGATCCCGTAAATAAGATTAATTCGGATAAACCCTACTCTCCAAAACAGACCTGCGGGGCTGCTGGTTGTCACGATTACAATAAGATCACGGAAGGTTTTCATTTTACCCAGGGCAAAGGTGAGCAACCGACTGCCGCTCAAGCGCAACGATATCAATGGGCTTCCTCGCCGGGCAACTATGGCGGCAACTGGTGTTCGCCGGCGCCACTGTACCACTATTTATCGCCCAAGCAGAATTCATCTCCGCGAACCATGGATATGACGTCGTTCAGTTTTATTACAGCGGGCTGTGGCGAGTGTCATCCCAGCGGCGGCTCGGCCGAATACGATCGTAATGGCAACCGCTACGATCAGTTCATGGTGGAGAAAGGTTACACCTCGAACGGCGATAACGATTTTGATGGCGACTATTATCAAGCCCAATGGAGCGAAACCGGAGTGCTGGAGGCCGATTGTATGATGTGCCATCAGCCCGAATACAATAATGCCGAGCGCAAGAAGCAGTTGAAGGCACTGAATTTTCGCTGGGCTGCCACTGCTGCTGCTGGATGGGCAACCATAACTGGATCAGTTCAGGAAAAAATTCCTGTGAAAGTCGCTTACAATGCCTCGCTGTTTGATGCCGATGGCAAAATCTCGCCGCACATCGTTCGTGAGCCGCGCAACAAAGCCTGTCTCGAATGTCATGCCCAACCCGGCTGGAAGAAACGGGGCGCCAACTATTCTTTGCGCACCGATGTCCATCTTCGAGCGGGATTGAAATGCGTCGATTGCCACCCGGCCGGATCAAAGGCGGTGGACAGTCGCATCAATGAGAGAGAAATGCACCAGCTCGGCAAAGGCGATGACCCTGGCGGTCTGGTGCGAAATGATCTGGATAACACGGTGCTCGATTGTGATTATTGCCACTCCAATGGCTATCTGGGCGCACCCATCGCCAAACATACGTGGCTGCCGCCGTTGCATCTGGAGCGGATCGCCTGCCAGACCTGCCACATTCCCGAGCGTGTGGTTAAACCGGCGCTGTTTCAAGCCAGTGATGTGTTCAACCCTGGCACCAAAATACCTGCCAAAGGTAAATACCTTTGGGTGTTTTATGGCCCTGATATGCAATATTACAATCACTACGGCAATTTGAAGATGATGGGATATGAGGACAAGCCCACCGATCCGTTCAAGCCAGTGCTGGTGAAATACAAAGGAAAGATCTACCCGGTCAATAGAATCCATAGCGCCTGGCCCGGCATCGAAGTCGAAGGCAAGCCCGGCTTGATGCAGCCGCTGATGAGCGCTATTTACAAAATGTGGGCGACCCATTTCAAAGATTCAACCCAATATGCTGAGCTGGCGAAAATAAAGGATGATAATGGCGATGGTGTGATCGAAGTGAATCGTGCCGATGAAATTGATGCCCTGATTGCGGCGGTCACTTCCCTGCTAAAAGCGACCAATTACCCGATGCAGGGCAAGCGAGTGGTCTGGGCGATGAACGATCGGGTTTATCGCTCTGGGACCGATTTTTACACGATTCCGAAGGAGGAATGGGAAGCGTCGCCCTATGCTAATGTGCATAAATATAGTCATGATGTTTATCCGGCGAAGGCGGCATTGGGGGCGAAGGGCTGCGGCGATTGCCATAGCAAATCATCCCATTTCTTTTTCGCCAAAACAGTGAAATATCCCTTTGATGGCAATGCCCAGCCAATCACTGAACCTCAGTTTACATTGCTCGGCTACAATGGCACACCCAAAATTTACAGCAGCGCCGCTAGAGCAACCGCTGGCTTTTTCCGCTGGTTAACCATCATCGTTGTGGCGGGTCTGTTCATTCACATCATTCTTGATTTCTTTGCCCGTCTGCGCTTGCATCGATCAGAAGAATTAGCGGTAACAGCAACAGAGAAAACCGTCCAGCGGTTCAATACCCATTATTTGACGCAGCATCTGTTGCTGATTATCAGCGTGCTGTTGATGGTTATTTCAGCTATTTTTCTGTGGGGACTTCGCTACTCCGGCGCAAACTGGGCAGCAGCGTTGACCGGCGCGCTGGGCGGCGTGGAATTCTGGCGTCTTGTCCATCGGGCGGGCGCGCTGGTCTTGATTTTCACCAGTTGTTATCATCTCATTTACAGCCTGATTCATCCCGAAGGACGACGTGATTTTATGCTGATGATTCCGACAGCGAAAGATTTTCGGGATTTCGGCCATAATGTTTTATGGTTCGTGGGACTGCGAAAAGAGCGTCCCCAATTTGGTCGTTTTTCCTATTTTGAAAAATTCGATTATTGGGCCGTGTTCTGGGGCTGCGCCATCATGATCGTCTCGGGTCTGGCATTATGGGCGCCGGAGATATTCCGATTAATTATCCCTTCCGCTTCGCCCGCATTCTTCGAAGCCATGAAGGAAGCCCATTCCCATGAAGCGGTGCTGGCTGTGCTGGCGATTTTCATCTGGCACATTTACAATGTTCATTTTCGACCCGACCGATTTCCTGGCACCCTTTTCTGGATACACGGACGGATAAGTCCCAACGAGATGCTGCGCGACCATCCGCTGGAAGCTTGACAGAAGTAGGTTGTTCAATAGCGTCTGGATAATTGCCACGACTGCTCTGCGTTGCTGATAAAAACATACACATTGAAATCGGTAACCGATTGATGACATTTTTCTTTCGCTGGGTAGAATACCATTCTATTGGCATGTTCTGCCTACCAGCACAAAACAGTATTATGATCAATCAAATTCAAAAAACGATCCTTGATGCGAAAGAAATACGAATGGCCAAGCAAAAATAAAAATCTCTGTGCACTCTGTGTCTCTGTGGCAAAAAATAAATTAGCCACCGAGGCACGCAGAACACAGAGAAAATTTCTATGAACTCTCTGTCTCTGTGGCAAAAAATATATTTTCAATGAAAAGGCTATCCCATGAAATGGATTCCGAAACAAGCCCTCTGGCAGGGCATTATCATCCTGATGGTCGCCACGCTTATCGGGCTGGGTGTCAATAGTTTTCATCCACGAAAAGTATCGCTCACATTCAAGCGACCGCCACTGAAATATGCCGCTGATTCGCTGTTTGCTGAAGACCTGCCATCGGTGAATATCGCAGGTCAGAATGATTCTGTACCGCCAACACCGAATGCGAGTGGTGAGCTGATTATCCTCAATGCAGGACAGCTTCGGCAACTTGTGTCGCAACAGCAGGCAATGCTACTGGATGCCAGAACCCCAGCCGAATACGAAGCGGGCCATCTGCCCGGGGCTATGCTTTTGCCATTCGATTTGCTTTATGATTATGAGCAGCAAATCAACGAGCTGCCCAAAGACAAATGGCTCATCTGCTACTGCGAGGGTCCCCCCTGCGACCTGGGTGAATTGCTGGCAAAAGAGCTATTGCTGCGGGGTTTTCAAAAAGTGGCTGTTTATCAGGACGGTGTAAACGATTGGAAGAAATCGTATCCGGTCATCAAGGGAAAGGAGGCGGGTGAATTTGAAAAGTGATCGCATGAAATGGATATTTCTGGCACTACGCTGGGGCATCGGTGCGCTCTTTGTTTATGCTGCTATCGGTAAAATCGCCAACCCCATGGCCTTTGCCGCACAGGTCGACAATTACCGCCTGCTGCCCTATTTTTTGGTCACCCTGGTGGCGGCGATCTTGCCCTGGCTGGAATTATGCTGCGGCTTGCTGTTGATCGTCGGCAAATGGCTGCCGGGAGCAGCGCTAATTTTACTGGCGCTCAATCTCGTTTTTCTGATTGCCATTATTTCTGCGCTGGCGAAAGGACTGGATATTAGCTGCGGCTGCTTTTCCGTCTCCGGTGAGGGCATGCGTATCGGGATCAAAAAATTGATTGAGAACATCTTGCTCTCATTGTTGACGATGGCGATTTATTGGCAGGTGTTATCCACTGCCACAAAAAAGCCAATTTACGAAGGTACAAAATAGCTTGCTCGGTTTTATCACAGCGACATTGAAAAATCATGGATTTATTGAGGAGCATTTCATGAAAATGAATCGATTCAAAATTTGGTCGGTCAGAATGTTATTCCCGATTATTCTCGCCGTTTTAATGATGCAATGTGGCGGGAAAGAAAAAGAGACCTCCCAGCATGTGGCTCGGGCAGCCTCGCAAGAAACGACGGAAAGCGTGAAATCAGATGTCAGCCCTGAGCCAGAGAAAAAAGCTGATCCGGGCAAAAAACAAAACTCAACGAGTCTTAATAAAGAAACCATTGCCCTGGTAAACCAATTTCCCATCACCGAGCAATATCTGAATCAACGCTATCAGTCTTTGCCCGCGGAATATCAGCAGGAGTTCAAAAATGACCTAGAGGGATTGTTGGATCAGCTCATCGTGCGTGAGCTATTATTTCAACGCGCCGAACAAAAGGGCTTTGCTAAAGGCATAACTAATTCGGATGCGGAGCAGGCGAAAGATATTGCCATCGAAAAATATTTGAAAGAGATGGTCGCTCAGATTCAGGTCTCTGATGCGGAAATAAAAAGCTTTTACAACGAGCATATCAGCGAGATGCAGGGCGCGAGTTTGGAGCAGGTTAAGGCCAATATCAAAAGCTATCTCCTCCAGCAAAAACAGGGCGATCTGGTCAATCAAACCATTGAACAGCTTAAAAATGAGGCGAACATCACCCGCAATGAAGCCTGGCTGGCAAAGCAGCGAGCGCTGAAACCAGCCAATCCGCTGGAGCCAGCATTAAAGAGTGGCCTGCCTACGGTATTGGACCTGGGCGCCAGTTCATGTATTCCTTGCAAAATGATGAAGCCGATCTTTGCTGAACTGGAGCAGAGCCTGAAGGGCAAAGCCAATGTCATCCTGCTGGAAATTGGCGATCATCGTGACCTGGCAAGGCAATATCGGGTGCGGGTGATCCCCACGCAGATCTTCTTCGATACGAAAGGCGAAGTGTACTGGCGGCATGAAGGATTTCTGCCCAAGGAGGAGATCATCAAAAAGCTGCATGAGGGCGGGATGGAATAGCAGCAGATTTTGGGACCAATTTTGACCATCCCTCTCGGAGGGCAAGAACTTTCGCGGGGATCGAATTTCTGGTCCACCGATCATCGGTACAACTCCGATTAAGGCGCTATTGCTGGATTTTGTGTTAAGATTCCAGCCAAATTGCAGCCACGGTCATCGAACGCATTGACGGTTAGTAACGAGACCTCGATACTTTCTCTGGCTCAATGGAATTTATGATTGTTGCGACTCGTTGACAGAAAGATGGTGTAGAAGGTTTATTCATGAAATATTGCCACAGGGGCATCAAAAACGCAGAAGAAAAAATCCTCGGTGTGCATTGTATCTCTGCGCCTCCAAATGGAGCAAGATTATGATCTTAATAACCACGAAAATAGTGGAAACAACGTTTGGCGTTTCGGCGAAGCAAAATTTGCTCCTGGGACAGTTCACCCCTGGGGCAAGACGTGTTGCTGGTTGATAATAGGAAGCGGCCGGTACATAGCTAATTGTGCCTAGACCCCATGAAATTCCTTGCATTTTGAAAATTTTCTTAATATATTTATTTGGGCAAGGAGATAATCAGCGAGATAGCATCAAGATAACTGTTGCCAGATCGATCTATCAATTGCCCGAATGAACATCGAGTGAGCAGTTCACCCTGACATCAAGGCACAGGCAACGCTCAGATGATCCATTAAATCAGCTTAGACTGAATCGCTCGCTCTTTCACAGCCAAAAATAAGATATGATCTGCCTGATAAGCATATCGCTGGGCTATTTGCTCGGGTCTCTTTTGCCGGCGTATTACTTTGGCAGACTGGCTGGCGTGGATATTCGGAGTGAGGGTGCCAAATATGCGGGGACGATCAATGTCTATCATGTAGTGGGCAGGAAGGCGGCTATTATTACGGCGCTGTTCGATCTTTCGAAAGGATTGGCAGCGATTTACGCCGCGCTATCATTCGGAGCAAGCTTTGACTGTGCCCAGCTCGCCGGGCTGGCCGCTGTGATCGGACACGTCCTCCCATTTTATTTAAATTTCCGCGGTGGTCAAGGCGTCGCCTGCGCCACCGGCATACTGCTCTATTATTTGATTCACCACATCATTTCTGGAATTCTGCAACTCCAAACCTTGTTGTTTTTAGCTGTCATTATCTTTATCTTCGCTTACGTCGCTCGCCATGGGGAAGTCATCAGCACCATTATTCTTCCATTGATCTGCTTTGCCGTTTTGACCCGGGCCCCGAATGATGATTTTAATTTTTATCTTGTGTTGATCGCGCTGTATATTGTGGGCGTGGGCATTCATAATATTGTCAGTCGGAAACTTTTGGTTATTTTGGACCCGACCTTTCGTCTTCACTGGTGGCGAGTTGCGATGCGGCCGTTCGCGATTGTTTTCGTGGTGTATTATTGGCACAGTTCCCGTGCTTCGGTTCTGCTGCTCATTGGCTTGCTAACACTGATATTTTTCGTTGTGGATCTGATTCGGCTTCGCTCAGAAAAAATCAATAAAGATTTAATCACTAAAATCGAACCGCTATTCAAGAAAAAAGAGCAGCAACGCTTTTCATCGATGTCGTTATTTCTGGCATCGGCCTTTTTAACGATTTTGCTGTTCGATAAAATCATCGCAAGCGCCAGCCTGGCTTTTTTGATCTTCGGCGATTTATTCAGCAAAATTTTTGGTCTAGCTTACGGTCGCCAAAAGATCTGGGAGAAAACTCTGGAGGGCAGTTTGGCCTTTTTGGGCGCAAGCTTGATCGCGGCGTACATTATCTCCACCCTAACAGCAGAACCTTTTCCACTGCTATTTTTTGGTGCATTCGTGGCAACAATCGTCGAAGCATTGCCATCCTCTATCGATGATAATTTCAGCGTCGCATTGATCAGCGGCACAATGATGATGCTGGCGAAAAACTTTTTGACTGTTCTTTGAAATCGCCACAGAGACCCAGATGGCAATAAAATTTATGTATGCATGGGGTCTTGCATAGCCTTAGTGCAGGTATCACGGAACGCCGAATCATAACGACATATAAAACCAAAACCCAATTGGTCGACAACCAATAAAATTCATGGAGGTGGATCATGCGGAGCTATTTCATCGTGTTGGTCTTTGTATCGCTGGTAGCCGTAAGTTGCAATAAAGGAGCAGCGCCTACGGAGGTGAAACAGAAGCCGATCGCCGAACTTGGTTTTATGCGTCAGGTATCAGGTGGTGAGCTCAGCGGTACCTGGCAGCCCAGAGCCATGGCTTCGTTAGAGGCGTGCCTGGCCGATCCCAGCCAGATCGCTGGCATGGTGGATAGTCTGGGGCTGGCGGCCACGGTCACTGGCAGTGTCAAATTCAATCCCGATAAATCGTTCCAATGGAATACGATCATTCAAATCACACCAACGATCAAAATAGGTAATATGGTGATGCCTATGACGCCTTTTGCCGACACCCTCAATGAAGCGGGCACATATTTGCAACCATGGGACGAGGCGATCGTCGTTCCGCTGCATCCCAAGACATTTAAGATCGATACACTGGGTTTTACCGCCAGCGCGGACTCGTTGATGTTGGTGACGCTCCCTGGTCCTTTTCCTGGCTTCAGCTTTGTGAAATATTACTTGGTTTTTCATTTCGTGAAGTAGTGCCAGAATGCAACCCAATTGATTCGGGATCTTCCTGATCCGATCCTGAGGGACGAACGAACGAAGACGATGTCTTGGTCCTCTGAGAACGACGCAATAGAGAGGAAAGATCAAAACAATAAAACCAGACTTGGTCGACTGGGGTTGACGTTCTGGATGTTCGTTCAATCACCATAATGGCAATTTGGCCATCGGTCACTTCTCAATCAGTCGTGCCAATCGTGCACTGCAACCCGGAAGCATTGGCGCAGCGGATGGTTTCCAAATGGGAATAGATTTCTCACGCCCATCGGTCGGTGTGCCAACTTAAATGACCGGCTTCTGGGCATGGCAGGGGTCTTAGATCATCTCAATTGGAGGGAGAAAAAATGAAGCTAAAAATAACCAGCGGCTGGCAATGTCTGCTCTGGTTCGCGGGGTTGCTGCTGCTGATCCATCAACTCCGGGCAGCCCCTGGAGAATATGGGACGATTGAAGGCAGGGTCATCAATAAGCAGACCGGGGCACCCATCGGGAATGCCAACATTCTGATCCATGGCACTTATATTGGTGCAGCCAGCGATCAGGATGGTCGTTTTGTCATTAAAAAGGTGACTCCGGGCAAGTACTTGTTGGTCTGTACAACCATTGGTTTCCGCAAACAGGAGCTGTCGATCACGGTTTCACCTGGCCAAAAAAGTGAGATAGAATTTGCTTTGGAGGAGACGGCGCTCCAATTGCGGGATGTCGTGGTCACAGCCAGCAAATTCAGCCAGGCTATTGAAGACATTCCGGTGACCATCGATGCGGTTCGACCGGAGGACATCGCCGTCCGCAACAGCGTGAGTTTGGACCAGGCTCTGCAATACATCCCTGGCGTACAAGCCGCTGGGAATAACATTTCGATCCGTGGCTCAACTGGCTTCAGTGCTGGGCTGGGAACTCGAACCCTAATTTTGCTGGATGGTGTGCCTATGTTGTCAGGCGACGAGGGCAGTGCGGATTTCAACGCCGTGCCAGTTGCAGAAATCGAGCAAGTAGAGGTGATGAAGGGCGCCGGCTCAGCCCTGTATGGGTCCAGTGCCATGGGCGGAGTGATCAACATTATCACGAAGAAGCCGGATCCAGACACCTCTCATATTAGCCTTTCGCTCTACTCTGGGCTATACAGCCAACCATCCTATTCGCAATGGCAATGGAGCGATAAGCATCGAATGTTTCGAGGCACCGCGCTCCATTTCATTACCACTGTCCTTGGCATTGCCAGCTCAATTTCGGCCAATTACCACAAAAATGACAGCTTCAAGGAAAATGCGGATTATTATTATTGGAACTTGTATGGCAAATTTCGGCTGCAGCTAAATCCTGGCAATAACTGGTTGATTCAGGCGGGCTGGTTGGACTCCAACACGGGCGGTTTTATTTATTGGAAGGATATCGATCATGCGCTGCAATCTGGCAGCGATCCGCCGGACCGTTTTGCACGGACCGACAGCAAGATATTTTATTTGAATTCGCTGATGACCCAAACATTGAGTAGCCGATTTTATTATCGACTGCGCTTTAATTTTCAACGCAATCACGCCCAGGATAGGGAGATTGCCCGACCGGGAATGCTCCCGAGCTCCGTCGGTATCATCCGCGAATCTTTTGCGAAGGTCTTTGGGCATGAGATGCAGTTTGGCTTTCAACCACACATCCAGCATAATTTCACCTGGGGATGGGAACTATCGGTCCATCGGGTGCAGGCGATCCACTATGGTCGCCGGCAGATTGCCAACGGATCGCTCTATTTCCAGTACTCCATCCAACCCAGACACAATTTAAAACTCGACCTCGGCGGCCGTTGGGACGGTGAACGCGGAAAAGAGATCGCCCAAGTTTCCCAATTCAATCCCAAGCTGGGGATTAATTACCAATTTTGGGACAATAATATCTGGCGGTTCTCGGCTGGCAAAGGCTTCCGCGCCCCAACCATCGCGGAACGCTTCATTTCCACTTTCTCCAACCAGATCATGGTCAAGCCCAATCCCCAACTGCAGCCTGAGCGAAATATCTCGATCGAGACTGGCTTTCGACGCAATTTCAATTCCGCCGGCTATTTTGACGTCAGTTGCTTTTTGAACGATTTCTGGAATTTGATCGACCCGCAACTCCAGCCCGGGGAAGCAGCCGTGCGATTCGAAAATATCACCCGTGCCAGGATCTTTGGCCTTGAGGCTGGACAACACTGGAGTTTCCTGAACAACCAACTGACGTTCAATATCGCTTATACCTATCTCCATGCGCGGGATCTGTCTCGGCTGGCTTATGGTGCGCCCAACCCAGATTACAATAAGCCGCTCAAATATCGCCCAGATCATTTATTCACTGCCCGTGGGCAATACCAAAAGAATAGCTGGCTCTGCGGCATCGATTTCCGATACATCAGTAAAGTTCGTCGAGTGGATCGAATCACCAATATTCCCGACCTGGAAAAGCAGGTCCCCGCTTATATCACCGATTTCCAGGCAGGCATCCAAAAAGTTAATTACCGCTTGATGTTCATTGTTAATAACGTTTTTCAATATTACTATTTCATTTCCCCCGGCAATCTGGGCGATCTGCGCAACTATACCTTGCAATTGACCTGGAACTTTCGATAGCTAACTTGCCACGGCAGCATCATCTTTGGCACGATAGGAGCCAGTCGGGTCTATTCTGAGAAGAAAGAACCCAATAATGCCAGCGAGGGCTGTTGGGTTCTTTCTTCCAGCATCACGCGGATCTTCATTGCCCCCAACATTCATCAAAAAATTTCTTGATTTTTTGATTTATTCATTTTATTTTTCCCCATTCATCCGCTACAATGGAATATTGTGTGCAATAGAAATTTCGATTTTCAACGTTCAAATCGCAAATAAAATTCGCTAAGAGCAAAAGGACCATGCGGCTCAATTATTGATCGCTGTCTCCTCGAGCGACTCTTTCAAACATAGAAACAGCTATATGGATGGCGCTTGCTGCTACCGGACGTGAACAGGGATAGCACCATGTGACGCTTCCTAGCAAAACAATAGCGGGAAAAAAGATACGATTGATGACGCGAACACTTTTTAAAGATAAAAATAAGCAATTCCTGGGATTCCTCGAAGGCTGGCTCTCCGTTGGCATCAATATTTTGCTTTTTGTCCTGAAATATTGGGTTGGACTTAAAGCCAATTCCATCGCTATGAAGGCCGATGCCTGGCATACCCTATCCGACACCTTTACTTCACTGGTGGTGCTATTTGGATTCTGGATTTCGCGGCGCAAACCGGATGAGCAGCATCCCTTCGGTCACGGCCGGGCCGAGGCTATTGGTGCTGTGGTTATTGGGACTTTGTTATTTATCGTCGGAGCGACATTTTTAAAGGAATCGATCCATCGATTGTTTGCCCAGCAGGGGCTCACTTTTAGCTCTCTTGCGATCATCGTTTTTATGATCTCGGTAGTCATCAAAGAAGGACTGGCTTCATTTTCTATCTGGGCTGGTAAAAAAATCCACTCCCAATCGCTGATTGCCGACGGCTGGCACCATCGCAGCGATGCGGTGGCTTCTGGTTTGATCGTCATTGGTACCCTATTGGGCCGAATTTTTTGGTGGATTGATGGAGTGGCGGGGATTTTCGTCTCTCTTCTGATTTTCTACGCCACCTATGACATATTGAAGACCGCTGCCAGCAGCCTCATAGGCGAACAGGCCGATAAATCGCTTAAAGTTAAGATCCTCGATGTGGTCGGCCAGGTTGCCCCAACCATCACGGACATTCATCACCTTCACGTGCATAAATATGGCGACAATATTGAGCTTACTTTTCATGTCTATTTTCCTGAACATACCACCCTAAAGCAAGCCCATGAAATTGGGACGACGATCGAGGAGGCGATCAAACAAGAACTCGAGATGGAAGCTACCATTCATTTTGAACCATTATTGTCGAAAGGAGAGCAATTGAATAAAATTACCAAAATCGAGGTCCAATACTTCGACGGCTGTCCTCATGTCGCCAAAGCTAAGGAGCTAGTGGAACACTATCGGCATGAGCATCCCGAAGTGCAAATCCATTACACCCAGGTTGCCGATGACGAACATGCCGCCCGTATCGGCTTCCGCGGCTCCCCGACCATTCTGATCGATGGCCAAGATTTATATCAGCAACCAGTTCCAGAGGAGCCCAGGATGGCCTGTCGATTCTACCCTGGCGGTTTGCCCGATTACAATAGCTTTGTGAAGATGGTTCAGAAAGTATCTCTGAGTAAGAACCTTAAGGGTTAGCTCCGGGATAAAAGCCTGACGGGTGAACTCCGGAATAAAAGCCTGACGGGTTAAATTCGGAATAAAACCCTGACGGGTTAAATCAGCTCTGGAATAAAACCCTGACGGGTTAAATCCGACCCTGACGGGTTAAATCCATTCGCGAAATTGGGTGAATTGGCGGAATTGGCGGTCAAAAAGATTGTCTAATTCATGCAAATGGCATTTGTACGTAAGTCGGAAGAAGATTCTGCCATAGATAAACTTTAACTGCCAATGATGGCCGAGAACCAGAAAACAAAATGAAAAGATTTATCTTATTGAGCGCTGAACAGCAATCAGACAATATTAACTAAATCGACAAAAGCAGAGGAGAGCGCCATGGGAGTTATACAATCTTGTCGACCTCGCCCGGAAGTGCTTAAGGGTGATTTAGCAGATGCGATTTTTGCAGCGGATTTTGGCAGCCTCATTGAAGGGAAGGCGCCGGAAGTATATGCAAATGTGAATATTTTTTTCCAGAATACTCATCCGGCGGCACAGCTTAAAAAAATTATTCAGGTCGTTTTTGAGCGGCTGACTGATAGAAAGGAAGCCGGGGCAATACTTCGCTTAAGCACTGGTTTTGGAGGTGGAAAAACACATACTCTAATGGCGCTTTGGCACCTGGCAAAAAATATTGATGATCTGACTATCGGCACCGAACTGTTGCCAGCTGCCGGCAGGCCCGCTGCGGTCACCGTGGTGGCAATCGATGCCCAGAAAGCCGGCGTGCCCGAATTTATGAACCACGGAAAATTAAAAACCCACAGTCTATGGGGAGAAATTTTTTACCAGCTTGGCGGCGAAAAAGCGTTGCAAGCGCTTGGCGAGGCAGATCACCCGGAATCTTCTCCCAGCGAAGCACAAATCGAAGCTATGCTGCCAGACGGCCCGCTATTGTTTCTTCTGGATGAGTTGGTCATTTACATGGCTCAACTTTCAGAACGGGGACAGGGGAACTTGCTGGCTTTCTTGAGCAAGCTGGCATCGATAAGCAACAAAAGACCGCAGATGGTGGTCATTGTAACCGATCCCGCAGGTCAGGCCGCCTATTCCCAGAAAGCCGAAAAATTGAAAGAACAATTGGAGCCGGCCGCCATTCAACTGAATGAGATTTTGAGCCGAAAGGTATCGGATTTCGATCCGATCGGCGAAGAATCCGCCCGGGTCATTACCCGGCGACTCTTTGAATGGATTGATCCCACCGCAGCTCAAAAAGCTTCGGCTGCTTATCATCAATTATACCAACGAGTGGCACAGGAGCATAGCGATCTGCTATTGCGAGAGGCGACGACCCAAAACTACGCTCAGCGAATTGTCGAATGTTATCCCTTCCATCCCCGACTGCTGGATACCGCCAGAGATCGGCTGGGCGCAATCCAGGACTTTCAAAAAAGCCGGGGGGTACTGCGGCTGTTCGCCCGGATACTTCGTGACATCTGGGAGACCCAAACCGATGTCGATCTGATCACTGCTGGCGACATTGACTGGTCCAGCCAGCGAATTCGTGCCGACTTGCTGAACCGTTTGAATCGCGACAATTTCAGTGCTGCTATTTCTGCGGATATTGAGAAGCATGCGTTCGAATTAGATGGCGGGACAAAAAATGGCATTCACCGCCGAGTCGCCTCTGCGTTGCTGCTGGAAAGCCTGCCGCTGCAGACCAATAGTGGCATGAACTATCAGGACCTGACGCTGGCAGTGCTGCGACCGGACGACGCTGGACCCGAAGCCCGCGAAGCGCTGGATCGGCTGCTGGGTGTTTGCTGGCATCTCTATCCCATGGAAGGAAGACAGGGCTGGCAATTCCGATACGAGGAAAACATCCTGAAAAAAGTCGAACAGCGTAAAGCGCTCGTCGCTATCGAAGAAGCCAAGCAGCGCACCTTCGCTGAAGTGCAGGGTTATTTTTCAGGTCCCAATTTTAAACTTTGCGCCTGGCCCATTTCGCCGCGAGCTGTGCCCAATCTATCAAATCTGCAATTGGTGCTCTGCGAGACAGAAGAACTTGCCAGGCGAGTCTGCAATTTTGAAGATGATAGCGATCCTAATGCACCGATCCCACGCCGCTTTCGGAACGCGATAGTCGCAGTGACTGCCCAATCCAGCGCACTTCATGATGTGGTAGAACGGGCCCGACGCTTGATCGCCCTGGAACAGATCGAAAAGGAATATCGCACCGGTGAAGAAAACAAATTGGCGCGCGAGCAAATTCAACGGCTCAAGCCAAGCTTTATGAAAAATTTCCGCATCCATGCCCGGCGTGCCTTCAATCGAGTGGTAATTCCCGGCCATGACCCGGTGACGCTGGAAGAAAAATTTCAGGTGTCCGATGATCAAATTTTGCAGGGCAACCATGGCCAGGCGTCGCTGCACCGGTTTCTGAATGAAAAGGATTTAATCTACAAGCCGGGTGATGCCCTGGATATCGACAAATTTATCACAACGGTGCTGCCGGGGACCACCCCGAACCTGGATCATCCGGAGGTATTCAGCGCCAGATCGGTGCATGAACGCTTTTTGAGTGCTCCGGGCCTGCGGCTTATCCCCGATCATTCTATCGTTCGACAAACGATCATCAAAGCTGTTGAGGCAAGAAAATTGGTGGTGCGTACTGCCGACGGCACCGCCTACGACGCCCAGGGTTGTGTCGCAGGCGAAGAAAATCAGCGCAAACGCTACCCCACCAGAATATCCAGCTTCGCCCTGGACGATACCGTGCTCATCACCCACCCTGCTGCCAGCATCGCGGCGGACTGGTTGAAGGAACAAACTGTTGAAAAGGGATTACCCGAGATAACGGCCGCTGCGCCGCGCGTATCCACGGGGCCGATCACTGCCCACACCTGGCACGATGCCATTAAAAATGCAGAACAGCGAGCGGTGACAAAGATCGAATTCATTGCCAAAAATCCCGGCGACGCCGAACAATTGTTACCGCTGGCCCAACCCCTGGGCGCGCAACAACTCGTGCTATCGGTGTCAGCGGGCGGCCCAATGCGCGATGGCGGTGACATGAAATTCATCGCCAGCAACGTCAAACCCACCCATCCCGCCAAACCGTTGCACCTGGCGCAGCTCATCTTCAATTCCGCTGGCGACAATCGCTCCTACGAGGCAAAACTGGTACTGATCTTTGAGGCGCAAGGTCGGACGGGTCTGCAAGCCAGACTGGAACAAGCCCGCACGACTGCCCCGGTGGATATAGAAATCCGCGCCCATTTTACTGGTTTATGAGCAAGAGGAAAAAATGAAAATTCGACAGGCAAACTTTGCCCTGCGCATTGTTCAGCGACATACAGGCACTGCCGCTATAATTTATCGTCGCACGCTCAATCAAAAACATCAGGAGCGGCTAACACGCATTGCCGCGATATCGCCACTGGCTTTCACCGCTGGCAGAACGCTGTTGCTCGACGCCGTTCGTGCGGCCGAAGGACCCACAGCGACACTGGACACCGGCGCGTTTCATCGGCTGGATGATGACTGGGGCCCGCGCGTGGCGTGCTATGCGCGGGTCGTGGCCGGCTTGCGCAACCCCGACCGGCTGTCGCGGGTGGCGATGAACCTGAGGCACGCCGATAGTTCCGAGGCTTCCTGGTGGCTGGGTCTGATGACGCAACACAACGGCAATCGCGCCATCCGCGCCCTGCGCATCCTGCTGGAAGCGGTCAAATAGCCAACCGGCACGATGCCTTTTACTCAGGGTATTTTGGTCATCTTGAATCCGCCGCTTACTGGAAGATGAAGAGTCTCTCGCTGCTCGCGCATGGTTGCCTGAGATTCTTCGTTTAACAATATCACAACCCCACACCAAACATGGGACAGCAAAACGTCTGACTCAGCCTGACATTGAGCGCTTGAGTTGACGGTGTGGGGCATCAGCTTGTTCGACCGAAATGGAAAACATTAAGCCGTTTTGATAAAATTCTTACCGATGAACTGCACTGAGAAAGGAAAAAGCGTGACCAAACCACGACTGTTAATCGAAGAGTGGCTGCCGGCCGCAGCCATTGGGGTGGAGTGCATGCGCGAAAATAGCACGGGTTTGCATCCGCCGCCCAATCGTTTGCACATCTGGTGGGCGCGGCGGCCGCTGACTGTGTCGCGCGCCGCGGTGCTCGGCTCGCTTCTGCCCGCAGACTTTCCCCGTGAAGTGTTCGAGCGGCTGCTGGGATTCTGGGGAACATCAAAAGAGTTGATATCAGCACAAGCGATGCTGGAATGGACACGCGAAAATTCAACTTCTCGGATACAAAATCCCCATGGAGAACGAGCTTTTAAAAGAGGGTTCCGAGAGGAAGATTTACAGCATTTTTATCAAACTATTAAAGGAATTTGGGGCCAGGAAGCTCTGGTTTTGGACCCAATGGCAGGAGGCGGTTCAATCCCATTAGAGAGCGCACGCCTTGGCATCAGAACAATTGCTAATGAATATAATCCCGTTGCATGTACGATTTTGGAAGCCACAGTGAAATACCCTTTTCTTTATGTAACGGCGATTTCAAAAAAGGCAAAGAGTTGGGGCGAAACGCTCAGAAAAAGATTTAATAATAGAGTTCAAAGATATTTCGGTATTAGAGGGATTTTTCCAATCCACACCTACATCTTCGTCCGCACCGTGCCCTGTCCTGACACCGGTCATCCAACTCCGCTGGTGCCGGACTGGCACCTGCTCAAGCCCCAATCGGGCCGACGCGTGGTGGCCGTGCCAATCGTCGATCCGGCAAAGGGCACCTGGCGCGTGGAAATGAAAGAGATCGGTCGCGGCGCGGGACAGATCGCCAAACCACCACAGCCCACGTATAGCGGCGGCAAAGGCATTTCACTGTTCTCCGGTAACCAGATTCCCGACGACTATATCAAAGCGCAGGCGCAAGCTGGCCGACTGGGCAGCCAGCTCTATGCCATTGCGGTCAAGACCCACAAGGGGCTGGAGTTCTTCCCGCCGGAGCCGGAGGATTTAGCTGCGCTCCAAGCCGCTGAGGCGGAACTTGAGCGCCTGCGACCGGATTGGGAAGCACGGAACATTATTCCGACTGAACTATACCCGGATGTTACCACTGATCCCCGGCCTCGAGTTTATGGTATGCCACGATGGGCCGACCTGTTCGCCCCGCGCCAGCTTTTGGCCATGGGCACGCTGGTGGAAGAACTGCAAGCGCTGCGACCAGAGATCATTGCCGCCGAAGGCGAAGAAGTGGGCGAGGCGATTGTGCATTTGCTGGCTTTTGGAATAAACAAATTTATGAACTGGAATGCGATTCTTTCGTCTTGGAATGCACCTTATGCAACTGCAAGAAGTGTCTTTGATCGACATGATTTTTCTTTCAAGCCTTCTTTTTGTGAAATGGCTCCCTGCCATGCCGGCGCCGGTTTGGCCTGGGCCATCGACAATGTTTTAGACGCCTACCAGAAATTGGCCGAGTTGCCCCGAGCCAGGAACGCTCAGCCGGTGGAGATCACACTCGGTTCAGCCACGCACCTGCCGCACATTGCCGACCGCAGCATCACCGCGGTGGTGGTGGACCCGCCCTATGCCGATAACGTGCAGTACTCGGAGCTGGCGGACTTTTTCTACGTCTGGCTCAAGCGCACCCAGGGCCACCGCCGGCCCGAGTGGTTCGCTTCCTATTTGTGTGACAAAGACGAGGAGGCAGTGGTCAATATCAGCCGCCACCGCAGCAACGAAAAACCGACGGTCGAGGCGAAAAAGCAAGCTTACGAGTTCTACCACCGTCTGATGGTCGATACTTTCAAGGAGTGCCACCGCATCCTGCGCGACGATGGCGTGCTCACGGTGATGTTCACCCACAAAAAGCAGGAGGCTTGGGAGAGTCTATTCACTTCGCTGATCACGGCTGGTTTCACGATCACCGCCACCTGGCCGGTGAAGACCGAGAGCGAGCACTCGTTGCATCAGGCGAAAAAGAATGCCGCGCAAAGCACGGTGATTCTGGTCTCCCGCAAACGGGACCCCCAGGCCGGCATCGGTTATTTCGATAGTGCGTTGCGGGCCGAGATCCGCGAGGCAGCGCGGCAGACAGCCAATCGCCTGAAAGCAGAAGGGCTGAATGCAGTGGATCAGTTGGTGGGCTCATTTGGTCCAGCCATGGAGGTGTTCAGTCGTTTCCGCGAGGTGCGCACCGATACCGGTGAGCCAGTGAGCGTGGCCCGGGCGATCGATGAAGCGTCGGAAGCCGTAAGTATCTGGCGCAAGGAACAACTGGCGCCGCGGGGGTTGGATGGCGTGGAGCCAGAGGGGCAGTTTGCCCTGCTCTGCTGGGATGTTCTGGGCGCTGAAGAGTTCCGCTTCAACGAAGCCAAACTCTTGGGCCACGCCGTGGGTATGGATGTAGAGCAACTCATCGCGGCGGGGCTGGTGAGCAAATCGGGCGAAAAAATAAAAATCCTATCGGCCCAGGAACGACGCCGTGCCCGACCACTGGAGCCCGACGAGATGGTGCAGACCCTGTTTGGCACCGAAATCATCCCGCGACGGCGACGAAAGGGCGATGTGCTCAAAATTCATCCCAACGATCCCCAATTTCGCACTGCGCTGGATGGCTGTCAGGCATTGGCATTGCGCTATATTGAGGCTGAAAACAGCGCCGCGGGTATTGGCGCGGCCAAAGGACTGGCGTTGCAACAACAGTGGCGCAAGGATTCGCCGGTAGCCAGATTGATGGAGGCGCTGGTAAAGGCGGCGCCCGATGCGGTGAAGTGGGTGAAAGGCAAAGGCTCTGCTGCGGAGCGCTTTCCGGAATTCCGTGCCTGGCATGCGTTGCTAAAGCCATTATTCGATATCGAGCCGCCGGATTGGACCAAAAAACCAGAACCCTATCAGAGCGAATTTTTTGAAGAATTTGACAGTGAGGAAGCGGATGAATCAGAAGAATAGCTCAGGACAGCTGATGGCGGTTGCGCCCGTCGCCAGCCTGTTGCGTCAGCGGCAGTGGCGGCGATTTCTTAGCGGCCCTGATCCGGCGCTGCTGGATGAGTTATATGTCCCAGCGCTGGCTGCCGCGGTCCGTTATGATCGTTGCTGTGCCTATTTTTCCAGTTCGGTGCTTGCCGCGGCGGCACGAGGCTTTGGTAAATTTATCGAACGACTGATGGTAGCGGGCGAAAAAGCTGCTCGTCCTGCGGTGCGACTGCTGGTCAATGAGGAACTGTCGCGTGAGGATGTGCGAGCCCTGATGGAAACTGGCGATCTATCGCGACTGGAACAGCAGCTCCGCAAACGTTTCAAGAAGCCGCAGGAGGTGCTGGAAAAAGATCGCCTGGCTATGTTAGCTTGGTTGGCAAAAAATAACTATCTGGAGATTCGCATCGGACTGATGCGCTTTGGAGAAGGCATTTTGCATGCCAAATTTGGCATCATGACCGATGGGGCCGGCGATGCTGTGGTATTCAGCGGCAGCGGTAATGAAACCGCGCAGGGATTGATGGCAAATTATGAGCGGCTGGAGCTGTCGACGTCCTGGGAAGATCCGGAGCGCCATGCGCTCTATCGCGACGAGTTCAACCGCCTGTGGAACGATTCACATCCCGATATACATACCGTGTCATTGCCGGAGGCGATCCGATTGAAATTAATCAAATATGCACCCAAAGAAGCACCGACCATGGAGCCGGCTACGGCGCTTCAGCGCCAGAAAGCGGCCATGATCTGGCAGTTTATATTGGAAGCTCCTTATCTTCCCAATGGCGAAGCTGCCTGCGATGAGACCGCCATGGTGAAGCTCTGGCCGCACCAGCGTAGCGTGGTGGAAGAAACATCGCGTGCCTGGCCCGCCGGACGCCTGCTATGCGATGAGGTCGGTATGGGCAAAACGATCGAAGCCATTCTTATCCTGCGACGTCTACTCGCCGGCCGTGGAGTGAAGCGGGTTTTGATACTGTTACCAGCAGGCTTGTTGAAACAGTGGCAGGCCGAATTACGGGAAAAAGGCGGCCTGATCTTCCCACGATTGGAAGGGACAAACCATCTTGTTTTTCCCGATAATTCCGTAAAAAAATTGCATGAATTTTCCGAAGCATTGAAAGAAGAACGACTGTTGCTCAGCCGGGAGCTAGCGAGACTGGAGAGCAATCTTTCGCTGCCGCTTCAGGCAGACCCCTGGGATCTGGTGATTCTTGATGAAGCGCACGCGGCACGGCGAAAGAAACAGGAGGAGGGCGAATTCAACAGCGCCACGCTATTACTCAATCTCATGCGTCAGCTTCAATTGCGAGGCAAAGCGCGATCTTTTCTTTTGTTAAGTGCTACGCCCATGCAAACTCAACCCTGGGAGCCATGGGACCTGCTGGCCGTGCTTGGCGAAGGTGGTCGCTGGTTGGTAGACTTTCATGATGTTCGGAATTTTTACAATGCCATTGCTGCGGTTCGAACTGGTACTTTGGAGCTATCCATGGCGCGCCAACTGGCTGAGCTAATCATTGCCGATAACGCTTTCCCGGCGCTGAATGGAAATGTTCATTACAGTGACCCTTCGGAGCTTGCCAATGATATCTGGTTCCGTGCTTCTTCCGATGCCCAACAATTGGTACGTTGGCTGCGCGAGGGCACGCCATTATCGCGACGGATGCATCGCAACACTCGCAACACGCTCAAACGTTATTATGAGCTGGGATTGATCGACTCCAGACCGCCTGAAAGAAAAATTCATGACGATATTTTTGATTATGAGACCGAAGCCGAGCGCTGCGTCTATGATTCGATAAAGGACTATATTGATAAACGATTTGAAGAGCTTGAGCGAGAGAAAGCTGGCAAAGGATTTGTGATGACGGTTTATCGTCGCCGGGCCGCCAGTTCGCCGCATGCATTTAAACAAAGTCTGGAGCGGAGACGACAGGGACTGCAGCAGGTAATCAAGCGCTATGCCTATGAGGAATCGCTTCCCATCGAAGACGTTCCCGATCGCATCGATGCCGATGACCTGCCAGAGGGTGATCGGTCGGAAAAAATTCCTGCATGCTATCCCCAGGATCCGGCTGCGGCTGAAGAAGAACTGCACCAGATTGAAAATTTGCTGGAACAGCTTGAAAATCTTCAGGGCCGCGACACCAAACGGGATCGCTTTTTTAAAATTCTTCGCAAAATCACGGAAGATGGGCGCTCCGTTCTAGTGTTCACTGAATATGTCGACACCATGAACTATCTGCGCGATACCTTAACCCCCTTTTTTGGCTACCGGCTAGGCTGTTTCAGTGGAGACGGCGGGCAAATTTTGGAAAATGATAATTGGGTCGAAGTGACCAAAAATCGGATCACTGAGCTTTTAGCGGAAAAAAAGCTATCCATACTCATTTGTACGGATGCTGCCAGTGAGGGCCTTAATTTGCAAGCGGCTGGAGCGCTGATTAATTACGATTTGCCCTGGAATCCCAGCCGGGTCGAGCAACGAATCGGCCGAATCGATCGAATCGGTCAGCGTCACGCTACAGTGAAAATTGTGAATATGTATATTAAAGATAGTATCGATGAACGAGTGTATAGTGTATTGCGCAAACGATGTGGCCTATTTGAGCATTTTGTTGGTCCGATGCAGCCGGTTCTTTCAGCCGCTCGACGAATTCTCTTGGGTCGCGAAAAAGAAGACCTTGAGCTTCTGGATCGAATCGCGAGCGAGGTCGAACGTAGTCCCGTTACTATGGAAACCTATCTTGAAAATGAAAAGAAGAGTTTAAAATCTTCCGATGCTCCTATTGATCGTTCATCGCTACATGCAGCGCTGCAATATTTAACAGAAAGCCTGGGCTTCAAAATCAGTCAGAAAAATAGCAGTTATCAGCTTGCCTTTCCTACCAGGAATAAAATTTCGGTGGGGTTCACGAGTGAGTCATTAGAGCAGGATAATAAACTGATTCCTTTCTGCCCCCTCCATCTGGAATTTAAAAATATTGCTCAGCAATTGTTTCGATCGGGCGAGCGACTTCCACTGGTTATCCGCAGCTTTCAAAATGGTCCTTTTCGAAGAAGCATCGCCTATTGGGTCAGCTCAAAAACGCTATCTGAAGTAAAAAATTTTAATGATCTCCGCCAATTAATTGAAGATTGGAATGGCGATTATCCCGAACCCGGTGTCTGGAATGAAATCAATCAAAAAGCGCTTAAAATCGCCGAAGAGCAAGTCGTCGGAATGAAAAAAAATGCGGAGAAAATTGTCCAAAATGGCCTTCAATTACAAATCGAATCCGCTCGCTGGCGACTGATGAGGGAATTAGGGCGGTATCTGGTATGCGTGAATCAGGACGTATCCTTGCTGAACGACACGCTTAGCAAACAAATGTCCCGGGACATTGCTAGTTCAGAGAGACTTAAGCGCTGTATCGATCGGCTGGGAGGCTATCCACTCTGGCCAGATTGGCTGCAAGAAGAATTGAAAATTTTTGCTCAGAACCTGAGAGAAAATATAAAAAAAGCGCGGCTATTGGGTAGCGAAATTGATGCGGCTTTGGATGATCCTCGGTGGGCTGTAAATTTCATTTTAAAAATCGAAGAAGTATAGCGATCTTTCAAGCTGAACCACCAATTAGAAGATAAGTATCTCCTGCGCCAAAGCTAAATATTCTTCTCTTCACAAAAAACGTTTGGTTCAGAATATGAATTGGCAGAATTGGCGGTCAAAAAGATTGATAAAACCCTTACGGGTTAAATCCGAATGGATGAACTCCATTGGCGAAATTCGTTTAATTGGCGGAATTGGCGGTATAAAAAAATTGGGAACTGGTTTCGATTATCAAAGTAAAATAGAGTGAAATTTTCCGAAGGGGTGTTCGCCGAGAGGCGAGCTGAGATTAGACCCTTGGAACCTGATCTGGATCATACCAGCGAAGGGATTCGGAAATGAATTGAAAATCTTCATTGCATCTTTTCAATCGATCCCCACGCTGGCGGTCGATTTTTTTTTGCCAGCGACCAGCTTCCAGCGGTATCCCCCTTCTGGAAAATTCAGATAGTACACGACTTGACGGGTGAAAGCCGAAGGGCGCATAAAACCCTGACGGGTTAACTCCAGTGAATAAAACCCTAACGGGTGAAATCAAATCCATAGGACGATAAAACCCTGATGGGTGAAATCCAT
>Ga0209018_1000177_pt1 | contig 61903 bp, 46 predicted proteins | sample YNPBryBLVA2012_FD_185814 | JGI IMG/M metagenome (GOLD analysis project Ga0209018, IMG submission 185814) | Anoxygenic and chlorotrophic microbial mat microbial communities from Yellowstone National Park, USA - YNP Bryant BLVA 2012 (SPAdes)... ...
CGGGGAGGGAATGGCCCCTCCCCGTTCAGGAGAAAAAGCTTTTCCCTTGTGAAGCACCTACTTCATCGAAGGCAAGACTAATCCATCGCGGAATTTGGGGCTTGCCGGGGGCTTGACTTCGGGGGGGATGGCCCTATACTTGCCCTCAGAGGAGGGAAAGGCCCTTCCAGCAGGAGAAATGCGATGCCGCCCGTCGGGGGAGGGGGCTTGACAGCACGGAACGGTTTGCTAGACTTCCCCCCGACCAGGGAAAGGGAAAAGGCCGAGGCGTGGATGGACCGTGAAACGAGGGGGGACGGTTTCGGCGGCGCCGGGTCTTGACGGCGCCGGGATGCCTCCGGTATCCTGGGGCATCCTGTTTTTCGCCGGTCATCCGGCGAAGGAAGGACTCGGAGGGCGGAGCGAGATGAAGACGAACCTATCCCGGACGGAAGGGAGGCGGAGCGGCCGCTGGCCGTCCCCGAGGGGTGATCCGCGCTCGGTGGGCTCGACACGATACCCCATGTGGTTGAAGCGCTTGAGTGATGGAATAGGAGGTTGAGGATGCACAAAACGTTGAGAACGCGGCTCGTGGGGATCGGCCTCGTGGTCGCCCTGCTGGCGCTCGCGGTTCCGGCCCTCGCCCAGAACCAGTGGTCCAAGCAGACCACGCCGGCGAGCTTCAACACGCCGGTGCAAGCCCTCGGGGTTCGGACCAGCGACGGCCTGGTGTCGGCGGCGACCGCCGGCGGCGGCTACCCCGGCGGGAACCTGGGCTACCCTTACTACAGCACCGACAACGGCGCCAACTTTACGTCGTATCCCCTGACGCCGTGCCCGCCCTTCGCCGGACCCGGAGACGACTTCACGGCGATCCTGTGGGACGGCACCTACGGCTACACCGGAACCTGGAACAGCGGCCTGTACGTCTACGACGGGGTGAACCCGCCCACCAACCCGACCTGCGGGGACCCCACGATCAACCAGCACGTCCAGGCCCTGGCCATTGACGCCGGGTCCATCACGGGCACGCTGCCCCACGACCTGTACTTCGCCACCTGGGGCGGCGGCGTCTGGATGTACAACGGAACGGCCTTCACCCACGTCTTTGACCCCTTCACCGACCTGGTGAACGGCGCCCCGGCCACCCCGGCCATGTACTTCGCCTGGGACATCGCCTTCAAGCAGGGGACCGGCGCCCCGGATCCCCGGATGATGTTCATCGCCACCGACGGCGGCGGCCTTCTCAAGGGCGTCCAGACCTGGCCCGCCGGCCCCTGGACCTGGACCGTCGCCTACAACGGGGACCCTTACGTCTACGCGGTGGAGTACGACGACGCCACCGGCAGCCTCTTCATCGGCACCAAGAGCAACGGGATCCTCCACTCGGGCAATAACGGCGCGACCTTTTTCCCCGTGGCCACCAGCCCGGCCATCACCACGGCGGTCAACGACCTGCTCTTCGTGAGCTACCCCAACTTCATCTTCGCCGCCACCGACGGCCAGGGCGTCTTCCGCTACGACGCGGACGGGGGCGCCACCGGCTGCCTGGGCGCGAACTTCGTCGCCATCAACGACGGCTTCGGCACCGGCGACCTGGGCGACCTCCACGTGAACGCCCTCGCCTTCGACACCACCAACCAGATCCTCTACGCCGGCACCACCGGCGCCAGCGCCACCGGCAACGTCTACAACATCATGCTGACCCCCTTCACCGCCACCCTCGCGACCACCTCGCCCGTCGAAGTGGGAACGCCGGTGAACGACTGCGCCGCCTTCACGACCTTCCAGAACCCCAAGAACTGGACCGCCTGCGTCACGGCAGGCTCCCTGCCTCCGGGCCTCTCGGTCGTGGTGGACAACACCCCGGCCATCCCCACGGTGTGCGTCGCGGGCGCCCCCACGGCCGACGGCTGCTACGGCGCCACGGTGACGGCCTGGGACGGCCTGCTGAACCGGGTGGACATCCCGTTTGTCGCTTACACCGTGAACCCCGGCGTCGTAATCAACGCCACCCCGAACCCCGCCCAGTTCGGCACCGTCATGGCCTTCACCAGCACGGTGTCGGGGGCCACGGGGACGGTCTCCTACGCGTGGGACTTCGATTCCACGGGCGTCCTGGGTCCTCCCGGAACCTACACCAGCACCCAGCAGAACCCCACCTTCCTCTACCCGGCCGCGGGCACCTATGTCGTCCAGCTGATCGTGACCGACACCGGCGCCACGGGGCCCTGCATCGTCAGCACGACCAAGACGCTCACCGTGGACGTCTATGGCGACTTGGTGGTGGACCCCACGGCGACGATCGTGGGCTCGGGTTCCCAGTTCCAGTTTGACCCCTATGCCTCGGGCGGCGTTCCCAACTGCGCCACCCCCGACGGCTACACCTACAACTGGGTCTTCACCGACGTTCAGACCGGCGCCACCATCACGACGAGCACCCTCGCCAATCCGGTGATCACCTTCCCCTACAACGGGACCTTCAAGGGCCAGGTCACGGTCAGCGACTGCTCGGGCCACACCGCCACCGGCTTCACGGTGGTCAACTACAACGGCTTCATGGCCGCCACCGTCGCGTCGGTCTGCAACCCTGGACCCACGAACCAGCCGGTCCAGTTCTCGGTGACCGCCCACAGCATCAGCCCCGGGGCCACGCCGCCCTACACCGTGACCTTCGACTTCGGCGACGGCTCCCCCCTGGTCATTCTTCCGACGACGACGGCGGCGGGCGGGTACGAGGAGGTCAACACTCTCCACGCGTACACCGCGGCCGGAACCTACCCCGTGCAGATCACCGTTTTTGACGGCGGCTCCAGCACGACGATCGTCCCCTTCACCCAGACGATTTACCCGCAGTTCACCGGCATCACGGTGGCCGCCTCTCCCAACCCCGCTTCGGGTTGCGACCTCCACATCGGCGAGACGATCACCTTCACCGTGACGCCCCAGGGCGGCATCGCGCCCTACCTCTACTCGGTGGACTTCGGTGACGGCGCCACGGCTACCAACTCCACCGGGGTCTTCACCCACGCCTACGCCGCCGCCGGGACCTACACGGCGACCTTCTACGCCACCGACAGCGGCAACTGCGCCGTGACCAACCACACCACCTACGGTCCCTTCAACGTGGTTGCCGAGCCCACCGCCAACGTGACGGTGAACGGGCTCTTCTGCAACCAGGGCGACGCCTTCGGCGTGCAGATCCCCAACTTCGGGGTGAACCCGCTGAACGTGGCCTTGGGCGCGACGTACACCGCCACCGCCGGCCACACGGTGAACTACACCTGGACCACCAACAACAACAACGCGCCCGACCCCGATACCTTTACCGGCTCGGTGGTCGCTCCGGCGCCGATCCCCTTCTGGAACAAGAACTTCCACCTCAGCCCGGGCGATTCCTACCGGACCTTCACCGCCACGCTGACCCTCACCGACACCGGCTTCTGCGTGAACGACACGGTCCTGACGAAGACCGTCAAGTTCACGATTTACAACCCGCTGACGGTGGCCGCCCCCTCCTGGTCCCAGGCCTGCGGCTCCCGCACGGTGACCTTCAACGCCAGCGCGTCGGTTTCCGGCGGCATCCCCGGCTACCAGTACGTCTGGAACTTCGGCGACGGCCATACCGCCGGGCCCTTCACCAACCCCGGCCCCGTCACCCACACCTACGCCACCTCCGGCAATTACAACGCCCAGCTGACGGTGGTGGACAGCGCCCTGCCGAACTGCACCACGACCCACAACACCGTCAACGTGATCTTCCTCGTCGCAGTGGTGGATCCCTTTACCGGCACCGCCTCCGCCACGCCGACGGTGGGCTGCACTCCGCTGACGGTCAACTTCACCTCCAGCGTCCACGGCGGCGGCCAGCCCGGCGACGCCTTCGATCTCCGCTGGACGGCGACCGACGGCTGGGACACCGGCTGGGGCGCCCCGGCTAACCCGAGCCACGTCTTTACCGCGACGACGTCCACGACCTACACCTGGACCCTTAGGGCCCGCTCCACCATTAACACCAACTACGTCTGCACCATCGCCACCGGGACGGTACGGGTGGACGTGGCCGCCTCCAACCTGGTGATCGTGCCGACCTCCACCTCGGACTACATCCCGCTGGACGACACCTTCACGACCACTTGGAACAACGGGTCGGCCCCCATCACGCTGACCTACACGCTGACCCGCATCAAGGACAAGGACGGGAACTTCCTGCCGGTGCCCGAGGTGGTGACGCAGACGGTGACCAACGCCACCTCGCCCTACCAGTTCACCTACACCTTCGAGAAGACCGGCACGTGGACGGTGGTCTGCAACCTCTCCGATACCTGCACGGCGTCGCTGCCCTCCAACACCGTGACCGTCCAGGTTCTCGACACGCCGGCCCTGACCGTGACCACCACGACCCTCATCAACGGCGTCATCGGAACCTCCGGCCTCGCTCCGCTCACCGTGAACTTCTCCTCGGTGCCCCAGGGCGGCGTGCCTCCGTACACCTTCTCCTGGAACTTCGGTGACTCCACGACCAGCACGGCGCAGAACCCCATCCACACCTACACCGCCCCCGGCGTGTACAACGTGTCCCTGACGGTGACCGACTCCTACCCGGCGGCCGCCGGCGGACCCCAGCACGCCACCGCCAACGTGACCATCACCGTCTACAACCCGCTCTCCGTCGTCGCCACCGGGACCCCGACCACGCTGGTGACCGGCGGCACCGTGAACTTCTCCACCACGGTCAGCGGAGGCACGGGCACCTACTCCTACGCCTGGAACTTCGGCGACGGCGGCGTGGGCACCGGCCCCGCCCCGGCCCACCAGTACCTGACCGCCGGGACCTACTTCGCCCGCGTCCGGGTCACCGACACGGCGACCAACTTCGTCGACAGCAACGACATCGTGATCCGCGTCTACAGCCCGGTCACGGCCTCGGCCTCGGCCTCGCCCAACCCCGTCATCATCGGCAACTCGGTGGCCTTCACCGCGCTGGCTTCCGGCGGGAGCGGAAACTTCACCTACTCCTGGAACTTCGGCGACTCCACCACGGGGACCGGCGCCACCATCAACCACACCTACACCTCGCTCGGCACCAAGAACGTGGTGCTGACGGTCACCGACACCCAGCTGCCCAGCAACACCGCGACCGTGAACCTCTCCGTCGTGGTCAAGCCGGTGCCTCCGCAGATCCTGGCCTCCAAGAAGCTGACGTCTCCTTTCCGGATCGTCCTCTTCGGGTCCAACTTCCAGCCCGGCTGCACGGTGACGGTCAATGGGACGGGCGTGACGGTCAACTTCGTCAACAGCGGCAAGATCAAGCTGCTGAACGCCAAGAGCCTCTGCCCCAAGGGCGTGCCGGTGCCCATCGTGGTCACCAACCCCGACGGCGGCGTCTCCAACACCTACATGTTCACCCGGTAACCTTCCCGGGTTGACCGGATCGGAGGGCGGGCTTCGGCCCGCCCTCTCTTTTTTTCTCCAAACGCCGTGATGGATGGGCCTTGCTTTGGGTGGTGGACGAGCAAAAAGTGGGAAAGGCTTCTTTTCTCCGAGGGAGTGGGGTAATTTTCTTCCCGCTTTGCTACGATGGTCCTATGGGAAGGAGCCGGTGGTTCCTTGTGGCGCTTTGGGTCGTGGCCCTGGCCTGCGCCGTCGGCGGACCGGGAGGGGGCGAGGAGGGGCGGGTGGCCGCCCCTCTGGCGCTGGCTCCCCACCTGGACCGGGCCTTCCGCGAAATGGGCCTTCCCCTCCGGGCCGTCCCCTTGAGGCCCCAGGAGAGGGCCCGGGAGCTGGAGGTTCTCCTGCTCTCCAGCGGCTCCACGGCCTACGACGCCTACGTGGTGCGGGCCACCTCCCTTCCGTTGCTCGAACCCTGGCTGGCTCCCGTCCCCGCCGACGCCTCCTCCTGGCGAGAGGACGTGGCGGAGGCGCTAAGAACCGGCAAGGGGGACCTCTACGCGGGCCTGCCCCTCTCCGGCGACGGCCCGGTCCTTCTCCTCCGGGAGGGCGCCGTTCCCGGTTGGGGGCAAGGGTCCGGCCCACAGGGCCTGGCGGAGTTTGAAACGGCGCTTGAAAGGGCGGGCCTCCGGCCCGTGCGGCTGTGGACGACCCTTCCTCCGGCGGTCCTTCTCCTTTCCCTCGCCTGGAGCGAGGAGGGCGGAAAGGGGGGCCCCGGCCTTCCGGAGGGGCCCGGCACGCGGGCCGTGGCTTTTCTGCAGAGGCGCTTCCTGGGCTCTCCCGCTTCCCTGGAGGAGGCGAAGCAGGCCCTCCTCGGGGGACAGGTGGAGGGGCTCTTCTGCTGGGCCTCCGAGGCCGACGCCCTGGCGGCCCAAGGCCGCCGGTCGGGAGCGGCCTTCGCCGTCGGGCCCTTACCGCACCGCGGGCCCAGGGCGACGGCGCCCTTCGGAGGCTGGACGATGGTTTGGCCGGCGGAGGGGCCGGGGGAGGCACGGTGTCGGGCCCTCCTCCGCCGCCAGCGGGCCCTGCTCAAGGCCCTGGGCCGGGCGGGTTTTGCTTCGGTGGCACGGGCGCCCGGCCCTTCGGCGTCTCCGGGGAGCGAGGCCCTTTGGGCCACGCGCTTTCGCGACCTTCCCTTCACCGCTTCGGAGCTCCAGATCCTGGACCAGGCCGTGGCCGACGCGGTGGAGGCCGGCATCGCTCCCGAACAGGCCTTAAGGAGGGCTAAGGCGCGGCTGGCGGGGAGGTCTTCCCCGTGAGGCCCGGCGGGCTCGCCGAGCGGCTCCGCCGCCGCGCCGTCGGCGCGTTGTGGATGCTGGCGGCGGCGGGGGGGGCGATCCTGCTTCTCTGGGCCGCCGTCTGGGTGCGGCAGGTGCGCCGGGTCTCCCGGGAGGCGGAGGCCTACGCCGAGGCGGAGGGGCTGGCCGCCGCCCGGGCCCTCCTCTACGACCTTTCGGAGGAACCGGACCTCAAGCGCCTGAACCGCCTCGAGGCCCTCTACCTGGAGACCCCCGTCCAGGCCCGCCGCGCCGAGCCTCCCCTGGAGCTGGTCAACTTCGTCTGGGGACGGCTGGACCTTCCCGATCCGGCCCTCTGGGAGGCGGCCCGGACCCGGGGACTGGACGTTTCCCTGGCCGACGTGGAGGCCGCCCGGTCGGCGGTGTACCGGGAGGAGATCACGCGGGCGTCGGCCCGCCTCCAGGAGGACCTGGAAGCCCGGGTCTCCTTTTCGGAGCACCTCCGGGGGATCGTCCTGCGTTCCGCCGGAGGCGTGGTGGTCCTCCGTGCCGGAGAAGCGCCGGCCGCAAGCCTTCCCGAGCCGCCGGCACGGGTGGCCGCCGCCGGAAATCTCCTGGTGGTCCGGCTCCCGCTCTACGTGGAGAGCCGCCTCTGGGGCGAGGCGGAGCTGGTCATGGACCGGGCCCCCCTGCTGAAGCTGAAGGGCCGCCTTCTTCGAACGTTGAGCTCGGCCTTTGCGGCCCTCCTGGGACTTCTCGGCCTCTTCCTTCTCTTCCTGGCCGCCGCCTGGCGCTGGGCCGTACGGACGCTGCGGCGCGAGGTGGTGGAGCCGGTGGCCGACCTTCACCGGAAGATGGAAGGCTGGGCCCGAGAAACGGAGCCCGCCCAAGGGCCCGTCCCCGACGAACCGGCCCGGCTCGGCGAAGTCTTCGACCGGATGACGCGGCGGATCGAGAGCCAGCAGGAAGATCTCCTCCGGGTCCGCCGCCTGGCCCTTCTGGAGCGGCTGGGAGCGGCCCTTTCCCACGAGATGAACAACGCCCTCAATCCCGCCGTCCTCCGCCTGGACGGCCTCCTCCTGGAGGGGCGGGGGGCGGCGCCGGAGGACCTCCGGGTGCTCAAGGGGTACCTGGAGGCGGCCCGGAAGGTGCTCCGGGACTTCGCCCACGCCACCCGGGGGGAGGCGGGACCGCTGGGACCCGTTCCTCCGGAGCGGTGGCTGAAACCCGCCCTGGAGCTGGTCCGGCCCGCGGCGGAGGGGGCCGGCGTCCGCCTGGTGGTTCCGGAGGAGGGAGGCCCCGTGGTGGTGGGCGACGCCCAGTCGCTGGTCCAGGTGGCCCTCAACCTCCTCCTTAACGCCGTGGACGCCGCCAGGGAAGGGGGGAAGACCGTTTCGGTGCGCTTCGAGCCGGCGGGGGAGGACCGGGCCCTCCTCGCGGTGGAGGACGACGGTCCGGGCCTGCCGCCCGAGGTCCAGGGCCGCCTCTTCGAGCCCTTCGTGACCACCAAGGCGCAGGGGACGGGGCTGGGACTCTACGTGGTGGAGACCCTCGTCCGCCGCATGGGCGGGCGGATCACCCTCGTCCCCCGGGAAGGCGGGGGGACCGTGGCCCGGGCCGAGTTCCGCCGGCCTTCGGCCGAAGGAGAAGAGCCGTGAAGGAAAGCGAGAACGCAGCCCCCCTCCTGCTCTTCGTGGTGGACGACGAACCGGCGACCCTCCTGGAGCTGGAGCGCGTCCTGAGCCGGGACCCTGCCTTCGAGGTGGCGGCCTTCCCCTCGCCGGAGAAGGCCCTGAAGGCCGCCGAGGGCCGTCCGCCGGACCTCGCCCTGCTGGACCTTCGCCTCCCCGGGATGGACGGCCTCGCGCTCCTGCGGCGGCTCCTTCTTCTCCAGAAGGACCTCATGGCCATCGTCATGACCGGCTACGGAGAGGCGGAGACGGCGCGGCAGGTCCGGGAGACGGGCGCCCTGGACTTCGTGGAGAAGCCCCTGGACCTGCCGTACCTTCTGGTGGTTCTCCGCCAGCTCGGCCGGGAGGCCCGGCTCCGGAAGACCCTGCGGACCGGTGCGGAGCTCTTTCGCAAGGTGCTGGACCTCATGCCCGACGGCATCGTCCTCACCGACGAAGAGGGGACCCCGCTCTTCGCCAACGGCCTGGGCAGGACGCTGCTCCAGCGGGAGGGGACCGGAGAGCCGGGAGAGCCCTTCGTCTTCGAGGGCCGAACCTTCGTCCTCCAGCGCCACGCCTCGAGGAACCGGGTCCTCCTCCACTGGATGGACCTCACGGCGGCGCTGGAGCGGGAGCGCTTCGAGGCCCACAAGCGGATGGCCCGGTTCCTCGCCCACGAGATCCGGAACCCCCTGACGCCCATGCGGCTGTGGCTCCAGGAGCTGGAAGCCTCGGCGGAGGAGGGGGAGGGGCTCACGGAGACGGCCCGCCGGGCGGTGGCGGTCCTGCAGGGACAGATGGACCGGTTGACGGCCCTCGTGTCCCGCCTCCAAAATCTCGGCCGGGAAGAGCCCGTGGTCCTGTCTCCCGTTTCGGCGGCGAAGGTCCTGGGGGAGGTGGCCGAGGCGCTAGACCCCCTGGCGCGGGGCTCCCGGGTGGAGGTCCGTCTCGCCGTGGAGGAGGATCTGGACGTTCTCGCCGAGGAGGGGACCCTCTACGAACTCCTCTTTAACCTTCTCCGAAACGCGGTGGAGGCGTCGGCGGAGCGGGGAGGGGCCGTGGAGGCCGGGGGCCGCCGGGAGGGAGGGGAGGCCCGCCTCTGGGTGGCCGACGGAGCCGGTGGCCTGCCCCCGGAGGTGGCGGCGGCTTACTTCACCCCCTACCTGACCACCAAGGCGGGCGGGACGGGGCTGGGGTTGGTCCTCTGCCGGGACCTGGCCCTGCGGTTGGGCGGCCGGCTGGAGCTCCACAACGAACCGGGGCGGGGGCTCCGGGCGGAGGTGGTGCTGAAGGCCGCCTCCCTCGCCGGCGAGGCCCCTCAGCCGCGCTGAAGGAAAGGCAGGCGGAGGAGCTCCTCGAAGGAGGCCACCCGGGGGTGGTCCGGGGAGGAGAGCCCGTCGGGATCCCGGAAGGAGAGGGCCTTCACGGGGTGGTCCATCTGGACGGTGGCGAAACCCAGGTCCCGGGCGGCGTCCAGCTCGCGGTTGGCGCCGTCTCCCACGAAGAGGGCCTCTTCGGCGCGGCAGGATGCCCGGGAAAGGGCCCGCTGGAAGATGGCCGGGTCGGGCTTTACGGCGCCCGCCTCGTAGGAGAAGACCAAGAGGTCCAGGAACTCCCGCAGGCGAAGGGAAGTGACCACGAAGGCGGTGGTGGCCGTGGCGTTGCTGATGAGGCCCAGCCGGAAGCCCCGCTCCCGGAGGCGCTTCAGGCAGGCCTCCGCGCCGTCGTAAAGGCGGACGCACCGCTGGATCGTCTCCACGTCCAGCCGTGCCACCTCGGCCGCCGCCGCCCGGTCGGTCACGCCCAGGGCGCGAAGGGCCTCCAGGGCCCGATCAAAGGGGGTCCGCAGGCGGCCCACGCTGGCCAGGGGGGAGGTCCGCCTCCAGGCTTCCAGAAAGGCGTCGTAGGGGACGCCCGCCGCCTCGGCAGAGGCCCGCTTGCCGGCGTAGTAGGTCTCCTCCTCGACGGTGGCCAGGGTGTCGAAGAGGTCGAAGAAGACCCAGGCGGGGGGCACCATCAGAAGGAGCGCCTCACGATGTAGTCGGGCATGCACAGGAGCACGTCGCGGTAGGGGCTGGGGGGGAAGGGGGCCAGGTAGCCCCGGGCGGCCTCGGCGTAGGAGACGGCGGTGCGGAGGGCCTCATCCAGCATCCCCGCCTCCTGCACACGGCGGGAGACCTCGGCCAGCGTCTCCGGATCGAAGCGCCGCGCCGCCACCACCGCCTCCAGAAAGGCCTTGTCCTCCGGCGTCCCCTTTTCCAGCAGCAGGAGCAGGGGGAGGGTGATCTTGCCCTCCTTCAGGTCGTTTCCGGCGGGCTTTCCCAAGGTGGCGTCGTCGGAGAGGAAGTCCAGGCAGTCGTCCACCAGCTGGAAGGCGATCCCCAGATTGAGCCCGAAGGCCTGGAGGCCTTCCCGCACCTCCGGCGGAGACCCATGGAGGTAGGCGGGGGTGGCGCAACAGGTCGCGAAGAGGTGGGCGGTCTTCTTCTTGAGGATCTCCAGGTTGTCGTCCCGCCGCAGCGTGAGGTCCCACTTGCGGTGGCTCTGGATGAGTTCCCCTTCGATGAGGCTGAGGGTGGTGTCGGAGATGACCGGCAGGAGGTCGCTCCAGCCCTGCTGGACCGCCAGGTGCATGGCGTTGATGAAGACCCGGTCGCCCATGAGCACCGCCTGCTCCGGACCCCAGCGGGAGGTGAGGGAGGCGCGGCCGCGCCGGAGCAGGGCCTGGTCCACGATGTCGTCGTGGATCAGGGTGGCGGTGTGGATGAACTCCAGGATGGCCGCGTAGAGGATGTGGCGGCGGCCCTCGTAGCCGATCATCTTCGCCGTGAGGAGGACGAGGATGGGGCGGAGGCGCTTGCCCCGGCTCTCCGCCAGGTAGGCGCCCATTTCCGCCACCGGCGAGTAGGGGGAGCGCAGGTGGGCGGCGATGGTGGCCTCCACCTCCTGGAGGTCCTCCCCCACGAGCGCCTGGATCTTCTGGCCGATGCGGGCCAGTTCGGGATTTTTGGCGATGACCTGGAGCCTCGGCGTGCCCATGGCGCTCCCCCGGAAGACCCCCAGCATAGCGCAACGGCCCTCCTTTGGGGAGGGGCCGGCCCCGGCCGGGGGGATTCCCCCCCCGGGGGGGCGAGGCGGCGCGCCGGGAGCTTCCGGGGCCTCCGGCCCCGGGGAGCGCGAAGTGTTTCAATCGCCTAAAAGAGAAACGATTGTTTCTTTGCTCCGAGGTGAAACAACGGTCTGCAGCCTTTATTTTACATTCTCTTTCACCTGGCACGCTTCTTTCATAGGGGCTCACCTGATCGAAAGGAGGTGTTCCATGAAATCGTTTTTCCAGGTGGCGGCGGCGGGACTGGCCCTTGGGCTGATGGCTTCGCTGGCCGTTTCCGCGGCCCAGGGTTCGGAGACCAAGGGCAAGTACTACTTCAAAAAGACCTGCAAGCCCTGCCACGTGGAGGGCAAGGCGGGCGGGCTCGTGACGCCCCTCTCCAAGACGCAGGCCCAGTGGAAGGCCTACCTCCAGGCCGGCAAGCACAACAAGGGCAAGGAGGCCCTCTCCGCCCTCCTGAGCGAGCAGCAGCTCCTCGACGTGCAGACCTTCCTGGTGGCCCACGCCTCCGACTCGCCCCAGCCCGAGACCTGCGGCGGTTGAGGCCCGATGAGCGATTCATGGCCTCCGGCGATGGACCGGGGGATGACCCGTAGGAGGAAATGGATGAAGAAGGGAACGATCCTCGCCCTGGGGGCGGTCCTTCTCCTGCCTCTCGGCCTTCATGCCCAGAGCAACGAGGACCTGCTCCGCCAGATCAACGAACTGAAAGCCCAGCTCCAAGCGCTGGAGGCCAAGGTGGCCGCCACCGCCGCCGAAGCGCCCGCCGCCAAGGTGGAGGAGCTGGACGGCCGCCTGGCGAAGGTGGAGGCCAAGACCGCCGCCGACGCCATCAACTGGGGCGGCGACATCCGGGTCCGTTTCGACAACCAGTCCTGGTCCATCCGGCCCTACCAGCAGTTCACGGGCCCCATGACCCCGCCCATGCAGGTCCCGGCCCAGAACTGGTCCAACCCCATGCAGTGGTCCATCCGCATGCGCCTGAAGATGAACGCCCAGGTGAACGAGAACCTGAAGTTCATGGGCCGCCTCTCCATGTACAAGCTGTACGGCGGCGCCGACGTCCCCATCTTCAACGGCCAGCCCAACACCGTTTACAACTCCTTCAACTCGGTCCGCGTCCCCTCCAACGACGTCCTGCACGTGGAGCGGGCCCTTCTGCGGTACGACTTCCCCAACGCCCCCTTCACCCTGGCCATCGGCCGCATGAACACCAGCGACGGCCCGCCCCTGGAGATTCGCGAGGGGACCGAGCGCCAGGCCACGCCCATGGCCATCATGGTCAACGCCGAGGTGGACGGCCTCCACGTGGACGCGCACCTGGACAAGCTGGGCTTTCCCGAGGGTACCACCTTCGGCATCTGCGCCGGCGTGGGCTACGAGTCGGGCTTCGGCGGCGGCGGCCAGGTCCGCGAGAACTACACCATGACGCCCTTCGGCCTGGGCCGGATCAACGCCATGAAGGACAGCACCGTCGTCGGGTGGACCTTCGACATGCCGCTCCTCTTCGAGGCGGGCTCCACCATCAACAGCGCCAGCCTGCTCCTGGGCTACAACCGGTTCGGGCGCATGACCGACATCCCCTACGGCACCCTCGTCAATTTCCCCATCCCCGGACCCTACGCCTTCCCCACGCCCCAGTACGTCACCGCCACCAACAACCTGGGCAACATGGACCAGTGGGGCCTCACCTGGCGTCACACCATCAACGACCGCTTCACCTACTTCCTGGCCGGCGGGTACATCAAGAGCCACCCCAACGGGAAGGTCTCCCAGTACGGCTTCGGCGGACTCCTCGGCGACCCCAACCACAGCCGGAGCGCCTCGGCCTACTACGCGGGGATCCAGTACAAGCCCATTGACACCGTGGCCCTGGGTCTGGAGTACAACCACGGGTCCAAGCGCTGGTTCACCTACACCCCCAGCGCCGGCGAGCCCAGCGACAAGCTGGCGGCCCGGGGCAGCGTCTGGGAGACGTACCTCCGGTGGGAGTTCGCCAAGAACTTCGGCATGAAGCTCGGGTACATCTCCTACGACTACTCCACGGCCTTCAGTGGCTGGCACATCGCCCCCGGCGACCTCTCCTACTTCAACCTGGACGACAATCCGGTGAACTTCTACGCCTTCCCCAAGAAGGTCAAGAACGCCTACTTCATGCTGGAAGCCCGATTCTAGTCACCTCCGGGGCCGGGGGCCCGTCCTCCGGCCCCACCTCCTCGAGGAGTCCCCGAAGGAGCGGACCATGGGCCACGAGTTGATGGACCGGAGGACCTTCGTCCAGGTGACGGCCGCCGGGGCTGCCGCCACGGCCCTTCTGGGGCAGACGGCCTGCCTCCGGAACTTCCGGAAGGGGAAGGCCGCCGCCCCCGCGGTGCGGGAGGTCCCCACCACCTGTGAGGTCTGTCCAAACAAGTGTTCCGTCCTCGCCGTCGTGGAAGACGGAACCCTCCGGAAGCTGAACCCCAACCCCAAGAACCCCAAGTCCCGCGGCATGCTCTGTGCCCGGGGGAACGCCGCCGTCAAGCAGGTGTACGACCCCGACCGCCTGAAGCAGCCCCTCATCCGGGAGGGGGAGCGGGGCGAGGGCCGCTGGCGGGCGGTCTCCTGGGACGAAGCCTTCGACTTCGCCGCGAAGAAGCTCTCGGCCATCAAGGAGAAGTACGGTCCACAGGGCACCCTCTGGTCCTCCACCGAGGGCTTCCAGGAGGTCTTCTTCAAAAACCTGGGGCTGGCCTTCGGCTCCCCCAACCTGGTGCGGCACCCCACCCTGTGCCTGGCCTCGGTGAACCTGGCCTACTCGGTCACCTTTGGCACCGTTCCCTCCTTCGACCTGCTGAACGCCGACTACGTGATCCTGTCGGGGGCCAACCGCTTCGAATCGATCATCACCCCCGACACCATGGACCTCATCGGCTCGGTGATGGAGCGCAAGGCCAAGCTGGTCTACCTGGATCCCCGCTTCACCGTCACCGCCGCCAAGGCCGACGCCTGGTACCCCATTCGTCCGGGGACGGACATGGCCTTCATCCTTGCCCTGCTCCACGTGATCATCTCCGAGGGACGGTTCGACAAGGAGTTCGTGGCGGAGAAGACCGTCGGTTTCGACCAGCTGGCAAGCCACGTCCAGAGGTACACCCCCGACTGGGCGGAGAAGGAGACGGGCATTCCGGCGCGGGACATCGTGCGGATCGCGCGGGAGTTCGCCGACGCCGCCCCCCGGGCCCTCTACTACGCCGGAAGACGCTCTTCCTGGAACCGCAACGACTTCCAGATGAGAAGGGCCCAGGCCATCCTCAACGCCATCGTGGGGAGCTGGGACCGGGAAGGGGGAGTGGTGCCCAACGCCAAGATCCCCCTGGGCGAGTACCTCTTTCTCCCCTGGGACGATCCCACCGCCCCCCGTGCCGACGAGATCGAGAAGCGCTTCCCCCTGGCCGCCAAGGGCGACGGCGTCTACCTGCAGATGCGGGAGAACGTCCTTCAGGGGAAGCCCTACCCCGTGAAGGGCTGGATGATCTACAAGCAGGACCCGCTGAACGCCCTTCCGGAGCAGGCCAAGACCCTGGCCATGCTTCGCCAGATGGACTTCGTGGGGGTCATCGACATCCAGATGAGCGACACGGCCTGGTTCGCCGACGTGGTCTTCCCCGAGTCCACCTACCTCGAGCGGCTGGACCCGGTGGAACTCCTTCCGGGGATCTGGCCCACGGTAGTCCTGCGCCAGCCGGCCATCCCGCCCATCCACGACACCAAGCCCAACCTGGAGATCGTGAAGGGCCTCGCCAAGCGCCTGGGGCTCCAGGACTACTTCGATTACACGATCGAGGATTGGGTGGAGGCCCAGGCCAAGGACCTGCCCCACGAGAACGCCCTGGCCTACCTCAAGGAGAACGGCGTCCTCGCCGATCCCGCGGCTCCCCACTACGGCTCCACCCGGAAGCCGGAACACCGCTTCGTCACCCGGTCGGGAAAGGTGGAGCTCTACTCCGAGCGGCTCCTGGAGGCGGGGTACGACCCCCTGCCGGTCTACACGCCCCCCCAGGAGCCGGGCCCCGGCGAGTTCCGGATGATCCTGGGCCGCAAGGGCTTCTACACCCACGCCAACAACACCAACAACCCGTGGCTCCACGAGTTCGCCCCGGAGAACGACCTGTGGATCCACCCCGAGCCGGCCTCCCGGCTGGGGATCCTCACCGGAGACCTCCTGGAGGTTTCCAGCCGGGCGGGTACGGTCCAGATCAAGGCGCGGGTCACCGACGAGATCCGCCCCGACTGCGTCTTCATGCTCCACGGCTTCGGAAAGAAGAGCCGGTGGCAGAGGCTGGCCTACCAGAACGGCGCCTGCGACGCCGAGGTGCTGGAGACGGCCTGGGACCAGGTGTCGGGCAACGCGGCCTTCCACGAGACCTTCGTGAAGGTCCGCAAGGTTCAGGGGGGCAACCATGGCTGAGACGCGCAAGCGGCGGTACGCCCTGGTTCTGGACTCCCGGAAGTGCATCAACTGCAAGGCCTGCGTCGTGGCCTGCAAGGCCGAAAACGGCGTCCCGGTCGGGAAGTTCCGGAACTGGATCGGCGAGGAGAAGCGGGGGAAGTGGCCCAACCTCATGGCCCAGTTCGACCCCGAGCAATGCCACCACTGCGAGAACCCCTCCTGCGTGAGGGTCTGCCCCACGGGGGCCTCGTGGCAGCGCAAGGACGGGATCGTCCTGGTGAATTACTCCGAGTGCATCGGGTGCCGGTACTGCATGATCGCCTGCCCCTACGACGCCCGCTACTTTCGGGAGGATCTGGGGGTGGTGGACAAGTGCACCCTCTGCGCCCACCGGGTGGACCGGGGCCAGCTCCCCGCCTGCGTGGAGACCTGCCCCTCCAAGGTGCGGGTCTTCGGCGACCTGGACGACGAGGAGGGGGAGCTCAGCCGGCTCCTCTCCACACGCCGCTACGTCGTGAAGAAACCCCAGACGGGCAACGGGCCCCAGCTTTACTACCTGCTGTAGGGGGAAGGCGATGCACGAGATCGAATGGGGCTTCCTGATCGTCAACTACCTCTTCCTGGGCGGCCTTTCGGCAGGGGTCTTCTTCGTCTCCGGCCTGGCGTCCTACCTCTTCGAGAACGACCCCGAAACCTTCGAGCGCATCGCCCGGTACGGGGCCATGGTGGCCCCCTGGCCGGTGGCCCTGGGTTCCTTCCTGCTCATCTTCGACCTGGGGAACTGGTACCGCTTCTACAAGCTCTTCTTCCACTTCCAGTGGCACAGCCCCATGTCCATCGGCTCCTGGCTCCTCCTGGTCTTCAACGGCGTGGCCTTCCTCTACTTCTGGGCGTGGCTGCCGGAAAAGGCCCGCCAGGCGGTTTTCTCCCGGCTCCCCCGGCGGCTTCGCTTCCTCCAGCGCCTGAACGTGGACCTCTCCCCCCGCCGGCGCCTCCTGGCCATGGCGGGCTTCCCCTTCAGCGTCGGCGTGGGGATCTACACGGGGGTGCTGCTGGGCGCCGTCCAGGCCCGTCCCTTCTGGAACACCAACCTGGTGGCCCAGATGTTCCTCTTCTCCGCCCTCTCCACCGGCACGGCGGTGCTAATCCTTCTCCTCTCCCTCAACCGGAAGGCGCTGGACACCAAGCAGGTGCGTTTCCTGTACACCCTGGACCTCTGCTTCATCACGCTGGAGTTCTTCATCGTCCTTCCGTACCTGATCCACGGAGAGCTTTCGGTCCTGGCGGTCCAGCAGGCCCTGGAACTCATCCTGGGGGGACCGTACACCTTCGCCTTCTGGGTCCTCTTCCTGGGGGTGGGCCTCCTCGTCCCCCTGGCGCTGGAACTCTGGGAGATGAAGCCCTTCCTGCTCCAGCGGGCTCAGGTTCACCACAACAAGCCGCTGGCGGCGGCGGCGGCCCTCCTGATCCTTCTGGGCGGCTACGTGCTGAGGTACATCTTCGTCTTCGCGGGCCAAAGGAGCGCGTTCCCCTAGGAGGAAGGCCATGGACCGCCTGGATCTGAAGGACGCCTCGGTCTTGCTGGGCCTCCTCTCGGAGGTCTTCCTGAACCCGGAGGCCGATCCCGTGGGACGCCTCCAGAACCTCGCCGAAGAGACCGGTGACCCCATTCTCCGGGAGGGCGCGGCGGGCCTCAGGGAAGCCCTGGCGGAGCCCCGGGAGGTGGCGGTGGCCTTCGTCCGCCTCTTCCTCCACGCCGACCGGGGCGAGACGGTCCACCCCTACGAGTCGGTCCACCGCTCGGGCCGCCTCATGGACCCCGAGTGCCTGAAGGAGTTGCGGCTCCTCTACGACGCCGCCGACATTCGGCCCCGGGAGGACCTCCAGGTTCCGCCGGACCACCTGGGGCTGGAGCTGGAGTTCCTGGCCTTCCTCCTGGAGCAGGCGGCGGCGGCCCCCGAGGGGAGCGCCGCCCGGCTCGCCTGGAGCACACTCGCCTCGCGCATGGTGGAGGAGCACCTCGTCCCCTTCGCGGACTCCTTCCTGCCCCGCCTGAACGCCGCCGACCCCCACCCCTTCTACCGCTGGGCGGGCAGGCTTCTGGACCACGGCCTCGAGGCGGCCCGGCGGGCCCTCTCCGCCGACGCCGCCTCCGCCGGCGGGAGCGCAGGCCGCTCCTAGGGCTCCCCCTGCCCGGGGGGCTGGAGCATAATGGGCGCGGAGGTGCCCCGTGCCCCAGATCGGGCTTGCCGGCCGCTGGACCCCCACCCTTGCCTGGATCGTCGCCCTCAACGTGGGCTTCTTCCTTCTCCAGGCGGCCCTTCCCCCCTTCACGGGAATGCTGGCGCTGGTCCCGGGGAGGGTCTGGCCGGACCACCTCCACACCCTCCTGACCTACGCCTTTCTCCACGGCGGCGTGGGCCACCTCTTCTTCAACATGCTCACCCTCTACTTCTTCGCCGGAGACCTGGAACTCTTCCTGGGAACGCGGCGGTTCTTGCTGCTGTACTTCGGCTCCGCCCTCTCCGGAGGGATCGCGGCGGCCCTCTTCCTGAAGGGCCCGGTCCTCCTGGTGGGGGCCAGCGGCGCCGTCTACGGGGTCCTGACCGCCTACGCCCTCTACTTCCCCTCCACCGAGGTCCTCCTTTGGTTCCTCCTCCCCGTGAAGATCTGGGCCCTGGTCCTCGTCTGGATCCTTCTGAGCCTCTTCTATTCGGTCTTTGGTTCTTCGGACGGCATCGCCCACCTGGCGCACCTGGGAGGGGCCCTCTTCGCGCTCCTCTACATCCTGGAGCCCTGGAAGCCCCGCGGGGGGCTCCGGGATTTCGCCTACCGGTGGCGGAGAAGGCGCTTTCGGCGGATCCAATGAGCGAGGACCTGGCCGCCCGGTTCGAGCGCCTGAGGGAGGCGTCGGGCCGGCGCATCCACGAGGTCTGCCGCCCCGACGCCTGGAGCCTGGCGCTCCGCCTCTCGGGGGGAACCACCCTGGGCTTTTGCTGGCACCCGGCGTACCTGGCGGCGGACCTGTGCCCGTGGCCGTGGCCCCGTGGAGCGGCGGAGGAATTCCTGAAGGCCCACCTCAAAGGGGGCCGGCTTCTGGAGCCCTTCCTCCCGGCGGAGGGGGAGCCCATCGTGGCCTTCCCCGTGGAAGCCCCCCGGGTCCGGCGGCTGGTCTTCGAGGGCCTGGGCCGTTCGGCCAACCTCCTCCTCCTGGACGGGGAGGGGGAGGTGCTCTGGGCGGGCCGGCGTCTTCGGGGGGAGTTCCGGACCGGCGCGCCGGGCACCCGCTGGGCACCCCCGCCCCCCCGGGAGGGGGGCGGACCGGCGGCGGTGCTCCGTGGAGAGGAGGAGCTGCTCCGCGGCCTGAAAGAACGGGGAAGGGCCGCCGCGGAACGGGCCCTCCAGCGGCGGCTGCAGGCCCTCCTTCGCCGCCGGCGGGGCCTTCAGGAGGACCTTCGGGAGGGGGAGGCCTGGGAGGCCGCCGAGGGACTGGCCCGCCAGCTCCTCGCCCGGCCCGACCGCCATCAGAGGGGGCGGTCGGAGGTCCTCCTCCTGGACTTCTCCACCGACCCGCCCCGGGAGGTTCCCTTCGCCCTGGACCCCGCCCGGAGCCTCCTGGAAAACGCCGAGGCATGGTTCCACAGGGCGCGGAAGGCCAGGAGACGCCGGAGGGAGGTGGCCCGCTTCCTCGAAGAGATCGAGACCGCGCTCCGGGCCCTCGAAGAGGAGAAGGCGGGACTTTCGGCCCAGGAGGACCTCTTCCGCCTCTTTCCCGAGGGAAGCCGCGTCTCGGAGAAGGCGCCGCCCCAGCGGCGGCGGACCCTGCCCCCCGACGTGGCAGAGGTGCCCCTTCCCCGCGGCTTCGCCGCCTTCGCCGGAAAGAGCGCCGAGGGCAACGACCGGGTGACCTTCCGCCTGGGGAAGGGCCGGGACTTCTGGTTCCACGCCGCCGACTATCCCGGTTGCCACGTGGTGGTCCGCAACCCGGCCCGGCTTCCCGCCCTGCCGCCCGACGTCGAACGGGAGGCGGCCTCCTACGCCGCCCGCCACAGCGGCGCGCCGCCGGGGAGCCGGGTGGAGGTCCGGGTGGCCTTCTGCCACCAGCTGCGGCGCGTCCCCGGCGCTCCCGGGCGTGTGATGGTGGCGAGGGGGCGCACCCTCTTGGTTGACCTGGGGGACGGCCGATGCTAGCCTGAGAGAACCTGAGGAATGCGGGGAGGTACCCAATGGGAATGCGCGGAATCTGGAAGGTGTTGGCCGCGGCGGCTTCGCTCCTCGTGGCGCTCGAGGCTTCGGCCGCCGGTGTCTTCATCGTTTCCCGCGGTGGGGTGGAGGCTTACAACGCGGCGAAGGCCGGCTTCATCCAGATGGCCTACTCGCTGAACCTTTCCTCGCTGAACCCCCGTTCGGTGGACCTCACGGGCGGCGACGGCGACCGGGCCCTCCTGGAGAGGCTCAAGGCGCAGAATCCCCAGCTGGTCTTCGCCGTCGGCGCCTACGCCGCCCGCAAGGTCCGGGAGGCCCTTCCCGACGTTTGGATCGTCTACACGATGGTGTACTACCCCGAGGCCGAGGGGTTGCTGAAGGACCCGAAAATGGTCGGCGTGGGCTGCCTGGGGCCCACCAAGAACCTGGCCGTCCTCACCAAGGCCTTCGGCCTCAAGGGGAAGACCCTGGTGGTCCTCCACGGCCAGGCGGTGGCCTCCGCCGTGCCGGCGCTGGTCGCCCGCCTCAACGACGACGGATTCGAGGCGGAGGGCCGTTCGGTCTCCGACCCCGGTGCCCTGGAAGGAATCCTCGCGGACATCAAGGACAAGGCCAAGATGGTCCTCCTCCTGCCCGACCCCTTGACCGCCAACGCCGACGCATTGCGGTACATCGTCTCCACCTGCATCGAGAACCGGATCGCCCCCCTGGCCCTTTCGGAACCGCTGGTGGCCAGCGGGGCCCTCTGCGCCGCCTTCGTCCCCCCCGAGGCGGCGGGGAACGAGGCGGCCCGGGTGGCCCAGGGGATCCTCGGCGGCGCCGCCTTCCCCACGGACAAGCCCGTCCAGCCGGCCTCCTACGCCACCGCCGCCAACAAGAAGACCGCCGAGGCGCTGAAACTCAAAATCCCCGCGAGCCAGCGCATCGAGGTCGTCTATGAGTGACGGGGGGGTTCGCCTGAAGGCCTTTTTCCTGGGGAGCCTCCGGGGCCAGATCGTGGGCCTGCTGGTGGGGGTTCTCTTCGGGGGCTCGGCCCTCCTGGCCCTGGTGTACTACCTCCACGCGCGGGCCACGGCCCTTTCCGAGGTCCGGTCCGCCTACGGAAACCTCGCCCAGACGGTGGCCGAACTGTCGGCCTACAACCTTCAGTTCAACAAGGGCGGCCTGAAGGAGACGGTGGACTCCCTGGTGAAGGCCGACCCCAACCTGCTCTGGGTGGAGTTCGCCGGCGAAAAGGGCGAGGTCCTGCGCTCCGGCGGCCCCCTGGGGGCCGCCCCCTGGGGCAGCCTGGGGGAGCCGCCCTCGGCCCTGACCATCACCCCTCTCTCTACCCCCAGGGGAAAGGCCCTCCTCGTGAGGGCCCCGGTCCGGGTGACGGAGAAGGCGCAGGCCTCCCTCGGCGAACTGGGCTTCGAGGGGGCCGCCCCGGGAGGGGAGCGGAGCCGCGTGGTGGGAGAGGTGCGGATGGCGGCCGGCCTCTCGACGCTGGGAGCGCTGGCCCGGGGCTTCCTGGGATTCGGCGTCCTGGTGGTCCTCCTCGGCACCGCGGCGGGGACCCTCCTCACCCTCCCCGTCGCGAGGGCCCTGGTGGCCCCCGTGGAGATGCTGGCCCAGGACGCCCGGCGGATGGCCCAGGGCGAACTTTACGGCTTCGAGCGGCGGACCGTCCGGCAGGACGAACTGGGGCGGCTGGCCGCCTCCTTCCGGGAGATGGGCGCCGGGCTCTCCGCCATGGTCCGGGAAGCCCGGGACATGGTCCGCCGGGTGGAGGAAGGGGCCCGGGTCCAGGTGCAGACCCTGTCGGCGGTTCTGGAGGACGCCGGCGTCCAGGAGTCCAGGAGCCGCGACGCCGCCGAGCAGGTCAAGGCCATCCAGACCTCCGTGGGGGAAGTGGCCCGGCTCATGGAAGGGCTCTCGGAGCTCGCCGAGGAGGTCAGCTCTTCGGTCCTGGAGATGGCCGCCAGCATCGACGAGATCGCCGCCAACACCGAGGGGCTCAACGACGCCGTGGGAACGGTGGCGGGGACCATGACCCAGACGGTGGCGGCCAACCGCCAGGTGGACGCCTCCACCGAGACCCTCAACCGCTTCATCGAGGACACCTCCGCCGCCCTCACCGAGATGGAGGGCTCCATCCGCCAGATCGAGGAGAACGCCGCCCGGACCCGGAAGGCCACCGAGCTGGTGGCCCAGGAGGCCCAGGCGGGAGCCAAGGCCATGGAGGATTCCCGGGCCAGTGTGGAACGCCTGCGCCACTCCTTCGAGGAGGTGGCCGGCGTCATGAAGGCGCTGGGAAAGCGGAGCCAGGAGGTGGGGAACATCCTCTCGGTCATCGACGAGGTCATGGAGCAGACCCACCTTCTGGCGCTGAACGCCGCCATCATCGCCGCCCAGGCGGGGGAGCACGGGAAGCCCTTCGCCGTGGTGGCGGGGGAGATCAAGGGGTTGGCCGAGAAGACCTCCCTCTCCACCCGGGAGATCGCCACCATCATCGAGAGCGTCCAGCGGGACGTGGGGGTGGCGGTGAGGGCCGTGGACGACCAGCGGGAAATCGTGGAGCACAGCGTGGCCATCGCCCGGGACGCCATGGGGGTCTTCGGGACCATCCAGGAGGCGGTGCGGCCCTCCCTCCAGATGGTCCAGGAGATCGCCCGGGCCACCGCGGAGCAGAGCAAGGGGGCCACCCAGATCGTCAAGTCCACGGAGCGCCTGCGGGACCTGGCCCACCAGTTGCGGCAGGCCACCAAGGAGCAGACCCTGGGTTCGGAGCAGGTGCTGGAGGCCGTCAACCGGATCCGGGCCCTTTCGGGGGAGGTCAAGCGGGCCACCTCCGAGCAGAGCGCCGGCTCCACGCTCATCCGCCAGGCCATGGACCGGCTCACCACCGCCGTCGCGTCGGTCATGGCCCAGACCCGCCTGCAGGGCGATGCGGGCCGCACCGCCGCCGAGGCGGTCTCCGAGTTGGCGGAGCGGAGCCAGGCCATCCTGCGAAGGGTCCGGGAGACCCGGGACCTCTCCGCTTCCCTCTCGCAGCAGGCGGAGGCCCTGGCCAGGTCCGTGGGCCGCTTCCACATCGGAGAAGGCTGAGATGGCCGAGATCGCCGGCCTCCTGCGCAGCCGCACCGCCCCCTCCGCCGTGAGGGAACGCCTCTTCCTGGGGATGGAGGTGGTGGACCAGGCCTACGCCCTGGAGGTGGGGCTGGTGCGGGAGATCCTGAAGATCCCCCGGATCCACTCCCTGCCCAAGGTCCCCGCCTTCCTGAAGGGGGTCATTGACCTGCGGGGAGCCATCCTCCCGGTGGTGGACTTCCGCGAGCGGCTCGGGTACGGACCGGTGGACCTGAAGAAGGGGCGGGTGGTGGTGGCCTCCATCGGCTCCGCCGCCGTGGGCCTCCTCGTGGACGCCGTGGTGGAGGTCTTCGCCGTCCCCGAGGAGGAACTGAAGCCCCCCCCGCCCATGGTGAAGGGGCAGAAGCTGGAGTTCATCGAAGCCATGGTCAAGCGGGAGGACCGCCTCTACCTGGTGCTCGCCGCCCGTTCCCTCTTCAGCGCCCAGGAGTTCGCTTCCCTCGAGGGGGCCGCCTGGTCCAAGAAGGCCTGAGGGCTCCCGTGGCCGCCGGAGTCCTGCCTCCCGACCGACTCGAAGGGGTGCTCGTGGAGCCCTTCCTGGGGCCGGCGGGGGTCCGAAGGGGCCTTCAGGAACTCTCCGCGGCCAAGGTCCCGCGGGCCCTCCTTCCCCTTTGGCTCCTGGCGGAAATGGACGAGGAGGACCGGGCGGGCCTCTCCCTCGCCGGCGCCGTGGACCTCCCCTGGGGCGGTTCCACCCTTGCCTCCAAGCGGATGGGCCTCCTGGAGTGCGTCCGGTTGGAGGCCTCCGGCGCCGTGGTGGCCCTGACCCCCGGCTGGCTCGCCGAAGGGGGCCACGGCGACCGCTTGCTCCGGGAGGTGGAGGCCCTCCTGGCCACCGCACCCGAACTTCCCGTCCGGCTGCTCCTGCCCCCCTTTCCGCTGGAGGAGGACCGGTGGGGTCTGCTCCTCCGGCTTCTTTCCGACCGGAGGCCCCGGGGGATCGTAGTGCCCGAGGGGGCCCTGGGGGAGAAGGGACGAGAGCGGCTGGCGGCCGTGCGAAAGCGGCTCCCCCGGAAGGTGCACCTGGAGGTGCTCCTTCAAGAGAGTGGTCCGGAAGGGGCGGAGGCCCTCCTTTCGGGGGGAGCCGACGGCCTCCTGGCGCGGGGAGCCGCGGCGCTGTGCGGAGGCGGGCGATGAAGGGGAGCCGGAGGGCCCTCCTCTGGACCTTCAGCCTTCTTCTCACGGGGGTTCTGCTCTACTTCTTCCTCCGGCGGGCCGACCTCCGCGGCGTTCTGCGGCACGCTTCGGGGGCTAGCCTTCCCCTCCTGGGGTTCGCCGTCCTCCTCGAGGTCGTCTCGGTGTGGATCCGGGCCCTTAGGTGGCGGATCATGCTGGCGGGGGTCCGGGAAAGGCTGCCCCTCCTCTCCCTCCTCAAGGCCACCGTCGTCTCCTTCACCCTCTCGGGGGTCATGCCCGGCCGGCTGGGGGAGGTGGGAAAGCCCTTCCTCCTGGCCCGCTGGCACGGCCTGCCCTTCACGCAGGTTCTCGCCTCCACCCTGCTCGAGCGGGGGATGGACCTCATGGCCCTGGCGGTCCTCTGGCTCGGCTACCTCCTCCTGCCTACGGAGGAGTTCTCGGCGGAGGCGTTGGGCCTGCTGGCCTTCTTCACCCGGGTTTCGTGGGTCCTCTTCGCCCTGGCGGTCCCGGCGGGACTCTTTCTCCTCTGGCTCCTGCCGAGGCGGAAGGTCTTGGACCGGATGGCCCGCCGGAGTCCCCGGCTTTCCCGGTTCCCCTGGCTCCTCAACGTAGTCCGGGCGCTCCTCGCCTTCACGGGAGGCCTCTCCGCCTTCCGGAGAAAGCGGACCATCCTCACGGTGACCTTCCTTTCGGTCCTGATCTGGGTGGTCATCGCCGGGGCGGCGTGGGCCTTCCTCAAGGCCCTGGACCTCCACCTTCCCCCCTCGGCGGCGATCCTCCTCCTGATGTTTGTCTCCTTCGGGGCGGCCATTCCCACCCCCGGCGGAGTGGGGGGGGTCCACAAGGCCATCCAGCTCTGCCTCACCCTCTTCTACGGCCTCTCGGAGGACGCGGCGGTGGCCGCCGGCATCCTGGGCCACGCCGTCATGTTCTTTCCGGGGATCCTCTGGGGCCTCGGCTACCTGGCGGCGGGGCGGGTGAGCCTCGAGGAGCTGAAGGAGGTGGCGGAGGCCGACGAGGAGGAGCGTTCGAGGCGGCGGCGGGGGGAGGCCGGAACACCCCCTTGAAGGGGAAAGCCGCCTTCGTTACACTGAAACAAGGAGGTCCTGTGCGCTGTCCCTTCTGCGGCCACTCGGAGGACAAGGTGGTGGACTCGCGAGAAGTCTCCGCCGGCAACAGCATTCGCCGCCGGCGGGAGTGCCTCTCCTGCCACCGCCGGTTCACGACCTACGAGACCATCGAGACCGTTCCCTACCGCGTGGTCAAAAAGGACGAGCGCCGGGAAAAGTTCGATCGGGAGAAGCTCCTCACGGGTCTCCTCAAGGCCTGCGAGAAGCGCCCGGTGGCGACCGCGGCCCTGCAGGCCATCGTGGAGGAGGTGGAGGGGATCCTCCACAACAGCCCCGACCGGGAGATCACCACGACGGAAATCGGCAACCTGGTCATGGAGCGTCTCCGGGTCCTGGACCAGGTGGCCTACGTTCGCTTCGCCTCGGTCTACCGACAGTTCGGCGACATCTCGGAGTTTCTGGAGGAGGTTCGCCATCTGCTGGACACCAAGCGGGAGGGAGGGCCCTGATGCGCCGGATGCTCTCTTCCTTCCTGGACCTCGTTCGGCTCCAGTCCCAGATGAACCAGCTCTTCGAGGCCCTGAACGCCATCCAGCAGGACGAGGACCAGGGAGAGGCGGCCTTCGCCGCTCCCTACGACGTCGTGGAGGGAAAGGACCACCTCACCGTCCAGGTGGACCTCCCCGGCGTGGACCCCGACTCCCTCCGGATTCTGGGCGGGGCGGGGACGGTGGTGATCCAGGGGGAGCGGCCCCGGATCCAGAACGCCGGTCTGGTCGCCTACCACCTGCTGGAGCGGGACCGGGGGCCCTTCAAGAAGACCATCCACCTGGAGGGGGCCTTCGATACCCACAGGGCCACCGCCCGGTACGAAAGGGGCGTGCTCTCCATCCGCCTCCCCCGCGTCTCCGAGCGGAGGGGCCGGCTGGTGCCCATTCCCCTTTCCCCCTGAGGAAGACACCCCATGGCCCGCGAAACCCCCGCGAGACCGGCCCTGCCGGAACGCCTTCCCGTCTGGCCGGTGGAGGAACGGACGGTCTTCCCCCTGGCCCTGGCCACCCTGCCCTTTCCCCTTCCCGGAGGGAAGGCCCTCCTGGAGGAGGCCCACGCCGCCGGGGACACCCTCCTTCTCTGTCCGGTAGCCCGGGGGGCCAGGCCTCCGGGGGAGGGGACGGGGGTGGCGGTCCTGGTCCTCCGGCTGGCGGCGGGGGAGGGGGCGGGGACCAGCCTCCTGTTGGTCCAGGGGATCGCCCGCACCCGCTACCGCCTGGAAAAGAAGCGCACCGGCGTCCGGTACGCCCGGGTGGAAGCCATCCCGGACCGGCTGGAGGCCCCTTCGGCTCTGACGGCCACGGCCCTGGCCCGGGGGATCCTGGAGCGGCTGGACCAGCTGGCGGCCACCCCGCGGGGGCTCTCCGCCGAGTCCCGGGAGTTCCTCTCCACGGTGGAGGACCCCGGCCGCCTCGCCGATCTGGTGGCTTCCCAGGTCCCCCTCTCCTTTGAGCGGGCCCGGGAACTTTTAGAAAGCCCCGACGTGGTGCGGCGCCTGGAGATCCTCCTCGGCGAGCTCCAGCGGGAGGTGGAGATCCAGTCCATCCAGGAGCGGCTCAACCGGCAGACCCGCGACGAGATGGACCGCCGGCAGAAGGAGTACTACCTCCGCCAGCAGTTGGAGGCGATCCAGGCGGAGCTCTCGGGAGGCGAGAACGGAGAGACGGGGGAAGGGGGATACCGGAAGCGCATGGAGGAACTGGATCTTCCCCCCGCCGTGCGGCAGGTGTTGGAGAAGGAGATCGCCCGCCTCCAGCGTTTCGGGCCCTTCTCCGAGGAGCTGAGCCACCTGCGGGCCTACCTGGACCTGGTCTTCGAACTCCCGTGGGGGGTGGTCACCGAGGACAACCTGGACCTGAAGGCGGCCCGGGAGAACCTGGAACGGGACCACTTCGGCTTGGAAAAGGTCAAGGAGCGGATCCTGGAACACCTGGCCGTCTGTCGCCTCAAAGGCGGCCATCCGGGGACCCTCTTCTGCTTCGTGGGGCCGCCGGGGGTGGGAAAGACGTCGTTGGGGCGGGCCATCGCCCGGACCTTGGGGCGGAAGTTCGTGCGGATGTCCCTGGGCGGGGTTCGGGACGAGGCGGAGATCCGGGGCCACCGGCGGACCTACGTGGGCGCCATGCCGGGCCGCATCGTGCAGGGGATCCGAAACGCCGGGTCCCTGAACCCGGTCTTCGTGCTGGACGAGGTGGACAAGATGGGTTCCGACTGGCGGGGGGACCCCTCCTCCGCCCTCCTGGAGGCCCTGGACCCGGAGCAGAACCGGGAGTTCGTGGACCACTACCTGGGCTTCCCCTTTGACCTCTCCAAGGTGATGTTCATCGCCACCGCCAACACCCTGGAGGGGATCCAGCCCGCCTTCCTCGACCGGTTGGAGGTCCTGGAGCTTCACGGCTACACGGAGGAGGAGAAGGTGGCCATCGCCCGGCGCCACCTCCTTCCCAAGCAGGCGGTCGCCCAGGGGATTCCGGAGGGCGTGGTGGAACTGCCCGACGAGACCCTCCAACTCCTCTGCCGGCGCTACACCCGGGAGGCGGGGGTCCGGAACCTCGATCGGGCCATCGAGGGCCTCTTCCGCAAGGTGGCGAGGCGCCTGGCGGAGGGGGAGAAGGGCCCCTTCCGCCTGACGCCTCGGGAGGTTCCTTCCCTCCTGGGCGTCCCGCGCTTTCCGGAGGATTTCCGCCTCCGGCGGGACCTCCCGGGGGTGGCCACGGGGCTGGCCTGGACCGAAACGGGGGGCGAACTGCTCTTCGTGGAGGCCACCGCCATCCCCGGCAGCAACGCCCTCACCCTCACGGGCCAGCTCGGGGAAGTGATGCGGGAGTCGGCCCAGGCGGCCCTCACCTACATCAAGGAACACCTCGGCGAGTGGGGACTCACGGCCAAGGACCTCGCCAAGAAGGACCTCCACGTCCACGTGCCGGAGGGGGCCATTCCCAAGGACGGCCCCTCGGCCGGCATCACCATCGCCGTAGCCATCCTCTCCACCCTCACGGGATGGAAGGTGCCGCGGTCGGTGGCCTTCAGCGGCGAAATCACCCTGCGGGGAGAGGTCCTTCCGGTGGGCGGGCTGAGGGAAAAGCTCCTGGCGGCCCACCGCGCCGGCATCGCCACCGCCGTTCTACCGTGGGGCAACCGGCCCGAGGCCCGGGAACTCCCGGCTTCGGTGGTCAAGGAGATGCGCCTCGTCTGGGTTCGGGACGTTTCCCAAGTCTTCCGGGTGGCCTTTCCGGGGTGGAAGGGAAAGGCCGGAAAAAACCTCACTCGGCCCCGGTGACGACCAGGTCCTCGGGGATGGCTCCCGAGGGGCCCCGGGCCGCCAAGGTGAAGCCGTTTTCGGTGGTCTGGTACACGAGGGGCTGGCCGTCGCTTCCCATGAGGCTCCGCATGGGGATGTACCCCGTCCGGCTCAATTCCTCCAGGGAAGGGGGCAAGTGTCCCGTCCGGAAGCGGTACAGCTCGATGGCCGAGGCCACCCGGCGCAGGTCGAGACGGGTGAGCAGGTGCCGCTGCTCCCGGCGCGCCGGGCCGTCGGTCCAAGGGAGGTGGCTTAGGGGGTGGAAGGGGAAGAGGAGGACCGACAGGGCCAGCCATCCCCAGAAGACGGGAACCACCAGCCCCTCCAGGACGGCGGAGGGAAGAGGAAAGCGGCGGGCTTCGGCGGGGGCTTCGGCCTCCGCCGGCAGGGCGGGGCCGATGAGCTGCCGGTTGTAGAGCTCGAAGAGGGCCTTGCAGGCCTCGAATTCGTTGAGCCCGCTCCGGTCGATGATCTCCTGGACGGTGAAGACCCCGTTGACGTGCTGGTAGACGGCCATCTCCTCCTGGGAGAGCCGCACCACGTCGTTCTGGGGCCGGGCCTTGGCCCCCTTCTCCCCTTCGCCGAAGAGGTCCTCCATGGCCGGCACCTCGCCCCGGGTTTCCAGGACCGGCGGGGCGGGGAGGGGGATCTTGACGAAGACCTTGTCGAAGGAGGGGATCTTCTTTTCGATGAGGGGCCACTCGTCGAGCATCCGGATGCCTTCCATCAGGATGCTCTCGGCGGACATGGGGATGACGTTCTCCCGGTCGTACTCCACCTGGTCCCGGGCCTCGAAGTTGTAGTCGCCGTCCTTCCACCGGAAGAGGCGGTAGATGGTCTGCTGCATCTGGGTGGCGAGGGCGGTCCTAAGGCCCTCGGCGTCGATGAAGTTCTCCGCCACCAGGATGTACCCCAGCCGCTGGAGGGTCTGCTTCTGGATCTCCAGCGCCTTGGCCAGCTCCTCCTTGGTGATGCGCCCGGTCTTGACGAGGACGTGGCCCAGACGGTCCTCGATCCGCTTGTTCAGGGACTCGGCGCCGACCACGTTCCCCTCGAAGAAGGTCACCGTCACCACGTCGGTCTCGCACTTGAGGGTGAGGTAGCCGGTCTTCTTCTGCAGGGCGATGAGCTGGAAGATGTCGGCCAGACTGAAATCGCGAAGCGTTCCGGCGAGTGCCATGGCTCAACCTCGCGCCGGCGGACGGCCCGCCGGGAGCGGCGGGGGCCTCAGGGCCGACGGCACCCCGAAGAGTCCCCACAGGACCAGAATCAGGGCGGTGGCGAAGAGGAGGACCAGGGTCTTCAACGGGGCGGTGGAAATGGGGATGGAGAAGGCCAGGGGGAAGAGGAAGGGACCGGAAAAGAGGGCGGCGAGCACGCCGAGCCAGAGGGCCAGCAGAAAAAGGGCGGAGAAGGGACGGCCGTCCAGGAGGTGGCTGGTTCCGGGGGCCGCCAGGGCCAGGACCACCCGGACCGTCCGCCGCAGGCGCTGGTGGGTCTCCACCTCGTAGTTCTTCTTCATCCGGGCCTCGGGGGAGACGCCGTCCTGCTTGATGTAGAGGTGGACGCACTGGGAGCAGAAGGACTCGAACTCCAGGGAGGTCTTGCAGCGGTTGCAGAAGGGCTGGCCGCACTTGAAGCAGGCCCGGGCGAAGAAGTCCTTCTTGCGGGTGAGGACGAAGAGGAGCGACAGGACCGGAAGGATCAGGAGCCAGAGGGAGAAGGCCGGCCCCAGCAGGAGGGGAAGGACCTTCCCCGGGCGCCCTCCCGGCAGGGAGCCCGTCGGCAGGGCCTTGGCCACGGCCAGGTTGAGCGTCACGCGGGGGGGAAGCCAGGCGGGGATGGGCGTCCAATCTTCGTTCTGGTGGAGCCCGTGGACCCGAAAGATGGACGGATCCAGGCGGCGGGCCCCGGCCTGGTCCTCCTCCGACCCCGAAAAATCGAAGACCTTGTTTTTGGCCATGGCCCGGTTGAGGAAGGCCGGGGCGAAATCGGAGCGGGCTTCGATGGCCTTGGTGAACAGCTGGATGGCCTCCTGGAAGCGGTTCTGGTAGAAGTACAGGCACCCCAGGTTGTTGTAGATGCCGGCGTCGGACGGCGAGTCGGTGAGGAGGCTCCGGAAGAGGCTTTCGGCCTTGCCGTAACTGCCGTGGAGCATGTAACGGCAGGCCAGGAGGTAGCCGTAGGTCCCCCGCTCGGCATCCATGGGCGCGATGTGCTCGCCCAGGTACCCGTCCATTCCCGTCTCCATGCGGTAGGCGTAGCAACGGACGTTGCTGAGGTGGGGCGGCGCCTGGTCCAGGTACAGCACCTGCCGGGTGTAGACCACGAAAGCCCCAGAGGCCACCACCGCCGCCACCGCGACCAGGGTGGCCACCCGTTCGCTCCACCGGCCGTAGAAGAGGAAGACGGCCGCCCAGTAGACGATCCACCAGTAGCCGGAGAGGAGCAAGAGAGAGGGCAGGAAGAGCACCACGAGGCCCGCCGCCTCCAGCCAGCGGGAGTCGCCTCCCCCCAGCCACTCCTTCACGTCGTGGCGCAGGAGGGACTGGTACTGGAAGCATTGGACCAGCGCCAGCACGGCCAAGAGCAGGAGTGCGGTGATCCTCAGCCAGACGGCCAGGTTGGCCAGGGCGACGGCGCGGGTCTCGGGGTTCCGGAAAGCCGCCGCCGCGGCGAAGAGGCTCTCGAAGAGGAAGCCCATGGAGAAGAGCCCCTCCTGGGCCCGGGCGCCGTCGGCCAGGGCCAGATGGACGGCGGGGTGGTCGGGGTGGAACCCGGCGGCGAAGCGGGCCAGACGCCGGTATTCGGCCAGATCGCCCCGGGACCGGGCTTCCAGGGCCATGGCCAGGAAGGCCTCGGCGACGTCGGGGGAGGGACGGAGGCCATGCTCCAGGCAGTAGTCGGTGATCTCCGAGACGATCTGGTCCTGGTCCTCGGCGCCGTGGGTGGCGAGGAAGGTCTGGATGTACCCCATGAGGCTCGTCTGGTTGTTGACGTCCACCGTTTCCTGGAGGTTGGTGGCCGCCTGGCGGCGGATGAGGTCGGGGTCCAGACGGAGGACCGGCCCCGTACCGGCCGCGTCCCCCCGCTGGGCCCAGAGGGGAAGGGCCAGGACCAGCAACAGCGCCCCCGCCAGCACCGGAGGGCCGAACCGCGTTCGCATGGGAGTCCTCATCCCTCCTTCTTTTTCGAAACCTGCACGTACAGAAGTTTAAGCTGGGTGAGGGTCCTTTCCAAGATCCCCCGCTCCTCCAGGTCCAGGTTCCCCCGGGTCTTCTCCCGGAGCATCTCCAGGATGTCAATGATGGAAGCCGCCGCCGGCAGGTCCAGCTCCGGGCGGCCCGTGAGGGGGTTGGGAATCTGACCCAGGCTCAGGAACGCCGAGGTACTGAGGTTCACGACGAACTCGGAGAAGAGGCCCGCCAGCCGGGGATCGGGGGCTTCTGCCGCCGGCTGGGGGGCGGCGGGCGCTTCGGGGGCCGGGGTGGGAGGGGCGCTTCCCTCCTCCCGATCGGCCTCCCGTCGTTCTCCGGCGCGGGTGAAGTGGCGGCGGTCCAGAACTTTCACGCGGCTCTTGTCTCGGTCTTCCAAGGGGCCTCCCTTACGGGGAGGGTAACACCGGGGAAGGTAGGCTTTCAAGGGCTGCCCCCCACCCCAAATTCCGCGATGGATTGGTTTTGCTTCCGCTGGTGTGGGTGCGACACGACGGAAAAGCTTCTTCTCCTGAACGGGGAGTGGGTTCTTCTTTTTCACGTTTCACTTTTTACTTCTGCGAGATTGGGGCCCATGCGAAACTCGATCGCCGCCAGTTGGGCGTAGAGGCCGCCCCGGGCCAGGAGCTCCCGGTGCGTCCCGTCCTCGGCCACCCGTCCCCCATCCAGAACCACGATGCGGTGGGCGTTTAAGATCGTGGCCAGGCGGTGGGCGATGACGAGGGTCGTCCGGCCTTCGAGGAGGTTGAAGAGGGCCTTCTGGACCAGGAACTCGCTCTCCGAATCCAGGGAGGAGGTAGCCTCGTCCAGGATGAGGATCGGCGGGTCCTTGAGGAGGGCCCGGGCGATGGCGATCCTCTGCCGCTGGCCCCCCGACAGGGAGGCGCCGCCCTCCCCCAGGACGGTGTCGTACCCTTGCGGAAGGGCCTCGATGAAATCGTGGGCGAAGGCCCGCCGGGCCGCCTCCTCCACCCGCTCCCGGGAGGCTCCGGGGAGGCCGTAGGCGATGTTTTCCGCCACGGTGGCGTCGAAGAGGATCGTCTCCTGCGTCACCATGGCGATCTGGGCCCTCAGGCTCCGGAGGGTCACCTCCCGGATGTCCGTGCCGTCCACGGTGATGCGGCCTCCCGTCACGTCGAAGAGGCGGGGCAAAAGGTTCACCAGGGTCGTCTTCCCGGCCCCCGAGGAACCCACGATGGCCAGGGTCTGCCCCTTGGGGATGGCGAGGTCGAGGCCGGAGAGGACGGGGCGCCCGTCCCGGTAGCGGAACTCCACCCCCTCGTAGCGGATCTCCCGGGAGAAGGGGGGCAGGTCCGGGGCCCCCTCCCGCTCCTCCACGCTCACCGGGCGGTCCAGCACCTCCACCGCCCGCTCCGCGGCGGAGACCGCCTGCTGGACGATGGAGTTGGCCTGGGAGAGCTTCTTCACCGGAACGTACATGGCGTAGAGGGTGGCCAGGAAGGCGCTGAAGGTGCCCATGGTGGTGCGGCCGCCGAGGATCCGGAAGTGGCCGTAGTAGAGGATCCCCGCCACGGCGCAGCCCCCAATGAGCTCCATGAGGGGCGTGGTCAGCGCCATGACCCGCGTGGCCTTGAGGTTGGCCCGCAGGACCTCCCGGTTGTGCTTCCGGAAGCGGGCCGATTCGGCCTCCTCCATGCGGAACATCTGGACCACCCGAACGCCGGTGATGGTCTCCTTCATGAGGTCGGCGAGCCGGGCCATCTGCTCCTGGCTCCGGTGGGCCGAGCTGCGGAGCTTCCGAGAGAAGCGCGCCAGGGGGATCACCACCAGCGGCACGGTGACGAAGGAGAGGACGGTGAGGCGCCAGTCCTGCCAGAGGGCGCTCACCACCAGGGCCAGGAGGGCGAAGGATTCCTTGAGGAGCTCGGTGAGCTTCTCGCTCACCGACGTCTTGATCCGCTCGATGTCCGACAGAAGCCGGGAGATGAGGGTGCCCGTGGGGTAGTCGGCGAAGAAGTCCTGGCCCTGCCGGATGATCCGGGCGAAGAGGTCGTCCCTCAGGTCGGTGATGGTGGAGAGGCCCACCCGGTCCAGCCAGTACTTTCCGAAGTACCCGAAGACCCCCTTGACGAGGAAGATGGCCACGAGGGTCAGGGGGATGGCCAGGAAGAGTCCCTCGGTGCTCCGCTCGAAGAACTCGTCGAGGCCGAGGCGCGACAGGTATCCCAGGAACTCCTCCTGGGTCTTCTGGCCGCCCTTGGGGTTCAGGAGGCCGTCGAAAATGAAGCGGACCATGTACACCTCGAGGGCGTACAGGCCGCTCACCACCGCCAGGGCGGCGATGCCGGCCACGAAACTTCCCCGGTGACGGACCATGTAGTCCCGCCAGATGCGGGCCATGGCGTGAAAGCCCACGGGACCTCCTTCCGGCCCATTATGGCCGATGGGCCGGGCCTTCGCCAGAGGGGAGGAGGAAAGGAATGGCTTCCATCCCGGGATTGGGGTCTCCCCCGCGCCCGGACCAGGTTCCCCGGGGCTCAGGAGTAGTACCGAATCAGGGCATCCACGTAGGCTTCGGCCACCGCCTGGCGGAAGGCGGGGTCCTTCATCCGGGCGGCGTCCTTCTCGTTGGCCAGGTTGCAGACCTCCACCAGAACGGCGCAGGGAATGAGCGTGTTGCGGAGGACGGCGGGGACCCAGGCCCGGCGGTTGCGGACGACGTGGTCCCGGGTGGGGTTGTAGGGGTGCAGGGTCAGTCCCCGGGCGGTGAAGGCCGCTTCGAGCGTCCGGCTGAAGCGGAAGGAGAGCCCCTCGGCCCTTCGGAGGGCGGCGTCGTCCATCTCGTAGCAACGGCCGTCCCGGAACTCCTGGAAGGGTTCGTAGGCCGGGCCCGAAGAGCACCAGCGGTTGGAGCGGTAGGCGTCGCCGGGGATGTAGAACATGGTTCCCCGGAGGGAGGGGTGGAGGGAATCGGCGTGGACGGAGGTGAAGACCACCCGTTCGGGGGCCACTCCCTCCTTCCGGAGGCGCAGGAAGTACTGGTTGGCCAAATGCCACCGGAGGTTCACCTCCACCCGGGTCTCCTCCCGGGAGGTCTGCTTGAACCAGGGGTGGGTGAGGAGGACGGCCCCGGTGTTGGGCGTCAAGAGCGCCTTGTCCTGCGGCTTGTAGCCGAGATTGGGCACGAGAAGGGTCATGAGGACCCGGGCCTTGGTCTTCCGCTCCAGGACCTCCCGGATGCGGCAGACGATGTCGTAGACGTAGGAGTCCTCCCAGACGCCGTGCTTCATGGCGCCCCGGTCCAGTCCCCCGTGGCCGGCGTCCAGGATCACCACCACGCCTTCCAGCGCCTCGCTCTTGATGGGATTGGCCACGGCCTGCAGCTCGGTCTGGTTCTGGCTCCAGGCCTGGTAGCGGGGGTCGTCGGGGGGGAAGTACTGGGGCAGGAGTTCGTCCAGGGGGATCTTGACGGGGAAGCCCACCGGGATGGAGGTCACGTCGGAGATCCCCGACCGGCGGGCCACCTCCAGGGCCAGGGCGTTCACGTCCTCGGCGTTCACGTTTCCTGTGAAGCGAACCACCACCGCGCTGTAGAGGGCTTCTCCGGCCTTCAGGCGGTAGAGGGCGTAGGGGCCTCCTTCGTCCCGGCCGTACTCCAGGAGGGGCTCGCCGCCGCCGGCCTCGGGCCCCGCGCCGGGGGCCGGGGCCGCGGAGGGGGCGGCGGGGGCCGAAGGCGCCGGGGCCGGGGGACCGATGGGAGGGCGGGGCGGCGAGGCGGCCGCTCCGACCGGGCGCTCCCGCCCGGTGGGAGGGGGCCGGATGGCCCGCACCGACGGGAGAAGGAGCCCGTCGGGGATGAGGACCGCCCGCCCAGGCCGGGGGCGCCTTCCCGCCGCCCGGTTGGCCGCCGCCAGCGGCCCCGCGTTCTTGGCGGAGGCGGTGAACCACCGGGCCAGGTCGCTCCACGTCTCCTTCGGTCCCTTGGGCCCCTTCCCCCACCGGTGCTCCCACCCCGCGGGGGTCCGCCTGTCTTCGGGGAAGAGGGCCGTCAACGTCTCCTCGGCGTAGGCCGGGAGAAGGAGGGAGAGGGGAATGCGGGCCTCCCGGAGGCGGCCTTTTCGCGGGGAAGGGTTGTAGCGCTTCAGGAGATCGAGGTTCTTGGGGGCCCCGGTGTAGGTCCGCGCCGCGGCCGCGAGCCCCCCCTTGGCCGAAAGGGGAACGCGAAGAAAGAGAAGCCCCTCCACCGCCGCCCGCCGCCCCTCCTTCGTGGGGACGGGGGAGGCGCCGCCGGCGCCGGAAAGGAGCAGGAGGACCAGAAGGAGGAGGCCGGGGAGGCGCGCCGGTCCCCCCGCACCCCTCTCCTTCCGCGTCCCGCCCCTTCCGGCCTCCGCCATGACGCCTCCAGCGGAAGTATACCTGAGGAGAAAAGAGCCGTGCGGACGGAGAAGGAAAAGTGAAAAGAAGAAAGAAGACCCTCTCCCCGACCTCCCGGAACTCCTTGTTGAGGTTTTTTGGCTTCTTCCTCATCCCCTCATCACGTCTTGAATCCAGCAGGGCCCCTCGGAAAGCCGCCGAAGGCCAGGCCAATCCGGCGCGGAAGGGAGGGCTGTGCGAGAATGCGGCCGGAGGTGGAGGATGGAGCCTCTCTGGCGAAAGGACCTGAGAGCGCGGCGGCCCCTCTTCGAAGCCCGGGCCGTCTTTCTGCGGGAGATCCGCGCCCACTTCCGGAGAAGGCGCTTCCTGGAGGTGGACCCACCCCTCCTGGTGCCCGCGGCGGGGATGGAGCCCCACCTCGATCCCTTCGAGGTGCGGGGAACGGCCACCTCCCGCCGGGCCTACCTCCCCACCTCGCCGGAGTTCTACCTGAAAAAACTGGTGGCTTCCGGCGTGGACCGCTGCTTCGCGCTGGCCCCCTCCTTCCGGGACGAGGCGCCGGGGCGGGGCCACAGCCCCGAGTTCCTGATGTTGGAGTGGTACCGGCCGGGGCGCCTGGGCCACCTTCTTCGGGACACCCGTTCCCTCTTGCGCCGGCTGGCCCCCCTCTTCCTTCCCGAAGGGAAGCTCCGCCGGGGCGGGGTGGAGGTGGACCTCCTCGCGCCCATTCGGGTCTTCTCCCTGCCCCGGCTCTTCGCCGAGCGGACCGGCCGGGATTTCCGCTTGCTATCCGACGGGGAGGCCTGGCGGGAGCTGGCCGCCCGCCACGGCGCCGCCGTGACCGGAGGCTGGAGCCCCAACGACTGCTTCTCCTACCTGGTGCTGGCGTTGGTGGAGCCCTACCTCGCCACCCTTCCCGTTCCGGCGGCCCTGGTGGGCTACCCGGCCTTCCAGGCGGCCCTGGCCCGGAGCGATCCCCGGGACCGCCGGATCGTTCGCCGGATGGAGGTCTTCGCGGGGGGGGTGGAGCTGGCCAACGGCTACGAGGAGCTGCGGGACGGGGAGGAGCTCGGGAAAAGGTTCGCGGCCTTCCAGGAGGAGCGGCGGAGGGCCGGCCTGCCCCCCCACCCGCCCGACGGGGAGTTCTTCGAGGCCACGGCGCTCCTTCCCCCCTGCGCCGGCATCGCGCTGGGAGCCGACCGCCTGCTGGCCCTGCTTCTCGGAGAGACGGTGGGCCGCGTCCGCCACGGGACCGGCCCGGAGGGACCCTGACCGAGCCCCCTCAGGCCTAGAGGTCCCGCATCAGGGCCAGGACCTCCGCCCCCGTCCGCGCCTTGAGGGCCTTGCGGGCCAGCCGGTGGCAGGTCCGGTAGGAGAGGCCCCGCACCCGCTCCTTCACCTCCAGGATGGCCGAAGGGGTCATGGAGAGCTCCTCCACGCCCAGCCCGACCAGGAGCGGCACCATGGCCGGGTCGGCGGCGGCCTCGCCGCAGACGGCCACCCGCTTCCCGGCCCCGGAGGCCGCCTGGCAGACGGCGTCGATGCACTTCAGGACGGCGGGGTGGAAGGGGTCGTAGAGGTGGGCCACCGCCTCGTTGTTCCGGTCAATGGCGAGGAGGTACTGGATGAGGTCGTTGGTCCCGATGGAGAAGAAGTCCACGAAGGGGACGAAGGCGTGGGCCGCCAGCGCCGCCGCCGGAACCTCCACCATGATGCCCACGGGGAGGTTCTCGTCAAAGGGAACGCCCTCTTGCCGGAGCTCGGCCTTGCAGGTCTCCAGGAGATCCCGCGCCTCGGTGAACTCCTCCAGGTGCGTGACCATGGGGAAGAGGACGGCGGCGTTGCCGGTCTTGGAGGCGCGGAGGATGCCCCGGAGCTGCGGCTTGAAGAGTTCGGGGTGTTTGAGGCAGAAGCGCAGGGCCCGCACCCCCAGGACGGGGTTCTTCTCCCCCCGGTCCAGGACCTGGTGGAAGTACTTCTCCCCGCCCAGGTCCAGCGTGCGGAAGACCACGCGGTGGGGGTAGAAGGCCTCGGTCAGCCGGCGGTAGGTCTCGGCGTGGTCCTCCTCCGACGGCAGGGAGGGGGCCCGCTCCAGAAAGAGGAACTCGCTGCGGTAGAGCCCCACCCCCGAAGCCCCCACCTCCAGGGCGTGCTTCACCTCGTCCAGGAGGTCCACGTTGGCCGTCACGTGGACCCGGTGGCCGTCCGCCGTCCGGGCCTCCTTTCGGGCGTGGGCGAGGATCGTTTCCCGGTGGCGGCGGTAGGCCTCCGCACGCCGGAGGTACTCGGCCCGCTCCTCCTCGGTGGGGTCCAGGATCACCTCGCCGTTGAGGCCGTCCACGATGGCCGCCGAGCCGGGGCGGGAGGCCTCCACCAGCCCCTGGACCCCCACCACGGCGGGAATCTCCAGGGAGCGGGCGATGATGGCGGTGTGGGAGGTCTTGGCACCCCGTTCGGTGGCAAAGCCCACCACCGGAGCCTGGTGGAGGGTTCCCGTCTCGGAGGGGGTGAGGGCGTCGGCCAGGATCACCACCGGCTCGGAGGGCCAGATTCGCTCCGCCTGGGGCGGACCCGAAAGGTGCAGGAGGATACGGCGGAAGAGGTCCTCCAGGTCGAGGGCCCGCTCCCGAAAGTACGGATCGTCCGACTGGACCAGGGCGCGGACCGTCTGCTGGACCGCGCCCCTCAGGGCGTACTCGGCGTTGACCCTCTCGCTCCGGATGCGCTGGACGGCGCTCCGGAAGAGGGCCGGGTCCTGTAGCATCACCACGTGGGCGTCGAAGATCGCGAGAAAGTCCTCGCTGAGGCGGGTGCGGGCGACCTCCTTCTGGCCGCGGATCTCCTCCACCGTCGCCTCCAGGGCCCGCCGGAGGCGTTCCACCTCCGCCTCGATCCTCTCGTCGGGAACGGCGGCCTTCACCACCGGGATCTCGTGGGCGAGCAGGACCTCCGTCCGCCCCATGGCGATTCCCGGAGAGACGGCCGTTCCCTTCAGGCGCATCACTCCTCCCCGAACTTTTTCTGGAAGAGGGCCTCGATCCGGGCCATGGCCTCCTCCTCGTCGGGGCCGTGGACCTCGATGACCAGTTGGGTGTTCTGGCCGGCGGCCAGCGTCAGGACCCCCAGGATGGACTTGGCGTCGGCGGACATCTGGTCGGTAGAGAGGGTGACCTGGGAGCGAAAGAGGTTGGCGAGCTGCACCAGCTTGGCGGCGGCCCGGGCGTGGAGGCCCAGCCGGTTCGAGACCGTGACCTCCCTCCGGATCATGCCCCCGCGCCCTCCTCGGGACTCAGCACCTCGCTCACCGAGACCATGGCGCTCTGCCCCTTCTCCCGGAGAAGGGGAAGGGCCTCCTTGGAGGGGATGCCTTCCCGCCGGAGGAGGATGGCCTTGATCAGCATGGGAAGGTTCATGCCGGTGAGGATCTCCACCTTCCCCGCCTCGTAGAAGGTCATGGCCAGGTTGGTGGGGGTGCCGCCGAAGAGGTCCGTCAGCACAAGGACGGTGCTCGTCTTCTCCAGGAGCTTCTTGAGGCTCTTGCGGATGGCCTCCTTTGCCTCGGAGGCGTCCTGGTTCCACCCGATGGAGAGGGGGACCACCAGCGGGTCCTCCTCGCCGAGGATCCTTCGGGCCGCGTCCACGAACTCGTGGGCGAGGTTCCCGTGGCATACCACCAGAATGCTCAGCATGGTCACCTCTCGTGGTCCCGGTGGGCGAGGTTCACGGCCACCGTGCCCCGGTTTCGGAGCATATCATACAGGTACCGGGCCACCGCCACCGACCGGTGCCGCCCCCCGGTGCAGCCCACCGCCACCGTGAGGTAGGACTTGCCCTCCTTCTCGTAGAGGGGCAGGAGGTAGAGGAGGAAGGCCTCCAGCCGTTCCAGGAACTCCCGGCCCTCTTCCGAGCGGCAGACGTAGTCGTAGACGGCGGGGTCCTCGCCGGTCCGGGGCCTCAGCTCCGGCACGAAGTGGGGGTTGGGGAGGAAGCGCACGTCGAAGACCAGGGCCGCCTCCGGCGGCAGGCCGTAGGCGAAGCCGAAGGAGAGGAGGTTCACCGTGAGGGTCCGGGGCTCGGCGAAGGATTCGGCCTCCCGCTCCACCGCCGCCCGCAGCTGGTGGATGGTCGTGCGGGAGGTATCCAGGACCCGGTCCGCCGTCTCCCGGATGGCCGCCAGGCGGGAGCGCTCCAGGGCGATGCCCTCCTGCACCGAGCCCCGGGGAGCCAGGGGGTGGGGGCGCCGGGTCTCGGCGAAGCGGCGGATCAGCACCGCATCGGAGGCGTCCACGAAGAGGATCCTCACTTTGAGGGGGGATTTCTTCAGGGCCTCGTAGACCTGGGGGTAACGCTCGTCGAGGTGCCCTTCCCGGAGGTCCAGCCCCAGCGCGAAGCGGGGCCCCACGTCGCCGCCCGCCCCCTCCAGGAGCTCCAGGAACTTGGGGAAGAGGGCCAGGGGCAGGTTGTCCACGCAGTAGAAGCCCAGGTCTTCCAGGGTCCGGATCACCTGGGACTTGCCCGCCCCGGACATGCCGGTGACGATGAAGAGGATCCGGCTAGCGGTCATCGGAGGCGCCGTTCTTCATGGCCGCCTGGTGGCGTTCGGCGAAGGTCCTCGCCGTGTAGATGCCCTTTCGCTTGAGCAGGAGGTTCCTCACCGCCACCTCCAGGAGGATGGAAATGACTCGGCCGGGGGCCACCGGCATGAGGATGTACGGAACGGCCACCCCCAGGATGCGGACGTGCTGCTCCTCCAGGCCCAGGCGGTCGTACTGCCGGTCGTTGCGCCAGTGCTCCAGCTCGACCACCAGCTCCACGTCCTTCCGGTCCCGCGTGGCCACCACCCCGAAGAGCTCCTTGATGTCGATGATGCCCAGCCCGCGGAGCTCCATGTGGTGCTTGAGAAGCCGGGGCGCCGATCCGGTGAGCGTCTCGGAGCGCCGCCGGATCTCCACCAGGTCGTCGCTCACCAGCCGGTGGCCCCGCAGGACCAGGTCGAGCGCCGATTCGGACTTGCCGATGGACCCCTCGCCGACGATCAGGAGGCCCACGCCGAAGACGTCCACCAGCACGCCGTGGACGGTGAGGCAGGGGGCCAGCGCCTCCACCAGTCCGTCGGTCACCGCCTGGATGGTCACCGACGACGCCTCGGGGGTCCTCAGGACCGGCGTCACCGTTTCCTCGGCGAGTTCCAGGACCTCCGGCGGGGGCGTCAGGTTCTTGGTGATGAGAAAACAGCTCACCTCCTGGTCGTAGATGTGGCGGAGGGCCGTCCGGCGGAAGTCCGGCGTCTGGCGTTCCAGGAAGGAGATCTCGGTGCTGCCCAGGATCTGGATCCGCTCGGCGTGGACGAACTCCGGGACGCCCGCCAGGGCGAGGCCCGGCTTCTGGATCCGCGGGCTGGAGATGAGCTTGGAGAGGCCCTCCCGCCCCGCCAGCACCTCCATCCGGAGGTTGGGAAAGGCCTCCAGGAACTGCTGGACCGTCAGCTTCGGGTGGGTCTCCTGACCGGTGATGACCTTCATGCCTTGCCCTCGGGAAGCACCACGCCGATTCCCTCCTTCCGGCTCTGGAAGACCACGGCCAGGCGCCCCGTCCGAAGGTCCCGGAAGACCAGGACCGGATCCCCCCGCTCCACGAGGAGCAGGGCGGCGTCCTCCACCGACAGCGGCTTGGTCAGAAAGAGGTCGTCCCGCCGGGCGATGGGCGGGGCCCGGCGCCGGGGGCGGGGGGGCGGACTCTCGCCCTCTTCCTCCTCCCCCTCCTCCTCCGGGGTCCCTTCGGCGGCGGCCTCCCCGCCGCGGGTACGGCGGGCCAGGCGCCGGGTCTTGTCCTTCTGGGCCTGCTGTTCGATGGCGTCGGCGGCGTCGTTGATGGCCATGTACATGTCCTCCGCCAGTCCGCTGGCCTTGTAGATCCGGTCCCGGGAGCAGTGGACCACCAGGTTCACCCGGTGGAGGTTCTTCTCGACCTCGAAGGAGGCGTGGGCCGAGACGATGGGCCCCGTGAAGCGCTCCAGCTTGGCGAGCTTCCTTTCGGCCTTGGTCTTGAGAGCGTCGGTGAGAGACAGGTTCCTTCCCGAGTACTCCACGCGCATCGCTCACTCCTTTCCGTCTCAGGCTCTCCCCTTCCTCCGCCCGGAGGGGGGGATGTTCATCTCTTCCCGGTACTTGGCCACCGTTCTCCGGGCGAGGAGGATGCCCTCCCGCCGGAGCAGGTCGCACAGTTGCTGGTCGCTGTAAGGTTTCTTCGGGGGCTCCGATTCCACGAGCGCCCGGATGCGGTCCTTGACGCGGTGGACCGAGACGTCGGCCCCGTCCAGCGTGGAGATGCCGGTCCCGAAGAAGTGCTTCATGAGAAAGAGGCCCCGGGGCGTCTGCATGTACTTGTTGGAGACGACCCGGCTGACGGTGGATTCGTGGACCCCCACCCGCTCCGCCACGTCCCTCAGGACCAGCGGGCGCATGTGGGCCGGACCCTTGTCCAGGAAGTCCCGCTGGAAGTCCACGATCTCCCGGGCCACCTTGAGGATGGTCCGCTGGCGCTCCTCGATGCTCTTGAGGAGCCAGAGGGCCGAGCGGACCTTCTCCTTGAGGTAGGTCAGGGTCTCCTCGCCGGCCTCGGGGGAACCCTCCTCGGCCATGGCCCGGTACCGGGTGCTGATGCGGAGCCGGGGCAGTCCGTCCTCGTTGAGAAAGACCCGGTAGTCGTCGCCGTCCTTCTCCACGATGACGTCGGGAACGACCACGGGGTTGAAGGCCGAGGCGAAGCGGAGGCCCGGCTTGGGGTCGAGGCTCCGGATGAGGGCCAGGGCCACCTCCACCGCTTCCCGCTCCACCCCCAGCCGGGCGGCCAGCTCCGCGGGGGAGAGGGCGGCCAGCCGTTCCAGGTGTTCCTCCACCAGCAAGCGGGCCAGGGGGTCGGGGTTCCCCAGGGCCTCCAGCTGGACGAGAAGGCACTCCTTCAGGTCCCGGGCGGCCACTCCGACGGGGTCCAGCCGCTGGACCATCCGGAGGACCCGCTCGGCCTCCCCGGGGGTGGTTCCCGCCGCCTGGGCCACCTCCTCCACGGTGGAGGCCAGGTAGCCGTCCTCCCGGAGGCTGCCGATGACCGCCTCGGCCACCGCCCGCTCGGCCGGGGTGAACTTCCCCAGGCCCACCTGCCAGAGCAGGTGTTCCGAGAGGCTCTCGGGGGCGCTCAGGTACCGCTCGGCGTCGGGGGACTCCTCCGGCACCTCCACCGAGGTCCCCCGGTACTTGAGCCCCGTTTCCAGGTAGTCCTGGAAGTAGGACTCCACGTCGATCTTTTCTTCGAAGTTGGCGAGGGGGTCCCCCTCCGCCGTCTCCCGGGCGGCCTCCTCCCTTCCGGCGTCCCGCTCCGGCTCCTCCACGGTGGAGGCCTCCTCCAGGACGGGGTTGGCCTCCAGCTCCTGGTTCACCTCCGACAGAAGCTCCATCCGCGTCAGCTGCAGCAGCCGGATGGCCTGCTGCAGGCTCGGCGTCAGGACCATCTTCTGCTGGAGTTTCAGGGAAAGCTTCTGCTGAAGGGCCATGGTCTAGTCCAGGGAAAATCCCTCTCCCAGGTACACGCGCCTGACCTCCGTGTCCCTCGCCAGCTCCCCGGGAGATCCGTGGCGAAAGATGGCTCCGTCGCTAATGATATAGGCCTCGTCGGTGATTTTCAACGTTTCCCGGACGTTGTGATCGGAAACGACGACGCCGATTCCCTTGTCCTTGAGCTTGAGGATGATGGACTGGATGTCCGCGACGGCGATGGGATCGATGCCGGCGAAGGGCTCGTCCAGGAGGAAAAACTTGGGGGAGAGGACCAGGGCCCGGGCGATCTCCACCCGGCGCCGCTCGCCCCCCGAAAGGGTGTAGGCGGGAGAGCGGCGGAGGCGCTCCACGTTGAGGTCCAGAAGGGCCTCCTCCACGCGCCGCTCCCGCTCCTGGCGGGGAAGGTCGGTGAACTCCAAAATGCCCTGGAGGTTCTCCTCCACGGTGAGCTTGCGGAAGACCGAGGGCTCCTGGGGCAGGTAGGCGATGCCCAGGCGGGCCCGCTCGAACATGGGCCGTTCCGTGAGGTCCTCCCCGTCCAGGAAGATCCTTCCCCGGGTGGGGGGGACGAGGCCCACTACCATGTAGAAGGTGGTGGTCTTTCCCGCCCCGTTGGGGCCCAGCAGGCCCACCACCCGCCCGGAAGCGAAGCGGAGGTCCACCCCCTTGACCACCTCCCGGCGGCCGTAGGTCTTGGCCAGGGTCTCGGTGCGGAGTTCGTGGCGTTCCTCGGTCACTTCCGTCCTCCTTCCCGGGGCGGGGCGGGCTGCGGAGACGCCGGCGGGACGCCCCGGAGGCGGCCCCGGGCCAGGGCCCCGTCCCCCGGCAGAACCTCCAGGGTGCCGGGGGCGAAGGCCACCACGAACCCCTCCGCCCTCCGCCGCGGCTCCCGCTGAAGGACCACCGCCGGGGTCCTCTCTCCCCAGGCCGTTCCCTTCCCCGTGGCGGGGTCGTAGGCCAGGCGGTCGGAGGTCCCCTCCCGGTCCGGTCCCGAGAAGCGGCACTTTCCCTCCCCCTCGTACCGGAGGGGCTGGTTTCGGTCGTCGAGGAGGGCGGTGAGGAGGTCGGCCTCCACCCGGTAGCCCTCGCCTTCCGCCGAGGCTTCGCCTTGGGCCTCCGCCCGGTGCTCCTTCCCCTGGTAGAGGAGACGGGCGCCCTTCACCGTGTGGACCTGCCCCTTCCCGTCGGTGAAGCGGCCCGTCCCGTCCAACGCCAGGGCGGTCTCAGCGTCCTCCAGGTGGATGTGGGGCGCCTCCAGGGTCATGGCCTCCCGTTCCACCCGGGCCTTCCCGTGGAGCTCGGCGGGGTATCCTCCCGCCGCCGCCGCGGCCTCTTCGGCGGTGGTAACGGTATCCGGGACCCCGGCGGCCCGGTGCCGGCCCCGGACCTCGCCCCGGGCCAGGAGGGAGCCATCGCCCCGGCGGGTGATTTCCCGGGCCTCCAGCGTGTCGCCTTCCCGCTCGGAACGGGCGTGGCCCAGGAGGGTCCAGTCGGCTCCCCGGAGGCGCGCCTCGTCCCCCGAAAAGGTGCCCCGGCTATCCCGGCCGGTGACGGGACCGGGCAGGAGGGCCTCCGGCTCCCCCGTCCCTCCGAAGGAGCCCGTGCCCCGAGGGGCTTCGGCGACGGCGTCGGCGCGGGCGGCCCGCAGGGGGCCGGGGGCCTCCCAGTTCCACCCGCCGCCGGAGACGGGAAGGAGAAAGAGGCGGGCCGTCTCCAGGGTAGAAGGGGGCTTGCTTTCCTGGGTGAGGCGCACCTCCCCCTCCAGCCGGACGCGGCGGACCTGTCCCTGCGGATCCATCTCCACGGCGGCCTCCCGGGCCACGAAGGTCCCCCGGGCCCCCTTCCCATGGGCCGGAGAGCCGAGGACCACCTCCTTCAAGTGGTTCTTTTCGTCCAGGAGGAGCCGGCCGGCGGGGGCCTCCACCGTGCCGTCGGGGGAGGAGACGGCGACCGGCCCCACGAGGGTGCCCGCGTGCCCGTCCAGGTCCACGTCCACCGCCGTGGCGGCCAGGGAAGCCTGCCCGGTTTCCAAGACCACGTTCCCTTCGAGGTGCGCCTTCCCCGCATCCCGGAAGTACCGCAAGAGGTCCGCCCGGCCCCGCGAACCCGGCCGCGAGAAGGTCGCCGGACCCTCGGAGACCACCTCCCCCTCGGGCGTCAGGCGGAAACCGGTGGATTCGGCGGTGAGGTCCTTCCCGTCGGAGAGGCGGGCCTCCTCCCAGATCCGGAGGGTCTTGCGGTCGGGGTCGTACTCCCCCTGCCGCCCCCAGGCCTTGCCCCGGCCGGGAAAGACCGCCACCGGGTCCTTGAGCCGGCGGCGCCCCTCCCCCGCCTCCGTCACTTCCCGGGACCGGAGTTGAAACTGGACCTTTCCCTCGGCCTCCTGGACGTGGGTCACCCCCTCCGCGGTGAGGGTTCCCTCGGCCCCCCGGGAGAGGGCGTCGGACTTCAAGGGGGCGGGCATCTCCACCCGGGGTCGGAAGCGGACGACCAGCAGAACCAGAAAGAGGAGGAAGACGGTGGAGAAGACCCCTTGAAGGAGTTTCTTGCGGGTCACGGCGGCTCTCCACCGGCCGGCGGGTCCGGGACCGGGGAGGAAAGGCCCCCCCATCCCGCGGTGGAAGCGGAAAGGGTGGTGCAACCTCTTGCGGAAGCTGGGGATCCAAGTTTTTGCCCCATCGCCGGTTCAGGGATGGCGGGCCTTCGAGCCGACGGGGCAGAAGCGGTGAGGGACCCAGAGAGGCTTCGTGGGCTTGGCCTCCGGAGCGGGGAGGGCCCCGAAGGGGCCGGCCGGCATTCCGCCGGAGTGGGCCACCGAAACGCGCGAGAGAAGTCCCCTCCCCGTTCAGGCGAAAAAACGCTCCCACGGGAAGGCGCCTGGAGCGCCGAAGGCAGGGCCCATCCATCGTGGAGTCGGGGGAGGGCGGATCGGCCACGGGGCCCGGTCATTCTTGCAGCCCTCCTTTCGGAACGCTAGAATATCGAAGGCCCAGAGGGGAGTCAACGCGGCGCCGGACCTTCGAAGGAGGGAAAGGCGCCAAAGGGAGGTGCCCATGGACGTCCTCAGCCAGACCGTCGCGAACTTTCTCGGCGAGGGGGTTACCTGGATGGTCCGCCTTCTCCTGGCGGTCCTGGTCCTGCTGGTGGGCCTGCTGGCGGCCAAGATCTTCGGCAAGCTGGCGGCCCAGATCGTCCTCACCGCCTCGGTGGACGACCGGCTGGGCCGTCTCCTGGGCCTCGAGGCCGCCGAAAGCCGGGACAAGACCCGAAGGCAGGTGGCCCTGGTCTTCGAGAAGGTGACCACCTACCTCCTCATCGTGGTGGCCCTGATCTTTGCGCTGGAGGTCATCGGAGACCGCACCCTCTCCATGGTCCTCCAGAACGTCCTCTCCGAGATGAGCCTGGCCATCCCCCGGATCCTCAAGGCCATGCTGATCCTGGCCGGGGCATGGATCCTCGCCCTCCTGGCCAAGCTGGCCGTGATCCGCGTCCTTCGGAAGGTGGACCTGGACCGGCGCCTCACCTCCCTGGCGCATGCCGGCGAGCCGGAGCCGGAGGCGGAGGAACCCGGTCCGGGGAGCCCCGAAGCCCTGGGCGCCTTCGTCTTCTACTTCATCCTCCTCTTCGCCCTCCTGCCCTTTCTGGACGCGCTGGGGCTACCGGCCCTCGTCGAGCCCCTCAAGGTCATGTTCGACAAGGCCTTCGGCTACCTGCCCCAGCTCTTCACCGCCGCCCTGGTCCTGGTGGCCGGGATCTTCCTCGCCCGGCTGGCGGGGAGGCTGGTGGAGTCCTTCGCCCGGGCCTCCAACCTCCACCGGCTGGCCGAAGGCCTGCGGGCCGGGGCGGTCCTCGAATCCCTGGACCTCCCGCGGTTCCTGGGCACCCTCGTCTTCGTGGCGGTCCTCATCCCCGTCCTCGCCACGGTCTTCGAGATCCTGGGTCTTCCGGTCCTCTCCGGAGCCTTCGGCGTCATGCTCAACGAGGTGGCGGGGGCCGTGCCCCGGATCTTCGGAGCCTTTCTCCTGATGGCCCTGGGCCTCGTCCTCGGCCGCTACCTCGGGGACGTGGGAGCCCGGCTCCTAAAGGAAGCGGGCTTCGACGCCCTGCTGGGCCGCCTGGGATTCGAAGGGGCCGCGGGGAAGGAGGAGGAGAAGGAGGGGGCCCTCACCCTCTCCGGCGTGGCCGGCAACCTGATCATGGCCGTCGTCGTCCTCTTCTTCCTCATGGAAGGCTTCCGGATGGTCCGCTTCGACCTCATGGCCGATGCCGTGGACCGCCTGATCCTCTTCCTGCCGTCGGTCCTCGTCGCCTTCGTCATCCTGGGCCTCGGCTTCTACCTGGGCCGGGTCCTGGAAAACCTCGTCTCCCGCTCCTTCGCCTCCGAACCCACGGTGGAGGCGGGCCTGGTGGGGCTGGTCCTCCGGTACGCCGTCATCGTCTTCGCCTTCTTCATGGCCTTCGACCAGCTCGGCATCGCCCACTCCATCGTCACCAGCGCCTTCACCATCCTCCTGGGCACCGTCGGCCTGGGCCTGGCCCTCGCCTTCGGCCTGGGCTCCAAGGACCACGCCCGGGACTTCGTCCAGCACCTCAAGGATCGCCGGGCCGCCCTGCTGGAGAAGAAGGCCCGCGCCGAAAAGGAGGCCGGGACCGGAGAGAAATAGGACGGGACGCCCGCGGAGGCGGGCGGCGGGAAAGACCGGCGGTCGCCGGGGCCTGTTGCCTCCCGTAAGAAAGGATTCGATGGGGTTGACGCCGCCGCCCGCTTCGGCTATTCTTCCCCCTGCCTGCTCCCGGGTAGCTCAGCTGGTCAGAGCGGGTGACTGTTAATCACTAGGTCGGGGGTTCAAATCCCTCCCCGGGAGCCAGCCAAATCAAGGACTTGCGAGGCCGCCGACGGGCGGCCTTCCTGTTGATTGCAGGTCACTGCTGTCCAAAATCCTACGCGGCATGGTGTTCCGCCTTTCACCCGGAGCGAAGCGGAGGGTGAAAGGCAGGCCGCAGGTCGTGACAGGCATGGAACCGATTGGGGAAGCGGTAGAGGCCCTGAGCCTATCCCGCATCGATCCGCACCGTGTCGGCGAGCCCGAGATCATCGAGGATCTGGCGGAGATCGGACGTCAGGCTCCCCGCGACGTCGCGGTTGACCGTGACCGAGAAGTCCACACCAAGCCTTAGGTCGGAGCCCGACTTGAGCTTCGGCAGGACCTTCGTCCCCAGCCGATTCCACAGCTCGGGTGGGACGGCGCCGACGATGCGGATGGTCTTCGTCTGGACCCCTGGGGTAGGCCCGGCGCTGGACTCGGGTTCAGGAATCGGTCCGGGACCTGGCGCCGGAGGACTGGGTTGCGGTTCTGGCCCCTGACCTGCCTGCGCCGCGCCCGGCGCGACAGGCAGGGCGGGCTCGGAAGCGTCTGCCGTAAGCGCCTGTGCCTTGGCTTTCGTCAGCAGAAAGACGCCCGGCTCGAAGGCGACCTCGTCCGTCGTGACCGGCTCCTGGAACCAGACCCGCTCGTAGGTTCCGTCAGCCTTCTGACCCGAGGCGAGTCCGAAGTCGCCCCTTGTGACGAACTCGACGATCTTGCCCCGAAGGGTCGTGTCGGGATCGAGCAGCCGCGTAAGCGAGCCGTTCAAGAAACTCTGCCGCAGGCTAGCCAGGGGCCAGGCCCCGGATCCCTTCAGCGCAGGCGGCCAGTTCCGGTCGATGTAGCCTGCGCCAACGGACTCGTTGAGGAGCGCCGCCGACTTGAGCGCGACAATGACCCTGCCGCAGAGGGTCTCGCCGCTCGAGGAGTGGCCAGCGCCCAGATCGATGGTCTTGAGCCCGTCTTTTTCCTGGTGGTCGGCGATCACCGCAAACCGATAGCCGCCCCAGACCTCGTCTTTCGCGGCCTCTTCCGCGGCTGCGACATTCGACTGGAGATCGGCGCGATCCGTCCGGTCGAAGTCGCCCCCGAGCGTGCCGTCGGCAACTTCGCGCGCCACCCGCTTCCACGCGAGCATGAGTTCAACCTTCTCCCGCAGGTCCCGGCCCGGCTTCTTGATGCACCACACGAGCGATCCCGGGTAGAGCCGCGGGGACTTGCCGCGTTGTTTGGTCCATTCCGCGATCTGCGCGCGCGGCGAGCCGCCGCCGGTCCATTCGGTTTCCGGCTCGGCCACGACGAGCATCAGCTTTGGCGTGTCGGGCACCTCGGCGCCATCGCGCGGGAACGCCACGACGGGAATGCTCGCGCCCCGGCGGAACTCGTCCCCGACGAGCTTTCGAATGGCGGGCTTGATCTCGGTCTCTTCATCCAGAGACGCGAGGCGGTCGCTGACCACCTTCTTCAACGTGGGCTGGTGGGAGATCTTGAACCCATCCGAGCCCACCTTGCGGATGAAGTAGGACTTGTCCTCCAGGGCAAAGGCGGCGTTGTCCACGGAGGTGGTATCCACATCCGGCTCGCCGAGGGCGAAGCGCAGTTCCGGCAGGTGCGCCACCTTGTCCGTCTGGCCGCCCGAGGACTCGAAGAGGATCGCCGTTCCCACTCGGCGATGGATGTCGCGGAGGGGGCCCTTGGTGTCGGCGTCCAGCGCCCGCGCGTGCGCGTGCTCTCCGGCGATATCGGCGTCAATGGCCGCGACGAGCCTGGACTCGCCCAACTGGCCGAGGATCGTGCTCCGGAATCCCATATCGTGAAGGGGGGCCGAGCCGAGGGTGATTAGCGGCTCGCGACGCGCCCTGGTGAACCCCTCCCGATAGGCCCACGCGATCCATTGGGCCAGCATCGCCAGCGTCCCGCGCGTCTGCTGGTACTGCGAGAGCGCCTGCCACTTCCGCTGGAAGACGGAGAGCGTGGCCGGATGGAAAGGGTAGCAGGCCTCGAATCGCCGAAGGAGGTACTCCCTCGCCTTGGCCTCCGTCGCCGCCGTGTCCACGGCGGTCCATTCCGGTGGGAGCTGCGCCCTCCGTTCGAAGCACCAGTCCGCGAAGACCTTGGCCACGTTCTTCCTCGTGCGCTCGTTTCCCAGGTCCTCGAAGAGCCGCCGCCGGACGACCTCGCTGATCTCCGTCTCGTCGTTGGCGATGAGGTCCTTGGCGACGCGCCGGACGACCTTGGTGATCTTGTCCTGCCACTGCATGTCCCAGTCGGTCATCTCGACCTGGCTGCGCGGGAGGCTGATCACCGCCGCGCCGTGCGTCGTTCCCGTCGTGGCGACCGTCAAGTTCTGGATGAAGGCGTGGAACGACTCCGCCAGGCCGCGGTGGCGGTTCAAAAAGTTGAGCACCTCGTCAAAGAGGAGGAGCACCGGTCCGTTCGCCGCTTGAAAGACGCGGGCGATCGCCTCCGTCCCCGGCGGGGTGGTTTTGGCGGCGGTGCCGAGCGCTTCGACGCCCGCCTCCCCCGCGAGCTGGCGGGCGATGTCGATCCACGGGGTCTCTCTGCCCTCCTGCGGGTCCCAGGCGTTGCCAACGAACACGCCCACACGCGCCTTGGGAACCGACGAGAGGTCGGCATCCCGCAACAGCTCGGCGACCCCCGAGTAGCCCGACGCCGTCCCACCGCTCGTGCCCAGGTGGTACAGGGCCGCGAGCGTATGTGTCTTGCCGCCGCCGAACTGGGTGATCAGGGTCAGAACCGGCGCGGTGTTGTCGGTCTTGCCCGAGAGCCTTCGGAGGACCATGCCGGCGTGCTCGCGCAGCGCGCGCGTGAAGCAAGTTCGGGCGAAGAACTGTCGGGGGTCTCGATAGTCCTCGGGTGCCGTTCCCGCCACGACCTGTTCGAGGGCGATGGCGAACTCGTCCGGGTTGAAGGATCGTCCTTCACGGACCTCCTTTCGCGGCGTGGCTACTCTGTACCAAGGTTCCATGGCAACTCCTTTCACCGCAGAGACGCAGAGGTCGCGGGGGAATCTTTGTAGTTCAGAACCATACGTTTGATGCCATTCTTGAGAACCGGCACGTTGAAATTGATCAACAGCCCGACGGTCCAACCGCCGAGTTTCAGATAGGTCAGCAACTGGGCTTCATGAATGGATTGAAGGGCATCGATCGCCTTGAGTTCGAGCACGACCGCCTTTTCGACAAGGAAATCCAGACGGTACCCGCAGTCCAGGCGCACTCCCTTGTAGGCAACGGGCATGGGAACTTGGCGCTCGAAGTTCAGATTGCGAAGTTCCATCTCATGGGCCAGGCACTCCTCGTAGGCCGATTCCAGAAGTCCTGGACCAATGGTCTTGTGGACCTCGATGGCCGCCCCGATTATCTTTTCTGTCAATTCTTTCATGTCGTTTTTCTCTGCGTTCTCCGCGCCTCTGCGGTGCATCTTCACCTCGGTACCGCCAGGAGCATCGCATCGAGCAGTCGCTTCTCCTCGCTGCCCCGAGGATAAAGCGCGGAAAGGGCGTTGGCCAGACGCAGGAACTCGGGCCCGCGCTCCTGCTCCGCCTTGAGGAGAGCCCTGAGGGCGTTGGCACGACCGCCGGCCTGGAGCAGCATCGCCATGTGGACGCGGTCGAGGGTCGTGGCTTCGCGGCTGGTCTCCAGGGGCTCGTCCGGCACGTCCGCCCCGGCCTTCCTGCGCCCGCGACCGCGTCCTTTGCCTTTCGCCGCGGCCTCTTCCTCGTTCACCGTGAAGAGCATCCGTTGGCGGCTGTCCGCCCGGGGGGCCTCTTCCAGCCGTTGGGCGACGGCCTCCGCCCCGTCCTTGCCGAACAGGATTCCAGCGCGCTCCGTGACCGGGAAAAGGCGAACGACTCCCTTCTTGGTCTCGATGATCCGGCCTTCCCACTTGGGTAGGTCGATTCCGAGGGGCTGGGCGAAGCGCCGCACCACGTCGAAGACCAGGGAAAAGCCGTTGCACCGCAGAGACGCAGAGGTCGCAGAGTCTTCTTCATCCTCATCTTCAACTTCTTCCTCTGCGCTCTCCGCGTCTCTGCGGTGAGCCTCTTCTCCGTTGGTGGACTGGAGCGTCCACAGGAAGAGGGCCGTGAGCCGCGCGTCCTCCTCGATCGCTCCTGCCGCGCCGTTGCGTGCCTTGGCTTCCGCGGTGCCGAGCACCTGCTCCAGAGCGGCACGCCCGACGACCTCCCACACCTTCTCCAGGTACTCGGCGAGCGTCACCTCGCGACCCTCGGCGGTTTCGACCTTCGAGTATCGGCTGAAAATCTCCAGGGCAGGACCGATGCAGGCAAAGACGAGGTCCGCGCCACGAACGCCTTCCAACTGAAGCCGCTCCATCCAATCCCCGACGCGCTTGGGCAGCTCGCGCAGGACCTCGCCCCAGTCGCCGACCGGCGCGTCGTCGGGCCTCGGGCGGCAGACGAGGTGGACGCTGGTGGCGAGCGCCGCGGATTCGCGAGCGCGCAAGCGCGAGCCCATCTCGGTGGCGATGGGCCAGGACCCGGTGATCGTCCAGCCGCCCCTGCCTGCGCCGCGCGCGTCGCGGCAGGCAGGGCGGATCATGCCATTGAGGAGCGCTTCCCAGCCTTCGGTCGTCTTGTGGGCGAAGACGACCGAACCGACGCCGTCTTCCCGCAGTACCCGCCGACCTTCGGCGAAGGCTTTGGCCATCGCCTCTTCGTAAAAGTCTTTGTCCTTGGACCGGCCATCCTCGGTTTCCGAGCGCTCGTTTTGCACGGCCTCGCGCGCCTTGGGCGTGAGCGGGTTCGCCGGGTCGAAGGGATCGCGCAGCAGCGGATGGCCAGGCAGCGCGCGCTTGAGCCAGACGAAGAAGAAGTCCGAGAGGTCGGCGTAGGGAACGGCATCGTAGTACGGCGGATCAGTGAACCAGACCTGCGCGGTTTCGTCGGGCAGCGGGTGCTCGGTCGCGTCGGCCTGCTGCACCTGTCCGCCGCGCGAGCCGGGCCAGGCTTCGGTCACCATTGCGCCCCATTCAAGGGCACCGTCGTAGTTACCGCTGCTATCGGAGAATGGGTAGGCTTCGCAGTAATCCCAGATCATCGGCAGCGCCTGCCGACCGTAGGTGTGATTCACCTTTTCGCCCGTCAGATGCCACGAACAGAGGGTTGACCAATAATCCGCGCACCGGTTCACCACCACCGCCATCGCCGCCCGGACCGCCTCGCTCATTTCATTCTCTCTCTGCGTCCTCTGCGTCTCTGCGGTGAGTCTGACCAGCGTCACCAGCGCCACCTTCTGCCGCGCCGTGAAGAGGTCGCCAAACGTCTTCGGGCCGTACTTGCACACCCAGAAGTTCCGCGTGTCAGCCGCATGGATTGGCTCATCCGGCACCGGGCAGAGGCCCCGCTTGCCACCGCGCTCCCACTCCTCGAGGATCGGCGCGAGCCGCTCCTGCGCCCTGCGCACCGCTTCGTCGTCGCGCTCGGTGGGCAGCCGGTAATGCCGCCCTTGCTCGCCGGGGCGTAGCGTCACCACCGCGAGCATCCGCGCCCCGCCCGTGCGCCGGCCTTGCTCATCGAACACCACATCCGCCCCGCCGCGCTGGGCGGCAAGCTGCGCGCGCACCCGGTCGGGCGGCAACACCGCGCCGCAGCAGACGCAGCTCGCCTTCGCGCGCGTCACCGTGCCGGGCGGCACCTCCTTTTCGCTCTTCGGCTCGAAGATCTCGAACTCCACGCGCGGCGGTTGCCCGTTCTGCCGCTCGACCCGTGTCCGAAGTGCCCGCTTGCGGCTCGCCTTCTTGCAAAGCCAGAACGAGCGCATCAGTGGAATCTCCGCGCCGCAGTTCGGTGCCTCGCAGCGCACCGTGCGCGCCCACAGGTAGGCGATGGGCGTGGCACCGTCGGGGTCTTTAGGGTATAGCTCGGCCAGTTCTTCCTCGGCCTTCTCCTTGATTTCCTTGCCGACACGGCGAAGTTCTTCGGCCAGTTCCGGGCCGTGGCGCGGAATGTCCTCGAGCATCACCTTGAGGATCAGGCACGCAACTGGGTTCAAGTCGCTCGCGAAGGCTTCGCAACCCACGCGCAGCGCTTCGAGCGGAATCGAGCCGCCGCCCGCAAAGGGATCGACCACCAGCGGCGGCTCCTCCGGATAGGCCGCCTTCACCAAGGCCCGGGCGACGTCGAGATACGTGCGGTTCGCGGCCAGGTCCCAGTTGGCAAAGTCGGCGATGAACTTGAGGAGCGCCCGGCGCAGGTCCTCGTCGGTCGTGCCCGGATGGCAGCCCCCCACCTCCCGCAGGCGCTTGCGAGCCTCCCCTTTGAACGCCTCTGGGCAGAGCGGATCGCACGGGTCGGGCCACAAGAGCGCCAAGAGCACCGCGCGGCAAGAAGCCAACGGCCGCCGCGCCCACCACAGGTGCAGCGTGCTCGGATGCCCGTGCCGGATGCTTTTCTCCCGCACCGCGTGCCGCGATACCTCGGCGATGGGGAAGTCCACCTCCGCCAGACGCTTGCAGTCTTTGGGGATCATGTGCGGCGCCTCGGTTTGGATGTTTTGGACTTGGTTATGGACTTGTTCATATGCGGTATGGACTCATCCATATTTATGGACGGGAGTCCATAAAACGCCCCTCGCCTGGCACCATGGCGGACCAACTTGCGGCCCTTCACCAATCTGGCAAGCAAATCCCTGGCTTGAAGGGGCGAGAGCTGGCAAAGGTCCGCCGCCACCCGTCGGGTGATTCGCCCGTGTTTTTCCACAAACTGCAACACCATTTGTTCCTGCTGTAGCGGTTCGAACCGCCGCTGGCGGACGTAGGCGGCCTTTTGGCCTAAGCGCCGGTAGGCGGTCGCGGAGAGGTGCCAGAGCCGTCCCTTGCGCTCTCCTCGCGCTTCCACGAGACCGAACTCGATCAGGTGCTGCAGCCGGCCGCGCGCCTCCGCTTCGGGCTTCTGGATCAGTCGCGCGGCCTCCGCAGTCGTGAGCTGGCGATCGAACCAGAGGTGATTGAGGATGAGCAGATCGTCGAGAGAGAGGATGCGGTCGGCCTGACTTTCCTCCACCACGAGCCGAACGAAATCGAGATTCGCCTCACCGCCGGGCAGAACGAGCACCACGCCGCTTTCGTTGCTTCGCTCGTAACTGGGTGCGGGACGCCCGTTGCGCAGCTGCTGGAAGAAAATCGTGTCGATGCCGCGGGCAGTGCGCTCGACGACCCCGGCACGCTTGAAGGCATCGGCCAAGAGCGGATTGCGCGGCCGCGGTGGAGTGACCAGCAGGTTGTCCAGCCGTACGCCCTCTGGGAAACCGCCGGGGTTGGAGATCTCGATCCGGTCCTCGTGCCACTGAATGTGCACGGCACCGAGACGCGCGTAGTCCCGGTGGATGAGCGCGTTGGCCACAGCTTCGCGGAAGGCGGCCGGCGGATAGTCGGGCACACCGACCCGGAGCAGACCGACTATGAGTTCCTCTTCGCGGTTGCGGGCGCGGAAGCGCGCGAGCAGCTCTTCCATGACGCGCAGCAGCGGCCAGCGGAAGAAGTCGTTGTCCTCTACGCGCTGGCCCACCAGGACCTGAAAGGCAACCTCGTGGGTGGGAAGCAGGCGGCGCAGCGCCTCCTCGCGGCCGAAGAGAAGAAGCCCGAGCACGCGGACCGCCGAGACCCCGTGGTTCGCCTGCACAGCCCCGAGCGCCTTGGCGAGTTCAACGTCCGGCAGCTCCACGAGCGAGACATCGCCCCGACCCTGGCTTTCGCGGACGAAGCGGCGAAAGCGCTCGAACTCGAGCGGGTCAAGATCATCCCATCGCGCCTCGGGGACAACGAGGGCCGATTCGTCGAGCAGCCCACGGTCCGCCTGAAGCGACTGCATTTCGTGGAAGTGCATCGGCGGGCAGGCAGGCTTGCCGTCGCCGCCGATGGCGCGGCGCAGGTACTTGCCGTCCGCCGTCCCCACGGGCGCTTTGAGAGCCGGGACCTCGATCGCGATGACCTCCTTTCCCTCCAGGGAGAGCACTTCCACCCGCACGGAAAGCGCAGGTCGGGTTCGGTTCGCGATCAGCGCCTGCAGTCGCAGCGGATCGGTCCGGTCGTGATGGCGGGGGCGGGCGCCGGTGACGCTGCGGTCGTCCTCGACGCCGAGCAGCAGCCAACCGGGTTGGTCGGAGGAGCGGTTGGCCAGGCAGACCGCCGCTTCGACGAGTTCGTTGTCCGAGACCGGATGCGAGCGTTCTCCCTTGAACTCCACGTCGAGCGACTCCCCCGCTTGGATCAACTCGCGCAGTCTTTCCGGCGTCACGGCTGCTGCCCTCCGTAAGGCGGCGATTCTTCTCGGACCTGCATCGGCTTCGTCATCGCATCCACCGACAAATAGTAGTGGGCCACCTTGGTGACCTCGTGCCACGGAAACCGCGCGGGGTCTTTGATTGGCTCCTGCAGTTCGGGTTTCGTGCCGCAGTTTGTGACGACGTAGAGCCAATAGCAGTCGCGGCGGTCTTCGGCCACGCGGCGCTCGTTCGGGGTGAGGAGGATGGTGCCCGTCGCATCGGCAAGGCCCTTCACCTCGATGAGACGCAGTTCGCCCGAGTTGACGTCCAGGCTTGTGACGTCATAGCCCAGGTTCTTCTCGTGCACGTCGTTGGCGATCCGGCCCTGGGCGCGCTCGTACTCCATGGCCACCCGCATGGCCGTGGCTTCGGTCTCCGGGTTGGGCTGCAGCCGCTGGACCTCGGGCCTTTCCCGTTCGGGATGGGGCAGAACGAGGACGCTGGCGATCCGCTCCACCGCCTGGAGGGAAAGCGCCCGCTGCTGCTGGAGTTCCTTGCGGCGCCGTTCCCGACGCTGGAGGAGTTCCGCGTGCCGGGCCTCCGCCTGGGCGAGCCGGCCTTCCGCGCCGGCGATTTTCTGCTCCACCTCGGCTGCCGCACGCCCGATCTCGTCATCCGCGCGTTGGATGAGCTCCGTGAGGGAGAGCTCGATGTGCGCCGAGATCCGCTCGACCTCGGCGAGGCGGTCCTTGCGGGTCTCTTCGAGGAAGGGCTGGAGCGCGTTCTCGTGCAGCCACGCAGAAGGCTCCGGCTCGAAGGCAACCGGGGGCAGGCTCGTGGGTGGGTCACAGGGCATCAGGTTCGATAGTACCGTTTCACCGCAGAGGCGCGGAGAAGGCAGCGCGTTTTCTGGATTTTTCTTTTCCTCCGCGCCCGCTGCGCCTCCGCGGTGAGATGGAATCTCCACGGCGAAAAGCCGCTCGTGGACCACGTGGCCGAGGCCATCCACGACCCGGGCGCGGTAAAAGTCGATGCGCGAAGGCTCCCCATGCTGGAGCGAGTAGAAGGTCGCCCCCTTCGCAAACACCGGGCGCGCCTTCTCGAAGGTGTGCCGGCGGATCGCCTCGAAGAGAGGGTGGCCCGGCGTGACCCATTCCAGGTTGTTCGTCTCCGCCGTCTCCCGGTCCGTCGAACAACGGGGGTACTTGTCTGCCAGCGGCGGCAGCTTCCAGCTCGGGTCGCTCTCGTAACGGCGCAGGGCGGACGGAGTCTTTCCCGGCTCGAACGTATAGGGAAGGCGCGCAAAGGTCTTGAGGGTTAGCGGCACAAACTCGGCCGCGTCCCGAATGAACCGGGCGATGGTCTCGGGCACGACGCGCCGCTCCTGGGCCCGTGCGCGACGCTCGATCAACATCTCCAGGTTGAGCTTCTTCGATGCCAGCCCCTCCAGGGCGTTCTGGCAGATCCTGCGAAACTCTCGCTCGTCCACGTTCCTGAGAAGCCTTTCCTCCAGGTCGGCATCCCCGAGCCGGCCGGTGTAGTAGTCTCGCAGGACCCGTTCCACGTGGGCCGAGGGAAGCACCTCCCCGACGACATTGAAGACGGCATCGTCGTCGAGGGCATCGCGGATCTCCTGGAGCTTCTCCAGGAGCCGCTGGAGCACCCGGCCCTCGATGGTGTTTGTGGCGACGAAGTTGAAGATCAGGCAGTTCTTCCGCTGGCCGTAGCGGTGGATGCGGCCCATCCGCTGCTCGAGACGGTTCGGGTTCCACGGGATGTCGTAGTTGAAGAGGATGTTGCAGACCTGGAGGTTGATTCCTTCCCCAGCCGCTTCGGTCGCCACCAGGATCTGGATCGCCCCTTCCCGGAACTGCTGCTCGACAAAGAGTCGTGTCCCGCGCTCGTCGCGCGATCCGGGCTTCATGCCGCCGTGGATGGCCCCGACGCGAAAGCCCCAGGACGAAAGCCGCTCCACGAGGTAGTCGAGCGTGTCCTTGAATTCGGTAAAGATGAGAAGCCGCTTCTCCGGGTGGTCGAAGAAACCTTCCTGCTGGAGCAGTTCCTTCAGCTTCGAGAGCTTCGCTTCGCTACCGGAGTCCTCGACCTTCCGGGCCTGACCGGCCAGTTGTCTGAGCTCCTGGATCTCTTCTTGGACCTGGTGAGCGTTGCCCGCAAGCGTGATGGCCTCAAGCTGCTCTTCGAGCCGCTCGCGCTCGGCCTCCTCCATCTCCTCCAGCTCATCCGGGTCGGGAAGATCCGGCGGAGCCAACCGCGCCAGTTCCTGGGCGCGCTTCAAGCCCTCCTCCAGGCGCTTGGCCCGATTCTCGAGGGAGTGCCGCATCGCATAGGTGCTCGAGGCCAGCCGGCGCTGGTAGAGGGACATCAGGAAGCCGACGGCGCGGGCGCGCGGGTCGTCGCCCTGCGAAGCAGCCCTCGCGCTCTGTTGCTTCACAAAGCGGGTGACGTCGCGGTAGAGGTCGAATTCCGCCCCGTCGATCTGGAAGGCCACGGTGTGCGGGATGCGCTTCGTGAAGATCTTCTCGGCGGCCCACGTCCCATCCGGCCGGCGCTCCGGAAAGTAGACCATCGCCTCCTTCGTTCGACGCAGGTAGAACGGCGCGCGGCAGCGTTCCATGGCCTGGCGGATGGACCGAACGTCCGCGTAAGCGTCCGCGTCGAGGAGCTGGAGGAAGAGGCTGAAATTTTCCGGGTCCCCTTTGTGCGGCGTGGCCGTCAGCAGGAGCATGTGGTCCGATGTGTCCCTCAGAAGCTCGCCCAGCTTGTAGCGCAGGCTCTTGTGGGTCTCATCGGCGGCCGACATGCGGTGCGCTTCATCCACGATAACCAAGTCCCAGTGAACCTGCCGCAGCCCAGGGAGAATCTCCTTCCGCTTGGCGAGGTCGAGCGAGGTGATGATCTTCTTCTGTTCCAGCCACTGGTTGACGCCGAACTGGTCCCGGATGTCACCGCCTTTGAGGACGAGGAACTTGGCGTCGAACTTCTCCTTCAGCTCGCGTTGCCATTGGAAGGAGAGGTTGGCGGGGCAGACAATCAGAATGCGTTCGGCGAGGCCGCGCAGTTCGAGTTCGCGGATGAGCAGGCCGGCCATGATCGTCTTACCGGCTCCGGCGTCGTCGGCCAGGAGGAACCGAACCCGAGCCAGCTTGAGGAGGTGGTCGTAGATCGCCTCGAGTTGATGCGGCAGCGGGTCCACGCGGGAAATGGAGAGGCCGAAGTAGGGGTCGAACTCGTAGGCTAGCCCAAGGGAATACGCCTGCAAGCCAAGTCGAAGGAGACGGCCGTCGCCATCGTAGGTGTGCCGCACATCAAGGACGGTGAGGCCCTCGATGTCGTGTCTCGTGAGGGTGACCTTGCGGAACAGCTGTGACTGGGTGCCGACCAGTCCAGCCACCCAAGTGTCGGGGCCGTTCGGGCGCACGGTCTCCACGCGCATCGGCTCGCTGAACAGCGGGCCGGTGAGAATCTGCCCTTCATGGAGGAGATGCTCCTCACTCATCTTGGCGACTTCTTCTTTGGGGGCCATCTGTGCTTTGAATCCAGCTCCTCCTTCATCTCCACCAGCCGCTTGACGAGGAAAGGCAAGGGCATGCGCTCGCCGTTCTCCCAGTGGTTCACGGTGCTGTAGGTGACGCCAACCTGCTGAGCAAGCTGTTCCTGCGTGAGGCCCAGACGTCCTCGCAGCTCTTTGATGAGAGCGGGTATGTCTTCCTCCTTCATGGCGACACCTCGTAGCCTCGTCCAAGACATGGTAGTCTACATGGCGTGCGCCATCAATCGTTCGCCGCGGTCCTGCCCAAGAAAAGCCCGGTCCGTCCTTCGACCGGGCCTGGTGAGGCGGGCTAGGCCCATCTTCGACAGTGGCTTTTTTTAAGTTGTTCGGATGCAGGCGGTTACAGGCGCGGAGGGAGGGCTTGTCACTACGGGAAGCGGGATGGGGAGCTAAGGTGGGGAAAGGGAACGTTCTTCCGCTGCGGCCGAGGGGGGACCCAGGGGCAAGGCCCCCCGGCGGCGCGGAAAGGTGCCCGGTCTCGCCGGGGAGAGGCCGGGCCGGCGCGGGAAGGGTCGCGCCGTTATCGGTTCAGCAGGCCCTTGCGGGCGAAGCGGAAGTAGCCGTTGCCGCCCACGATGAGGTGGTCCACGAAGCGGACGTCGAGGTGGGCGAGGAGCGCCTTCCAATCCTCGGTGAGGCGAAGGTCTACGGGGCTGGGGCTGACGTGGCCGCTGGGGTGGTTGTGGGCGGGGATGACGGCGGCGGCGTTCTTCTTGAGGACCTCCTTCACGACCTCCCGGCGGTGGACGGAGGAGGTGCTGATGGAGCCCCGGAACATCTCCCGGTAAGCCTGGACGCCGTGCTTCTGGTTCAAAAAGATGACGGCGAAGACCTCGTGCGGCCGGTCCCGCAACCGAGGCTTCAAGAAGCCGTAGACATCTTCGTCGCCCGCGAGGGTCTTGGCGAGCCGCACCTCTTCTTCGGTGAAGCGGCGGGCCAGCTCGGCGATGGCGGAGAGCGGGGCCGCGCTGGTGATGGGCAGGCCGTAGGTGTCCATCCGCTCCTGAGGGGTCAGGCTGGCCAGGGTCCGGAGGGAGCCCAGGCGGGGCTGCGCCGCGGAAGCAGGAGGTCGTCCTGCGGCGAATCCGGGGTGGGACGCTGGAGGCGGTGAGCCGGAGGGATGCCCATAGACCGGCCGGCGGACGGACGGACCGGGCGTGGATGGACGCGAGGCGGCGCGGCGCGGGGGCGCTGGAGGCGCATCCGAGAAGACGAGGACGGAGGCGGGCCTACAGGTACGAATCTTTTCGGAGCGGGGCCGGAACCGGCCTCCTCTCCTACGGTGAAAGGTGCTTGGGAGGCGACATGTTCAGCGTGAAGGTGATTTGGCGGTCCACCGGCAAAC